>Ga0265313_10001124_pt1 | contig 25568 bp, 21 predicted proteins | sample 4123metaG_FD_203122 | JGI IMG/M metagenome (GOLD analysis project Ga0265313, IMG submission 203122) | Rhizosphere microbial communities from Carex aquatilis grown in University of Washington, Seatle, WA, United States - 4-1-23 metaG | ecosystem: Host-associated > Plants > Roots > Rhizosphere >...
GTCCAGGGGCCGGCTTTCGCTCCATTCGGACCGCTGGGCGAATTCCTGGCCCATGAACAACAGCTTCTTGCCCGGATAGCCCCACATCATCGTGTAATAGGCCCGCAGGTTCGCGAACTTTTGCCAGTCGTCACCCGCCATTTTGGAAAGAAGTGACCCTTTGCCGTGAACAACTTCATCATGGCTGAGCGGCAGCACGAAATTTTCGCTGAAGGCGTACAGGAGCCCGAAGGTGATGTCGCGGTGATGGTGGGCGCGGTGAATGGGCTCACGCGCCATGTACTGCAGCGTGTCGTGCATGAAGCCCATATTCCACTTGAAGCCGAAGCCCAGCCCGCCTTCATGGACCGGCCGGGAAACACCGGGCCAGGATGTTGACTCTTCCGCTATCGTGAAGAAACCGGGATGCGCTCCATAGACCGCCCGGTTCATGGCGCGGAGAAATTCCACCGCTTCCCAATTTTCCCTTCCCCCTTGCGCGTTGGGAATCCATTCGCCGCTCTTTCTGGAATAGTCGCGGTACAGCATGGAGGCGACGGCATCTACGCGAAGCCCGTCAACATGGTAACGCTCCGCCCAGAACAGGGCGTTGTTGACCAGGAAGGACGATACCTCACGTCGACCGAAATTATAGATTGCCGTATCCCAGTCGGGATGATGGCCCAGTCGCGGATCTTCATGCTCATAGAGAGCCGTGCCGTCGAAGCGGGCCAACCCGTGCGGATCGGTAGGGAAATGCGCCGGCACCCAGTCGACCAGCACGCCCAGCCCGGCGCGATGTGCGCCATCGACAAATCGGGCGAAGCCCTGTGCGTCTCCAAACCTCGATGAAGGCGCATAAAGGCCCGTGGTCTGGTAGCCCCAGCTGGGGTCATAAGGATGCTCACAGATCGGCAAAAACTCGATATGGGTAAAGCCCATATCCACGACATAGGGGATAAGCCGATCGGCAAGAGCGTCCCAGGACAGGAAATGCCCATGTTCGTCGCGGTCCCAGGACCCGGCATGCACTTCATAGATGGTGATGGGGTGGCGCCGCGGGTCGGCCTTGGACCAGAAATCGACATGCGCCCCATCGTTCCATTGGTGATTGGGGGGCGCAGTCGTCAGCGAGGCCGTGGCCGGCCTCAGCTCGGCGGCAAAGGCGAACGGATCGGCTTTCAGCGGAAGTTTTCTGCCATCCGCGCCGATTATCTCGAATTTATAGGCGCGGCCTTGCGCGATATCCGGAAGAAAGATTTCCCAAATGCCGATATCGACGCGGCGACGCATGACATGGCGTCGACCATCCCAGTCGTTAAAGTCGCCCACGACCGAAACCCTTTGGGCATTGGGCGCCCAGACCGCGAAATGAATGCCGGAAGCACCTTCATGGGAAATAAGGTGCGCGCCCAGCTTGTCGTACAGCCGCCAATGGCTCCCTTGCGCGATCAGGAAATCATCCACGGGGCCCAGCACCGGACCGAAACTGTAGGGGTCGGTCACCCACCATTGTGCGCCGCCACCCTGGGCTTTGTATTTGACCGGCCCAGGGGAGCCCGAAATCCGCCCTTCAAACAGGCCGCGCCTGTCCGTGCGCCGCACACTGCCAAGCCTGCGGCCTTTAAGGTCAAAAGCTTCCGCCTGTTCGGCGCCGGGTATCCATATCCGCGCAAAGGTGCCACCGGGACCCGCATGGGTGCCGAACATGGAAAAAGGATCGGAATGACGTCCATCGAGCAGAGCTTCCAGTGCGCCCGGCGGAGGCTTCACAAAAGGCCCCAAATGTCTTTGGCGTATTCCCGGATGGTGCGGTCAGAGGAGAACCAGCCCATATGGGCGATGTTGTGAACGGCAGCGGCCCCCCAGCCGGCAGCATCGCTCCACCGCTGATCCACGGCGCGCTGGGCAGCGGCGTAGGCATCGAAGTCCGCTGCCACCATGAACCAATCATGGTCATAGAGCTCGCCCATGAGGCCGGTGTAGCGATGCGGATCGTCGGGAGAGAAGACGCCCGATGCGATGGCGGTCAGGGCCTGGGATAATTCAGCCGAACCTTCTATGACGGCGCGCGGTTGATAGTTCGCGGCACGCTTCGCCACGACTTCGCTGGCGGTCAGGCCAAAGATCACGATATTGTCGGCCCCCACCCGGTCGCGAATCTCGATATTGGCGCCGTCCAGCGTGCCGATGGTAAGCGCCCCGTTCAGGGCGAATTTCATGTTGCCCGTGCCAGAGGCCTCCATGCCGGCGGTGGATATCTGTTCGGACAGATCGGCGGCCGGCACGATTTTCTCCGCCAAGGAAACATTGTAGTTGGGGATGAATATCACCTTGAGCAGGCCGTCCACCGAGGGGTCGGAATTGATGCGGCGCGCCACGTCGTTGGCAAGCTTGATGATCATCTTGGCGTTGTGATAGCTGGGCGCCGCCTTGCCGCCGAACAGCTTCACCCGCGGGGTCCAATTGCGCTCCGGGTGCGAGCGAATCTGGTCGTAAAGCGCCACCGTTTCGATGATGTTCAGGAGCTGGCGCTTGTATTCATGGATCCGCTTGACGTGAACATCGAAGAGGGCGCCCGGATCGATTGAAAAGCCCCATTGCTGTTTCAGAAATTGCGCCAGGGCAACCTTGTTCTCCCGCTTGACCCGGGACAACCGCTCCAGGAAACCGGCGTCGTTGGCCATGGGCTCCAGGCTGGTGAGCGCCTCCGCATCGTCGAGAAACGCATCACCGATGGCCTCCCTGATCAGCGCCGTCAACCCCGGATTGCATTGCTGCAACCAGCGTCGCGGTGTGATGCCGTTGGTCTTGTTGTTGATGCGATCGGGATAGAGGTGATGAAGATCGGAAAAGACGGTCTTCTTCATCAATTCGGTATGAAGCGCAGCGACGCCATTGACGCTGTGGGAGCCCGCAAAGGCCAGATTTGCCATGCGTACTCGCCGCTCGCCATGCTCATCGATTAGAGAAACGGATGCGATCGCCCCCGCATCCATACTTCCATCGCGTCTTGCCGCCCGCAACAGGTCGGCATTGATGGCGTAAACCAATTGCATGTGGCGGGGCAGCAGCTGTTCGAAAAGCGGCAAGGGCCAGCTTTCGAGCGCCTCCGGCAGCAAAGTGTGGTTGGTGTAGGCGAAAGTGGCGCGCGTCATGTTCCATGCATCGGCAAAGCTGAGCTTATGCTGGTCGATCAGCAGGCGCATCAATTCGGTCACGGCGACAGCCGGATGGGTGTCATTGAGATGGATCGCAGCCTTTAGCGGCAGCGTCTTGATGTCGCCAAAATACTGAAGGTGCCGGCGCAGGATGTCCTGGATGGACGCGCTGGAGAAGAAATACTCCTGCCGCAACCGCAACTCCTGCCCGGCTGGAGTGGAATCAGCCGGATAAAGGACACGCACAAGGCTTTCCGCCCGGGCCTCGCCCGCCAGCGCCCCGACATGATCGCCTGCATTGAAGGCGTCCAGCCGGATAGGATCCAGCGCCTGCGCATTCCAAAGCCGGAGAGTATTCACCCGCTTGCCGCGCCAACCAACTATGGGCGTGTCCACCGCTTCGGCGCGCACTGCCTCCGCCGGCCGCCAATGCACTTCCCCGGTTTCACTGCCAATGACTTCACCGCCAAATCCGACGAGATAGGCCGTCTCCGGCCGATCGAATTCCCACGGGTTTCCATGCGCCAGCCAGGTTTCGGGATATTCCAGCTGCCAGCCATCCTTGATGCGCTGCCGGAACATGCCGTTGACATAGCGGATGCCATAGCCGCAGGCGGGTAAGTTCAAGGATGCCAGGCTTTCCATAAAGCAGGCGGCGAGCCGACCGAGACCGCCATTGCCAAGGGCTGCGTCGGGCTCCAACTCCTCGATCTCGGCCAGGTTAACGCCGAAAGATTCCAGCGCTGCCTGCATCTCCGCGCTGAGATCAAGGTTGGAGAGGGCATCTCGCAGCAGCCGACCGATAAGAAATTCCAAGCTCAGATAATATACGCGTTTGGCCCCCGCCGCGTGCATGGCGCGCGTGGATGTCATCCATTGGTCGATTACCTGGTCGCGCACGGTATAAATCGCCGCCGCCATCCAGTCATGAGGCTTGGCGGCCCGCTCATCCTTGCCGATGCGATGAAGGAGAGTGTCGAGAATCCGGTCTCGCAGGGGGCGCAGTGGAAGTGCTTGAATTGGAAGCGTCATTTGGTCCAGCCGTATCACAAAGTTTGCAAAGCCGTTGGCCGTTTGGCAAGCTGAATGACGCTACTATAGAGGATTATCGGAATGCTTAATCGGCTGGAATCCGCAACTGCGACGATACGCGCTGGCCAGCGATGATGAGCTTGGAGGCTCGGCCGGAGCCCTGGTGGCGCGGCGCCGTGATCTATCAGATCTATCCACGCAGCTATTGCGATTCCAACAACGATGGCGTCGGAGACCTTGCCGGCATTACATCAAAGCTCGAATACGTCGCTTCTCTGGGAGTGGACGCGATATGGTTGTCGCCATTCTTTGCCTCCCCGATGAAGGATTTCGGCTACGATGTGTCCGACTACAGGGCCGTCGATCCGATATTCGGCACTCTTGAAGATTTCGACCGCCTGATCAGTTGCGCGCATACCCTGGGTCTGCGCGTGGTCATCGATCAGGTTTACGCCCACACGTCCGATGCTCATGATTGGTTTCAAGAAAGCCGGGCCGACTGTAACAACGCGAAGAACGACTGGTATGTGTGGGCCGATCCGAAATCCGACGGCACGGTACCCAACAATTGGCTATCGGTCTTCTACGGCCCAAGTTGGACCTGGGATGGCAGGCGGGGACAATACTACATGCACAATTTCCTGCCGTCCCAACCGAACCTGAACGTGAACAATCCGATAGTGCAGGATGCGTTGCTCGACACGGCGCGTTTCTGGCTCCAGCGCGGCGTCGATGGTTTTCGTCTGGATGCAATCAATTTTGCGATGCACAATCGGGCGCTGACTGACAACCCCGCCGTGGTCGACCCTTCGGCTTCGCGAAAACGGCCCTTTGATTTTCAGCATCATCTGCACAACCAGTCGCAGCCCGAGATCGTGTCTTTTCTGGAAGACCTGGCCAAGGTGGTCAGGAGCTTTGGAGAGGACCGCTTTACTGTGGCGGAAGTCGGCGGCGAGGAAGCTCTTGCTGAGATGAAACTCTTCACGGCGGGCAATGACCGTCTTGATACATCGTACGGATTTGACTTTCTATCCGCCGACCGGCTGACGCCACAACTGATCCTCGATGCGCTGGCCAAGTGGCCAGGCACTGCAGGTGAGGGCTGGCCCAGTTGGGCATTCTCCAACCATGACGCTCCACGGGTGGTCAGCCGCTGGGGCGGGCCGCAAGCCGGCGATGACTGGGCGAAGTTGCTGTTGACCTTGTTGATGTGTTTGCGCGGCAATGTGTTTCTGTATCAGGGCGAAGAGCTGGGGCTGACGCAGGCGGAGATTCCCTTCAATCGCCTGCGCGATCCCGAAGCCATCGCGAACTGGCCTTTGACTCTGGGACGGGATGGCGCGCGCACGCCAATGCCATGGTCGCGTGAAGCGCCGAATGCTGGGTTTTCTGGCGTGGAGCCATGGCTGCCAATTCCGAACCGCCACCTGTTAAGCGCGGTGTCGGAACAGAATGGTGAGGCCAATTCGGTTTTGACTTTGGCCCGGGACATTATCGAATTGCGTCGTTCCAGCCCGGAATTGCGCTTGGGCTCCGTCACCGCCCTGAATCTGTCACCGCCATTGCTGGGGTTCGACCGCGTCAGCGCGCAGAGACGGCTGCGCTGCCTTTTCAACTTGAGCAATGATGCGCGAAATTGTCCTTTTCCGGAGACCAGTGAACTTCTTTTCGGCAATGGCCTTGTTGATCGGGAGAGAGCGACGATGGGACCCTTGGCTGCCTGTATTTTGGATGTGCCGGAATAAGGGATGCGGTTGGCCAGGCAGTGTCCGCTTTGCGCAAAAACGGGGACATTGTCAGATCGACACCACGCGACCGCTACAGTTTCACCGGGCCTGAATCCACCAGCGACGGGCAGCAACAAACGCCCAGACGGCTTCCACCAGTCCAAAGGGCCACGCGCCCTGCAGGAAACCGTAACTCGATCCCAGCAGGCAGGAAAAAGCGAAGGCCAGGACGAACCAGTGGCTGCGATGTTCGAGCGCATAGGTCGCCAGCATGGCGGTGACCGCGAACAGGCCGTAAAGCGAAAGCGCGCTCATGAAAGCGCGGCCAGCCAGTTTCGCAGCACTCTCTGTCCCGCACGGGCCGCATTCGCGGCATAGCGGAAGGTGTCGGCGCGCAGTCCTGGCACGCTTACACCGGGGGCGGCCGCGATCTCGCAGGCGTGGCCGATCAGCCAGCGCTCAAAACCTTGGGCCTGCGCTTCAGGATGGCATTGGAACGCCAGGCCATGGCCGCCGACCGCAAAAGCCTGATGGGCGCAGATATCGGTACTGGCGAGGTTGATCGCACCCTCAGGCAGGTCAAAGGTATCGCCGTGCCAGTGCAGCACTGGAACGCCCTTTAGCGGCGCCAGCGGGCCTTCGCCCGCCGCCGTCAGGGTGAGCGGCTTCCAGCCGATCTCCTTGGCTGGGCCGGGATAGACACGCGCTCCCAGCGCCCGCGCCATCAGTTGCGCACCCAGACAGATGCCCAGGATCGGTCTGCGCGCATCCAGGCGCGCCGCGATCAGCGCGGTCTCGTTTTTCAGGAAGGGATAGAGATCATCCTCATAGGCGCCGATGGGGCCGCCCAGAACGGCCAGCAGGTCGGCCTCGTCGGCGGCCAGTTCGTCCAGCCCCATGTCGCAATAGCGGATCGCATAGCCCGCCTCTTCCAGCGGCGCTTCGAAGGCGCCGAGGGTCTCGAAGGCGACATGGCGGATGGCCAGAAGCGTCTTGGTCATGCGTCCGGTTATAGGCCATGCACCCCCTCGCGCAAGGCAGGCGAGGGGCGCGGGCTTCACCCTGTCTCAGGCGAAATAGCTGTCATCCAGCAGCATGTCTTCATAAAAGGCGCCGAATTTCATGTCGGGCGACCGGATATGGATTTCCAGCACCCAGAGCAGCGGCGAGGGCGTGAAATCGAGCGTGTTCATCGGCCCGTCATAGACGGCGGCATGGGGAAAATCCGAGATGCGGTGGCCTGAAAGATCGAGATTCAGCTCCCAGCCCATCTTCGCCGCCTCGGCGGTGGCAAAGTCGTAGAGCACAACCCCCGTCGCGCCCTCGGTTTCCCATTTCTTCCGCACCAGATGAAACAGCGTCCTGGCGTCCGCGGCGCATTTGGCATAGGCCGGATTGGCGCCGGTGACGAAGGTGTCGCCGCCATCCCCTTCCCATTTCTCGAAGACCGGACCGATATCGATCAGGAAGACATCGTCGGCGCCCAGCACGATGCCGGGATCCGATGGCGCGCCGAATGTCTTGGTCGTGTTGGTTCCGAACCGGACATAGACATCATGCCAGCCCTGGACCATGCCGTGGCCGGCGAGGATTTCCCTCGCCATCTCGACCGCGTCTTCCTCGACCATGCCCGGCTTGCAGCGCCCGGCGATTTCATGGATCGCGGCGCGGGTGACTTTGCGCACCGCCAGCATCTTCTCGGTGGTGAAGGCTGCGCCGGTCTTTTCCAGGCCCGCGCGGACGTCATCGATCTTTTCAGCGACAGCAGACATCGTCATTTCTCCGTTGGTTGAAATCTCATTCGCATGCATCGACTTCCAGGCCGCCCAGCGCGGCCGTCAGTGTGATCCGGCAGGACAGACGATCGGTGGGGCCGGACTTGAGATGGGACAACAGGCGCAATTCGCGGTCCTCCGGCGGGTTAAGCCGCTCCCACCATTGCGGCGGGAAGGCGACCTTGCAGGTGCCACAGGCGCCCTTGCCGCCGCATACCGCCAGAAGGCCCAGGCCCGCCCGCTTGAGGGCGACCATCAGGGCCTCGCCTTCAAAAGCCGGGACGCTTCTGGCCTGGCCCGCTTCCCAGAGCGTCACGGCCACAGGCAGGGCGGCATCCGGCAAACTCTCGCCGGATGCCTGATGGAAGGACGGCTGCTCCATCTGCCCCACGGTTTATTCCGCCGCGACCTTGCCGATGAAGCGGTCATGGGTCAGCTGCAAATCCTTGCGGATCGACAGCGGAGCCGAAGGCTGGCGCTTGTAGAAAGCCAAAATCCAGCACACCCCGACGGCGAGATAGGCAAGATAAAGATAGGGGAAGTAGTTCACCGGCGCCGGGGGCACCGGATAAACCGAGCCCACCGTCGGAATCGCGAGCAGCAGGAGCGATACGACGCAACCGGCCATGTCCCGAGGGCGCAACTGTCCGATGGACTTCAGATAGGCCGGTGCGGCCACGGTGATCAGCGCATAGGGCACCAGGAACCCGAATGCCGCGCAGGTGCCGACATAATTGAACAGATCCAAGGTGGCGATGTGGTTGATGGTGGCCAGGGTTGGAACGCCGAACGCCAGCGCCGCCATGATGGTGACGGCGATATGGGGCGTCTCGTTCCTTTCATGCGCCGTGGCCGTGGCGCTGTGAAAGATGCCATGGCGGCCCATGGCATAGATTACGCGCGAGCCGGCATTGAGGCAGGACAGGCACAGCGCGAAGAAGCTGATCATGGCCCCCAGCGACAACGGCACCTGCAGATAAGGCACGTGCGCCAGCTGGGACAGCGTGTTCAAGGGCGCATCCAGCTTGTCGAGCGTGGTGGAATAGCCCCGCGTGCCCATCACCATCACATAGGTGACGAAGACGAAGAAGGCGCCTGAAATGACCAGGCTCATATTCACCGCCCTGGGGATCGATTTGAGGGGATTCCTGGCCTCGTCTCCGAAGGCGGTGGCGCACTCAAAGCCCACCAGCGAGAAGATCGCAACCACCACGCCCAGGCCGACGCTGGACCAGGGCAGCTTGGCGACGTCGAATTGCGCGGCATCGATTGCCAGATGGTGCTGGCCCAACACGACAAAGCAAAGCACACCTATCAGCGCCATCGAGGCGCCCTCGCATATCAGCATCATGATCGCCGAAAGCTGCACATTCTTCCAGGCGCAGAACCAGGCCGCCGCGACACAGGCGGCGAACAGCAGATAAGGCGATGCGTTGATCCCCATCATCGCCAGCAACTTGCCGGAGAAGATGGTAAAGCCGGTGACGCCCGCCATCGAGATGCCCAGATAGGCCCAGATCAGGGACCATCCGCCGACCGCGCCGGCCGTGAGTCCCAGGCCGCGCGATATGTAGGCGTACATAGAGCCCGCGCCGGTCGAGCGCTTGGCAAACTGATTGAGATTGTACGCCACGAACAGGAGCATGACGGTGCCCAGTGCATAGGACAGCCAGCTCCAGTCGCCGGTATTGGAATACATCACGGGTATGATGAGGGCGGCGGTCATGGTGGGCGAGATCAGGGCCACCGCCTGGGCGAGAAGTTCGGTGAAACTCAGACAGTTTGCTTTGAGCGGCTTGACGGACATGACGACGCACTCCTTCGAAAAGGGTTACCCTCTTGCGCCGTTGGTGCCTTTCGCCTCCCAGGATCCGCTGTGCAGCAATTGCAATTACGCTATGCTCGCACTGGTCCAGCCAGAACCTCCAGTTCGTAAATCGGAGATGGTCCAGTATGCTTCGCCTGTGGGACTTCAAGATCGTCATCCGCCGCAACTCGAAAGCGGCGGTGTTCCTGCAGATCGCCCACGCCATCATTGACGAGATCAAGCGCGGCAGGCTGGCCCCCGGCACCGCCCTGCCCGGCAGCCGCGAACTGGCGGAAAGCCTGGAAATAAATCGCAAGACGGTGATACAGGCCTATGCCGAGCTGGAAGCCCAGGGCTGGGTGCTGTCGGAAAAAACCCGCGGAACCTTTGTCTCGGCGCATCTGCCCGAAGTTACGCAAAGCGCCAAAGAGTCGCAGCGCGGTAAGATCCCCGAACGGCCGGATTTCCGCATGGTCGGCGCCGCGCCCAGCATTCCGCTGATTCTTCCTGAAAAAAACATGCTCGTGTTCGATGACGGCGCGCCGGACACGCGCCTGATTCCCCTCGACGCTCTGGCGCGGGCCTATCGCAATGCGCTGGGCCAGGCCGGGCGGGGACGCCTGGGCTATGGCGATCCCCGCGGCACGGCCGGGCTGAGAACCGCGATCTCCGGCATGCTCAACATGGACCGGGGCCTGATCACCACGCCCGACAATATATGTCTGACGCGCGGCAGCCAGATGGCGATCTACCTCGCCGCCCGTATTCTTGCGGGTCCCGGCGACACGGTGGTGATGGAGGAACTGAGCTACCCGCCCGCCCGCGAGGCCTTCCGGTTCGCCGGGGCCAAAGTGGTGCCGGTGCCGCTGGACGCGCAAGGCATGCGGGTGGATGAGCTGGAAAATATCTGCCGCAAGAACCGGGTGCGCGCCGTCTATGTCACGCCGCACCACCAGTTTCCCACCACGGTGCTGATGAAGCCGGACCGGCGCATGCGGCTCTTGTCGCTGGCGGCGCAGTTCGGCTTCGCCATTGTCGAGGACGATTATGACCATGAATTCCACTTCGCCCACCAGCCCATGCTGCCATTGGCCAGCGCCGACATTTCCGGCAAGGTGGTCTATATCGGCTCGCTGTCAAAAATCCTCAGCCCCAGCCTGCGGCTGGGCTACCTGGTCGGTCCGAAATCCTTCATCGACCGCGCCGCCAGCGAGATCATGATGATCGACCGCCAGGGCGATCCCGCCACCGAGGGCGCGGTGACAGAACTGATCGATTCCGGCGAATTGCACCGGCACACGCGCAAGGTGATGAAGCTTTATGGTGAGCGGCGGGAGCATTTCGCCGGCCTGCTTAAAAGCCTGTTCGGACGGCGCATCGAATTCACCCTGCCGGAGGGAGGACTGGCCTTCTGGGTGCAGTTCAAGGACGCCGACCTCGATGTACTGGCCGCGGCGGCCATTCGGCATGGCATCGCCATCCTGCCCGCGCGCGCCTTTACCACCACGCCCCGTCCGGTTCATGCGGCGCGCCTGGGATTCGCCAGCCTCGACGCACCTGAATTGAAAAGGGCTACGCAAAGATTGCGGGCGGCGCTGGATGACGGATAGGGCGGGCGCCTGAGATGGGGAAGCCATGCGAGCTTTCGTCGGCCCGGTCCGCCGCGCCGCCAGCCATCCGCCCACGTAACGCACGCTCCGCGCGCTTTACGTGGACGGGTGTCCCCTGGCTTGACCCGGGGTCCGCAAGCACCCGCCACTACCATTCGGTTATGTATAGTGTCCTCGGAACTGGGAAGCTGCCCGAGGGACGGCGGAGGGGGTTATGTTTTCAATACTGTCGTGCGTAGGGCTCTTTGCTTTGGAGGCCGTCTACATCTTGGCCTTTTATGATCCTGCCGAAACGAAAGTCCAAGCAGGCCTCATGCTCATATTCGCATTAGAAGCCTCCTTCATGGTCAAGATCGGTCAATCTGATCTGGAAGAAAAAAAGAGGCTGGGGAGAGTATCTGCCATTACCCGGCTCTATGCTGCCTTCGCAATACTTCCTCTGTTGGGCCTGATAGCGGTGGCCGAGGGACCCTTGAAACAATATTCCTGGGCTTGGATAGCCCTGTTTCTGGTGTCAGCGGTGGGAAAGATTATTTGGCGGAGGAGAATGGTGGCAAGTGCGCCATAAGTCCGATCCGCATACGCAATGCGGGCCTGGCACGCGTTCCCTGGCGGATGCCCCCACGAAAGCGGGGGCCCGCGCCTGCACCCCCTAGCTGCCGTCGAAATTGCGCCGCCCGTACAGCATCGTCACATTGATGCGGCGATTGCGGTAGCCGTCCCTGAATTCGATCGTATCGGTCTCGTGGAAGAGATCGGAATCGAAGATCACGGCGCGGTTGGCGCGGTAGGGCACGGTCACCGGCCTGGCGCCCGCCTCGCGCAGGAACCGGCGCGCGGCGCCCTCGTCGGAATTGTAGCGCGAAAATTCCCAGTCCAGCGGCGCGCTCTTGTCCCAGATCACCAGCCCGCCGTTTTCCGGATTGCGGCTGGCCTCGTCCGGCGTGATCCAGAAATTGACATTCACCACCGCCTGGTCGGCATGCATGTTGATGCCGCGCAGCGTGGAGTCGTATTTGAAGCCCCAGAGCTGCACCAGGCCATGCGCGCCGAAGATGGCGGGGAAGGTCTCGCGCAACTCGTCCGCGATCTGCGCCAGCAGCGGACAGGAAAAACCGTATTCCGGCATCGCGCCCAGATAGCCGTTGGGATAGGGGCGCCGCCAGATGGTCGAGCCCCAGCAGAAACGGCGCAGCGCCTCCAGCGCCTCCGGCGTCAGCAGATTGTCGATGACGACGATCTGGGGCTGGCTGGTCTGCCATTGCGCCGAGATCGCCGCGCGGTTGGCGGGATTGACCGCCGGGCCCGCCAGCCGCGCGCCGCCCATGACATGATACTGGCCCTCCGCCAGCGTCACGCCTTCGCCGGCCAGCCAGGCGGTCTGCTCGGCATCATGGCGCCGCTTGTGATCGGAAAGCGCGGCGCCCGGCATGCCATGGCTGAGAACAGCGTGACGCTGGAAGCTTTCCAGCCCCTCGGCAACGCGGTTCTGCTCGAGCAGCAGCGAGCCGCGCAGCGCCAGGGCGTCGAGATTGTCCGGCGCCAGCGCCAGGGATTTTTCCGCCGCCGCCAGCGCCTCGGCCAGCGGCCCGGCGGCCTGCAGCGTGCCCGCATACTGGTACCAGACAGCGGCGTCATCCGGGGTGAGCGCCAGCGCCTGGCGGTAACTCGCCAGGGCGTCGTCATAGCGCTTGAGATGGCGCAGGACTTCGCCCTGCCCGCTCCAGGCCTGCGCATCGCCGGGCAACAGCGCCGTGGCCCGGCCGAACGCCGCCGCCGCCTCGGCATGACGCCCCAGCGCCGTCAGCACCAGGCCGCCATTCTTCCAGGCGGGCGCGTAATCGGCGCGGATCGCCGCGGCCCGGCCGTAGCTTTGCGCGGCTTCTTCGCGCCGCTCCAGCAACTGCAGCGCCGCACCGCGATTGTTCCAGGCCTCGAACGCCTCCGGCGCCAGCTTCAGATAGGCGTCGAAGGCCGCCAGCGCCTCCGCCGGGCGCCGCAACTGCAGCAGGGTCGTGGCGCGATTGTAGAGCGCGCCGGCATACCCCCGCTCCAGCGCCAGGGCCTGGTCGAAGCTCGCCAGCGCCTCTTCGCCCAGGCCCAGGGCCAGTTGCGCGATGCCCTTGTTGCTCCAGGCCGCCGCCCCCGGACGGATGCGCAAGGCGCGGTCGAAGGCGCCGATCGCGTCCGCAGGACGGCCAAGCCGCGCCAGCACCACGCCCTGATTGTACCAGGCCTCGCCATGACCGGGCTGCCGCGCCGTCACCGCGCGGAAATCCTCCAGCGCCCGGTGCGGATTGTCCTGCAGCAGGATCGCGCCGCGCAGCATCAGCGCATCGGCCAGATCCGGCATCGTGCGCAACACGGCGTTGACGCCGGCCAGCGCTTCGGCGCCTTCGCCCTGCTGATACTGCAGCAGCGCCAGCAGATAGCCCGCCCGGGGGTGGCCGGGCGCCGCCGCCAGCGCCTGGCGGTACAGCGCGGCGGCCTCGGCAAGCCGCCCCTGCTGATGCAGCGATGTCGCCTGATCCAATAAGGGCTGCAAGGTCGCGCCGTCCTTCTGTCAGTTGGGCGGCGTCAGCCCCGGCACCAGCGCCGGGTTGGTCTTGGCCATGATGTCGATGTCCGCCACCGGTATGCCCTCGCGGTGCAGGGCGTTCATGAAATCCAGCAGGCCCAGAGCGGCCAGCAATGCCGCAGCCACAAACGCCGCCCCTCCCATTTGCCGCCCCCTTGTCCCGGCCGGGAGCATAGCCCCGCAACGGCGCTGGAAAAACCGCCCAGCGCCGGGAAATGCCTCGAATTGTCGGCAAATTGCGCCGCCCCGCTTCACGCGCCTGAAACGGCTGGCGCGCCTCAATGGGCGCGGAACCCTGCAAGGCCAGCGCTTGTACACCATCGTCGCCGCTTCCCAGAAGGGAGGCTCCGGAAAGACCACCCTGTCGGGCCATCTGGCGGTGGAAGCCAGCCGCGCCGGCGCCGGGCCGGTGGCGCTGATCGACACCGATCCGCAAGGCTCGCTGGCGCACTGGTGGAACGCGCGCCAGGCGGCGGAGCCGCATTTCGTCAAGGTCGGGCTGCTCGACCTTCCCGCCGCCCTGGCCGAACTGGACCGCATGGGCATCCGCATCGCGGTGATCGACACGCCCCCCGCCATCACCCAGTCCATTTCCCAGGTCGTGGCCCATGCCGACCTGGTGCTGGTGCCGACGCGGCCCAGCCCGCACGATCTGCGCGCCGTCGGCGCCACGGTGGACATCGCCGAGCGCCACAACAAGCCGCTGATCTTCGTCGTCAACGCCGCCACGGCGCGCGCGCGCATCACCGGCGAGTCGGCGGTGGCGCTGTCGCAGCACGGCACCGTGGCGCCCGTCACCATCCATCATCGCGTCGATTTCGCCGCCAGCATGATCGACGGCCGCACCGTGGGCGAGGTGGTGCCGGCCAGCGCCTCGGCGCGCGAGATCAGCGATCTGTGGCTGTACATCCAGGGGCGGCTGTCGCGCATCATGCACGATCCGGGGCTGCTGCCCGACATCGCGCCCACCCACCTCGCCGTCGGCCCGCTGCAGGAAGCGGAGATCGAGGAGCAGGCCGCCCTGGCCGATCTCGGCAACCTGCCGCCGGTGATGCCGCCGCCGGTCTATGGCGGGCCGGACCGGCGCGCGGCCGCCGACCGCCGCACCAATGCCCAGCCCATCAATTTCCGCGAGCGCCGCGGCCCGGTCTTCGGCCGCCGCTCAGGCGACCAGTTCTAGGTGTCCAGGAATGAGCCAGGGAAAATTCGCCTCCATCACGTCCAGCCTGCTGGCCCGCAAGGGCGAGGCCGCCCCCTGGACAGAACGGGCGCCGCTGCCCTGGCGCGCCGCGCCGCCGGCGTCCACGCTGACAGCGCCGATCCCGGCGCCGGTCCGGCCGGCCCCGCCGCCGCCCGAGGCGGTGAAACGCTGCACCGTGCGGCTGTCGCCGCATGATTATGAGCGGCTGGGCATCATGGCGGTGAAGAAGGACATCACCCGCCAGCAATTCCTGCAGAACGCGCTGGCGCGGGTGCTGGACGAGCTGGCGCGGGAATTTCCCACCGGCTGCTCCTGCATCGGCGGCTGCGGCCAGAATTGCGGCGAGCGCTGCCAGGCCTGACCGGATTCAGGACAGCCGGGCGCGCAGGATGATGTGCGGCCAGACCTGCTCGATGGAAAGGCCGCGGCCCTCGATCATCTCCTCCACCGCGCGGGTGGCGCCGGGACAGGTCGGCTCGGTGGCGTCGTCATAGACCAGATAGCCGCCGGGGGCCATCACGTTCCAGACGCTGTCCTGGGCGTATTGCACCGCCGAATGCAGCACCACATCGATATGGGCAAGACCGAAGCCGCCGGCCTCGGCATAGACGGCCTGCGCCGTGTCCTGGATCAGGCCCTTGACGAATTCGACATTGTCCAGCCCCCGCTGCGCGGCGGTGAAGCGGATCATGTCCAGGTTGGTGGCGGCGAAATCGTCGGGCGGCGGCAGATCGATATTGTCGTTGACCTCCGGCATGCCTTCGAAGGTGTCCAGCGCCCAGACCCTGGCGTGCGGATAAAGCTCCTTGAGCAGCGTCGCCATGAACAGGGCGCCGCCGCCGCGATAGGTGCCGTATTCGATCACATTCTGCGAGGCGAGATCCCCGAGGAAGAACTTGACCAGCAGGAACAGGTTCATCAGCCGCGCTTCGGTGCACATGGTGCGCACCTGCGGCAGACGGGCGGCGGCCAGCGCCTTGCGGAACAAAGGATCGTTCCACACCTGCTCGGCCAGCCTGCCATGGGCCAGGGCCGAACCGCGCTGATAGCCGTCATAGGCGCAGCGCCCGCGCTCCACCACCCGCGCCATGTCCAGCGCCGGCAGCGCCGTCACCGGCTGGGTGGGCGGAATGAAATTGCGCTTGAGATGATGAACGACGCGCTTGGCGAGGCGGGCCATCGGGAATTCCTGAACCGGTTGTGACACCGGCTTAACCAAAAATGCTTGCGAATTGGTGTATCCCGCATGTTGGCGGTGGAAATCGCCTTCAGGAAGAACAGCTTACTTCCAGCCCGCACAGTTGCGGCGGCGGCGGGGCGGCGAATTCCTCGTCTTCCGGATGCTCGTCATAGGGCGTCTGCAGCAGGCGGAAGATGCGGTCCAGCGCGGCGGCGTCGCCGCGGTCCTCGACGGCGCGGATCGCGCTTTCCGCCACCCAGTTGCGCAACACGTATTTCGGATTGATGCGGCCCAGGCCGGAAAGGTCTTCGCCTTCCGTCCGCTTGCGCCAGCGTTCCAGCCAGGCTTCGGCCGCGCCGCGCGCCGCGCCGAAGCGATCGAGCCAGGCTGCGTTCGCGCGCGGCAATTCGCGGAAGGTCAGGGTGTAATCCGCCCTGCCCCTGGCCATCACCGCCAGCAATTCGCCGATCAGCCAGTCGTCGCCTTCCTCCTCGCGCGCCCCCTCGCCTCCAAGTCCCAGCTTGGCGCGCATCAGGGCGCGGTAGCGGGCGCCGAAATGCCGCTCGAAGCCGTCCAGCGATTCCACCAGCGTCTGCGCCGGCACCAGACGCGACAGCGCCACCGCCAGGGCGCGCAAATTCCATTGCGCGATGCCGGGCTGGTTGATGACGCTGTAGCGCCCCTGCTCGTCGCTATGGTTGCAGATGAATTCCGGATCATAGGAATCCAGGAAGCCGAAAGGGCCGTAATCCAGGGTCAGGCCAAGAATGGACATATTGTCGGTGTTCATCACGCCATGGGCGAAGCCCACCGCCTGCCATTGCGCCATCAGCACGGCAGTGCGGCGAACCACCTCGGCATAGAAGCCGGCATGATCCAGGCCGGGGAAATGTTCGGCGATGACATGATCGGCCAGCGCCTTCACCGCCCCGCTATTGCCGGCATAATGAAAATGCTCGAAATGGCCGAAGCGGACATGGGATTGCGCCAGCCGCGCGATCACCGCCCCCGGTTCCGGCCGCTCGCGCAGCACCGTCTCGCCGGTGGCGGCCAGCGACAGGGCGCGGCTGGTGGGAATGCCCAAGGCCGCCATCGCCTCGCTGCAGAGATATTCGCGGATGGAGGAGCGCAGCACGGCGCGGCCGTCGCCGAAGCGGGAATAGGGCGTCTTGCCGGCGCCCTTGAGCTGGATGTCCCAGAGTTCGCCTTTGCTGTTGCGCACCTGGCCGATCAGAAGGGCGCGGCCATCGCCCAGCTGCCCGGCCCAGACGCCGAACTGGTGGCCGGAATAGACCTGGGCCAGGGACTCGAAGCCTTCCAGCGGCACATGGCCGGCCATGGCGGCGGCAAAGCGCGGATCGGCGAAAAAAGCCGGATCGAGATCGATCAGCGCCGCCGCCGCGGGATTGGCGTGCAGCAGATGCGGCCGCGTCCCGACCTTCTCCGCCGCCATGGCGGTGAAAAAGGCGCCGCCCAGCCTGGCGAAATGGTTTTCGAGCTTGAGGCCGAACGCGGTCATGGCCGCGAGGCTGCCTTCTTCAACTGCTGAATACAATTCTCCAGTTCGCCCAGGAAGCGCGAGCGATCGCGGCCGTCGAAACCGGCATGACGGGTCTGGCCGCCCGGCGTCAATTCGCGCAGATGCCGGCTGAGTTCGCGCGATGCCAGCGCCATGCCGATATTGTCTGCCGTGAAAGTCTTGCCGTTCGGCCCCAGCACGCGGGCGTTCCTCTCCAGGCAGCGCGCCGCCAGGGGAATGTCGGCGGTGATGCAGATATCGCCGGCGCCGATATGTTCGGCGATCCAGTCATCGGCCGCATCCGCCCCTTCGGCCACCACGACATGGCGCAGCAGCGGATTGGCCGAGGGCCGCAGGCCGCCATTGCTGACGATGGTGACGGCCAGGCCATGCCGGGCCGCCACCTTCTCGACTTCGGCTTTGACCGGACAGGCATCGCCGTCCACGAAGATCGCCAGCATGACAGCTTAAGCGGCGTTGCCCCGCTTCTTGTCCTTGCCCCGCTGCCAGTGCGGGCGCGAGCCGTTGCGCTTCTTGGGCGCGTGCGGATTGCCGGCATGGTCGCCCTGGCCGCCGCCGCCGCCATGGCCCTGACCGCCCTTGTGGCCGTGACCGCCGCGCGGCTTGCCGCCATGGCGGTGGCCATGCGGCGGACGCGGCTCGTTCTGGGCCTTGAGCTGGTCCGGCGTCAGTTCCGGCAGCGCATGCGCCACCGCTTCGATCTTCATGCGGATGATGCGCTCGATGTCGCGCAGATAGCCGCGCTCGGACGGATCGCAGAAGCTGATGGCGATGCCTTCGCCGCCCGCCCGCGCCGTGCGGCCGATGCGGTGGACATAGCTTTCCGGCTCGTTGGGCAGCTCGAAATTGATCACATGGCTGATATCGTCGATGTCGATGCCGCGGGCGGCGATGTCGGTCGCCACCAGCACCCGGGCCTTGCCGGTCTTGAACATCTCCAGCGCGCGCTGGCGGGCATTCTGCGACTTGTTGCCGTGAATGGCCTCGGAAACCACGCCGGTCCTGGCGAGATGCTCGGCGACGCGATTGGCGCCATGCTTGGTGCGGGTGAAGACGATGACGCGGTTGAGCGCCAGATCCTTCAGCAATTCGCTCAGCAGCTGCCGCTTCTGCTGCATCGGCACGTAATAGAGCTTCTGCTCGACGCGGTCGGCGGTCTTGCCCTGGGGCGCGACCTCGATGCGTTCCGGATTCTTCAGCACATCGCCCACCAGCTTGACGACATCGTCGGGCATGGTGGCCGAGAACAGCATCGACTGGCGCTCCCTGGGCAGGAAGGCCACGATCTTGCGGACATCGCGGATGAAGCCCATGTCGAACATGCGGTCGGCTTCGTCGATGATCAGCACCTGCACCGCGTCGAGGCGGACATGCTTCTGCTGCACCAGGTCGAGCAGGCGGCCGGGCGTGGCGACCAGGATGTCGACGCCATGCTTCATGGCGTTGACCTGGGCGTTCTGGCTGACGCCGCCCAGGATCACGGCGCGCTTGAGGTTGAGGAAGCGGCCATAGGTGCGCAGCGACTGCTCGATCTGCACCGCCAGCTCGCGGGTGGGGGCCAGGATCAGCGCCTTGGTCTCCCGCGGACGGGGCGGGACATGGCCGATGGAGAGCTTCTGCAAGAGGGGCAGGCCGAAGGCGGCGGTCTTGCCGGTGCCTGTTTGGGCGATGCCCAGCAGGTCGCGGCCGGCCAGCAGGGCCGGCATGGCCCGGGCCTGGATGGGGGTGGGGATGGTGTAATTTTCCTGCGCCAGGGCGCGCAGGATGGGCTCGGCTATGCCGAGTTCCGCAAAGGTAAGGTCAGTCACTTGGAATCCTTAAAAACCGGGCGCGCGCCCGAAAAGGCGAACGGAAACGGCTGGTTGCCGTCTTCCACGCACATTGGAAGCAAACGGGGGTGGTTCGGGTCCGGCGACTGGAGCGACTCAGGAAAGACTGGGCGCGCCGTGTGCGGTCGCTGCGGATGAAGGGTGTATCGGCGTGTTCGGGGGGAAAGTCAACCCACGTTGCTGCGCCGCAGCAAGGGCCGGGACCGGCGTTAACCTCGCTTGCGAGTCCTGGGTTTCTGTAGTCATCATTGGCTGGAGCGTAGCCGCGGCAGCCGGCGCGGGGGCGCTTTCGGGGGGATATCCGGCTGGGAATGTATCGTCAGTCGCATGGCACAGTTCGGCAATGAGGGATCCCGGTCCATCGCGCAGGCCGGCGCGAAGGGCAAGGTCAAGTGGTTCAACGGCACCAAGGGCTACGGCTTCATAACCCTGGATAACGGCGGCGACGCCTTCTGCCACGCTTCGGCGCTGCAGGCGGCCGGTCATGCGGAATTGCCGCCCGGGGCCACCATCGTCTGCGACCTGGCGGATTCGCCGCGCGGCATGCAGGTGGTGACGGTTCACAGCGTCGATCTTTCCACCGCGGAGGCGCCCTCGCGCGGGCCGCGCCGCGACTTCGGCGGCGGCGGCGGCCGTTTCGGCGGCGGCGACCGCTTCGGGGGCGGCGACCGCTTCGGCGGAGGCGGCGACCGTTTCGGCGGCGGCGGTTATCGCGACAGCGGACGCGACTCCGGTCCGGCCGGTCCCATGGTCGAAGGCAAGGTCAAGTTCTTCAACGACCAGAAGGGCTTCGGCTTCGTGATGCCGGACAGCGGCAGCGGCGACATCTATCTCCATGCCAGCGCGCTCAGGCGTTCGGGCATTTCGGTGGTGGAGCCCGACCAGCGCATCCGCTACTCGACGCGCCAGGGCAACAAGGGCGTCGAAGTCGATCGCGTCGAGTTGATCTAGACCGGTTCGGCCTTCGCCACACCCGGCGCGACGTCGGGGTCGTTTTCCACTTCACGCAGCTTCTCGCGCGCCGCGGCGGCTTCGCGCTGCTTGTTCCACATCGATGCGTAATGGCCGTTCAGCGCCAGCAGTTCGGAATGGCGGCCGCGCTCGATGATGCGGCCATGGTCCAGCACCAGGATCTCGTCGGCATCGATCACGGTGGAAAGCCGGTGGGCGATCACCAGGGTGGTGCGGTTGCGCGAAACTTCGTTCAGCGCGCCCTGGATTTCGCGTTCGGTGCCGGTGTCCAGCGCGCTGGTGGCCTCGTCCAGCATCAGGATGGGCGGGTTCTTGAGGATGGTGCGGGCGATGGCGACGCGCTGCTTCTCGCCGCCCGACAGCTTCAACCCGCGCTCGCCGACCATGGCGTCATAGCCCTGGGGCAGCAGGGCGATGAATCTGTCGATCTGGGCCAGGCGCGCCGCTTCCTCGATCTGGGCATCGGAGGCGCCGATGCGGCCATAGCCGATATTGTAGCGCACCGTGTCGTTGAACAGCACCGTGTCCTGCGGAACGATGCCGATGGCGGTGCGCAAACTCGCCTGGGTGACGTCGCGGATATCCTGCCCGTCAATCGTCACCCGTCCCGACCTGATGTCGTAGAAGCGGTAGAGAATGCGGCTGATGGTGGACTTGCCGGCGCCCGACGGCCCCACCACCGCCACGGTGCGGCCGGCGGGCACGGTGAAGCTGACGCCTTTCAGCACGGTGCGTTCGGGATCGTAGTTGAACACCACGTCCTCGAAGCGGATTTCGCCGCCGCCGACCACCAGGGGCAGCGCGCCGGGCTTGTCCTGCACCTCCTGCGGCTGGTTCAGCAGGCGGAACATGGCTTCCATGTCCACCAGGCCCTGGGTGATCTCGCGATAGACCGTGCCCAGCAGGTTCAGCGGCACATAGAGCTGCAGGACGATGAGGTTGGCGGCGACGAAATCGCCGACGCTGGCCTGCCCGCGGATCACCATCATGGCGCCCAGCGCCAGGACCACGCCCTGCCCCAGCCCGATGATCGCGGCCTGGCCGGTGTTGAGGATGGAAAGCGAAATCTGCGACTGGATCGAGGCGAGGGAATATTTTTCCATCGAGCGGTCGAAGCGCCGGGTTTCATGCGCCTCGTTGTTGAAATATTTCACCGTCTCGTAGTTGAGCAAACTGTCCACCGCCTTGGTGTTGGCGTCGGTGTCGGACTGGTTCATCTCGCGGCGGAAGGCGATGCGCCAGCGGGTGATGGCGAAGGTGAACCAGGTATAGGCCAGCACCATGACGATGGCGGTCAGCGCCACCCAGACATTGAAGGTGCGCCACAGCATCGCGCTGTAGATCAGGAACTGGAAGATGGTGGGAAAGATGCTGAACAGGGCGAAGGACAGCAGCGTGTCGATGCCCTTGATGCCGCGGTCGATGACGCGGGAAAGGCCGCCAGTCTTGCGCTCGAGATGGAAGCGCAGCGACAGGACATGGACATGGGCGAAGGTCTGGACCGCCACCTCGCGCATGGCGTGATAAAGCGTCTTGGCGAAGACGCCGTCGCGCAATTGGCCGAAGGCCTGCATCAGGATGCGCGACAGGGCATAGCCGATGACCAAAGCGAGGATCGCGGCCAGGCTGGCGCGCGTCGGCGTGGTGCCGAAGCGGTCCACCGCCGCACCCAGGAAATTCTGGCTGATGGTGGTGGCGACCACCGCCAGCATCATGAACAGCAGGGACAGGACGACGCGGGCTCGCAGGTCGGGCCGCCCTTCCGGCCAGAGATAGGGCATCAGCCGCCAAAGCGGGCCGAAGGATGGCGCGCCGCTGCCTTCCTCCACGGGATGGGGCATGCGCCTAGCGCCCCATATTGGCGCCGCCGAAGGTGACGAACCCGGCGATCAGGGCGATGACGGCGACAATACTGAGGATGACCAGCCATCGCGGCACGGCGTTTTCTCCATTTCCTTCCTGGGTGAACCTGTTTAGGTAGACAGGCGATCCCGCGCAACCCTGTTTTGTCATGCCCAAGCCTTCCATCTGCGTCTTTTGCGGCGCTTCCTTCGGCAACGATCCCGCTTTTCGCGAGGCTGCCCGCGTCATGGGGGCGGGCCTGGCCGCGCTGGGCTGCAACCTGGTGTTCGGGGGCGGCCGCCTGGGCCTGATGGGCGAGGTCGCCAAGGCGGCCGGCGGCGGCGGCGCCGAAGTCCAGGGCATCATTCCGGCTTTCCTGCAGGCGCTGGAGAACAGCGAGCCGGTCTCGCCCGAGGAGAAGCTGATCGTCACGCCGCATCTGCAGGAGCGCAAGGCGCTGATGCTGCAGCTTTCGGACGCCTTTGTGGTGCTGCCGGGGGGCCTGGGAACCTTCGACGAATTCTTCGAGGTGGCGACCGAAGCCCAGCTCGGCGTCCATGCCAAGCCCATCATCGTCGTCAATGTCGACGGCTTTTTCGACCCGCTGGATGCGCTGTTGCGCGGCATCGTCGAGAAGGGCTTCGCCAAGCCCATCGTCCCGGAACTCTATCATCTTGCCGAAGGGCCTGAGGCGGCGCTGCTAGCGCTGCAGGAGGCGCTGGCTCAGACGCCGGCGCCGTCGCGATAAAGCTTGTAGATGATCGAGTCGGTCAGCGCCTCGAAGCTGGCGTCGACGATGTTCTCCGACACGCCGACGGTGGACCAGCGCCGCCCCTGCCCGTCGGCGCTTTCGACCATGACGCGGGTGACCGCTTCGGTGCCCGAAGTCAGGATACGCACCTTGTAGTCCACCAGGCGCAGATCGCTGAGCAGGGCGGAATAGCGCCCCAGATCCTTGCGCAGCGCCGCATCCAGGGCGTTGACCGGGCCGTTGCCGGTGCCGATGTTGGTGAGCTTCTCGCCCGCCACCGTCAGCTTGACCACGCCTTCGGAAACGGTCCTGCCGCCGCTGCGCGCGACGCTGACCTTGTAGCTTTCCACTTCGAAATAGGCGGGCACCTGGCCCAGCGCCCGCCGCGCCAGCAATTCGAACGAAGCCTCGGCCCCGTCATAGGCATAGCCCTGGTATTCGCGGGTCTTGATGGCGTCGAGCAGCCGCGCCACCCGTTCATCCTTCGCATCGATCCGGATGCCGGCCTCGGCCAGCCGCGCCAGCACATTGGAGCGGCCCGCCTGGTCCGAGACCGGGATGACACGGGCATTGCCGACGCTTTCCGGCTTCACATGCTCATAGGTCGCCGGATCCTTCAGCACCGCGGAGGAATGCAGGCCCCCTTTGTGGGCGAAGGCCGAGAGACCGACATAGGGGGCGTGGCGGTGCGGCGCGCGGTTGAGGATTTCGTCCAGCAGGCGCGAGACATGGGTGATGCGCGCCAGTTGCTGCGCCGTCACGCCGATTTCGAATTGCGAAGCGTAGGGCTCCTTCAGCATCAGATTGGGGATCAGGGAACAGAGGTTGGCGTTGCCGCAACGCTCGCCCAGCCCGTTCAGCGTGCCTTGTATCTGCCGCGCCCCGGCGCGCACCGCCGCCAGGCTCACCGCCACCGCCTGTTCGGTGTCGTTATGGGCATGGATGCCCAGCTTCGCCCCCGGCAAGCGGTCTTTCACCGCGCTGACGATGCCATAGGCTTCTTCCGGCATGACGCCGCCATTGGTGTCGCAGAGCACGATCCATTGCGCGCCCGCGTCATGCGCCGCCCGGATGCAGGACGCGGCATAGTCGCGGTCCGCCTTCCAGCCGTCGAAGAAATGCTCGGCGTCGAACAGCGGTTCGCTGCCCCTGGCCTTCACCGCCGCGATGGACTGGGCGATGTTTTCGATATTCTCGCTGCGCGGAATCTCCAGCGCGACATCGACCTGATAGCCGTGCGCCTTGCCCACCAGGCAGATGGCGTCGACATCGGCATTCAGCAGCGGCGCCAGCGACGGGTCATTGTCGGCGCTGCGGCCGGACCGCTTGGTCATGCCGAAGGCGGTGAAGCGGGCGCGTGTCAGCGGCGGGCGCTGGGCGAAGAATTCGGTGTCGGTGGGATTGGCGCCGGGCCAGCCGCCCTCGATGTAATCCAGCCCCAGCGTGTCCAGCGCCAGCGCGATCTGGCGCTTGTCCTCGACCGAGAAATCCACGCCCATGGTCTGGGCGCCGTCGCGCAGCGTGGTGTCGAAGAGATAGAGGCGTTCGCGGGTCATGGTGCGCCCTCACCCATGCGCCACCTTCCCCCTCCCCTTGCGGGTGGGGGCGCGGAGCGACGCGACGCGGGGGAGGGGATTTTGCAGCAAACCCCTCCCCCGAGCGTTTCTCGCACTGCTCGAAACGCTCGCCCCCTCCCGCAAGGGGAGGGGGATTTTGACGGCTGGAATGGAGAGAGGCTCATCTTTTCACTTCCCAGGTCGTGCCGCCCGGTCCGTCCTTGAGCACGATGCCCTTGGCCAGCAAGTCGTCGCGGATGCGGTCGCTTTCGGCGAAGTTCTTGGCGGCGCGGGCAAGGTCGCGCTGCTCGATCAAACGTCGAATTTTATCTTCCTCGTCTCGACCTGTTGTGAGTGGTTGAATGTTCACGTCGCCATCGTGAGAGCGGGTTATTGCAACTCCCTCTGACTTCAGTTTTTGAGATATTTGAAAAACCTTTACGTCATCACGATTGATGATGGCAACTTTAAGAGCTTGAACGTCAGCATGGACTCGGAAAGTGGTTTCGTATCCGAGATTCATGCCGCTTACGCCCCGGAAATACGCCCCAATCGTCCTATGATCAAATAATCCAAGAAATTCACAGCTCTCTACGAGAGTTGCGTAGGCATCTGGGTCACCATTTTTCTTAAACAACTTTCGTAACGCCATAATAGCGTCAGAGGTATTTAAATCGTCGCTCAGCGCTTCGAGGACAGATGGGTGCGGTTGCGGAACCTGCTTCTGAGCCACTCTGAGATGCATCTTATGTTCAGCGTGCGAGCCATAAAGCATCCCCGCCCAATCTTGTAACTCCGACCAAGCGTCTTCAACCTTCTGCTGTGTCCAGTTGATTGGTTGGCGATAATGAGTTTGCAGCATCGCAAATCTCAATGCACCTCCCGGATATTTGTTAAGTAAGTCGCGAATGGTGAAGAAGTTGCCCGCCGACTTGGCCATCTTCTCGCCTTCGACCTGCAGGAAGCCGTTGTGCATCCAATACTTAGCCATAAATCCGGTGTGGAATGCGCACCTCGATTGGGCGATC
>Ga0265313_10001125_pt1 | contig 25548 bp, 21 predicted proteins | sample 4123metaG_FD_203122 | JGI IMG/M metagenome (GOLD analysis project Ga0265313, IMG submission 203122) | Rhizosphere microbial communities from Carex aquatilis grown in University of Washington, Seatle, WA, United States - 4-1-23 metaG | ecosystem: Host-associated > Plants > Roots > Rhizosphere >...
GTACCGTCCAGATTGAACGAATAACCCGACGGCACCACCAATCCCACCACCGACTTGGAACAGCCCATACGCTCCAGCTTGTTCATCAGCGGCACCAGGGCCGATTCCGAGGATGAGGTTCCCAGCACCGTCAGCAGCTCATCCTTGATGTAGAGAATGAACTTGAAGATGTTGAACCCGGTGAGTCTTGCGATGGTGCCCAGCACGATGGCGATGAACAGGAAGCAGGTGAGGTAGAAACTGCCCATGAGGAAGGCCAGCGGCTTCAGCGCCGCGATGCCGTATTTGCCGATGGTAAAGGCCATGGCGCCGCCGGCGCCCAGCGGAGCGACCTTCATGATGGTGTTCATCATGGCGAAGAAAATATGCGAGCATTCCTCGATAAACAGGTGCACACCCTGGCCGGCCCGGCCCATATGGGTCATGGCGTAGCCGAACAGGATCGCCACCAGCAGCACCTGCAGCAGATCACCACCACCGGTGAAAGCATCCACCAGGGTCTTGGGAATGATATGGAGCAGGAAATCGATGGTGCTCTGTTCCTGGGCCATCTTGGCATAATTGGCTACGGCCTTGGCATCCAGGGTCGACGGATCAACGTGGAAGCCACTGCCGGGCTTGAGCACGTTCATCACGATCAGACCGATGACCAGGGCGAAGGTGGAGACCACCTCGAAATAGAGCAGCGCCTTGCCGCCGACCCGGCCGACCTTCTTCATGTCGCCGGCACCGGCGATACCCAACACCACGGTACAGAAGATCACGGGGCTGATCAGCATCTTGACCAGAGCGATAAAGCCATCGCCCAGCGGCTTCAGCTTCACGCCGAGCTCCGGCTGGACGAATCCAAGGGTTCCGCCAAGAATGATGGCAAGCAAAACCCAGAAATAGAGATGGCCTGTTAGCCGTTTCATTGTCTAGCTCCTCCCAAGGTGCAAAAACCTGGCCCGCCTAGGCATTCTGTAACGGAACCGGCTCGGCACTGTCGATTGCGGTTTTCCGATGGGTCAGCCTACAGCACGGTTACACCACCATTGACGGAGAACGAGCCATCGTCAATGGTGAGCACTTCCAAAAATAAGTGGGAAGCCCATGGCCGCCACGGAAGGGACGCGGACGGCGAGATTGGCGACCAGAGTGGTTCTGCCGTTCGCCGCCGGATATTTTCTGTCCTACCTCTATCGAACCGTCAATGCCGTGCTGGCCCCGGCCATCGCCGGCTCCATCGCCCTGGATGGCGCCGATATCGGCCTGATGACCGGCGTCTATTTCATGACCTTCGCCGCCGCTCAGTTGCCGCTGGGCCTGCTGCTCGACCGCTTCGGCCCCCGCCGGGTGGAAGCGATCCTGCTCGGCTTCGCCGCTTTCGGCGCCATGACCTTCTCCTTGGCCGAGAGCGTTCCCGCCCTGGTGCTTGGCCGCGCCCTGGTGGGATTCGGTGTTTCCGCCTGCCTGATGGCACCGCTCAAGGCCAATGTCCTGTTCTTTTCTCCCGCCCGCCTGCCGCTGATGAACGGCGTGATTCTCGGCGCCGGAGGCTTGGGGGCGGTAGCGGCCACCCATCCCGTCCATCTCGCCCTGACGGTCACCGACTGGCGCGGCGTCTATGGCGGCGTCGCCCTGGTGACAGCCGGAGCGGCGGTGCTGCTGTGGCTGGTGGTGCCCGACCGTCCCACCGCCGCGGGTGGGAGGCTACTCGCCCAGATCAGGGACATGGGTGAAATCTTTCGCGACCGGACCTTCTGGCGGATCGCCCCGGCGACCATGGTTTCGCTGGGCAGCTTCATGGCCATCCAGGGCTTATGGGCCGGCCCCTGGCTGCGCGATGTCGCCGGTCTCGGCACCAGCGAGGTTTCAACGGGGCTCACCGCCATGGCGGCGGGCATGGCTTTGGGTTATCTATCCGCCGGCGCCCTGGCCGGATGGCTGGAGCGCAAGGGATTGCCCGCCATCACCGTGGGAAGCGTCGGTATGTTTCTTCACCTTCTGTGTCTGGTTCTCATGGCCCTTGGCTTCCATCTGGCCCCCATGACCCTATCGGCGCTTTATGGCCTGACCGGCACCGCCAGCTCGGTCAATTACGCGGTCTTGACCCGGCGCTTTCCAGCCCGCCTGTCCGGACGGGTTAATACCAGCCTCAATCTTCTGATCTTCATCGCCGCCTTTTCCCTGCAATGGGGCCTGGGATGGGTGATCGGCCAATGGGACAGCAGCAACGGCCATTGGCCCGATCAGGCGTGGAGAGTCGCCCTGATGCTGCCGGCGGCGGCCGGCCTCGTCACCCTGGGCTGGCTGCTGCCGGCCTGCCGGAAGAGCGCCCCGTAATGCTCGAATCCTGGGACGACCGTCAAGGGACCCTGCGCTGGGGCGTGGCCTTTTCCGCCCTGCTCCACCTTGCCCTGGTCCTGGCGCTGCAACTGGAGAATCTGGCCGATCTCAAACTGCCCGACTTCCCCAGCAGCATGGAGGTGGATCTGGTCCCGGCGCCTGTTCCGGCGCCGGTTCCCGCTCCCACTCCCCCGCCACCGCCGCCCCAGCCCGAGCCGGTCAAGCCTGAAACGCCCAAGCCACCGCCACCCAAGCCCGCCCCCCCCAAGCCCGATGCCAGGATGCAGGTCGCGCCGGTTCAGTTGCAAAAAGCCAAGATCGCTGAAAAGTCCGCGGCACCGAAATCCGGGAACGAAGAGGCCGCCAAGGCCCCCGACCGCTTCGCGCCCAACGGCACGGTGGTGACCTTCGGCTCCAAGCCCGGCCGCTCCCATCCCGACCTGCCCGACGCCCCCGAGCTTAGCCAAAGCGCCCAGGATTTCGTCCTGACCCAGGTCCTGCGCATGTGGCATTTCAACTTCGACGCCGGCAAAGGCCACAATCTGTCCATGGGCGCCCGCATCCTCATCGACCGCGACGGCACCCTGATGGGGCCCATGAACAAGAATGCACCATGGAATCCGGGGGCCATCATCCATGGCTATGATTCCATGCCGGACGGGTATGCCAAACGGGCGATGGAATCCTTTCTGCTGGCGCTACGGCTGGCCCAGCCGCTGAACCTGCCTCCCGACGATGGCAAGGGCTGGCCCCGCACCATGGTGGTGAGTTTCCGCTTCGATGATCTCTAGCAGGCTGCGATCCAAAGTGATCGGAAATGGCGCAGTGACTTTGGGCTTACTGTCCGTCCCGAAGGCGCTTCATGGCCGCCACCAGACTCTCGCGCGAGAACGGCTTCGCGATATAGCCGTCGACTCCCTTGCTCCTGGCCAACTGGATGTCGGCGGGGTCGGATTTGGAGGTCAGCATCACGAATCTGGCGGCGGGGAAGCGGGTCTTGGCCGCCTCCAGCAGACCGATGCCGTCCATGCCCGGCATGATCCAGTCGCAGACAATGATGTCGGGCGCATGCTGCCCCTGGTCCAGCTTAACCAGAGCGTCGTTGCCGTCGGTGGCCGCCAGAACCTTATGGGCGCCCAAGCTGCGCAGCAGACCGGCCACCAGCAGGCGCGAGCTGGTCATATCCTCGACCACCATGAAGGTCTTGTCGCAAATCCAAGAATTGAAGGCTTCGTCTTCCTGGTTGGTCATGAAGGTTCATCCCCTGGTGATTCGCGTCCGCTCACGGCCGACGGCACTAGACTTTAGTCTGTGACAAAATGCAACGATTGTCACGCCCCTGAACGCATCGGCGGCAAACCGCCGACGTCGCCCCCATAAGAAAAGGGCCCGCAGGGAGCCCTTTTCAACCTCATCCGGATGACAATTCCGTCAGGCGGTGCCCGACGAGCCGCCTTCGCCCAGGGCCGCCTGCGCCGCTGCCAGGCGGGCAATGGGCACGCGGTAGGGCGAGCAGGAAACGTAGTCGAGGCCGGCAGTCTGGCAGAAGGCGATGGAGGCGGGATCGCCACCATGCTCGCCGCAGATACCGAGCTTGAGCCCGGGACGGGTGGCGCGGCCACGTTCGGCGGCGATCTTGATCAACTCGCCGACCCCGGCCCGGTCCAGGCTGGCGAAGGGATCATGCTCGTAGATGCCCTTGGCGCGATAGACCTCAATGAAGGGGCCGGAATCATCGCGGCTCATGCCGAAGGTGGTCTGGGTGAGGTCGTTGGTGCCGAAGGAGAAGAACTCACCGGTCTCGGCGATCTCGCCCGCCAGCAACGCGGCACGCGGCAGCTCGATCATGGTGCCTACCATGTACTTGACCGAATAGTTCTGCTCGGCGAAGACAGCAGCGGCCTCCTTGTCGATGGCCTCCTTCATCAGGTCCAGTTCCTTCTTGGCGCCGACCAGCGGGATCATGATCTCGGGGATCACCGTCCGCCCGGTCTCGCGCGAGACACCGACCGCCGCTTCGAAGATGGCGCGGGCCTGCATCTCGTAGATCTCGGGATAGGTGATGCCAAGACGGCAGCCGCGATGGCCGAGCATGGGATTGGTCTCGTGCAGCGCGGCGTTGCGGGCCGTGATCAGGGCCGGATCTACCCCGGCCTCCTTGGCCACCTCGGCGATTTCCTCGTCGGTGTGGGGCAGGAATTCGTGCAGCGGCGGATCGAGCAGGCGGATGGTCACCGGCAGGCCCTGCATGATCTCGAACAGCTCGATGAAGTCCTGGCGCTGGAACGGCAGCAGCTTGGCCAGGGCAGCCCGCCGGCCCGGCTCGGTCTCGGCCAGGATCATCTCGCGCATGGCGATGATGCGCTTGGGATCGAAGAACATATGCTCGGTGCGGCACAGGCCGATCCCCTCGGCCCCGAACTTGCGCGCGGTGGCGGCGTCGAGCGGGGTCTCGGCATTGGCGCGGACCTTCAGCGTCCGGATGGTGTCCACCCACTCCATCAGCACGCCGAAATCACCGGTCAGCTCGGGTTGGATGGTGGCCACGGCGCCGACGAAGACCTGACCGGTGGAGCCGTCCAGGGTGATGACTTCACCTTCCTTGACCACCCGTCCCGCGACCTTGAGAGTCTTGGCGGCATAATCGACGCGAATCTCGCCGGCACCGGCAACGCAGGGGGTGCCCATGCCGCGCGCCACCACGGCGGCGTGGCTGGTCATGCCGCCACGGGTGGTGAGGATGCCCTCCGAGACATGCATGCCGCCGATATCCTCGGGGCTGGTCTCGATGCGGACCAGGATGACCTTTTCCTTGCGGTTGTTGACCCACTCCTCGGCATCCTCGGCCGAGAACACCACCTTGCCCGAAGCGGCGCCGGGCGAAGCCGGCAGGCCGCGGCCCAGCAGCGTGCGCGGGGCCTTGGGGTCCAGAGTCGGGTGCAGCAGCTGGTCCAGTGAGGTGGGATCGATGCGGCGGATGGCCTCCTTACGGGTGATCAGTCCCTCGCGCGCCATGTCGACGGCGATCTTCAGCGCCGCGTTGGTGGTGCGCTTGCCGGTGCGGGTCTGGAGCATCCACAGGCGCTTTTGCTGCACCGTGAACTCCATGTCCTGCATGTCCTTGTAATGCGCCTCCAGCTTGTGACGAATGGCGTTCAGCTCCTTGAACACCTCGGGCATGCACTCTTCCATGGCCGCCAGCTCGGAGCTCTGCGCGTTCTTGCCGGCGATGGTCAGCTGCTGCGGGGTGCGAATGCCGGCCACCACGTCCTCGCCCTGGGCATTGACCAGGAATTCGCCGTAGAACTCGTTCTCACCGGTGGAGGGATTGCGGGTGAAACAGACGCCGGTGGAGCAATCCTCGCCCATATTGCCGAACACCATGGACTGGATGTTGACGGCGGTGCCCCAGGCCTCGGGAATTTCATGCAGGCGGCGATAGGTGATGGCTCGCTGATTCATCCAGGAGCCGAACACGGCACCGACAGCGCCCCACAGCTGCTCGTGAACATCCTGCGGAAACGGTTTGCCCAGCTGTTTCTCGATCTTGTCCTTGTACTTGGACACCACCCTCTTCCAGTCGTCGGCGGAGAGGTCGGTATCCATGCGATACCCCTTGTCCTCCTTCACCTCCTCCAGGATTTCCTCGAAATTGTGGTGGTCGATGCCCAGAACCACGTTGGAATACATCTGGATGAAGCGGCGATAGCTGTCATAGGCGAAACGGGGATCACCGGAACGCTTTGCCAGTCCCTCGACCGACTGGTCATTGAGGCCGAGATTGAGGATGGTATCCATCATGCCGGGCATGGAGGCCCGGGCGCCGGAGCGCACCGAAACCAGCAGCGGATCGGACACCGAGCCGAACTTCAGGCCGATGATCTCCTCCACCGTGGCCAGCGCAGCCAGAACGTCGGCCTTCAGGGTCTCGGGATAGGTCTCGCCGTTACCGTAATAATATGTACAGACCTCGGTGCTTATGGTGAAACCGGGCGGAACCGGAATACCGATATTGCTCATCTCGGCCAGATTCGCGCCCTTGCCGCCGAGCAGATTCTTCATATCCGCGCGACCCTCGGCCCGGCCGCCCCCGAAGCTGTAGACCCATTTCGTCATGGTCGTTCTCGCACCCTGATGTCTGGACGATTCCCTCTCCCCCGGACCCCCGGAGGAGGTTTCAATAATATTGCTCCATCCCAGGCGCACTGCCTAGTGGGGAGTGGTCCCACCTCGTTTCATGAGCACTCAAACGCCGGGCGCGCTCAACGCGCCAGTCAGCGATGGCCCTTCCCTACCCCTCAACCTTGGAGAAATCGGCCAGCCGGCCCATGGCGGCACCGATCAGCGCCAACAGGCGCAGGCGGTTGGTCCGCAGATCCTTGTCCTCGGCATTGACCGTCACCTTATCGAAGAAAGCATCCACCGGTCGACGCAGCCGGGCCAGGGCCGCCATCGCCGAGGCAAAGTCCTCCTGGCCAAGAGCGGCATCGAGCGCCGGTCCGACCTCCGCCAGAGCGGCGGCGAGAGCCTGCTCCTCCGCTTGCTGCAACAGTGTGGCGGTGGCAGCGCCGGTAATGCTCTGGCCATCTTTCTTTTCCTCGATTCGGACAATGTTGGCGGCACGGCGATAGGCGATCAGCAGATTGGCACCGTCGTCGGACGCGAGGAAGGCGCCCAGCGCCTCGACCCGCTTGAGCAGACGGACCAGATCATCCTCACCGCCCAGGGCGAAGATGGCGTCGATCAGGTCGTGACGAACCCCCTTCTCCTTCAGCGCCACCTTGAGCCGGTCGGCGAAGAAGTCGAGGAGCTTGGCACCGGTATCGGGTAGCAGGCCAGCCTGAGGACGCCCTGCCTCGGTTAGGGCGGGGAGCACCACCTGTCCGAATCCCTTGCGCGCAGCCTCGAACAGCGGCAACAGCGGCAGCCGCAGGCTATTCTCCACCACCAGCCGGATCACCCCCAGGGCGGCGCGGCGCAACGCGAAGGGGTCCTTGGAGCCGGTGGGGAATTCCCCGATCCCGAAAAAGCCCACCAGGGAGTCGATCTTGTCGGCCAGCGACACCGCCACCGAAACCCGGGCGGTGGGGCAGGAATCACTGGGCCCCACCGGCGAATAATGCTCGGCGATGGCGTCGGCGACCTCCAGGGGCAATCCATCATTCAGGGCGTAATAGCGGCCCATGATCCCCTGAAGCTCGGGGAACTCGCCCACCATCTCCGCCGACAGATCGGCCTTGCACAGGGTGGCGGCTGCCAGGGCCGAGCCCTTCTGCTCCAGCGACAGGAAGCCCATCACCGAGACCAGATTCTGGATGCGGACCACCTTGTCGGCCAGAGTGCCGAGCTTGGCGTAGAACAGCCGCTCCTCCAGCTTGCCCAGCCGGCTTTGCAGCGGGTGCTTGCGGTCGGTGTCCCAGAAGAACTTGGCGTCGGACAGACGGGCCCGCAGCACCCGCTGATTACCGGCCACCACCGCCTTGCCGCCGTCCGAGGCCTCCATGTTGGAGACCACCACGAAGCGCGGCGCCAGCGAACCGTCGGCCTTGAGCAGGCTGAAATATTTCTGGTGCGAGCGCATGGAGGTGATCAGCACCTCGGCCGGCACGTCCATGAAGCTGTCGTCGATAGTGCCGATCAGCGGCACCGGCCATTCCACCAGACCGGTGACCTCGGCCAGAAGGCCATCATCGGATTTCAGCGTCAGTCCCTCCGCCGCCGCCAGGGCCTCGGCCCCCGACAGGATGGTGTGGCGGCGTTCCACCGGGTCGAGCATGACCTTGGCGTGGCGCAGCCTGGCCAGATAGTCGGCGAAGTCCTTCACCACGAAGGCCTCGGGCGCCAGGAAACGATGGCCGCGCGTGATATCGCCGGCCGTCGCCGGGCCGAAGCTCACCGGAACAACGGACCCGTCGAACAGGGCCAGGATGGACTGGATGGGGCGCACCCAGCGCACCGTATTGGCGCCCCAGCGCTGCGACTTGGGCCAGGGAAAGGCGGCCATGGCCTCCTCCACGCTTTCCTTCAGCACCTCGGGGGTGGGGCGACCCTTCCTGTTGATGACGGCGAAGTAGAACACACCCTTCCCGGTGTCGCGCTGCTCCAGCTGTTCGACGCTCATGCCGGTGGATCTGAGGAAGCCGTCCATGGCCTGGGCGGGCGCGCCGACCCGGGGGCCGCGCTTTTCCTCGGAGACGTCGGGGCCGGCGGCAGGCAGTCCCTCGATCACCAGCACCAGCCGGCGGGGCGTGACGTAGGCACGGGCGGCGTCGAAGGTGATGCCGTTCTTGGCCAGGGCGTCGGTGACCAGCTTGTGCAGGCTTTCGGCGGCGCCGGCCTGCATGCGGGCGGGAATTTCCTCGGAGAGGATTTCGAGCAGAAACTCGGCCATGGCCCTAGGCCTCCTTCTTGGAACGGGAGGCAAGCCAGCCTTCGCAGCAGGCCTTGGCCAGGGCACGGACGCGGCCGATATAGGCCTGACGCTCGGTGACCGAGATCACGCCGCGGGCATCCAGCAGATTAAACCGGTGACTGGCCTTGATGCACTGGTCATAGGCCGGCAGCGCCACACCCTTTTCCAGCAGGCTCTGACATTCCTTTTCAGCATCAAGGAAATGCTGAAGCAGCATGTCGGTATCGGCATGCTCGAAATTATGGGCGGAATACTCTTTCTCCGCCTGGAGGAAGACGTCGCCATAGCTTACGCCGTCGCCGTTGAAATCCAGGTCGTAGACGTTCTCCACCCCCTGGATGTACATGGCCAGACGCTCCAGCCCGTAGGTCAGCTCGACCGCGACAGGATCGCATTCTATGCCGCCCACCTGCTGGAAATAGGTGAACTGGGTCACCTCCATGCCGTCGCACCACACTTCCCAGCCCAGCCCCCAGGCCCCCAGGGTCGGGCTTTCCCAATCGTCCTCGACGAAGCGGATATCGTGGGCCAGCGGATCGATGCCCAGCGCCCGCAGGCTGTCCAGATACAGCGCCTGCGGATCGGCGGGACTTGGCTTCAGCAGAACCTGAAACTGGTAATAATGCTGAAGACGGTTGGGATTCTCGCCGTAGCGGCCATCCTTGGGCCGGCGCGACGGCTGGACATAGGCGCATTTCCAGTGATCCGGCCCCAGGGCGCGCAGTGTCGTCGCCGGGTGGAAGGTCCCCGCCCCCACTTCCATGTCATAGGGCTGAAGGATGATGCAACCCTGCTCTGCCCAGAAGGCCTGGAGGGTGAGGATCAGGCTCTGGAAGCTTGGCTTCTTGGCCCCGACAATGCCCATGGGAATCCGCCGTTTCGCTGGGGGTGGTCACGAATTTGTCGCAACCCTAACGGCGAGGCCCAAACCGGTCAAGGGCGGGGGTCGAGCCGCGGCCAGGATGAAAGCACCCGAACGATTCATCGTGAGTAGTTTCCGGGGCTGCCGGGAACCGCTCATTGGAATGATCATTCAAGCTGCCGCGATCAATCCCACGCGGCACCAGCGTTGCCGGGTCCGCGTTGCCGGCCCGAGAGGATATTCCGTCATGAGCACGATCATCGGCCTTCCGCGTAACGTCTCCAGCCGTGCACACGGCTATGGCCACCACAAGTTCAAGTTTCTGGTCCTTTCCTCGCTGATCGTACTGCCGATGCTTCTCAGCGTCGCCGGATGCATCAGCAGCAGCAATCCGCCGCCGCCGTCCCACACCACCGTGGTGGTTCCAGGCAATGCCACCGTGGTTTGCTCCGACGGCCTGTCGCCGCCTTGCCGATGAGGCATGGCCACGACGAGTCCTTGGGCTGGCCTGACCGCCCTGGTTTTCCTGGCGGCGGCCGGCCTCGGCGGTTGCGCCTCTGCCCCCGTAGCCGGTGAGAGGGCTGAACCGCCCCCCCTCCCCTCCGCCGGAGGAACGGTCCTCACCGTCATCGATCGTGGCTGGCATACCGATATCGCCTTGCCCGTGGACGCCTTTTCCGGCCCGATTGCCACCTTGGGGCAGGCCTTTCCCGGCGCGCGCGTCCTGGTGTTCGGCTTCGGTGATCGCGCCTATTACATGGCGCCGGGAGCGCCGTTCCTGGCCATGCTGGCGGCGTTGTTCCCCAGCCCGGGGGTCATCCTGGTCACCGCCTTGGACACCTCTCCGGCGGAGGCATTCGGTAGCGATCACGTGGTCCCGCTGGTGCTCTCGCCGGAGCAACGTCAGGCCATTACCGGCACCCTCTGGCGCTCCCTGGACGAACAGGCCGACGGATCAATACGACGGCTCGGCGACGGCCCCTATCCCGGCAGCGGCTTCTATGCGTCAGGCGACATCTACGACGCCTTTCACAACTGCAATCGCTGGACCCTGTCCACCCTGCGCCGTGGCGGCCTGCCCGCCGATCCTGACGGCGTCGTCTCCGCCGCCGAGGTCATGGCCCAGGTGCGGCGAATGGCCGCGCAACCGCACCTCCCCCCCTCGCCCTGAGGGAGGGAGAGAACGCCCGGGCGGCTTCCTCAGGATGAGGAGGCCGCCGATAGGTGGCCGTCTCGAAGCATCCTCGCCGCCGGAAGACGTTCTTTTTCAACAGCTTGCCAGCTCTAACGGCGAGGCCGAATCCGCTCAAGGGCGGTGGATGGGTGCTGCGGGATATTGCATTTGAGCCGGAAACGGAGGAAGTGTTGCCACCGGGCCGAAGAGCGCCCGACGGGGGAGTTTGACATGGTATCCATCAGTATTCGCGGGAAAATGGCGTGTGCAGGCCTAGTGTGTCTCTTTGGTATTATAGTCGTATCAGCAGTCGCCATTCAGACTATGCGCCAGCAGATGACCGAAGACCGCATTGCCAAGGTCCGCAACCTTTCCGAGGTTGGGCGCGGTATTGTCGAGGCCCAGTACAATCGCTTCCGCAAGGGTGAAATCGACGAGACCACCGCCCAGGCCACAGCCGTGGCCAACCTGCGGCCCTTACGCTACGGCAATGGCGAATACCTGTTCATCAGCCGCTGGGACGGCGCCGTCATCCTTAATCCCGCCAAACCAGACCGCGAAGGCAAGAACAACTTGGAGGCGGTCGACGCCAAGGGGGTGAAGTTCGTCGCGGTGATGCGCGATCTGGCCAAGACCGGCGGCGGAGCTATCCTCTACGCCTTTCCCCGCCCCAATTCCGATCAGCCGGCCGATAAGATCAGCTGGCCGCTGGGCTTCGAGCCCTGGCAATGGACCATCGCCACCGGCATCTACATCGATGACGTCGAGGGCGAAGTCCGCGCCACCGTGCTGCGCCTGATCGGCGTGGTCGCGGTGGTGGCCCTGCTGGCCGGCGGGGTGTTGCTGACCATCGGCGGCGGCATTACCGGCAGCCTGCGGCGGCTGACCGCCACCATGACCCGGCTGGCCGAACGCGATTATGCCGTGACCATCACCGGCCAGGACCGCTCCGACGAATTGGGCGCCATTGCCCGCGCCGTCCAGGTGTTCAAGACCAACGGGCAGGACTTCGAGCGGATGCAGGCCCAGCACCTCCAGTCGGAAGCGCAGGCCCATGATGACCGCCGCCAGGCGCTGCTGGCCCTGGCCGACGAGTTCGAGAAAGGGGTTGCCCCGGTGGTGGGCACCGTCCATACCGCCGCCGGTCAGATGCACCACAATGCCGAGCGCATGGAGACCAACGCACGCCGCACCAGCGAGTGCTCGGTGTCGGTGGCCGCCGCCGCCCGGCAGGCCGCTGCCAATGCCCAAACCGTCTCTTCGGCGGCAACCCAATTGTCGGCCTCCATCGACGAGATCGCGCGGCAGGTGGACTCGTCGGGTTCCATCGCCCGCGCGGCGGTGGCCGATGCCGACAAGGCCCGGCGGGTCGTGGGAGAGCTGGAGAGCGACACCACGTCGGTCGGTGCCGTTCTCGACCTGATCCAGAGTATCGCAGCCCAGACCAATCTGCTGGCCCTGAACGCCACCATCGAGGCGGCCCGGGCCGGTGAAGCCGGCAAGGGCTTCGCCGTAGTGGCGGGCGAGGTCAAGACCCTGGCCAACCAGACCGCCAAGGCCACCGAGGAAATCAACGCCAAGGTGGCGGCCATCCGCGAGCGCAGCGGCGAGGCGGCACGGGCCATCAACGGCATCGCCGGAGTGATCGGCCAGATCGACGGCATTTCCGCGACCATTGCCGCCGCCGTCCAGCAGCAGGATGCCGCCACCCGTTCCATCGCCCAGACCATCGTCCAGGTCGCCGACGGAGCCGGCGAAGTCTCGGTCAATATCGGCGACGTTCGCCATCAGGCGGAGGAAACCGGAACCGAGGCAGGCGCGGTCTTGGGCGAAGCAGCCACCGTGGCCCGGCTGGCCGAAGACCTCAAGGTCCGGATCGGCGATTTCCTGCAAGGCATCCGCGCAGCCTGATATCCACCGCCGGCCGGAGTTTATACCCCGGTCGGCGCCGGAAACGCCAAGGTCACCACCAGACCGGGATGGTTATCACCCAGGGACAGGGTGGCGCCGTGCAGCCGCGCCACCGCCTGGACCAGCGACAGGCCCAATCCGTTGCCCGGCGTGGTGCGGGTTGAGTCCAGACGGACAAAGCGCTCCAGTACCCGCTCGCGGGCGTCCTCGGGGATGCCGGCGCCGGTGTCGGCCACCTGGATGGCCACGCCGTCGCCCAAGACCACCGAAACCTCGACCCGGCCGCCGGCCGGGGTGTATTTGACCGCATTATCCACCAGATTGGCCAGGGCCTGGAACAGCAGATGGCGGTCGCCATGCAGCGTCAACCCCGCTTGCGCCCGCCAGGACAGCCGAACGTCCTTCTCCTCGGCCAGCGGCTCGTACAGTTCGGCCACGTCGGCGGCCAGCCGGGCGGGGTCCAGGGTCTCGAACCGCTCCAGCCGCGCCGCCGATTCCGCATGCGAGATGGTGAGGATGGCACTGAAGGTGGCCAGCAGGTTATCGGCCTCGGCCAGGGTCTCTTCCAGGGTGCGGCGATAATCCTCGCAACCGTGCTCGCCCAGCAGCACAAGGTCGATGCGCGAGCGCAGGCGGTTCAAGGGCGTCCGCAGATCGTGGGCGATATTATCGGAGACGGTGCGGATGCCTTCCAGCAACCGCTCGATCTCGTCCATCATCTCGTTGAAGCTGGCGGCCAGGGAATCGAACTCGTCATCGGTCCCCGACAGGGTCATGCGCTGGCTCATGTCGCCGCCGAAGATGCGCCGGGCGGTGCGGCCCATGGCCTCGACCCGTTGCAGCATGTGGCGGCTGGTGAAATAGCCCCCGACCACGCCCAGCAGGATGGTCATGGCCAGCCCCCAGCCCAGCGCCCGGTTGATGGCCGACTTCACCCGCTTGGCGTCGGCCAGCGAGCGACCCACCAGCAGGCGGTGGTCGTCGGCCAGTTCATAGGCATGGGCCAGCACCTCGGTGCCGGGACCGATGCCGCCCACCGCCAGGATGCGGAAGCGCACCCAGCCCAGCATATCGCCGGCCTCCTTGGGCCAGGCCCGCAGATTACCGGCCAGCACATGACCGTCATGGCCCATGAGCAGATAGGAGGTCCGCCCCTCCACATCCTGTCGGGCGCGCTGGTTGATGATGTCGGCCAGCCCGGTCAGGTCGCGGTCGCGATAGACCTCGGACAGGCCGGTGGCCTCGGCGTCCACGGTCTCCTGAACCTGCCACTCGATGAACATGGAGGTGGACCACGACACCAGCGCCAGCAGGGCCATGGCCGAGACGGTGAAAATGCCGAGATAGGACAGCGCCAGCCGGAAGGTGGTGGTGCGCAGCAGGCTGGCCGGCTGACGCAGGACCGGTTTGGCCACTATCGCCCCGCGCGCAGGGTGTAGCCGGCACCGCGCACGGTATGGATCAGGGCCGGCTCGAAATCCTTGTCCACCTTCTGACGCAGCCGGCTGATATGGACATCGATCAGGTTGGTCTGGGGATCGAAGTGATACTCCCAGACATTTTCCAGCAGCATGGTCCGGGTCACCACCTGCCCGGCATGGCGCATGAGATATTCCAGCAGGCGGAATTCGCGCGGTTGCAGATCGATATCCTGGCCGCCGCGGCTGACGGTGCGGGCCAGCAGGTCCATCTCCAGGTCCTCCACCCGCAGCCGGGTTTCCGGCTGGGTCGCCGACACCCGGCGCGATAGCGCCTCGATGCGCGCCAGCAATTCGGCGAAGGCATAGGGCTTGACCAGATAATCGTCGCCGCCGGCCTTCAGGCCCCGCACCCGGTCATCCACCTTGCCCAGCGCCGACAGCACCAGCACCGGCGTGGTATTGCCGGCGGCGCGGATGGCCTGGATGATGGCGAGGCCGTCGAGACCCGGCAACATACGATCGACGATCATGGCGTCCCAGCGTTCGGAGGTGGCCATGAACAGGCCGTCGGTGCCGGTGGCGGCATGATCGACCACATGGCCGGCCTCCTTCAGCCCCTTGGCCATGTAGGCGGCGGCTTCACTGTCGTCCTCGATCACCAGGATACGCATGAGCTCGGCACCATTCCTTCAAGCGGGAGACGCACCATACAACCGTCCTCCCCCAACGGAAAAGCCCCCGCGCCAGGGGGGGCGGACGCGGGGGCCATTTCCGAGGTCCGGTGTGGGGGGCACATCCGGTCGAAGGTGCACGCCAACTCGGGGGGACAAGCGGCGCGCCGGTCGGCGGGGAGTTCGGTTCCGCCGAGGTCTTTGACGATGGGGCGGGGAGCGCTTGATTTCCGCCGGTCCGTCGTCTGCGACCTAACGATGAGAAGAATGCCCGAGACAAGGTTACCGCAGCATTTCGCCGCGATTAAGCTTTGGTAATGTTCGCCCCTCCGCGATCAACTGACTGAAATCATGCATTATTTTTCCATTTCAGTCCCTTGACCGGCACCTTGTTCGCCGGCCATCGCTTCCCCCAGCCCTTGAGTCCATGATGACGGCAAGGACGTGGTGGTCACGGCCGAAATGCCCGGCCAGAACCACAAGGACGTGGAGCCGAGGATCCGGGGCGCGCCCAGTCCGGGGCGCGCCCTTTTTGCCCATCGGCGGGGCAAATCCTGCCGCTAAAGACGTCATCAAGGGCGTAAAGGCCCTAAACCGCCCGTCTCGACCCGGCACCCGGCTTGCATGGCTCGCCCCAGGAGTTAGCCAATGCGGAGGATGCCATGCGAGACCTGGACCTCATGCTCAAGGATTATCGCCTGACCACGGCGGAAATCCTCTATCACATTCCCGACCACCCCCACTTGCTGCAAGCTTATGTGTGGCAGGAATACGACATCGCTCCCCGGTTCCCGGAACTGCATCGCTTCCTGGATTTCTGGAGCAGGAACCTGGACGGCACCCTGCACTCCGTGCGGATCGACAGCCTGGAGCTGATCCGCCCCACCGGCTGGCGCAACGTGGCTACCAGCCTGACTGTGCATTGACCGGAACGGGCGGGACCGTCAATCGACGGTCTTGAGGCCTTGAACGATCTTGTCGACGCCTCGGAAGGCGGCGGCCAGTTCCACGTGGGCCTCGCGCATCACCGCCGCGTCGGGGCAGGGATGGCCCCCCATGCGGTTGGCCTGAAGCATGCGCAGGCCGGCGGCGATGGACTGACCCTTGACGAAATTGGCCACGTGATGGACAGCGGCGTAATGCACCGCCAGATGCCCGGCCAGCTTTTCCGGCAGCAGATTGAGCGAGCTTTGCATCGCCCGCCAGCCATGGTCCAACCCGGCCAGGGCGGTCACGGCTGAGACGAAGGATACGCCCGCCTCGGCATTGGGCGGCACCGGCACCGCCTCGAAGGCCTGACGTCGGGCTTCCAGTTCCACCGCCAGGGTAACAGCCACGGAATGGCGGCGGCGGCGGGTCTCGCGGCCATGGATCATGCCCACGGTCAGCGAACCGATCAGCCCCGCCAGGGCGGCACCGACCACCAGCAGGACCGCGCCGATCAATCCAAGAGTGGCCGTTGACAGCGGCGCGGACTCGGCCACCGGCGGCAGCGGGGCGGGAATCACGGGCGGCGGAACCTGGGTCACCGCCGGAGGTGCGGCCTGAACCGCCGGAGCCGGAGCCGGGGCTGGGGCCGGGGCCAGCACGGGAATAGGGGCGGGCGCGGGGTCCGGGAGCAAGGGCCGCACCGCCTGGAAGCCGGGGGTCTCCTCACTGGGCAACGGCGGCTGTGGCCCCAACGGCAGCGGCTGCCCCAGGCCCGTTGGCGAGGCCTGCCCCTGCCCGTCCTCGGCGGCCATGACCGCCACGGCCGGAACCAGGAACAGAGACAGGACGAGGGCGGAGAAACCGCGCATGGTGAAGGCACCTTTGGCCAGGGTAATACCGGAGAAGGGCACCATAACCCAAGCCACCGTCGGCGGGAAGAGGCCTGCCCCCTCAACTCCCCCCTTGCAATTTATCGCCACCGGGGCCAGAGGTGGACATCATGAGCATTCGCAACCTTTCGTCCCTGTTCGAGCCCACCTCCATCGCCGTGATCGGCGCCTCCGACCGTCCGCGCTCGGCGGGACAGGTGGTGATGCGCAACCTGCTGGCCGGTGGCTTCAAGGGGCCAATCATGCCGGTCCACCCCAAGCACCGCGCCGTCGGCGGCGTGCTGGCCTACAAGGACGTGGAGTCCATGCCGCTGGTGCCCGACCTGGCGGTGCTGTGCACCCCGGGCGCCGGCGTTCCCGCCCTGATCGAGGCGCTGGGCCGCCGGGGCACCAGGGCGGCGGTGGTCATTGCCGGCGACGTCGACAAGGAGGCCATGCTGGCCGCCGCCCGCCCCCATGGCTTGCGGATTCTGGGGGGCGGCAGTCTGGGAATCCTGGTCCCGCGCATCCGCCTGGACGCCAGCTTTTCCCATGTCTCCGCCCTGCCCGGCAAGGTTGCGCTGGTGTCGCAGTCGGGCGCCCTGTGCTCGGCGGTGCTGGACTGGGCACGGCCGCGCGGCATCGGCTTCTCTCATTTCGTCAGCCTGGGCGACGGTCTCGACGTGGATTTCGCCGACGTCATGGACTACCTCGCCAATGACGACCAGACCCGGGCGATCCTGCTCTATATCGAATCCATCGGCGAACGCCGCAATTTCATGGCCGCCGCCCGCGCCGCCGCCCGCAACAAGCCGGTGCTGCTGGTCCGGGCCGGCGACGGCAACCAGGACAAGCCGGTGGGGCCCTATCTGGCCGAGGCCCTGGCCCGGCCGGAAGACGCCTTCAACGCCGCCGTGCGCCGGGCCGGAGCCCTGCGCGTCGGCGACATCAACGAGCTGTTCGGCGCGGTGGAAACCCTGGCCCGGGCCAAGCCCATGAAGGGCAACCGTCTGGCCATCGTCTCCAATGGCGGCGGCACCGCCATGATGGCCGAGGCCGAGATGGGCGACCCCGAGGGCGGCCGGCTGGCCGAACTGTCGGAAGAAACCCTGCGCAAGCTCGCCGCCCTGATGCCCCGCGGCTGGCAGGCCGCCAATCCGGTCGATCTCGGCGTCGACGCCCCGGGCAAGCGCTATGCCGAGACGCTCCGCGTCCTGATCGAGGCCGAGGAAGTGGACGCCATCCTGGTGGTTCAGGCCCCCAACGCCATGGCCGACTGCGTCGAGGCCGCCCAGGCGGTGATCGAGACCCAGAAGCGCCATGGCGGCGCGGTGCTGACCTCCTGGGTCGGCGAGGAGGCGGTGGCCCCGGCGCGCAAGCTGTTCGCCGAGGCCGGGCTGCCCACCTATGACACGCCGGGCCGCGCCGTCCGCGCCTTCCGCCATCTGGTCAATTACCAGCGCAACCAGGACATGCTGATGGAGACGCCGCCGTCGCTGACCGGCGGCTTCACGGCGGCAAAGGGCACGGCTCGCCTGATCATCGCCAAGGCGCTCGCCACCCCCGGCGGGGCCATGACCGAGCCCGACGCCAAGGCCATGCTGACCGCCTACGGCATTCCCACCCAGACCGCCATCCTGGCCAAGGATGCCGAGGCGGCCGTCAAGGCCGCCGATACGCTGGGCTATCCGGTGGCGCTGACCCTGGCCTCGCCCGATCTGGCCCGCAAATGGGATGTGGGGGGCGTGGCCATCAACCTGGAGGACGCCGCCTCGGTGCGGGTCTCGGCCGAGGCCATTCTGCGCCGCGCCGGCCAGGGCCTGCCCGGGGGCAGGGTCGAGGGACTGGCGGTGCAGTCCATGGTGTTCCGCCCCCATGCCCGCCAGCTGGTGGTGGGCATCGCCTGCGACCCGCTGTTCGGGCCGGTGCTGGTGTTCGGCGAAGGCGGCCGCGCCGTCGAGGTCATCCGCGACCACACCGTCGGCCTGCCGCCCATCAACCTGCCGCTGGCGCGCGGCATGATCGCGCGGACCCGGGTCGCCCGCCTGCTCGACGCCGCCCCCGGCCGTCCCGCCGCCGACCGCGACGCCATCGCCGAAGTGCTGGTGCGGGTGTCGCGCATGCTGGCCGATAATCCCGAGATCGTCGCCTGCGACATCAACCCGCTGTTCGCCGATGCCGATGGCGTGCTGGCGCTGGATGCCCGCATGCGGGTGGCCAAGTGGGAAGACACCGACCTTCGCCACTTCTCCATCCTGCCCTACCCCGCCGAACTGGCCGAGCCCGCCACCCTGCACGACGGCAGCGCGGTGACCCTCCGGCCCATCCGCCCCGAGGACCAGCCCGCCCATGCCGAGCTGATGGCCCGCATGACACCCCAGGACCTGCGCATGCGCTTCTTCGGCGAGGTCCGCCAGATCCACCATCACCAGATGGCGCGGCTCACCCAGATCGACTACGAGCGGGAAATGGCCTTCATCGCCACCCGCGTCAACAAGGAGGGCCAGCCGGAAACCCTGGGCGTGGTCCGCACCGTCACCGACCCCGACAACCTGCGGGCCGAACTGGCGGCGCTGGTGCGCAGCGACATGAAGGGCACCGGCCTGGGGACCATGCTGTTGGACAAGATCATCCGCTATCAGAAGTCACGCGGCACCCAGGCCATCTACGCCCAGATCATGGTGGAGAACACCGCCATGCAGCGCCTCGCCGCCAAGAGCGGCTTCCAACGCCGGCCGTCGCAAGAGGACCCCGATGTGGTGGAGATGGTGCTGGAGCTGGGGTGAAAAGGTAATTTCCCCATCTTTGGCCGTTGTAGCCCTCGCAATATATGCCTGCGGTCGGAAACTCTCACTAATCCTGTAGTCTTCGCCGTCCTTGTGCCTTATCAAGATTGGTTTCGGTTGAAATTCGATTGCAGTTTTGACACCTGTAGAGCTTCGGCTTACTTTTCATTGAAGATAGCTGAAACCCTTCAAAGGCGACCTGCCCGGCGCCGCATTTTGGGCAAACCCAATACATTTCATCTCGATCTCCAATCGAAAGGGCAACCATTTCAGACTCCATGACATGTTGGCTCCATAAATCTGAAGTCATGAGCCTTGGATTTCAATACTTCGGCCTGTACCATTGTTTTTCGGGAGCAGAAATAGAGATGAGACGGCGGGTCCTGAGTCACAGCAACACGGATGAGCACGGATGCGGCGCCATGGCGCCGCGCACGGATGGACACGGAAATCCATCACTTCTTTTCGTGGCCGGATGCGAGGAACACGTCCCACCCCACCAGACGCCTTCGCTGGCATCCCCCCAATGTCCGGCGTATATTTCCCGGTGACCGGGCCGACGAGGCGGATATGCGCACACTCGACGACATCATGAGCCAGTTGCGGGCCTTGCAGCCCGAGCTTCGCCGCCGCTATCCCATTCGCGACATGGGGGTGTTCGGCTCCTATGTGCGGGGCGAGCAGCGGGAAGACAGCGATATCGATGTGCTGGTGGAGTTGGGGGACGGCATCGGTCTGCTCGATTATGTCGGGCTGCAACAGGACCTGAGCGACGCCCTCGGGGTCAAGGTCGATCTGGCCGACAAGAGTACTCTGCGGCGCCAGATCGGCCAGCGCATCCTTGCCGAGGTGAGAATGCTGTGACTGGCTCGGGGCGGACCATCCTCAATTACCTTGAAGACATTCTGGAGAACGCCGAGAACCTCAAGGCATTTACCGCCGGATTGACGGCCGACGCCTTCAATGCCGACCTCAAGACGCAATATGCGGTGACTCGGGCATTGGAAATCATCGGCGAGGCCACCAAGCGGGTGCCGCTGGCGTTCCGGGAGGCCCATGCCGAAATTCCCTGGCGCAAAATGGCCGGCATGCGGGACGTTCTCGCCCATCAATATGAAGGCGTCAGCCCCGTGGTTCTGTATCGCACCGCGACGGTCGACATCGACACCGTCATCGCGCGGCTGCCCGCCCTTATCGCGGCGGCGGAAGACTGGGATCGCTGCCCCGGTTCCCTACCCCCGCAGCCCCGCCACCTCGTCCTCGGACAGATAGCGCCACTGGCCCGCCTCCAGATCGCCCAAGGTCAGCCCGCCGAGGGCGGAGCGGTGGAGGGTCTCCACGTGATTGCCCACCGCCGCGAACATGCGCTTGACCTGATGGTAGCGGCCTTCAACGATGGTGATGCGAGCCAGATTCGGTCCCAGCACCTCCAGGACCGCCGGGGCCAGCGGCGTGGTCTCCGAGCGCAGCATCAGGGTGCCACCGGCGAAAACCGCCGCCTCGTCGCCGGACAGCGGCCGCGCCAGGGTGACGTCGTAGGTCTTGGGCACGTGGTTCCTGGGCGCGGTGATGCGGTGGAGCAGCTTGCCGTCATCGGTCAGCAGCAGAAGACCGGTGCTGTCGCGGTCCAGCCGTCCCACCGGAGCCACCAGCGGTGTACGCTCACGGAAGCGCGGCGGCAGCAGCTCGTAGACGACACGGCCGGGATCGGCGGTTGAGCAGGTGAAGCCCTCCGGCTTGTTGAGCATCACCACCAACCCCGCCGGCGGGTCCAGCGCCTCGCCGTCGAGGCGGATGTCGGCATGGGCTGCGCGGGTATCCTGGTCCAGCGGCTGGCCGGCGGCATCGGTGAGGCGGCCGTCCTTGATCCAGCCGCGCACCTGCTTCTGGCTGCCATAGCCCAGATTGGCGATCAGCTTCACCAGCCGCATGATCCCCACCTACTTCTCATGGCGGTTGCTCGCCAGATAGACCTTGAAGCCCTCGGCCACAGTGACCTGTTCCACCTCGCGGAAGCGCCGCCGCAGCTCGGCTTCGTAGGGGAGATGCTGATTGGCCACCAGCAGGAACTTGCCCCGGCGGCGAATGGCCTTCCAGGCGGCGGTGATGAAGGCGCGGCCAATGGCGGGATCGGCCTTGCCGCCGTCATGGAAGGGCGGATTGCTGACGATCCAGTCATACCGCTCGGGCAATTCATTGCCCGAGCGTATCGCCCCTGGCCGGGCGGGCGCCTCCGCGCCCTTGGCCGCGGCCTCAATGGCCGCTGGGGGCACGACCTCCGGCGGCTTGACCGCCGGCAGGCCGGCGCAGACGTCGTGCCAGTGATACCTCACCTCGGCGGCCGGATCGGGACCGATATTGGTCCGCGCATCCTCCAAGGCCAGGGCCTCGGCCTCGAACAGGTCGAGATGGGTGATATCGGGAAAGCGCCGCAGCAGGTCCACCGACAGATAGCCCCAGCCGGCGCCGAGATCGGCCACCCGCCCGGCAATACCCTCGGGGAAGCATCCGGCCAGAATACGCGAGCCGGTATCGACGTGATCGGGGCTGAAGCAGCCGGCGCGGGCCACCAGCCCGGTGTCCGCCACGGGCCCCGGCTCGCCGCCCGCCTGCCACTCGGCCACGGCTTCTGGGACGGAATCGCCCCGGCGCAGCCAGAAGGTGCGGGCCAGATGCTTGGAGAGATGACCGTCGAGGCCGAACACCCGTTCCACCTCGCGCTCGACACTCTGCGCCCCCAGGGCGTTGGCGCCGCAGCACACCAGCAGGCCGCCGGGCCGCAACAGCGACCACGCCCGGGCGATATTGGCGCGGTTCTCGGCCTTGTGCTTGGTCAGCAGGCATAGCCCGGCCTCAAACGCTCCCTCCAGCCGGGCGGTGGCGTCATAACCGGCGGCCAACAGGCGGTCATAGGCCGGCTTGAAGCTCTGCTCGCAGACCAGACGGGACCGCCATTCGGCGTCCAGCACCTCGGACGGCTCGGCCCGCATCAGGAAGGCCCGCTCCGGCAGCGGCAGGTCCCCCTTGTCGAAGGGCAGAACCAGGGCGCGAAGCAGATCGGACTGAGTCATATATTTTGTCCCTCAAGCGCCGGGCGGGGCCGTCCGGCCCCTTGGCTCCTCCACTGCGCTCCGGGCGCCTCAACGGTGCCGCGCTTCGGCTTCGCCTCGCTCACGCCTCGACCATCTCGGAATCGGCATAGCCCTGAGCGTAGAGCAGCACGGTGAGGTCGCCGTGATCGACCCGTACCCGGGCCTCGGCCGCCACCACCGGCTTGGCGTGGAAGGCGACGCCCAGGCCGGCGGCACGGATCATGTCCAGGTCGTTGGCGCCGTCACCCACCGCCACCGCCAGCGCCGGGGTAATCCCCAGCTCGGCCGAGACTGCGTTGAGGGTGGCCAGCTTGGCCTCGCGGCCGATGATGGTGTTCCCAACCTGACCGGTCAGTCTACCATCGGCGACAATCAGTTCGTTGGCGATATCGCGATCGAAACCGCAGGCCTCGCGGACCTTGGAAGTGAAAAACTTGAAGCCGCCCGAGACCAGCACCGCGAAGGCGCCATGCTTCTTCATGGTCCGCACCAGCCGGTGGGCACCGCCGGTGAACTCCACCCGCTCCCAGGTCCGGGCCAGGCAGTCGGCCGACAGGTCCTTGAGCAGACCGACGCGTTCCCGCAAGGCGGCCTCGAAGCCGATCTCGCCATTCATGGCCCGGGCGGTGATCCCGGCAATGTGGTCCTTGAGGCCGGCGAAATCGGCCAGCTCGTCCAGGGTCTCGCCGGTCACCATGGTGGAATCCATGTCGGCCACCAGCAGCTTCTTGCGCCGCCCCTCGGCCTTCTGCGCCACCACATCCACCGCCCAGCCTTCCAGGACCCGCCGCGCCAACCCATCGGCGGCCAGAGGATCGAGACCGGAGAAATCAAGATCGCAGGCCCGCTCCGGCGACAGCCAGCGCGCCTCTCCCACCGTGGCACCGGCTCCGCGTAGCGCGCCCCGCACCTCGGAAACCTCGGAGGCATCGAGGGTGGCCAAGCCGTGTCCGGCGATCAGGGTCAGCACGTTGTCCATGGCAGGTCCTCGGGGATCGAAGCAAAAGCGGACCCAATTACTGCACGGCGACCGATATTGGCAAGGGGCGCGGTGGCGGGAAGTCGGCATCATGAGACGACACCTGTGAATCCCGCCGCCCTTTCCGCTATGATAACGGCCTCCTCTCCGCCGCAGTCTTAAGCGAACCATGCCAGAAATCCCCGTCACCGCCTTTCAGCTCGCCCCCCATTCCGAGGGCTCGCCCCGGGTTCACCGACGCCTTGCCGCCCGATTGTCCCGTCTGTTGCGCAGGAGCGGACGGGGGCGCCGCGAGATCAGAATGCCTCTGCGGGATGTCCCCATCACGGCGGGGCAGCTTCTGGCCTGGGGCCGGACATGGTGCCTCAGCTATGGCGCCCGCTATTATGTCCTGCTGCGCAACGGGACGGTCGTGGGCATGATGACGGAAAAGGCCGACGGCAAGCCCTCCCTTACCTGGCTGACCGGACCGCGTTACTCATTGTGAGTCACTTGCCCCCCGCCCTGATCATCGCCGGCCCCACCGCCTCGGGGAAATCCGGGCTGGCGCTGCGCATCGCCCGCGAATTCGACGGGGTGGTGATCAATGCCGATTCCATGCAGGTCTATGACGCCCTGCCCATCCTCACCGCGCGGCCGACGCCGGAGGACGAGGCGGCGGCACCGCACCGGCTGTATGGCGTTCTGCCCCCGTCCGAGACCTGTTCGGCAGCCCGTTGGCGAGATCTGGCGGCCGCCGAGATGGACGCGGCATGGATGGCGGGCCGGCTTCCCGTCGTCACCGGCGGCACCGGGCTTTACCTGCGCAGCCTGATGCAGGGGCTGTCGCCCGTTCCCCAGATCCCCGAGGCGATTCGCCAGGAGGCGCGGTCGCGTCTGGCCGCGCTGGGCAATGCCCCCTTCCATGCCGAGCTGGCGCGGCTGGACCCGGTGATGGCGGCTCGGCTCGATCCCGGCAATTCCCAGCGTCTCGCCCGCGCCTGGGAGGTGCTGGCGGCCACCGGACGCTCGCTGGCTGACTGGCAGGCCGAGCCGGCGGAAGGCGGCGTCGCCGCCCGCTGGCTCACCATCGTCCTCGCCCCCGAGCGCACCCACCTCTACGCCGCCTGCGAGGGGCGTTTCAAGGCGATGATCGCGCGCGGTGCCCTGGACGAGGTTGCCGCCTTCACCGCTCTGAACCTCGATCCCGAGCTGCCGGTGATGAAGGTGCTGGGCCTGCGCGAACTGGCCGCCCATCTGCGCGGCGAATGCACGCTGGACCAGGCCGTCGCCGCCGCGCTTCAGGCCACCCGCAACTATGCCAAACGCCAGTCCACGTGGATGCGCCACCAATTAGCTGCGTCCCTGACCGCTTCCGAGCAACTTTCGGAAAGTTTAATAGCCACAATCTTTCTGAAAATTCGCCAGTTCCACTTGACCCCCATGTGACATGCGGCTAGGTTGTGCGCCTCGCGCCGCACTGCGGTAGGCGAGGTGTTTGGCGTCGGCGGAAATGCCGGTGCCCTGAACCAACAGTTTTTAAGGTGCTGAGATGGTGCATCACGATACGTTGACCGGAGCGGAAATCCTCCTCAAGGCCCTGGTCGATCAGGGTGTAGAGGTCATTTTCGGGTATCCCGGCGGCGCCGTACTGCCCATCTATGACGAGCTGTTCAAGCAGAACCGCCTGCGTCACGTCCTGGTCCGCCACGAGCAGGCCGCCGTCCATGCCGCCGAGGGCTATGCCCGCTCCACCGGCAAGGTCGGCTGCGTCCTGGTGACCTCGGGTCCCGGCGCCACCAATGCCGTCACCGGTCTGGCGGACGCCCAGTGCGACTCGGTGCCGCTGGTCTGTCTCACCGGTCAGGTCCCCACCCACCTGATCGGCAACGACGCCTTCCAGGAAGCCGACATCACCGGCATCACCCGGCCGTGCACCAAGCACAATTATCTGGTCAAGGACACCAATGACCTTGCCCGCATCGTGCACGAGGCCTTCCACGTCGCCCGCTCGGGGCGTCCCGGCCCGGTGCTGGTCGACCTGCCCAAGGACGTGATTCAGGCCAAGGGCGAGTACCAGCCGCCATCCAAGGTCAAGTCCAAGTACAAGCCCCAGGTGAAGGGTGACCTCAAG
>Ga0265313_10001131_pt1 | contig 25506 bp, 27 predicted proteins | sample 4123metaG_FD_203122 | JGI IMG/M metagenome (GOLD analysis project Ga0265313, IMG submission 203122) | Rhizosphere microbial communities from Carex aquatilis grown in University of Washington, Seatle, WA, United States - 4-1-23 metaG | ecosystem: Host-associated > Plants > Roots > Rhizosphere >...
TTTTTCACCCTGGCTTACTCCAGGGTGTTCGCCTCGAAGGAAACGACCTCACCGTCTTCGAAGGAATAGCGAATCTGGATCGGGTGGCAGCAGACCTCGCAATCCTCGACGTAGGTTTGACTCTTCACCGCGGGATCGAGGACCATCGAGATCTCCTGCCAGCAGTACGGACACGAGAAGAAGTGCTCCATATGACCTGTAAGAAGTGCAGAATTCCTATGAAAGAGCTCAAAGGGCACATCTACCACAAGAAGCGAAAATGGAAGTGCCCCAAGTGCGGTCGAGCCCGCATGCAAACACAGAAATAATTGTAATTGACAGAACGTCGCGTTACCGATACTATATCCGTAGCGGATATAGTATGAAGAAGCTGCCCGAGTTGCTGCCGTTGACGCCCCCCGTCTTCCATATCTTGCTGGCCCTGGCCGACGAGGAGCGCCACGGCTACGGCATTATGCAGGACGTCGCCAGGCAGACCAACGATGCGCTTCAGCTTGGTCCTGGTACTTTGTACGGCTGTCTGAAGCGAATGCTGGCCGCGGGGCTGGTCGAGGAATCGGAAGAGCGTCCGGATCCCGAACTTGATGACGAGCGTCGTCGTTATTACCGTATGACGCCGTTGGGCAGAAAGATAGTGCGCGCGGAAGCTATCCGGCTCGCGAGTGCGGTGGAGGCGGCAAGAAGCAGACGGGTGTTCTCGGATAGGAAGGCCTCGTCATGACAGTCTTGAGCTGGCTGTGCCGCGTTTATCGTTTGCTGTTGCGGGCTTATCCGGCTGAGTTTCGTGAACGCTACGCGGACGAAATGGCGCGCGTATTTCGCGATCGCGGACTTGAAATCGTGCAATCAGGCGGAGCATGGCGACTATTCGGCTACGCCCTGTCAACGGGCAGAGATTGGTTTGTGACGGTACTCCGGGAAAGGACGGATTCCATGCAAATGCCCTCGCTTTCGATGGTCCGGTGGGCGGTCTTGTTTTGCGTTGCGCTGGATCTCGTATTGCTGCGAGCCACATACGACACGCGGTTGCCGTTTGCGCTCTTGGTCATGTACGGGCTTCTGGCTTTGTTGGTGACGACGAACCTGGATGACGGGCGGCGAAGAGCGCTCCAAATAGGGACGTGTTGGGGATTGATCAGCGGCGTGATTCTGACCGCCTGCACGTTCGGCATCTATTTTGTGCAGTCCGATGAAGTTACGCTATTAGTGCTACCTGTCTTCGCCTGCTGGAGTATAGCCGGATATGTTTCGGCTCGGCGAACGGCAAGCGCGAGTTCAGGCTGGGTAGCGGGTTGCTGGAGCGGTGTTGTCTGCGTGCTCATTAACGTGACCTGCTCGCTGCTTCTGGGAACATTGCTTCCTAGCCGGAATTTCGGGCACGTTCTACCCGCGGGAGGCCAGCACCTTATGGAAGGGCCGGTAATCGGCGCGATGCTGGGTGCGATTGCTGGCGTTGCCGCGCGAATTTTCAGCAAATGGCAATCGTCGCCGCCGGCAGTCGGCTTGGCAGGAGGCAAATAATGATCGGACTATTGTGCAGAATCTACTCGGCGATGCTTTACGCTTATCCCCGCGAATTCCGCCTTCGGTACGGCGTGGAGATGCAGCAGTTCTTCCATGACCGGTGCCGTCAACTCGCTCGTGAGCGCGCCGGAAGCGGTGTGTGGCTCCGCTTCGGTCTGCGCAGCATGACGGATTGGATCGTCAGCACCGCGCGGGAGAGGCGGATCCGCAAATTGGTCCAGGAATGGGCCGTGACGATCCTGCTGTTACTGTTCGTGACCACCTCGATGGTGCAGGCCTACGTGGTGCCGACGGGCTCCATGGAAAACAACATCCTGGTAGGCGATCACATGCTGGTGGATAAAGTCGGATTTGAGAACGGCGGGAATAACTGGGCGAGCTATGTGCTTCCCCACCGCGCAGTGAAGCGCGGCGACATCATTGCGTTCCGCTATCCCGAGGACGTCCGGCAGACCTACGTCAAACGCGTGATCGGCGTGCCCGGCGATCGCATTCGCTTGCAGGACAAGCAGGTGATTCGCAACGGGCAGAAGCTCGACGAGCCATACGTGCGGCACAGCAGCCCGGGTATCGACGATTATCGCGATAACTTCCCCACGGCGCCCGAATTTTACACGACCGGCCGCGGACGCGACATGTTCGCGCGCGACGTTGAGGATGGCGAGGTGATCGTACCGCCGCACATGCTATTCGTCCTCGGCGACAACCGCGACAATTCCGAAGACAGCCGCTATTGGGGATTCGTGCCCAGCAACTATGTGACGGGCAAGCCGCTGGTGATCTATTGGTCCTACGACGCTCCCACCAGCGACTACATCGACTGGAGCTTCCGGCACGTCGAGGACGTGGCGCTGCACTTCTTCACCAGGACGCGCTGGGATCGGGTGTTGAAGACTCCCTAGCCCGGTACTTTCTTGTCCAGCCATTCTTGAATGACTGCAAATACTTCGTGGTTATTCTTTTCCATCAGCATCAGGTTCCCGTTGCCGATGATGCCGTAGTCGCGCAGGCGTATCATGTCCGCGGAACAACCAGCCTGCTTTAAGAACGCTACGTTCGATATAGGCGATCCGCCTCCGCCGAATTCGCTGGTCACCCAGGTGATCGGGATGCCCTGCAGGTTTTTCCACTTGCGTGCGGGCTCGGCTTGCAGCTTGAACGGAGACACGATCGGACGAGGGGAATCGGGCGGGGCACTTTGATCTCGTAAGTTAAACTGCGTAACGTCGGCAACAGGAGGCTCATATGTCATCGGGCTGGCGGTCAATCCCCAGCGAAGCTGCCGCTCGAAGGGGTTGCCGTTGATCTCCATGGCGACGATGGCTTTCGCCAGGTTCGGACGGCGGTCGGCGACGCCCCAAGCGAAGAATCCGCCGAACGCGTGGACGAACAAGATCGCAGGCCCTATGCGGTCGAGCAGCTCCGCGCCGCCCGGCCAGACCAGATCGCTATGAAACGCCTCATCGCTGACGTTGCCGGATTCGCAGGCCATGAACTGGTCGATCAGGGGATCGTTCATGCCGCCGGGTCCGGGCCACTGAGCGGTGTTGAACACGGCGGTGCTGCCGATCAGTCCTTCGAAGGCCGGAACGTTGGGCAGATGGCTGGGACCCAGGGCGTCGGGATGATACGGCGACCGGCCGTAGCTAGGCCGATCCAGCCAGTAGACGCTGTAGCCGTTCTGGACGAAGTAGTGCACCCAACCCGGGCGGCCTCCAATGCCCATCATGTGAGTGCCTTGTCCGCCGCCGCCGTGGACCATGACCACGGGAAGCGCATGGAGCTTCTTCTCCGGGATCATGTACTGCACGAACATCTGGCCCTGAGCGATTGTCCCGTAAGGCATTTGCTTGGGTTTGACGCCGACCCAGAAGCCGCCCTGATCGGCCAGCTTCAACGCAGTAGATTCGCGGTTGGGATGGGGATCGGGCGCGGTCACAACGGGCTCCGCCGGAAATGTTCGATCAAGCCACGCCAAGACCGGAGGCAGCGATTCTGGTTCCCGGTTGCTCGCTGTAGTCGTGAACACCTTGAAGGCGGTACCCGTCGGCGCGGCCACCGTGACCACTCCTTTGACCAGCGCCGGACGCTCTTCGGCAGTGACCCGTGCAAACACCGCGCCATCGCCATCGGTCACTAAAATCGACGGGCCGATGTCATCCAATAAAATTGCACCACGAGTTCGCCAGACGTTTTGGGTCTGGGCGTTGTTGGGCATCGGCTGGCCCATCGGCGCGACGGCCCGGGCGACTCGCGGATCTGAAATCGGAAGGTTCATCGCCCGTGCGACTGCTTCGAACGTGGGCGCCTGCGCATTGAACGCCCCATGCACGAAGGGCTGATACGGATTGCGACCCTGGCCGGGACGATCGAGTACGTATACTTTGTAGCCCTGTTCCAGGAATAGCGTGGCCCAGCCGCGCCGGCCGTCGGGCATGTTGAACCAGTCCGAGCCTTGTCCGTAGCCGCCGTGAATCAGTACGACTGGGTAGGGGTGGCGGACCTGGGCGGGAATCCAATGCTCGACGTACATCTGCATGCCGTTGCAAACGGTGCCGCGGGCAAGCAGCGCGTGCTCGACGCCGTACCAGTGGTAGGACCACTCGGCGATATCGAGCGGGGGACCAGGATTTCCAGACGTTTGAGCATCGAGAGCGGATGCGGCGAGCGCCGCAGTCATCAGGGCGCCGAGTTCCCGTCGGGTGAGCTTTTCCTGCACGAAGCAATCTTACATGACTAGTTGGCCTAACCGGTTGGGCAGGTGGGACCTGCCCGATCATCCGGTGTGCGAAGAGTCCTCGCGGGCGCATGCTTAGGTCAGGGAGAAACATCTTGGCAAATTCATTAGTCGCGCTTTCCGAACAGATCGCCTCCACGGTGGAGCAGGCGGCCCAGTCGATCGTATCGGTTCACGCGCGCCACCGATTCGATTCGAGCGGGGTCCACTGGAGCCCGGAGATCGTCGTCACGGCGGATCACGCGCTTCGCCGCGATGAGGGCATCCGCGTGACCCTGCCCGACGGTTCCAAGTCCGACGCGGAGCTAGTCGGACGCGATCCGGGGACGGATCTGGCTGTTCTGCGCGTGAAGGGGCTAGGCATTCCCGTTGTGGACAAAAGTGTCACGAAGGATGAGAAGCCGGTGACGACGCCGGGGAGTATCGTACTTGCGGTGGGCCGGTCGAAAGACAGCGCCGTGGCGGCGTTTGGCGTGATCAGCAACGTCTCGGGTCCCTCGCAGACCTGGCGCGGAGGAAAGCTGGATCAAGTGGTGCGGCTCGATTTATCGCTGCATCCCGCGGGGGCCGGCGGTGCTGTAGTGGGCGCGTCAGGAAGGCTGCTAGGTATCGCAACTCCTGCATTATCGCGGGTTTCGGTGTTCGCGATTCCTTTGTCCACAGTGACCCGCGTGACCGAAAGCCTGCTCGCGCACGGCAGGGTTCCGAGAGGGTACCTGGGGGTCGGTCTACAACCGATCGCGATTCCAGAGCATCTAAAGACCAAGCTGAATCTCGCAAGCTCCACGGGATTGATCGCGATCAGCGTCGAACACGAAGGTCCCGCAGGGAAAGCCGGCATGTCGATCGGCGACGTGCTGCTAGAGCTTGGTGGGCGCGCGACCCAGCGGACGGAAAACGTCCAGGAAGTTCTGAGCTCGGAGCCGGTGGGAAAGAAGGTCGTGGCGCGGATCTTGCGCGGAGGGAGTCCTGTTGAGCTCGAAATCACGATCGCCGAGCGGCCGCGGAGAGGCTAGTTGATTCGAGTCTATATCGACGCAGGATCTGCGATCACACGCAGCGGACTGGAGTCGATGCTGACGTCCGATACGGCGATCGAAATCGTCCACGACGTTTCCGAGGCGGACGTCATCGTGGGCGCACAGCGGACTATTTCACAGGGCGTGACTGCTGACCAAATCATCGCGGCCGTTCACGCAGCCTCGGCGGGTCTACAGGTGATGCCGGTTGAAGAAGGCGTGGCTTTTCTCCCACACGAGCCCGTTGAGGAGATCGTCGAGCCGCTGACGCCGCGTGAAATGGACGTGCTGGAGATGCTCGCGGAAGGGTTAAGCAACAAGATGATCGCTCATCGGTTGTCGATTTCCGATCACACTGCCAAGTTTCACGTGAACTCGATCCTGGCGAAATTAAACGCAGGCACGCGCACGGAGGCCGTCACCCGAGGAATCCGCCTCGGCTTGATTAAGATTTAAGCCCCCAGTAACTATCCGCGAAGATACTTGTTGAAGTGATCGAACGTTCGCTGCCAGGATAATTCCGCCGCGGCCTTGTCGTACCGGGGCGTCGTGTCGTTATGGAAGCCGTGCTGGCAGCCCTGATAGATGTATGCCGCATACGTCACGCCGGCTGCCTTCAGAGCGGTCTCATAAGCGGGCCATCCGCCGGTGATGCGCGCGTCTTCGGACGCGTAATGGAGCACCAGCGGCGCTTTGATATGTGCGACGTCCTCTGCTTTAGGCTGCGCGCCATAGTACGGAACCCCCGCGTTCAGATCCGCGCCCATCTTGACAGCGAGCGTGTTGACGACGCCGCCGCCGAAGCAGAAACCGACCGCGCCCACCTTGCCGGTGCAATCGGAACGCGCTTTGAGCCAACGGGCCGAGGCGTGAAAGTCCTCGCCCATCTTCTGGCCGTCAACCTTGCGGAAATTCGCGGCACTGGTTTCTTCATCGCCCGTATAGCCACCGACGCTAGTGAGACCGTCGGGAGCAAACGCCATGAAGTTGGCCGTGCCTAAACGGCGCGCAACGTCTTCGATGTAAGGATTCAGGCCGCGGTTCTCGTGCACGACCAGCACCCCCGGAAGTTTTCCGGTGCCGTTGGCCGGATGAACCAGATATCCCTTGATGGTGCCATTGCCCTGCGGCGAGGGGATTGTAACGTAATCGGCATTGATGCGCTTATCGTCCTTGGGGACCTGCTGCGCCCACGCATAGTTGGGGCGGAGACTTTCCCAGATCATGGCGGCGGTGAGGCCGCCGACGGCGAACTTCTGCGCGCCATCCAAAAACGACCGGCGATCGATCTCGCCGTGGACGTATTTGTCGAAGAGGTTGAGCAACTCCTGCGGGTAGTCGGACGCTCTTTTTCGTTCCAGGTTTGGTCCCATGGGATGTGAGGGTGGCTCCTTTCCACGGCAAAGGATATCACAAGGTTAGCTGAGGAAATTACTTCTTGAAATTGGTCAGATCCTTCACCTTCTCCATCCAGTTGTAGACGATGGGGCAGTAAGTGGCGCGATCCACGTAGGCCCACATCTTGTGCTGGATCGAGCCCATGCCGCGCAGCAAGTGCGGGAATCCTTCGCAGGTCTTGGGACGAAATTCATAGATGGTGCAGTCGTTGCCGTCGAGGAACACGCATCCGGCCTCCTCGGTCCGCTTCAGGATCAGCTCGCCTTCATCTCCGGTCTGCGTGTACTGTTCCAGGAACTGCTTGCGGGAGATTCCCAGGTTCTTGGAAAGGCTGATGACGTCCTTCTCGTAAATCTCGGCTTCGGTTACGCGGCAGCACTCGGCACATTCGCGGCAGTTAATGGCGGCGTGGACTTCGTGCGCGGCCGCGCGGAACTGGCGCTCCACGAAATTGTGGGACTTGATCCAGCGCCGGAACTTCTCATTTTCGCCGCGCTTTTTTTCGCCGAGGCGGCTGATCTGGATCAAGTCTGTTATCACACCTATCAGGATACAATCGAGGTGAAATGAGCGATCGGCTTTATTTGTCCTGCTGGGTGCGGGGATTCTCCGATTCCAACCTTTTGCGGCACTTTGGAAAGATGCTGGAGGTGTTCCCATTCTCGAAACTATCGAAGACCGGGCCGGTGGTGCGCGTGTATGCGATCTCCTACGCCGAGCCGCCGGTTTTTGAACGCGTGTTCGACCCGGGCGCATCTGTTGCGGACATGATCGCCGCGGCGCGCGATTTCGTCCAAGCCGATTGCAGTGTTGAAATCGAAGCGGCCTGGGATCTATGGCAGCATCATGACGACTGGAAGCTGTGGCCGTCAGTGGTCACGCTCTCGTGTTACGGGTCCGGGTTCGAGTACGAGACTGTTGACCAAAACACCAGCGACAATCTGCGCATTGACTTTGGGCTGGATTCTAAGTTCCTGCCGTCCGAGGATATCGAAGGCTCGCTGCGGATTCAGCAATCGAACCTGCGGAGCCTGCTGCACCTGGTCGGTGAGATCGATAAGGCCCTGCCGGTGGAACGCCGGCTGCTGTGGTCGGAGAGCGGAGCCAATTTCGCCGCGGTGGTGGAAGAGGCGATCGAGAAGTTTGGTAGCGCTTAGGGAACCACGTTAACGAACGACCGCAAGCGCAAGCGCGCCCAGAGTCGTGCCCAGCGCGGCGCCGGCCAGCACGTCGCTAAGGAAGTGCATTCCGAGGACGACGCGCGAAGCCGCGATGCTGATCGCGCAGAAGAGCAATCCGGGAAGCATTTCAGGATAGAATCCTCCCAGCGCGAGCGACGCCGCGAAGGCCGTAATGGTGTGGCCCGAGGGGAACGAGAATTGATCCGGCGGCAGGAGATGCGCCCAGCAGTGCGGCTCAAGCTCGCACGGGCGTTCGCGCCGAAAGGCGTGTTTTAACGTGATGAACAACGCGATGCCCGTTGCGACGGCCACAGTGGCTGCCAGCAGGGCATGGAAGCGTTCGGGTCCGCCGTATACAGCGACGGCCAGGCCCAGCGCGTACCACAACCCGCCATCGCCGCCGCGGGTCGCGGCCAGCATCCACAATCGGAGCCATTTGGGCGGGCGCCAATGGTTCACGCGGACCATCAGCCGGTGATCGCGGGTTGCGACCCAGGACAGGGTGATCTGAAGAACCGCCATAATACACAGATACGCCGGCGTCGTTACATCCCAGTGACGTTGCGAACAAACATTTGTGACAAAAATTGATTTTATTTACTTTGACGCCGGTGGCGGCCACCGAGCTGCCGCTACCGCGCTGAAAGCAGTCATTGACCAACAACAGCATGACGAGCAAAAACGCCCCTGGGACGTCCGGCTGGTCAATCTACAGGAGATCCTCGGTCCCCTGGATGTGTTTCGTAAGGTGACCGGGCTGGAATTGCAGGAGATTTACAACCAGATGCTGGCGCGGGGCTGGACGCTGGGTTCGGCGCAGGGATTGAAGTTCATGCACGGCGTCATCCGGCTGTATCACGGACCGGCAGTACGGATGCTGGAGAAGTACTGGGCGACGGCGCGACCGGATTTGGTGGTATCGCTGGTGCCGAATTTCAACCGGGCATTGTTTGAAAGTCTCCAGAAGGCGCTGCCGGCCGTTCCGTATGTGACGATTCTGACTGACATCGCCGACTATCCGCCGCACTTCTGGATGGAGAAGCAGGAACAGTTCCTGATCTGTGGGAGCGACAAAGCGGTGGCGCAGGCGCGGGCGTTGGGTTACACCGGCGACCGAATTTTCCGCGCGTCGGGCATGATTCTGCGGCCTACGTTCTATCAGCCCGTGACGATCGATCGCGTGGCCGAGCGGCGGCGGCTGAACCTGGATCCGGATCGTCCCACGGGCCTGGTGCTGTTCGGAGGGCAGGGCTCAAAGGTGATGCTGGAGATCGCCGAGCGGCTGGCCGACACGCAACTCATTTTGATTTGCGGGAAGAACACGGGGCTGGCCGAGCGCCTTCGCGCGATGCCTGCCAACGCGCCTCGTTACGTCGAAGGATTTACCTCAGAGATTCCGCACTACATGAGCCTGGCCGATTTCTTCATCGGCAAGCCGGGACCGGGGAGCATTAGCGAAGCGGTGGCGATGGGGTTGCCAGTGATTGTCGAGCGCAATATCTGGACGCTGCCGCAGGAGCGCTACAACGCCGATTGGGTTCTGGAGCGCAACGCGGGTTTGGTGCTGCCGAACTTCCGCGGCATTCGCGGGGCGGTGGAGGAGCTTTTGCGCGATCTGCCGCGGTATCAGGGTGCGGTGAGGCAAATCCACAATCGCGCGGTGTTTGAGATTCCGGATATTCTGGAGAAAATCCTGGGAACGTGAGGCAAAAGGTTGCACGTTCCTCAGCAGTTCAACGTCTTTACCAACATCATGATTCCCGCACGATTCTGTGCACTGCTGGCTTTCGTGGTTCAGTTGGCTGCCGCTCAGAGCCGCCCGGTGGAGGGCGTCGTGGTCAATCCCGTCACCAGCGCAGGCGTCGTGGGCGCGAACGTCACGTTTTACACGCCGCAAGCCGTCCGCTACCAAGGGACGACCGATGCCTCGGGCGCTTTCAAAATCGACCAGATGGACCTGGGAGAGTACCGCGCGGCGATCGAAAAGGATGGATTTGCGGTCTTTCCCGCCGAACCCTTCCGAGTCGAAGCTAGCCCAAGCACTTCCCCCGTTCGGGTGCTCTATCAGACGCGGTTCGCGACGAAGCAGGACTCCAAGCTAGCCGGCCGCGTGCTCGATAGCCAGGGCAAGCCGCTGGCCTTGGCGGCGGTCGATTTGATCCGCGGTCCAGAATATCGTTTCAGAACGTTTACTGACGCAGACGGGCGCTTTACCTTCGATAAGCTTGCCCCGGGAGCCTACAAACTCCGCGCGGCTCCTCCCGCGGCAGGGGCTGGTGTTGCGACGTACTTTCCGTCGTCCATCGAAGAATCGGGCGCGGAGCGGATCATGATTCGCGGCACGGCCGAGATAGACGGCTTCCGGCTGCGGACGGCTCCCGTCGTGCATGTCCAAGGCGTGGCGGTGAAGGAGGACGGAAAGCCCGCGCCGCAGGCGATTGTCCGGCTGGTGCCGATGATTCCGCAGCCCGCGCACGTGGTCGCGAGCGTCGAATCTTTCTTCACGGTGGCGGGCGAGAGTCTTGGGCCGGGACCGGACGAGGCTCGCGTTGTCACTGGCGATGACGGAAGCTTTGATTTTCCCGCAGTGCGCGCGGGGGAATGGCGGATCGTCGCAAATCTCGACGAAGCCTCGGGCGTGATGCCGGTCATCGTCCAGCAGAGCAATGTTGGGAATATTCGTGTGCGACTTGAGGCGCCGCTGACAATCAACGGCACCGTCCGGTGGGCCATATGGTGTGTATCGGGCCGGTTGGCCTGTGGTTTTAAGCCGGCCGAGAGCGCGGCATTTCCCGTCTGGCTTGAGTCACTGGACGGTCAGCCTAGCGCCCTCCGTCTCGCTGTTACTCAACCTGGTGGGGCGTTTGCGCTCGACCGTCTCCGCCAAGGCCGCTACCGGATGCAATCCCTGCTTCCACTGCTGGACGGGCGCCTCTTGCCAGGAACAGCGCAGGCTCAGGTGCAGCCCGAGGGAACGGGCCCAATCGATCTCGTCTACCCCGTGCACATTGGCGAAGGCGGTCCCGTACTCCTGGATGAGGATCATCCTGTTGACCTCAAGGGGCTAAGCGTGAAAACCACGATGTATGGAACTGTCCGCGGAACCATCGAGCACACAGAGGAATTTACCGGCGTTTTGGCGGTCGTGCTCCTCCCAGTAGGCGAGGACAAGCCGCCCCGCTACGGCGTGCTGGCGCTTTCCCAGCCAGATGGAACCTTCGTGGCCAGCGGGTTGGCGTCGGGGCGCTACTACGCGGCCGCGTTTCCCTCGCTCGATATGGCAGGGCTTCGCGATCCTGAACTGCTGCGTCGCGTCATTGCTGCAGACAACAAGATTATTGTGGAAGTGGGATCCACCACCGAGTTGAAGCTAACCGCGAGCCCCTGGCCCGAATAACATTAAGAGCGGGTCTTGATATAGCGGCTGGCGAATGTGATGAACGTCGGCCAGTTCGGCGTCGGAGTGTGTCCGCCGCTGTGCTGCCGGAACGCGACATCGCCATCGATCAGCGGAGTCTCGATTGCCGGAAATTCGGAAGTGCCCATGCCTCTTTTACCAAGCAGTATATAAACAGGTCCTGCGCCGACGCCCGCGAGAAAAGTGCCTTTGGCATCCACCCAACCGTCGCCGTTGGTCGCGCCCGCGCTCAGGAACACGGGCCGGGGAGCGCACATCGCCACCAGCTCATGCGAATCGACAGGCAAATCATTCCAGTTCAGCGGACCCGCATACTTCAGAAAGTTGCCGGCCATCCAGTGATACTCGCTGGTCGCGGCGACATTTTCCACCAGCTCGCCCCAATTGCGGCGATGGATCTTCGCCCCACCCTCGCCGGATGAGCTGACGTAGGCGATCGCGAAGCGCTGGTCGTAAGCCATCGCGACAATGGTTGCTTTTCCGTAGCGCGAGTGGCCTTCCAGGCCGACCTGCTTGGCATCGACAGCCTTATCGGTCTCAAAGTAATCGAGTGCGCGGCTCGCTCCCCAAGCCCAGGCACGCAGCGCGCCCCAATCGTCGGGCTGTCGAGGCTGGCCCTTGTTCACCAGGCCGATGATCCCCTGAGTCAGGCCCGCGCCGTTGTCCGCCTGAATGGTGCTGGTGTAGATCTCCGCGTAACCCCAGCCCTTTGCCAGAACCTGCTGTTGCCAGGTGGGACCAGCGGGCTGTTTGGGGGCTGCCTTGGCGACTCCGCCAGGCCCGCCAAACCCGCGTCCCGTTCCTGGAGGATTCCCACCGAACTCCATGATCACGGGAACGCCACTCTTGGCATTGGCCGGCGTACTCAACGACGCATGAATGTCGACGGTGATGTCGGGGTCCGAGGAATTGTCGACGTGTCCAATTAGTTCCTTGGTGATCACCGGCACGTCGCCGTTCATCTCATTCTTGGTGCTGGCGACTTCCCATTTCACCTTGGGCACATTCTTGGGAACGCGGCCATAAATTTCTCGATCGAACAGCTCGACGATTTCCGGGCGCCGCTGATTCCACCACATCTTCGCGGAGGTGACCTTTTTCCCGTTACTCAATATCAACGGATCGGGCAGAGTGGGATAAGGATTGGCCTTAGATTCGTCGTAGTTGGCGGCGTTGGGCGCCTGAGGATTGTTGCCGTTCGCGCCCTGACGGAGCGAATCGATGTGCAAGAGGTCCATCATTTTCTGCCGATCGGCCTGCGCGGCAAGCTGTGTGGGCGAAGGAGGCTGCTGAAAGGCCCGAATCGCCAAAGGTAACAGGAGCAAGCACAACCAGCGAGCAGAGCGCGTCATGGCGTAATTCCTCTAGTTGATTATAAAGCCGATGATCGGCAACCTCATGCGGGCGGCCGCGTCTGACGATTTATGGAGTAAAATCAGGGAAGGAGCCTTTGTTTTATGCACGTACCAGCACTCTTGGCGATGGCGGCCATGGCCGGGGCTCTAGCCGCGCAGGATGCCGCGTCTGACCCGGCCCAGGCGAAGCCCGCGGCCGAGCCCGACCGCAAGTCGTTCGTGGTCGAAAACGGCACGCGCATTCCGCTGAGCATGGTGAACAGCGTCAGCACCAAGACCTCGGGCGAAGGCGATCGCGTGTACCTGGAAACCAGCTTTCCCATCGCCGTCAACGGCAAGATCGTAATTCCGGCGGGAAGCTACGTGCTCGGGACAGTTACGTCGTCCAAGCGTCCAGGCAAGGTGAAGGGCCGTGGCGAGTTCCGCCTGCGGTTCGATTCGTTGATGCTGCCCAACGGCGTGACGCGCGACTTCCGCGCCCAAGTGGCGGGCCTCGATGGCCGCGCGACCGAGGATCTGGATAAGAAAGAAGGCACCATTCGCAGCGAAGGTAATAAATCTTCGGACGCCAGAGTGATCGCCGAGGCGGCGACCACAGGTGCGGCCGTAGGGGGCCTGGCAGGCATCGGACAAGCGCCCGGTCTGGGAGCCGGCATCGGAGCAGCGGCGGGAGCGGCGGCCGGGTTGATCGGCGTGCTGGTCACGCGCGGGCCGGATGCGGTGCTGGCCAAAGGCACCACGGTCGAAATGGTCCTGGATCGCCAGCTCATCTATGACGAGGCCGAACTGAATTTCAGCAACCTGCCTGTGCGGTATGGCTCCAGTGATGGCGGCGGTCCCTTACCCAGCCGCAAGGCCCAGGGCGCCACGCGCCGATTCCCATAGCTCCGCCGGTAGTACTAAGTAATTTCACCCGCCGCTTCATGCGGAGTTTCGCTGAGCGTAATTGACGCAGGCCTCTGTTATCGTGGACCTGTGAAGAGCCTGCCCATCCCTGTCGATCACGGCGCCACGGCCGGCACCGTAAGGGCGTTCCGATTGCTGGGAGTGCCAGTCAGGCTGCATTTCACCTTCGTCCTACTCCTGTTATTCCTGGTAGTTACGGCTCTGGGATACGATTCCACGGCGGTATTCGCAACCTTCATCCTGGGGTTATTTGCCAGTGTTTTGCTGCACGAATTGGCTCACGCGGCCGTCGGATCATGGTTTAAGATCCGCACGCTGGAGATCGTGATGTTCCCCATCGGAGGTCTCTCGCGCCTGGAGCGCCGGCTGCGCCCCGTGGAGGAGCTGTGGATTGCTCTTGCCGGACCCCTGGCCAACCTGGCGATGGCGTTCGGGATCTTCTGGTATGTGGCTTACACGAAGCAGCCCGTCAGCATTCACCCGTCCGATCTGCTGCATCCGTCGGGCGCGAAACTGCTGCCGCTATTCGGTTTCGCCAATCTCCTGCTAGCTGGGTTTAACCTGGTCCCGGCCTTTCCGATGGACGGCGGACGTCTGTTGCGCGCGCTGCTGACGTTCCTGCAACCCGAGGACGAGGCTACTCGCATCGCTGCGTGGATGGGGCGTGCAGTGGCGTTCAGTCTCGGACTTTACGGTTTAGTGACGGGCGAATTCATGCTGGTGTTCTTCGCCTTCTTCATCTGGCTGGGCGCTGCGCAGGAAAGCGCGGCCGCGACCGGTCGGACGCTGACCAACGGCATTCCTGTTCGCGCCGCGATGATCACGGAATTCCACCACCTGGAACATGGCGATACGGTGCGTGATGCCGCGAATCTTCTGCTCTCCACGTCACAGCAGGACTTTCCAGTGATGCATGGCGATGAGGTCATCGGTCTGCTCGACCGTAACCGGCTTCTCAGAGCGCTGGCGTCGGAAGGTCCGGATGCGTACGTCGCAGGCGTCATGGATCGCGATTATCTTGCGTTGGAGCCTGCAGCCGACCTGGCCGAGACTCTGCCATTGATGGCGCGGGGACGCTGTGCGCTGGTGCAAGACGGCGACCGGCTGGTGGGCCTGCTCACCACGGATAATCTGTCTGAGTTCCTACTTCTCCGTAGGTTTGGTATGGAGCCGGTAATTTAACCCCGACTCGCAGTTCAACCCTTCAACTCCGCCGCGATTTCCCGGGCCGCTTTCCGCGCCTGCTCGATCGCACCGACCTCGAAGCTGATCGCGCCCACACGCGGGTGTCCGCCGCCGCCGTAACGCTCGCAGATGGACGCCAGGTTGTGGTCCACGGGAACTTCGGCCCAGGGGTTCGAGCCCACCGAAACCTTAGTGCGGAAACTCGACGTGAGCACGGATACCGTGTATACCGAATGCGGGAACAGATAATACGGAATGAACTTGTTATAGCCTTCGAGTTTCTGATCCACGAGATCGAAGGACACGACGCCATCCTCGCAGCGGGCCTGCTTGCGGATGATTTCGAGCGACTTCAGATGGCCTTCGTAAAGAGGCTGGTAGACCGCCTGGATGGCGGGATCGGCGTCGATCGCGGCCAGCGACTTACGACGCATCATGCGGATGATCTTCTGCACGGTTTCCGAGCCCTTGCTGCCCTCGATGACCAGGGTGAGACGCATGGCGGGCTCTCGCAGTTCGACAGCCTCCTGAGCGTTGGCGTATTGGGCGCCATCGATGATGTCGGCCCAGGAGACCAGCTCGGCCAAGTCCGGCGCGGCGAAGCCGAATCGCTCGCGCGCCACGGTGGCGATATACATCGTGCAGGACTTGAAGCTGGGATCGTACATCTTCTGGCCGCTGGTGTCGTGGCGGAAATGTTCGGCGTCCTCGGGCGTCAGGAAGGCGCTCTGATGATGGTCGAACCACCAAGTCAGGCGCGGGTCGGTGGAGTACTTGAAGTCCACGATGGCATTGACATCGCCGTCGAAGAGGCTCGGTTCAAACAGCTGGGATGCCTTGTGGGCCAGGCCGGTGAACTCGAATTCCGCGTCGGGATGGAACTTGCCTTCGAGGAACCGGCTGAAGAAGGCCGCGGACGCCGCGCCGTCGAAACAATGGTCGTGATAGAGAATTCGCGCGCGCATTTAGAGATATCGACCGGGAAAACCTGCTAGTGTCGCGCATATGGGGAGCTCAACGCAAGGGGGCTATCTTTTGCGAAGTGGAGTGGCGTTTGGTGATCAGTCACTCGGGCGCTAGCGCAGGTGCCCGAACGCGATCGGCCAGAACAGGAAAACTGTCCACAATGAGCCCACGACGATTGTGGCCGCCGCTAAGCGCACCTGAAACTGCTCTGGCTGCGAAAGTCGCCGTGTGATATTCACGAATGAGGCTGGGTTGCGAGCTATGAGTATGAGCATCCAAATGCCGCCAATGCCCGTCACGCATGCGGCTGTCAGCAACCTAAGGTTCGTCACGAAGACGAGTATATCGCGTCTGGCATAATTGGACGAGCCATTGTCAGGAATAAACGTGCATTCCGAACTGCTGCTGGAACATTTCCGGAATCCCCGCAACATCGGCCAGCTCCCGCCGCCCGCGATCACGGTCGACGTGACCAATCCGGCCTGCGGAGACTTACTGCGCCTGTCAGCGTTTTTTCAAGACGACAAGGTCGTCGAGGCGCGTTTCCAGGTTCGTGGCTGCACTGCATCCATCGCGGCGGGCTCCGCGCTTTCCGAGTGGATGATCGGCAAGACGCGCGCGGAATTGCAAGCGCTCACGCCGGAGATTATCGATCAAGCGCTGGGCGGGCTGGAGCCGGCTTCGAAACACGCGGCGGTCCTGTGCGTCGACGGCGTAAGGGCCATCGCTCGTGCAGCGCTAAAAGGGGACAGCCATTGAGATTGAGAGCAGACCCCGTGACCGGACACGAGTGGCTGTCCCCTTTTAGCTACCATAACTTCTAAGTGACCCCCTTCGACTTTCGGCCCCGTACTCGTGTGGTGTTCGGCGCAGGCGAGTTCGCGCGGCTAGGAGAAATTGCCCGGGAATTGGGCGGCACGCGATGCCTCCTGGTAGCAGATCCCGGCATCGTGAACGCCGGCTATGCCGCGGAGGCCATGCGCTCACTCAAGGCGCGGCGCATGACGGTGCACGGATTTCACGAATTTCAGCCGAATCCCACTTCGGCCATGGCGGAAGCCGGCGGAGCGTTCGCAACGCCACTCGGGATCGATCTGATCGTGGCGGTGGGCGGCGGAAGCTCGCTCGATTGCGCCAAGGCGATTAACTTTCTCCTCAGCAATGGCGGCAAGATGCGGGATTACTGGGGTTACGGAAAAGCCGCGCGTCCGATGCTGCCGATGATCGCGGTTCCGACGACGGCGGGCTCCGGCAGCGAAGCGCAAACCTCCGCCACGCTGGTCGATTCTGAAACCGGCGCACGAATGTCGTGCGGGGACGGCAAAGGATCGTTTCGGGTGGCGATTCTGGATCCGAAGCTGACCACGTCCCAGCCCGCGGCGCTGGCGGCCGCGACCGGATACGATGCGTTATCGCACGCGCTCGAGACGCTAGTGACCACAAAGCAGACGGCGCTTTCCGAATGCTTCTCGCGATCGGCCTGGAGGCTGATCTCTTCCGCGTTCGAGCGCACGGTGCGAAATCCGCAAGATCTGGAAGCGCGGGGAGCGATGCTGCTGGGCGCACACTTCGGCGGCCTGGCGATTGAAAATTCGAATCTGGGGGCCGCGCACGCTTGCGCATATCCTCTTACCGACCAGTTCGGCCTGGTCCATGGAGCGGCAGTCGCGGCAGTGCTGGCTCAGGTGGTCGAATGGAATAGCGACGTGGCCGGCACCCGCTATCGCGAGTTATTCACGGGCGATCTGCCGGCCCGGCTGCGCGGGCTGGCGGAAATGGCCGGGCTCCCGGCGAATCTGCGCGAGGCGGGAATTCCCGAAGCAGCGCTCCCTCGGCTGGCGGAGGAGGCCGCCAAGCAGTGGACTGGAAAGTTTAACCCGCGGCTCTTCCATGCCGCTGCGGCGCTCGAAATCTACCAGGCGGCGTACTAAGGCCATCCAGGCGAGTTCTACAGAATTCCAGCGAGACTTGCGATGATATGGGGAACGTGAGTTTTTCCGACCGTTTTGAATTATTCGAGCTGGTCCGCGAGGGTGAGGTCCAGACGTTTCGCGCGCGCGAGCGGGCCACAGGCCGCGCCGTGGAAGCGCACTTCTCTGCATCGCCCGAATTGCTGGCGAAGCTTGAGTCTGGCAGTGTGATCGATCGTGGCAGCCATGAGGGAAAGCTCTATATCGTCACTGCTACACAGGGCTTAGACTCTGTGGGAGCCTGGCGAATTAAGCCGCACGTTGAAATACAACAGAAAGCACCGCCGGGCGACTTTACCCGGATGTTCGAGTTGCACCAAGCGCCTGAGCCGGTAGGAGCGCCCGCAGCTAGGGCGATGGAAACCCCTGTAGCGTCCGAGCCCGGCGAATTTACTCGCGTGTTCAAGAAACCGGCGGCGGCTCCGGCATCGGCTCCTGCTGGCTCACCCACGCCCGGCGAGCAGGGAGAGTTCACCAGGATGTTCCAGAAGCCCCTATCCACACCGCCCACGCCCGCGCCGCCCATGCCAGCGTCCCCCCTTCCTGCTTCCGAGGGATTAGCGCCCGCCAGCGCGCCGAAGGGCCGCGCTCCCGTGGGACTCATCGTGACCGCGATCCTGATCATTTCCGCGATCGTCGTGTTTGTATTGGTGAGAACGCTATACTGAGACTTTGATGCGAATTTCAGTTGACGCGCACGCGATCGGCTGTCGTCAGACCGGAAATGAAGTTTATATCCGAAACCTTCTAAAGGAGTTCGCTCGCCTTGACGAAGGCAGCGAATTGATTGCGTACATCTCGAAGGAAGGTGTCAAGGCGGATCTGCCTCGACGGATCCGGACGCGGCGTGTCTCCCAGAATCCCTACAAGCGTCTGGGTATGGACCTGTCCCAGCATCTGTGGCGCGATCGTCCGGATGTGTTGCACGTTCAGTATACGGGTCCGCTGTTCAGCGCGGTCCCCCTGGTGGTCAGCGTGCACGATGTGAGCTTTCTGGAGTATCCGGAATACTTCACGCGCTTCCGTTCTCTCCAGTTGCGCCTGACGGTGCAGCAAACGGTGCGGCGCGCCGCCCGCGTGCTCACGCCGAGCGAATACTCACGCCGCGCGATTCTGAAACACTACCGCATCCCCGAAGACAAGGTGGTGGTGGTGCCGAATGCTGTCGCCAGCCAGTTCCGGCCCATCGAGCGAGAAGTGGCGCGGGCGGCGATCCAGCGGAAATTTGGATTTCGCCGGCCCTTCGTGCTCTCGGTCGGCGATCTTCAGCCGCGCAAAAACCACCTGGGACTCCTGCACGCCTTTGAAGATGTACTGCAGGCGGAACCCCGGTTGCCTCACGACCTGGTGTTCGTGGGCAAGGAAACCTGGCGCTCCCCGGACCTGCATCGGGCCGTGAACCGGTCTCGCGTTCGCGACCGCGTGCATTTTGCCGGATTCGTGGAAGACGCCGATTTGGTGAAGTTCTACGGCGCGTGCGACATGTTCGTGTTCCCGTCCTTCTACGAAGGATTCGGTCTGCCCATCCTGGAGGCCATGGCGTGCGGCCGGGCTGTAGCCTGCTCGCAGCTCACGGCGATGCCCGAGGTGGCCAATGCCGCCGGCATTCTGTTTGACCCGGGTTCGAAGGAAGAGATCGCGCGAGCCATGCTGGACGTACTACTGGATCCGGAACTGCGCGCCCGCCTGGAACGGCTCGGGTTGCATCGCGCGGCTGGGTTTAGCTGGGAGAAGTCGGCGTCCCAAACGCTCGAGGTGTATTACGATGTGGCTGGCAGGCGTCCCCGGCGGGCCGTGGCCCTGGCCGCGCGTGTGTCATGAAGTACGCCATACTCCTTTGCGCCGGGGTCTTTGCTTCCGCCTCTGGAGAAACTCTGCATTACAGCGTCAGCTGGCCGAGCGGCCTGAGCCTGGGAGAAGCTACGCTTCGCTCGGACCGTACCGCCGGAGGCACCGGGTCCGCGCCCGGCTGGGATTTCGAGCTGAACCTGGACGCCAGCGTACCCGGGTTTGCGATCCGCGATCAGTACAGTTCCACGGCCAACCCCGATTTTTGCTCCTGGCAGTTGGACAAGAAGACCGCGCGTGGCGCCCGCAGCGGCGAAGAGCGCGTGATTTTCGATCCCGATAAAACTACTGCCACGCGCGAGACGATTCGCGACGGTCAAATCGCCGGAACCAGCAAGCTGAGCGTGCCCTTATGCGCTCGCGACGGGCTGACGCTGCTCCAGTTCGTGCGAAGAGAACTGGCGCAGGGCCGCCTGCCTTCCGCACAACCGGCCATTCTAGGCGCGGCGTATCAGGTGCGCCTGGAGTACCTCGGGACGAGCGCAGTGCTCCTGGGGAACCAACAAATAGACGCGGACCGGTTCCGGACTTCGATCAAGGGTCCTGCGTCGGACTTCACGGTGGAGATGTTCTTCCGGCGCGATGCGGTTCGCACGCCGGTGATGATGAAGATCCCCTCGTCGCTCGCGACCTTTAGCGTAGAATTGATTCCCTGAAGCAAGCATGCGGGTAGCCTTCTTTTCTCCTCTGCCGCCAGCTAAGAGCGGGATCGCCGACTATTCGGCAGCCCTGCTGGAACACCTCGACAAATCGATCTCGGTTGAGACGTTCGCTTCGAAGCCAGCGGCGTTTGACCCGTCGCGCTATGACGTCTGCGTCTACCAACTCGGAAATAATCCGTATCACGATTTCGTGTATGAGGCGGCTTTGAAACACCCTGGGGTGGTGGTGATGCACGAGGCCAACCTGCATCACCTGGTTGCCGACGTCACCATCCATCGTAATGATTGGGACGGCTATGTTCGCGAAATAGGGCGCAATCACGGTCCCGAGTCGGAAGAGTACGCCGAGCGTTACGTGCGAACACGGCAGCGGGCTCCGGACTATAGTCTGCCGATGTTGCGGACGGTGCTCGCGGGCTCACGCGGGGCGATCGTTCATAGCGATGCAGTGGGCGCGGAACTTCGCGCACAGGGATTCGAAGGTCCCCTGGCGAGGATTCCTCACGGTGCCTGGACCATGCCGGTGGACCGCATGAGCTACCGGGCACGACTCGATTTGGACGAGCGCACTCCGCTGGTCGGCGTGTTCGGATTCCTGAAGCCATATAAACGCATCGCCGAATCGCTGCGAGCGTTTCGCAGGCTGGTGCGCGCCTTGCCGGACGCGCGGATGATCCTGGTCGGCGAGGCTCATCCGGAGCTGCCGCTTCAGTCGCTGATCACATCCATGGGTTTGACAGAACATGTGCGCCATCTGGATTTCGTCCCGATGGCGGATTTTAACGGTTACCTCGGCGCTTGCGACATCGTGCTGAATCTGCGCTATCCGACCGTAGGCGAGAGTTCGGGAACGCTGCAACGGGCGCTGGGTATGGGCAAGGCCGTGATCGTCTCCGACGTGGGCTCCTTCCGCGAACTGCCTGACGAAATCTGCCTCAAGGCTCCGGTCGATGTGGCCGAGGAAGAGCACCTGTTCGAATATCTGAACATGTTGGCCACTCGTCCTTCGGTTCGCTGCGCGTTGGGCGATCGGGCTCGGGCGTGGGCCGAACAGCAGTGTAGCTGGGACAGCGTTGCGCGGCAATACACCGAGTTCCTGGAAGCCGTTGTGGCCGGAAAGCAATCGCACGAGCCTGCCAAGGCCAGCGCCGCCGCGGCAACAGTCAGTGCGCCGGTTCCGGCCGAGTACATCGCTTCCTGGGTCCCGTCGCAGAACGGCTCGCGAGCTTACGTCGAGACGCATCGAACGCGTTTAGAGCGCACTCTGGCGCTCACGCCACCCGGCGGCCTGGACGATCGAGTGCTGGAAATGGGAGCCTATCTCCAGATCACACCGGCATTGAAGACGCGGCTTGGATATGGCGAAGTCCGAGGCTGTTACTACGGCCCACGGGGCGAGACCGATCATCGCACCGTCACTTCGGAAAATGGAGAAGACTTTCGCTGCGACATCGATCTCTTCGATGCCGAGAAGGACAGGTTTCCATACGGCGACGGGTATTTTTCAACGGTGCTGTGCTGTGAGTTGATCGAGCACCTGCCTTCCGATCCGATGCACATGATGTGCGAGATCAATCGCATCCTCAAGCCGGATGGAACGCTGGTGCTGACTACGCCCAATATCGCTTCCGCCCGCGCGGTGTCCGCGATTCTGCAGGGGTTTCATCCTATGCTGTTTCCCGCATACATTCGCCCGAACCCATCGGGCGAGACCGAGGCTCGCCATAATCGCGAATACTCGCCGCGCGAGGTGAAGGATCTGCTGGAGAATTCCGGGTTCGAGGTCGCCGCGCTGGAAACCGGGCCGTTCCGCGACGAGCCCAAACCCGAGTTCGCCTGGGTCGATCACCTGCTCGACCGCTACATCTTGCCGAAGGAGCATCGCGGCGAGGGGATCTACGCCGTCGGCCGCAAACGCCGCGGCGTGCGCGATCGCTACCCGTCGTGGCTGTATGCCTAGCATCGAGATTCTAGGGGCCGTCGCCGAAGGCGCGACGATCCACCTGCGCTTCCGGCTGGACCAGCCCGGCGTGATCGGCTGGCAGCTCTACGATCCATCCACCGGAGCGTACCTTCAGGAGGGCGAATGGTCCGAGATGACGGGCCGGGACGCGGATCTGCGCATTCCTCTGCCGGGCGAGGAAGGCGACTATAGCGTACAAGTCGCGCCGGTACAGAATCGCACCCGGTATATCGAGATCGCCGCGCACGTCGGGACCACAGGGAAGCTCAATATCGGAACTCCGCGTGTGCTGACCGCTTCATCCGTGCGCCGCGCGAGACTTTTGCGAGCCATCCCCAAGGCGTTTGTATTGCCCACTCGTAGCGTCTGGAGCAATCGCAAGCTGATCGGGTCGATGGTTCGCCGCGACATCCTGTCGCGCTATCGGGGCAGCTTCGGCGGCACGCTGTGGACGTTCCTGAATCCGCTGCTGTTGATGGCGACGTATTTCTTTGTGTTCGGCGTCGTGCTGCACACGCGCTTCGGCACCGATACCAGCCGCACTGGATTCATTTTGTATTTTCTCGCCGGGATGCTGCCGTGGCTCGCGTTCTCGGAAGCCGTGGGCCGGTCGCCGTACGTGATTCTGGAATACCGCACCTTCGTCAAGAAGATCGTCTTCCCTCTGGAGACGCTGCCGATAAACCTGGTGATCTCGGGCGCGGTGACGGAAGCGATCGGGCTGGTGATTTTCACTATCGGACTCTTTGCCGTTCGTGGAGCGATCCCGGTCAGCGTCGTCTGGCTCCCGGTGCTGCTGATTCCCCAGATTCTGTTGACGGCGGGACTAGCCTGGATCCTGGCGGCGACTGGCGTCTACGTGCGCGATCTCGGCCAAGTCACCGGATATCTGCTGACTCTGTGGTTTTTCCTGACGCCGATCTGCTATCCGGAATCGTCGCTGCCCGCCAGCGCGCTCCCGATACTGCGCTTCAATCCGCTGTTCGTCCTGGTGCGAGCCTATCGGGCGGTGTTTCTGGAGAATCAAGCTCCGTCGATGCGGGGAGTGATCGGGTTGTGGATGGTGGGCGCAGCGGTAGCCATAGCGGGATACGCCTGGTTCCACCGGCTGCGCAAGAGTTTCGCCGATGTGATGTAGGGGCGAGGCACGCCTCGCCCGCCTAATTCGCTACCGCGTAATATCCCTTGCGAGCCTGGACCTTGTAGTCCTTGTTCGCCATCTTGAACTCCAGCTTCCGATAGGTCCCATCCTTCTTCGGATTGGTAGGCGAATACGCAATCGCGTATTGGCTGCGCATCTCTTCCTGGATCTGCCTGAAGATATCGTCGAGCGAGTTCTTGCGGTCCACTTTGAAAACGTGCCCGCCGGTTTCATCCGAAATCTTCTTCAGTTCGGCTTCTCCGCCGCCGCCGCCGAACACGAAGCCGCCACCGCCATACGCGCCGGGATCGCTGTAGTCGATGCTGTACACCACGGTATCCGCCAGTTGAGCCTCGCGAGTGGCCTGATCGCGGGTCTTCTTGCTCCCCTCATCGACGCCGTCCGTGATCACGACGATCACTTTGCGGCCCGCTTCGCTTTTGAGCCGCTCATTGGCCGCCAGGTAGATCGCATCCCACAGAACCGTGCCCGCTTGGTTCTGCGCGGTCGGGACCGGCCCCGGCTGCAGTCCGCCCACGCCCGCGTTCAAGCGTAATTGCTTCAGACCGTCTTCCAGGAGCGTGGGCGAGCTGGTCGAATCCTGCAGCAGCTCGGAATCCTTGCCGAAGCTGATGATAAACGCCAGATCCTTGGGACGCAGCACCGAGCGAAAGAACGCGCTCGCGGCCCGGTGTTCGGTATCGATCAGGCGCTCCTGGCTTCCGCTGACGTCCACCAGCAGGCCGATTGTGAGCGGCAGGTCAGTTTCCCGGGTGAAGTATTTGATCTCCTGCTCCTTGCCGTCTTCCAGCAGGTGGAAGTCGGCCTTTTCCAGCCCGCCAACCAAGGCATTGTTTTTGGCGCGGACGGTGCACAGGACGTTGACCAGGTCCACGTTCACTTTGATCACATCGTCCTGGGCCATGAGGCCCAGCACCAGCAACGTTGCCATGGCGGGTACGCACAGATAGAGACGACTCATACTTATACTGTAAGACTGCGCTCGACCCAGCGGGGTTTCGATGAAAAAGGCAATTGACCACCTGAAGTCCGCCGATTCCGTTCTCGGAACCATCATCGAGCGGATTGGTCCCTACCGCATGCAGCACCGGGATCCGAACTTCCATACTCTGGTGCGGTCCATCGTGTACCAGCAGTTAAGCGGAAAGGCCGCGCTGACCATCTTCAATCGATTGATCGCCGCCGCGAAGGCCGATCCACTGACGCCGGAATCGATCCTGAAATTGCGGCCGGCTCGCATGCGGACGCTGGGCCTGTCGAAGCAGAAGCTCACCTATATCCGCGAACTGGCTCGGATGACCCGCGACGGGCAGGTGCGCTTCGACCAGGTGCACGCGCTCGAGGACGCGACCGTCATTGAACACTTCACAAAGGTCAAGGGCATAGGAGTCTGGACCGCGCAGATGTTTCTGATCTTTGCTTTGCGGCGTCTCGACGTGCTTCCTACCGGCGACCTGGGCGTGCGGGCGGCCATCAAGAAAGCCTACAATCTTCCGGAGCTGCCTACGCCGGCCGAGATGGAGAGGATCGCGGCGTCCTGGCGGCCCTACTGTTCGGTGGCGGCATGGTATCTGTGGCGCAGCCTGGATAATCAGGGCGCGATGTAGGGTGGGAGGGACTGCTGGGCCGTCAGCAGCCGTGATCTTTCTTGTGCTGCTCAAGGCTGAGGCGAGTGGTGTTGCGGGAGTTTCTAGCTTCGTCCGCAAGCGCCCGAACGCGATCGTATTCGTTTTTGGACGTTTGGCCGCGAACCTGATTCACGTCGTTGACGCAGGCAGCAAAGCGCTCCGCGGCGGCGTTGTAAATCGCTGTTTTTCATCGCAGGGCATTTCTCAAGCCGTGGCGCTCTGATCCCTAACTTCAGTACCGCGCACGTCTACGTCAATAGCGAACATGGTGACAGTCTGAGACTCCCACAGCACGTCTACCATTCGATCGACATCGCCGGTTGGTCCGGAGATCACCTTGACGATCGCTCCAGCGGGAATCGTAACGGCTTTGCGGCTACCGTCGATCGAGCCTAGCGCGAGAGTGGATCTGTCCAGCTTGAATCGTTTGCCGGTTAACATGAAGACTCTTTTCTGCTCGAAAGCAAAGAGCCTGACGTTATCGCCTGGACGTGGCGAATGAACTACTCTGAACTCTAGATCGGGCGACCACCAGTATGGCGTTCGATCCAGCAGCAAACAACTAGGGGCCGCCCTAGCCGGTT
>Ga0265313_10001132_pt1 | contig 25503 bp, 19 predicted proteins | sample 4123metaG_FD_203122 | JGI IMG/M metagenome (GOLD analysis project Ga0265313, IMG submission 203122) | Rhizosphere microbial communities from Carex aquatilis grown in University of Washington, Seatle, WA, United States - 4-1-23 metaG | ecosystem: Host-associated > Plants > Roots > Rhizosphere >...
GAGTTCGACCGCGGCCTTTTTGCCGAGCAGTTCCTCGAGCATGCGGACGAAAAGCACGACCTCGACCGGGCGGTTGTGGCCGATGTTGAAAATCCGAAACGGCGGTGACGGCAACTGCACCGGCGGGTAGAGGAGCACTTTCACGACGCCATCGACGACGTCATCGACGTAGGTGAAATCGCGGCGGTTCCTGCCGTGGTTGAACAGCCTGATCGGCGCGCCTTCGCTGATCGCCTTCGCGAACAACGTCGGCGCCATGTCCGGCCGGCCCCACGGCCCATACACCGTGAAAAACCGCAGCCCCGTGATCGTCAGCCCGTGCAGGAGCGCATAGCTGTGCGCCATCAGTTCGTTGCTCTTTTTCGTCGCGCCGTAAAACGAGATCGGCCGGTCGGTGTTCGCGTCTTCGTGAAACGGCACCTTCGCGCCCGCGCCGTAAACGCTGCTCGACGACGCGAACACCAGGTGCTTCGGCGGCGCGCGCCGGCACGCCTCGAGCACGTTCAGAAACCCCACGAGATTGCTGTGCGCGTAGGCCGCGGGATTTTCCATGCTGTAACGCACGCCCGCCTGCGCGCCGAGATGGATCACGTAGTCCGGCTTGAAAGCCGAAAAAATTCCGCCGAACGCCGTCGCGTCGCCGAAATCCGCCTTCACGAAACGAAAATCCTCCAGCTTCTCCACCTCGGCGAGCCGCGCGCGCTTCAACTCAATCGGATAGTAGCCGTTGAGATTATCGAGCCCGAGCACTTCGCAGCGCTTCGTCTCCGCGAGGCGGCGCGCGACGTGGTAGCCGATAAAACCGGCCGCGCCGGTCACGAGGACTTTCATCCGGTGCGTGATAGGGCAACGCTCGCACGGCGGCTAGCGGAAAGTCGCGCGCGCGTTTCGCCGCCACTCACTTCGGCCGCGCGCTATGACAAAATTCCGCGAAAATCCGCGAAGACGGTGCTTGATTGCCGAAAAAGGCCTCCTATACCTTGCGGCGCTTTTGCACTCGCACACGTTCATCGCATGAAGATCAAAGCCTACTTGAAGCCGTCCTGCGGCTGGTCCAACGGCGTGCGCGCCATCATGCGCAAATACAATCTCGCTTACGAGGACATCGACATCATCAACAACCGCGCGAACTACGCCGAGATGGTTTCGAAGTCCGGCCAGCCGCTCTCGCCCTGTGTCGAGATCGACGGTGTCATGCTCGCCGACATCTCCGGCGAGGAAGTCGAAAGCTACCTGCTCAGCAACGATCTCATCAAACCGGTTGACGCCGCCGTGGACGTCCCGACGAACGCCGGCTGCTCCGACGACGAGCACGCCAAAATGGCGACGAAAACGATCCGCTTCTTCTGAATGCCGCCGAGAGCTCGCCGCAACTAATCTCACCCTGGGCCGCTCTCGCAACGTCGAGACCGGCCCTTTTTATGCTCCGCAACTCGTCCCTCTCTTCAGCCGCATCGCGCTCCCGCCGCGCGCCGCGGAATTTTCCGCCCCGCTGACCGCCCTCCCTTTGACCCGAAGAAACAACCGCAGGAACTCAACCTCACCGTGAACACCACGCCGACCCCGGACTCCGGCCCAGCCACTCCCCGCCCGCGCGCCGCGCGCCGCCGCTCGCTCTCCGTCCGTCCCGGCAAACAGGGCCTCTACGACCCGTGGTTCGAACACGACGCCTGCGGCGTTGGCTTCGTCGTCGACATGAAGGGCCGCAAGTCGAACGCCATCGTTCACCAGGGCCTGCAAATCCTGAAAAACCTCGACCACCGCGGCGCGAGCGGCGCCGAGGTCAACACGGGCGACGGCGCCGGCATCCTCCTGCAGACGCCGCACAAGTTCCTCGCCGAGGTCGCCAAGAAAGCCCGCGTCACGCTCCCCGACTCCGGCCAATACGGCTGCGGCCTCGTCTTCCTTCCGCGCAACCCGACCGCGCGCCGCAAGCTCGAGGAAGTCTTCGGCGGCATCGTCCAGGCCGAAGGCCAAACCCTTCTCGGCTGGCGCACCGTGCCAACGAACAACACCATGCTCGGCGACAGCGCGAAAGCGTCCGAGCCGTTCATGCGCCAGGTCTTCATCGGCCGTGATCCCGCGCTCACCGACGACCTCGCGTTCGAGCGCAAGCTCTACGTCATCCGCAAGCGCGCCTACTCCGCGATCCGCACCTCGACCTACGCCGGCGCCGAGACGTGGTATATGCCGAGCCTCTCGTTCAAGACCCTCGTTTATAAAGGCATGCTCACGACCGAGCAGCTCGAGCAGTATTTCCCCGACCTGCAACACCCGTCGATGGAGTCCGCGCTCGCCCTCGTGCACTCCCGTTTCTCGACGAACACGTTCCCGAGCTGGGACCGCGCGCACCCCTACCGCTACATCGCGCACAACGGCGAGATCAACACCCTCCGCGGCAACATCAACTGGATGCACGCCCGCCAAGCCCTCTTCGCCAGCGATCTCTTCGGCGACGACATCAAAAAAATCCTGCCCATCATCAACCCGAACGGCTCCGACTCGTCGATGTTCGACAACACCCTCGAACTCCTCGTCCTCGCCGGCCGCCCCCTCGCGCACGCGATGATGATGATGATCCCCGAGCCGTGGTCCAACCACGAGTCGATGGACGACGACCGCCGCGCGTTCTACCAATACCACTCCTGCCTGATGGAGCCCTGGGACGGTCCCGCCTCGATCGCGTTCACCGACGGCCGCCAGATCGGAGCGATCCTCGACCGCAACGGCCTGCGCCCCTCGCGCTTCTACGTCACGAAGGACGGCCTCGTCATCATGGCGTCCGAAGCCGGCGTGCTCGACATCCCCGCCGACCAGATCGCACAAAAGGGCCGCCTCCAGCCCGGCCGCATGTTCCTCGTGGACACCGAGCAGGGCCGCATCATCGAGGACGAGGAGATCAAACAGAAACTCGCGACCGAGCGTCCCTATCGCCAGTGGCTCAACGAGCACCTCGTCAAACTCGAGGACTTGTCCGCCGCGCCCTCCGTCCCCGCGCCCGATCACGCGACGCTGCTCCACCGCCAGATCGCGTTCGGCTACACGTTCGAGGACCAGCGCATTGTGCTCACGCCGATGGCGCGCGACGGCGTCGAGGCGATCGGTTCGATGGGCAACGACACACCCCTCGCCGTCCTCTCGAACAAGCCGCGCCTGCTCTACGATTATTTCAAGCAGCTCTTCGCGCAGGTCACGAATCCCCCGATCGACTGTATCCGCGAGGAGCTGATCACCTCCGCCGAAACCCGCCTCGGCTCCGAAGGCAATCTTCTCGACCCCGACCCGCACGCCTGCCGGCGCATCGAGTTGAAGTGGCCCGTGCTCACGAACGAGGAATTCGCGAAAATCCGCCGCCTCGACCAGCCGGGTTTCAAGGTCGGCGTGCTCCCGATTCTTTTCCGCGCCACGCGCGGCGAAAAAGGCCTCGCAAAGGCGATGGAGGAAATCTGCCTCATCTCGCGCCGCATGATCGAGGACGAGGAAGTCACCGTCCTCATCCTCAGCGACCGCGGCGTCACGAAGGATTTCGCGCCGATTCCCGCGCTCCTCGCCGTCGCCGGCCTGCACCATTACCTGATCCGCGAAGGCCTCCGCACGCGCATCTCGATGGTCCTCGAAACCGGCGAGGCCCGCGAGGTCCACCATTTCTCGCTGCTCATCGGCTACGGTTGCAGCGCGATCAATCCCTACGTCGCCTTCGAAACGATCGACGGCATGATCCAGGACGGCCTGCTCGTGAACATCGACCACAAGGCCGCCTGCAAGAACATGGTCAAAGCCGCCTCGAAGGGCGTCATCAAGGTCATGTCGAAGATGGGCATCTCCGCGATCCAGAGCTACCGCGGCGCACAGGTCTTCGAAGCCGTCGGCCTCCGCCAGGACGTGATCGACCGCTACTTCACGTGGACGCCCTCGCGGGTCGGCGGCATCGGCCTCGACGTGATCGCGCAGGAAGTCCTCGCGCGCCACCGCGCCGCGTTTCCCGACCGCGAGGTCAACGGCCACGTCCTCCCCGTCGGCGGCCAATATCAGTGGCGCAACGACGGCGAGTTCCACCTCTTCAACCCCGAGTCGATCCATCGCCTCCAAAAAGCTGTGCGCCTCGGCAGCTACGCCGCGTTCAAGGATTACTCGAAGATCGTCAACGAAACCTCTAAAAATCTCTGCACGCTCCGCGGCCTGCTCGACTTCAAGCCCGGTGACGCGATTCCGATCGAGCAGGTCGAGTCCGTCGAGGCGATCATGAAGCGCTTCAAGACCGGCGCGATGTCCTACGGCTCGATTTCGAAGGAGGCCCACGAGACGCTCGCCATCGCGATGAACCGCATCGGCGGCAAATCCAACACCGGCGAGGGCGGCGAGGATCCCGAGCGTTTCACGTGGACGAACGAGCGCGGCGACTCGAAAAACTCCGCGATCAAGCAGGTCGCCTCCGGCCGCTTCGGCGTCACGAGCGAATACCTCGCCAGCGCGAAGGAAATCCAGATCAAGATGGCGCAAGGCGCAAAGCCCGGCGAGGGCGGCCAGCTCCCCGGCTCGAAAGTTTATCCGTGGGTCGCGAAGACGCGCCTCACCACCGCCGGCGTCGGCCTCATCTCCCCGCCGCCGCACCACGACATCTATTCGATCGAGGATCTCGCCGAGCTGATCCACGATTTAAAGAACGGCAACCGCCACGCCCGCATCAGCGTGAAGCTCGTCGCCGAGGTTGGCGTCGGCACCGTTGCCGCCGGCGTCGCGAAAGCGCATGCCGATGTCGTTCTCATCTCCGGCCACGACGGTGGCACCGGCGCTTCGCCGCAGACGTCGCTCATGCACGCCGGCCTGCCGTGGGAACTCGGCCTCGCCGAAACCCATCAGACGCTCGTCCTGAACAATCTCCGCTCGCGCATCGCCGTCGAGACCGACGGCCAGCTCAAGACCGGCCGCGACGTCGTCGTCGCCGCGCTGCTCGGCGCCGAGGAATTCGGGTTCGCCACCGCGCCGCTCGTCGCCACCGGTTGCATCATGATGCGCGTTTGCCATCTGAATACGTGCCCCGCCGGCGTCGCCACGCAGGACCCGCGCCTCCGCGAAAAATACGCCGGCAAGCCCGAGCACGTCGTGAATTTCATGACGTTCATCGCGACGGAAGTCCGCGAGCTCATGGCGCAGCTCGGCTTCCGCACCGTCGAGGAAATGATCGGCCACGTCGATCGTCTCGAACCGAAGAAGGCCGTCGCGCACTGGAAGGCGAGGGGGCTCGACTTCTCGAACATTCTCTACGCGCCCGACGTCGCCGACGACATCGGCCGTTTCTGCTCGATCAAGCAGGACCACGGCCTCGACAAGTCGCTCGACCTTACGACGCTGCTCGACCTCTGCGCGCCCGCGATCGAGCGCGGCGAAAAAGTCATCGCCGAGCTGCCGATCCGCAACGTCAACCGTGTCGTCGGCACGATCACCGGCTACGAGGTCACGAAAAAGCACGGGGCGAAAGGCCTGCCCGAGGACACGATCCGCCTGCACTTCAAAGGCTCCGCCGGCCAGAGCTTCGGCGCGTTCATGCCACGCGGTATGACGTTCTCCATCGAGGGCGACGCCAACGACTACGTCGGCAAGGGCCTCTCCGGCGGCAAGCTCATCATCTACCCGCCCGCGAACGCGACCTTCGTGCCCGAGGACAACATCATCGTCGGCAACGTCGCGCTCTACGGCGCCACCGCCGGCGAGATTTACATCCGCGGCATGGCCGGCGAGCGTTTCGCGGTGCGCAACAGCGGCGTCAACGCCGTCGTCGAGGGCGTAGGCGACCACGCCTGCGAATACATGACCGGCGGCCGCGTCGTCGTCCTCGGCGGCACCGGTCGCAACTTCGCCGCCGGCATGTCGGGCGGCGTCGCCTACGTGCTCGACGAGCGCGGCGATTTCGCGAAGCGCGTGAACACGTCGATGGTTGGCATCGAGAAACTCGATTCGCCCGCCGAGATCGCCGACGTTCGCGCGATGATCGAAAAACACGTCGCCTACACGAAGAGCGCGCACGCGCAGCAAATTCTGGATCGCTGGGATGCGCTCGTGCCGAAGTTCGTGAAAATCCTCCCGAAGGACTACAAGCGCATGCTCGCCTGCATCGACCGCGCGCAAGCCCAGGGCCTGACCGGCGACGAAGCCATCATGGCCGCCTTCGAGGAAAACGCCCGCGACCTCTCTCGCGTCGGCGGCAACTGATCGCCGCCTGCTCACTACTCGCTACTCACTACTTCTTCCCCCATGGGCAAACCCACCGGCTTCATCGAATACTTGCGCGAACTTCCCGTCGATCGCACGCCGCTCGAGCGCGTCAGCGATTGGAAGGAGTTTCACCACCACATGGAGGAGAAGAAACTCCGCCAGCAGGGCGCGCGCTGCATGGATTGCGGCGTCCCGTTCTGCCACACGGGCAAGCTCATCAGCGGCATGGCGTCGGGCTGCCCGATCAACAACCTGATCCCCGAGTGGAACGACCTCGTATATCGCGGCCTCTGGCGCGAGGCGCTCGACCGCCTGCACAAGACGAACAACTTCCCCGAGTTCACCGGCCGCGTCTGCCCCGCGCCGTGCGAAGGCTCGTGCGTCCTCGGCATCAACGCCCCGCCCGTCACGATCAAGAACATCGAGGCCTCGATCACCGACCGCGGCTGGGAAGAAGGCTGGGTTTTCCCCGAGGCGCCGAAAAACCGCACCGGCAAAAAAGTCGCCGTCATCGGCTCCGGCCCCGCCGGCCTCTCCGCCGCCGCGCAGCTCAACCGCGCCGGCCACACCGTCACCGTCTTCGAGCGCGCCGACCGCCCCGGCGGCCTGCTCATGTATGGCATCCCGAACATGAAGCTCGACAAGCAGGAGGTCGTCCTCCGCCGCATCAAGCTCATGGAGCAGGAGGGCATCCGGTTCATCTGCAACGCGAGCGTCGGCACCGGCGATAACGACAACGTCGAGCCGCAGATTTTCCTGAAGGAATACGACGCCACCGTCATCTGCACCGGCGCCACGCAGCCGCGCGACCTCCCGATCGAAGGCCGCAATCTCAAAGGTGTCCACTTCGCGATGGAGTTTCTCACCGCCAACACGAAAGCCGTCCTCAACGGCGGCGCCGAGCACGCGATCATCAGCGCAAAAGACAAAGACGTGGTCGTGATCGGCGGCGGCGACACCGGCACCGACTGCGTCGGCACCTCGATGCGCCACGGCTGCAAGAGCCTCCTCCAAATCGAAATTCTCCCGAAGCCGCCGATGGACCGCGCCGCCGACAACCCGTGGCCCGAGTGGCCGAAAGTCTATAAAATGGACTACGGCCAGGAGGAAGCCGCCGCCCGTTTCGGCGCCGACCCACGCATCTATCTCACGACCGTGAAAAAATTCATCGGCGACGAATCCGGCGCCGTGAAGGAGCTCGTGACGGTCGAGATCAGTTGGACCAAAAACGAAAAAGGCCAGTTTGTGCCGAAGGAAGTCCCCGGCACCGAGCGCACCCGTCCCGCGCAACTCGTGTTGCTCGCGATGGGCTTCCTCGGGCCGGAGCAGGCACTGCTCAAGGAGATCAATCTCGAAACCGACCCGCGCTCGAACATTAAAGCCGAGCACGAAAAATACGCCACGAACCTCAAGGGCGTCTTCGCCGCCGGCGACTGCCGCCGCGGCCAGAGCCTCGTCGTCTGGGCCATCAACGAAGGCCGCGGCGCCGCCCGCGAGTGCGACCGCTACCTGATGGGCTCGACCGACCTGCCGTAAGGTTCCCTCAAGCGGCCTCATCAAAGCTCGCAGATTAGGTCGGCCGACACAACTGTAGGGGAAACTATGCCCTACAAAAAAATCGCCATGGGCCTGAACAAGAAGATCGCCCTCGTCGCCCACGATCACAAAAAAGTCGATCTCGTCGAGTGGTCGAAGTTCAACCGCGACCTGCTCGCGCATCACAAGGTTTACGCCACCGGCACCACCGGCGAGCTCCTCGAACGCGAGCTCGGCTTCCCCATCGAAAAACTCCAAAGCGGCCCGCTCGGCGGCGACCAGCAGATCGGTGCGAAAATTGTCGATGGCGACATCGATTTCCTAATCTTCTTCTGGGACCCGCTCGAGCCGCAACCGCACGATCCCGATGTGAAGGCGCTCCTGCGCATGGCTGTCGTCTGGAACATCCCGATCGCCTGCGACCGCGCCACCGCCGACTTCATGATCTCGTCGCCGCTGATGGACGAGAACTACGAGCGCCTCGTCCCCGACTACGACGTTTACCGCAACCGCAAGGTTCCCGGTGTCGAAACCCGGCCCATTCCGATCCCCGGCATCGTCGAGCCCAAGAAACGCCGTGCGCCGGAGCCGCCCGCGGCCTGAACGCACGATTGCCGCCGCCATGAGGCTTCGCCTTCTTGTCGTTTTCGTCGCCGCCTTCGCGTCCCGTCTGGCCGCCGCCCCGCCCGACGAAGCCGCGATCGCGCAAAAAGTCTCCGCGCTCCTCGCCGCGATGACGCCGGAGGAAAAAATCGGCCAGCTCGTCCAGTATGCCGCGCCCGGCCTCACGACCGGTCCCGAAACTCGCGCCGATATCGAAGCCGAAGTCGCCTCCGGTCGTTGCGGCTCGATGCTCAACGTCCTCGGCGCCGAACCAACCCGCGCGATGCAGGAACTCGCGGTGAAAAACTCGCGGCTGCACATCCCACTCCTGTTCGGCTTCGACGTCATCCACGGCTACGAAACGATTTTCCCGATCAACCTCGGCCAGGCCGCCTCGTGGGACCTCGCAGCCATCGAGCACGCCGAGCGCATCGCCGCCACGGAAGCCGCTGCCGCCGGCATCCATTGGACGTTCGCGCCGATGGTCGATATCGCCCGCGACCCGCGCTGGGGCCGCATCGCCGAAGGCGCCGGCGAGGATCCGTTTCTCGGCAGTGCCATCGCCCGGGCCCGCGTTCACGGCTTCCAAGGCGACGATCTTTCGCGCACCGACACGATTCTCGCCTGCGCGAAACATTTCGCCGGTTACGGCGCCGCGCAGGCCGGCCGCGACTACAACACCACCGACATTCCGGAAATCACGTTGCGCGACATTTATCTCCCGCCGTTCAAAGCCGCGCTCGACGCCGGCGCCGGCACGTTCATGGCCGCGTTCAACGACCTCAACGGCACACCGTGCTCCGCCAACCGTTTTCTCCTCACGAAAATTCTCCGCAACGAGTGGGGCTTTCGCGGCTTCGTCGTGTCCGATTGGTCCTCGATCAAGGAACTTCTCGCGCACGGCGTCGCGGCCGACGACGCCGAGGCCTGCCGCCTCGCGATGAACGCCGGCGTCGACATGGACATGGAGGGCCACATCTACGGCCCGGAGATGGCGGCCCAAGTCAAAGCCGGCGCGGTTCCCGCGGCCCGCCTGGATGAAGCGGTCACCGCGATCCTCACCGCGAAGGCACGTCTCGGCCTGCTCGACGATCCTTACCGCTACTCCGACGAATCCCGCGAGAAAAGCGCGATGCTGCGGCCCGAAAGCCTCGAAGCCGCGCGCGATCTTGCCCGCGAATCCTGCGTCCTCCTCAAGAACGACCGCGCCGCCTTGCCCCTCGCGGTCGGCGCGCGCATCGCGCTCGTCGGTCCGCTCGCCGACTCGCAAACCGACCTCCTCGGCGAATGGCGCGGCCGTGGGCGCGCCGAGGACGCCATCTCGATCCGCCGCGCGCTCGAGTCCGCCTTCCCCGGAAAAATCACTTATGCCAAAGGCTGCGAGATCGAAGGCGGCGGCCGCTCCGGTTTCAAAGCCGCCGCGGCCGAGGCGGACGTCGTTGTCGCCGTGCTGGGCGAAAGTTGGCGCATGAGCGGCGAGGCCAGCAGCCGTTCGAACCTCTACCTGCCCGGCCACCAACACGAATTGCTCGATGCGCTGCACCAAACTGGGAAACCGCTCGTCGTCGTTCTGCTCACCGGCCGCCCGCTCACGCTCGCGCCGGTCGTCGCCGAGGCCGATGCACTGCTCGTCGCCTGGTTCCCCGGCACCATGGGCGGACCCGCCGTCGTCGATTTGCTCTCCGGCGCCGCCAATCCTTCCGGCAAACTCCCCGTCACCTTCCCGCGCAACGTCGGCCAGATTCCGATCTTCTACAATCACAAGAACACCGGCCGCCCGCTCGACGAGAGCGGCCCGCCCGAAAAGTTTCGATCGCAGTATCTCGACGTGTCGAACTCGCCGCAATTTCCCTTCGGTTTCGGCCTCTCCTACACCCGCTTCGCCTACTCGAAGCCCCGCGTCGCCACCCACATCCTCGAGGCGGACGGCGAAGAGCGGATCAGCGTCAGCGTCAAAAACACCGGCTCGCGCGACGGCACCGAGATCGCGCAGCTTTATGTCCGCGATGTCTTCGGCTCGGTGACGCGACCGGTCCGCGAGCTGAAAGGTTTTCAACGCGTGGCGCTCAAGGCCGGCGAATCGCGCGAAGTCGTCTTCACCCTGAAGCCCGCCGATCTCGCGTTTACGCACGCCGACACGAGCTTCGCGCCCGAAGCGGGGAAATTCGAAGTATTCGTCGGCGGTGATTCGAACGCGCCGAAGATCGGCGAATTCGAATACGTCGGTTCGGCCGGCGAAAAGTAGGGCTGATCGCGCGGAGCTTCCCGCTCAGCTCCCGCCGTTCACGTCCTTCATCTGTCCGCTCAGATACGTGTCGTAAGCCGCCAGGTCGAGCAGCCCGTTGCCGCTCAGGTTGAAAACGATCACGCGTTTTTTCCCTTCCTCGCGGCACCTGATCGCTTCGTCCACCACGGCCGCGATCGCGTGCGCCGACTCCGGTGCCGGCACCAGGCCTTCGCTCCGCGCAAACAGCACGCCCGCTTCGAACACCTTGAGCTGCGGCACCGCCATCGCCTCGATCAGCCCGAGTTTTTTGCAGTGGCTGACCATCGGCGCCATGCCGTGGTAGCGCAGCCCGCCAGCGTGGATGCTCGGCGGCATGAATTTGTGGCCGAGCGTGAACATCATCATCAGCGGCGTCGTCTCGGCCGTGTCGCCGAAATCGTAGCGCAGCTCGCCCTTGGTCAGCGACGGGCACGACGCCGGTTCCACCGCGACGATCCGGTATTTTTTGTTTTCCTTGATCTTGCCGCGCACGAAGGGAAACGAGATGCCCGCAAAATTGCTGCCACCGCCCGCGCAACCGAAGATCACGTCCGGCTCCTCGCCGGCGAGCGCCATCTGCTTGATTGTCTCTTCGCCGATGATGCTTTGGTGCAGGCACACGTGGTTGAGCACGCTGCCGAGCGCGTATTTGGTGCCGGGAGTTTTCACCGTGTCCTCGATCGCCTCGCTGATCGCGATGCCGAGGCTGCCGTTGTTATCCGGATCCTCCGCGAGGAGCTTGCGGCCGAAATCCGTCTGGTCGCTCGGGCTCGCAAACACGTTCGCCCCGTAGGTCTGCATGAGCAGCTTGCGATACGGCTTCTGGTGAAAACTCACCATCACCATGTAAACGGTGCACTCGAGTCCGAACACGCTGCACGCCATCGCGAGCGAAGAACCCCACTGCCCGGCGCCCGTCTCGGTCGCGAGCCGCTTCGTGCCGGCGAGTTTGTTGTAATAAGCTTGGGGGATCGCCGTGTTCGGTTTGTGGCTGCCGGCCGGGCTCACGCCCTCGTATTTGTAGTAAATGTGGGCCGGCGTTTGCAGCGCCCGCTCGAGCCGCACCGCGCGCAGTAGCGGAGTGGGCCGGTAAAGCGCGTAAACGTCGCGCACCTCCTGCGGAATTTCGATCGCGCGCTCCGCACTCATCTCCTGCGCGATCAAATTATCCGGAAACAGCGGCGCCATCATGTCCGGCGAGATCGGCTCGCGTGTGCCCGGGTGCAGCGGCGGCGGGAGGGGCTCGGGAAAATCCGCGAGCAGGTTATACCAGTGCGTCGGCATTTCCGCCGCGCGGAGCGTAAATTGAATCGGGGTTGTCATGGGGTTCGGCGCAAAATTCGCGTTCAGCCACTAGCGGTCCCGCCGCGCTTCGTCACGAGCGAACTTCCGCCGCGGCAATACCCACACGGCTTTCGCCAAAAACTGCGCATCGCCGCCCCGGCGGTCGCCGCCGGTTCACTCCGCCGGCACCAGCCGCACGATCCGCCCCGGTTTGCCGATCAATTCGAGCGCGAGATACAAATATCCGTCCGGCCCGGTCTTGATGTCGCGCACGCGGCCGAGCCCGCGGAAAACTTCCTCGCGGTGCATGATGCGGCTGCCCTTCACCGTGAGTCTCAAAAATTTTTGCTGCGCCAGCGAACCGACGAACAAATTGTTTTTCCACTTCGGAAAACGATCGCCGGTGTAGAATTCGATCTCGCTCACCGCGATCGATGGCGTCCAGTTGATGATCGGCTGCTCCATGCCGGGCGCGTGGGTTTTGTCGGTGATCGGCGTGCCGTCGTAGTTCATGCCGTAGGTGATCACCGGCCAGCCGTAGTTGCGGCCGCGCTGGATGAAGTTGAGTTCGTCGCCGCCGCGCGGGCCGTGCTCGGTCTCCCACAGCGCGCCGTTGCGCGGATCGATGGCGAGGCCCTGCGGGTTGCGGTTGCCGAAAGCCCAGATCGAGCCCCACGCGCCGGGCGTCTTCACGAACGGGTTGTCCGGCGGGATCCGCCCGTCGCGGAACACGCGGTGAATTTTTCCCATCGGCACCGCAAGGTTTTGCGCCTGCCCCGTCGCGTTTTCCTCCATCCCCCGCTCGCCAACGCTGAAAAACAAATACGGGCCCTTGAATACCAGCCGGCAGCCGAAGAGCACGTAGCTGTGCTGGTAGCGCTCCCGTGGCATCGCGAAAATCGTTTCCGGCTCGACGAGTTCGTTGCCGCGCAGACGCGCGCGGATGATTTTCGTCATCGCCGTTTCATGGTCTCCGGGGTCGCTGAACGAGAGATAGATCCACTGGTTGTGCGCGAAATCCGGGTCGGCGACGACCGACATCAGTCCCGCCTCGTCGCGGACGACGACTTTCGGCACGCCCCCGATCGGCTCCGGCTGCAATTTCCCGTGGTCGATCACGCGCAACCGCCCGACCCGCTCCGTCACGAGCATCCGCCCGTCCGGCAAAAACGTGAGCGACCACGGCACGTCGAGCCCTTCGGCGATCGACTCGATGCGATAGGCCTGCTCCTCGCTGTGTTGCACGCCCACGGGCAGCGGCTGCTCTTCGCGCGGCTGCGGATCGACGGCCCGCGTCGCGGTCTCGTTGATATAAAAGATCAACGCGTTCGCCTCCGCATCGTTGATCGTCGCCTTGAACGCCGGCATGCCCTCCTGCGGGTAACCCTTGCGAATGCTGCGCAGCAGGCTGGCGTGGTCGCCGCCATGCAGCCATTTCCGGTCGATCAGGCTCTCCGCCTTGCCGCCCTCCATGTGATCCCCGTGGCAGCCGCTGCAAAACTCCGCGTAGAGTTTTACGACGTCGCGATTGCCGGGCTGGGCGTAGCCGGCCGCGCCGCACAAAACGCCAGCCAGAACGTGTCGGATTAAACGGGGCATGCAGTCGCGCGTGGAGGCGGGGTGATGGCGGAAGCGGCTCCGACCGGCTGCAAGGGAAATCGTTCCGCGTGGCGAACGTTGACGTTCGGAATTTGGCGTGACAATCGGGCTTCCATGCCATCGCAGCCCATCCCCGGCTCGACCGGTGAAGTCCTCACCGGCCTGCCCTCGCCGTATCTCGCGCACCCGTCGACGGGATTGCTCTGGTTGCCGCGATTCCTGGCGAAGTGCCGCTACGTGAAGGAGCACGGCGCGCTGCCGGCGAGCTACGCCAAAAATTACAAACGCGGCCTCGACCGGTTTCTGTGCCTGCACCTGGGCGTCGATCCGGCGGCGGTGGAAAAAATCGTGTTTGAATCCTCGACTGACGCGGAGATCGACGCGAAGTTGCACACCTTGTTTCCGGCCGACGTGCGCGCCGCCAAATGGAACCGCGACCTCGGCCAGAAAGGCATGACCGCCGCCGGTCGCGAGTTTCTCAAGACCGCGCTCACCGCGATGGGCTGCGCCGATCGTGTGGACGAAATCAAGAGCGTGCCCGATCTCATCGAGTTCGACGAGGGCCGGATCGAGTAGCGCGAAATTTCGCCACCCGTCGCGCGGCGACGGCAAAGACCGCGGTTGCAACGCGCCTTCCCCGGCTACATTTTACCGGGACTACACCGCCATGGTCAAAGGTCAGAAGGTCGTCTGCATCAACGCCACTTTCCCGCCGGTCATTTTGGCGCTCTACAAGCAGTTGCCGGTAAAGGGCGACGTTTACACCATCCGCGAAGTGTTCCTCGGCCGGGAAAAAATCGTGCGCGGCGGCGACACCGCCACCGTCGGCCTCCTGCTCGAGGAGCTGAAAAATCCGCCCGACCCTTTTCACCAGGGAAACCAGGAACTCGGCTTTTCGTCGGAGCGCTTCGCACCGCTCGAGGAGCTGCCGTCCGAGGAAGAGGAAGCCGAGGAAGTCATCGGCATCGGCGTGCCGCAACCCAGCTTCGGCTGAAATAACGTCGCGCTAGTCCGCCTCCGGCACGAGCTCCGGCCGCGCCGGCCGGCCGATTTGCTGGCGGATCGACTCGATATTCTCGCGCACGAGCGCGCCCATCGACTCGCAACGCAGATAGTCGTTGCGCTGGTAGTGCTCGGCGAGGCTCGCGCGCAATGCGTGCACGTTTTCCGGCGGCGCGATCGGATCCGCCGCCATCTCCTCGAGCAGGTAGCCGAGCCGCTGCGCCGCGAGCTCGGCGCGCTGGAACATCAGCGTCTGCTCCTCGCGCCGGTATTGCAGCGCGGTTTTCGCGTGCAGGTGCTTCACGCAATAGCGGACGACCTCGAGGTTCTCCTTGAAGAACTGCGGCAGGTAAAAATTCTTTATGCCGTTGTAGGACTGCTGGTCGAAGTCCATCGCGCGGATCTTCAACTGCGCCCCCTCGAAATCCGGTGTGATCACCACCACGTAGTTATACGACCGCATGTCGCCGAGCAGCCGCACGAAGCACCGCTCGTTGAATTTCACCAGCTCCTTCGCCACACGGATCGGCCGCAGCGACTCGTCGTGCAGCCAGTCCGCGATGAAAACATCGCCCGGGATCCCGACGATGTGCTCCTCGATGAGCGTCGCGCCGTGCGTAAGAAAATTCAGCCGGCTCGGCGACAGCAGGTGCTCGAGCTCGAGCCCATACACGCGCGAGGCGTCGGCCCGCTTCACGTAAAAATAGTCCTGGTTGTCGTTGTAGGCGTTGACGATTCGGACGCGAAATGGCGTCGAGTTTCCAAAGCTGCAAAAATCGACGCGGTCGATGTAGAGGTGTTCCACCACCGAAAAATCGCCGTCCACCTTGAGCAGCGCGTAGATGCGCTTCAGCCCGTCGAAGATCGGCGCCATTTCCTCCGCGCGATAGATCACGCTGTCCCACAGCGTCGGCTTGCCGTCGCCGTCCGGCAGCGGAATCGCCTCGTGGAAATCGAGCAGCTGCTCGTAGGTCACCGTCAGCTCGCGTTCGCGGCGATAACGCTGCAAATAACCGCGCAGCCCCGCGCCGATCGCGATCGGCGGTTTTTTCTGCGCCGGCGGGAGCTGATGCTGCGGGGGAACAACCTCCATGTCGCTCACGTTAGACCCCGTCTTCGCCAACGCGAGCCAGCTCTGCGCCGCGCTACCCGAGCAGCCGCCCGCACAGCGCGATCAGTCTCTCGCGGAGCGGTTCGCCGCGCGCCGTAAATATCCGCTGGTGCCGCTCGTATTCCTCGCGGCCTTCCGCCGTCTCGACCGCGATCGGCGCGAAACCCAGCGCGCGCAAATCATACGGGCTCGCCCGCATGTCGGTCTCGCGAATGTCCCGCGCCAGTTCGAAGCAGTCCGCGACCAGCTCGCCCGGCGCGAACGGCGCGAGTTTGAACGCCCACTTGTAGAGATCCATGTTCGCGTGCAGGCACCCGCGCTGTTCGAGCCGCGGCGCGTCCGCGCGCGTCGGCTGCAATTTGTTCAGCGGTCGCGCCGCCGCCGTGAAAAACCGAAACGCGTCGAAATGCGAACAGCAGATCGCGCTGCGCTCGACGATTCGCGCGATCTCATCCGGCGGGAAACGCAGCGGCCACGCGCGGTGTCGCACTTCCTCCGGCGACTGCCGGTAAACCATCGCCCACTCGTGCAACCCGTAACAGCCGAAGAACGCCGGCCGCTCGCGCATCGCGCCGAGCAGTTCGCTCAGCCACGCCACAAATTCCCGCCGGTGCGCCGGCAGCGCCGCCGGATCGACGCCCACGCCCTCGCCCGTCTCGCGATATTCCGGCCACCGCAAAAATTCCCGCGCCCCGGCGCCCGCGAGCGCGACATCCGGTCCCGGATGCCAGCGTCGCAGCCACGCGGGTCGAAACGCGTAATAACTGAACAAAAAATCATACACCGGATGCGTCTCGTCGCGCGCCGCCCGCGCCTGATGCGCATCCGTCCACGCCCGCACGCGCGCCTCGTGCGCCGCCCGGCGCGCGCGCCATTCGGCTTCGGCCAAAACCATCACGGTCGTTTCAAACGCGACAGACATGCGTGTTCGAGACCGCGAACATGGGACGTTTCGCCCGCGCGTTCAACTCGCGCGTGGCGGCGGCAATTTTTCGGGCGACACCCCCGTGCGCACCGCGATCGTTGCGCACACCTTCGGCACATACATCCGCGTCTCCGACGGCAATGCCGATGCGATTTCGCCAAACGTCGCCGCGCCGCGCTTCTTCAACAACCGCTCGACTCGGCCCTCGCCGGCGTTGTAGGCCGCGAACGCCAGCGGCCACTCGCCGAATTTTTCCCGCAGCGTGCGCAGATAGCGCGCGGCGGCATGCGCGGATTTTCCCGTGTCGGCACGTTCGTCCGGCAGAAATGTGCTCAGCCCGAGCGCCCTCGCCGTATCGGGCATCAGTTGAAAAAGCCCCTTCGCGCCGGACGGACTGCGCGCCGCCGGGTTGAGCGTCGATTCCGCCTCAGCCAGCCACGCGATCTCCGGCGGCACACCCTCGGCCATGAACGCCGCCCGCAGCGCCGGCATCAGTTTCCCCGCCTGCTCCGGCACCGCGTGCGCGCGCATGCGTTGCAGCCAAAGATCGTAGTAGGGCACGAACAACGCTCCAACCGCCGGCGCCCGTTGTGGTGGCGGCAGCGCGGTCGCCTGCTTCGCCGCCTCGATGTAGTCGATCCGCTCCGCGAGCCAGTTCGCGTAGTCCTCGTAGCCGGGCAGCGCGCGCAATGCCACCAACGCCGCCCGCGCCTGCGGCTCATACACCGCGAGCGCGCCGAGATCGTCGCTCTCCAGCGCGCGCTGCAGCCGCGCCGCGAACTCGTCCCACTGCACCTTCGACGGAAACTCGAACTGCGCCTTGACCGCCGCCGGCGCGAACTGGTCGAAGAGCGACTTGCCGGTTTCGTAGAGCTCGTCGGCCGACGGCTGGTCTGCGCTTTTCTTCGGTTCGTCTTGCGCGATCGCCATCAGCGCGAGGCAAACCGCCAATGCGCCACCGCGGAAAAATCGGCCCAGTCGCTTCATGGCTTGTTCAACGCCTCCGCGACCATCGCCTTCAACCGCAGTTCCGGCCGCTCGATGAACGCGATGGTTTCCGAACCGAAATACCGGTCGCGGTTGCGCATGCCCCAGTCCGTCGTCGCGATTCGATATCGCCGCTCCGCCGCGATCTCCGTTGGGCCGTCGGAAAAAAGAAATTCACCGTGCCGCTCCGCGAACGGCGTATCCGGACTTTGGTTCGCGCCGGCGAGAAACTCGCGCAACTGCGCGCCGGTCACTTCGGCGACGCAAATCGTGCCGTCGAACCGCACGCACGCGTCCAGCGCCACGCGGCTCACCTCGCCCGCCGGCAAGCCCGCGCCAAATGTCGTGTTGCCGATAAACGCCGCATCGACCCCCACCGCGATCCGCACCGCGCGCGCCACAAAGCGCGCCGCATCCTCCCGTGCCAGCGCCGTCGGCAACCGACCGACCGAAGCGACATCCTCCGCCATCAAATACTTCGCCCGCATTTCACGGATGACCGCCGCCAGCTCCGGGTCCGCCGGATCGGCGGGATCGATCGGCACCTGCTCGATGTCCCAGACTGGCCGCCTCTCGGCATCGCGCCGCAACCGCACGACGGACGCGTGATCGTTCCACGAACCCGAGTGAAAATACACCGTGCGCCCCATCCGGTGCACGAAGCGCAAATGATCGTGCGCGCCCGCGAAGAGCGTGCCGTCGGGCACGAGGGGGAAAATTTCGCGATCGTTTTTCACGCCCGCATGGCTCAGCACGATGTTAAGCGCGGACGGCGCGCGCGACAGCAACGCCGGAAATTTCTCCTTCGCCCACGCCACGGGATTCGTCAGATCGAGCATCGGCCGCACTGCGGCGCGATATTGCGCGAGCGCGTCGATCGTCACACCCACGACCACCGCTTCCTCACCGCCGAGCCGCAGCCGCGCCGAGGCCGGCGCGAACAGTTTCCCGGTCGCGTGATCTGTGATGTTTCCGATCACCGTCACGCCCGTCGCCCGCACGCGCGCAACTGTTTCGGCAAGATCGTAAAACTCCGGCTCGTGGTTGCCGAGGTTGAGCACCGTCGGCGCGCGCCGCGCGAGCGCGGCAAACATCGCGAACTCGATCGCCCCGCCGCTGCGTTTCGCGACGGCGTTCCCCAACTCGAACGTGTCGCCGTCGATCAGCACCGCGAGCGGCACGCCGGGATTTTCCGTCTTCAGCCGATCGACCCGCGCCACGAGTTGCGCCGTCCGCTCGTAAGCCGAGTGTTGGTCGCCGACCACCACCAGCAAAGCCTCCGGCGCCGCCGCGCAAAGCGAGCCGGCCAGCAGCAAAAACAAAAAAACCACGCGCCCAATCGACCGTGCCAAAGCCATCTCCCGCACACTGCGCCCGCCGCGCCGCGCCGCAAGCCGCCGCTTTCCGGCGTTGACCCGATTCCGCCGCCGTTTACCTACAACCACTCCGCACGTGAACCGGGTTCACATCAAAACTTACGGCTGCCAGATGAACGAGCGCGACAGCGAAGCCGTCGCGGCGATGCTGCGCGCCCGCGGCTACCGGATCGTCGCCGACGAAAACGACTGCGACATCCTCCTGCTCAACACGTGCAGCGTCCGCGATGCCGCCGAGCAGAAGGCCATCGGCAAGGCCGGCCATCTTCAGCAGCGCAAAAAGAAGCGGCCCGACTTCGTCCTCGGCATTCTCGGCTGCATGGCCCAAAATCGCGGCGCTTCGCTCCTCGACCAGTTGCCCGACGTCGATCTGATCGTCGGGACGCAGAAATTTCACCAGGTTCCCGGCTACCTCGACAACCTCCGCGCCGCGCGCGCCGCTGGCACGCCGATCGCCGAGACGATCATCGACATCGCCGAGGAAGCCGGCTCGCAAAACACGATCCGCGACCACGAACTCGCCGACCGCCAGATCACCGCCTTCGTCTCGATCCAGCAGGGCTGCAACATGGATTGCTCGTTCTGCATCGTTCCGAAAACCCGCGGCGACGAACGCTCGCGTCCGATGGACGACATCGTGCGCGAGTGCGAACACCTCGCCGCGCGCGGCGTCCGCGAGATCACGTTGCTCGGCCAAATCGTCACCAGCTACGGCCGCCGCGACTACGCGCACACCAACGGCATTTCTCCCTTCGTGCAGTTGCTCGAGCGCGTCCACGCGATCGACGGCCTCGAGCGCATCCGCTTCACCTCGCCGCACCCGCGCGGTTTCAAGGACGACCTCGTCGCCGCCTATGCCCGCCTGCCGAAACTCTGCGGCTACGTCCACCTGCCGATGCAGAGCGGCAGCAACCGCATGCTCCGCGCGATGAACCGCCCCTACACACGCGAGCGCTACCGCGAGATCGTCGACGCGCTCCGCGCCGCGCGCACCGCCATGTATTTTTCGACCGACGTGATCGTCGGCTTCCCCGGCGAAACCGACGCCGACTTCGCGCAGACCCGCGAACTCTTCGAGGCCTGCAACTACGACATGGCCTACATTTTCAAATACTCGATCCGATCCGGCACGCCCGCCGCGACGATGCCCGACCAGGTGCCCGAGGACGTGAAGGAGGCGCGCAACCAAATCCTTCTCGACCTGCTCCGCCAGAATTCCGAGCGCCGCAACGCGCTGCTCCTCGGCACGACCGAGGAGGTGCTCGTCGAGGGCCCCGACCAGACCGGCGAACGCTTCACCGGCCGCACGCGCGGCAACCGCGTGTGTGTCTTCGCCGGCGATCCGCGCCTCGTCGGCTCGCTCGTCCCGCTGAAAATCACCCGCGCCAGCGTGAGCACGCTTTACGGCGAACTCGCGCTCGCCGGCGTTGAAAGCTGAAAGACCGGACTCGCTTGCGCCGCCTTCACGTTTCAACCTACGTCTTTTAATTTTTCCGATGTCGCTCCTTCTCGCCACGCTCCTGCCCGGTCTGCTGCTGATCGCGCTGGGAGCGCCGCTGCTCGTGAACCACTCCGGCTTCGTCGCCGCGCTGAAGGCGCTCCCGCGCTCCGCCACCGCGGCCTATCTCTTCTTCGGCGCAGGCGCGGCGTGGTTTCTTTGGAACGTAATTCATCTCTCGACGGCCGATTTCGGCGAGTATCGCACCCTCCTCGCGATTGCCTTCGCGGCGGTCGCCGTGCTCTCGTTCAAGTGCGTGCCCGACTTCCTCGCCGTGCGCGGGCTGTGCGTGCTCCTGCTTCTCGCCGCCTCGCCACTGTTGATGGCCGGCTACATGATCTACGATCCGTGGACGATCTACTTCTACAAAATCCTCGTTTACGTTGGCATCGTCCTCGCGATCTGGTTCGGCGCCTCGCCGTTCCGGCTGCGCGACTTTTTCGAATGGCTCTTCGCCCGCCCGGCGCGCACGCGCGGTTTCGGCGCGGCGCTGCTCGTTTACGGCATGCTGCTCGCGATCGTGGCGTTCACCTATTGAACCGCCGTGCCGACTCCGCCGCCCGTCCTCCTCGTGCTCGCCGGTCCCGCCGGTTCCGGCAAGAGCACGTTGTGTGACCGGCTCGTGACCGAGGCGCCTTCGTTCGCGCGCGTCATCACAACCACCACGCGGGCACCGCGCGCGGGAGAAATCGACGGCGTGCATTATCATTTTCTCACGCCGGAGCAGTTCGACCGGAAAATTGCCGCCGGCGAATTCCTCGAATGGGCCTGGGTTCACGGCCAACGCCGCTACGGCACGCTGACGGCGAGTGTCCTCGCGCCCCTTGCGCGCGGGCAGAATCTCGTCATGAGCGTCGATGTGCAGGGCGTGGAGAGTTTTCGCCGCGCCGCGCAGACCGAGCCGCTGCTCGCGCGCCACCTGACGACCGTCTTCATCGTCGTCGATCACGACCGGCTCGTCGCCCGCATGCACGCCCGCGCGAAAGACGACGAACCTGAGATCGCGCGCCGCATGGCCACCGCCGAGGCCGAGCTGCGCGAGGCGCATAAATTCGATTTCGTTATCGAGAGCCGCACCCGCGACGAAGATTTCGCGACGCTACTGACCATCCTCGAAAAAGCCCGCGCCAAAAACAGCGCCGGCTGAGGCGGCGTGACCCTTCGCTCCTCGCGCAACCCGGCTCCGCATTAACGGCGTCGATATTCGTCGCTCCGACGAATCGCGTTGCGCACGCCTTCCTCCGTCCAGCCCTGCCGGATCATCGCCTCGGTGTAAGTCCGCCGGCCCGGCTCGTCCGGCGCGCGCCCCAACAGGTCGCGGTAGGCCTTCGCGATGATGCGTTCGGCCATCCGTCGAAATTCCTCCGTGCGCCGGAGCGCCTCCCGCACCTGCTGTTCCGACCACCTTTCGTCGATCATCCGGCCGCGGTAAACGCGGAAACCCGGCTCGTCCGGTTCGCGTTGCAGAACGTCACGATAAGCGCGCCGGATCGTCTGTTCCACTTCATGCAAGTCCGGCCGCGCGGGCCCAGGCAGACGCCCGCCGCGAATCGCTTCGACGCGGATCGACGAGATCGCGTCGTTCCAGCGCCCGCCGTTGCGGTCGCTGAACGCGCTCAAGTCACGGACGTCGCGCAGGAGCCGCAGCGGTTCGCCTCGAAACCCCGCGTCGGAAAAAACCACCGCTTCGGCCCCTTCCTCGACCCGAATTGACGAGATGCGATCGTTGGCGTTCGCGCCGTTGGAAAGAGTCCGGTGCGCGAGGTTCTCGATGCTCTGGCCCGCTTCGAGGGTGATCGAGCCGCCGCGAAAATCCGCGTGCTCGAAAAATGTCACCCGCGGCGGCCCATGCCGATCGTCATCGCGATCGGCCAACAGCGCCGTGGAGACGCACACCAAACCAAGGACCAGCGCGGGGAAGCGGAAAGCACGCATGCGTCCAAGACTCACCATCCGGCGCAAAGTTTCAATCTTCCTCCACCACATAATGGCAGCCCTTGCTGCGCGGGTTCAGCGCCGCCGCGTGGACGACGAGCAGTGCGGTCTGCATGGCGTTGCGCAGCTCGATCAACTCGCGCGCCGGCCGGCATCCGCGATAAAAACTCTGAATTTCCTCGCGCAACTCCAGCAGGATGCGCCGCGCCCGCGTGAGCCGGCGCGGCGAGCGGATGATGCCGGCGTAGTTCCACATCGTGTGTTGGATTTGCAGCATGTCCTGCCGCACGAGCGTCGGATCGGCCGCGTGCGTCGGACTTTCCCACGGCCGTGGCGTCGCGAGGCGAAACTCGCCGCGCGCGATCTCGTCCGCATCGGCATGCGCCGCAAACTTCGCGCTCGTCAAACACTCGAGCAGCGACGTGCTCGCGAGCCGGTTCGCGCCGTGCAACCCCGTGCATGCCGTTTCGCCGATCGCGCTCAAATTCCGCACGCTCGTGCGCCCCGCGAGGTCCGCGTGCACGCCGCCGCACGCGAAATGTGCCGCCGGCACGACCGGGATCGGCTCGCGCGCGAGATCGACGCCGTGCGCGAGACAGCGTTCCGCGATGTTCGGAAAACGCTCGCGCCAAAATTCCGCCGGCTGTGCCGACAAATCCAGGAACACGCACGGCTCGCCGCTCGCCGCCAGCTCCTGCTTGATCGCTCGCGCCACGACGTCGCGCGGCGCAAGCGAGCCGCGCGGATCGGCGGCCTCCATGAACCGCTCGCCACGCGCGTTGACCAGCACGCCGCCCTCGCCGCGCATCGCCTCGGTGATGAGAAAGCGCGGCGCGTTTTTCTTCGCGAACACCGTCGGGTGAAACTGCACGTATTCGAGGTCGATCAGCCGCGCGCCAACGCGATACGCCATCGCCACGCCATGCCCGACGCTGCCGGGCTGGTTCGTCGAGTGCAGGAAAATCTGCCCGAGCCCGCCGGTCGCGAGCGCGGTTTTTTTCGCCACGATCGCCGCAACCTCGCCGCTGCGCGTGTCGAGCACGTAGGCACCGAAGCAGGTCAGCGGCTCGTATTTGTCGGCGGTGTCCTCGGAATTGTGCGAAAGCGTGAGCAGGTCGATCGCAACCCAGCCTGCGCGACGCGTGATCCGCGGTGTAGCGTTCACCCGCTGCGCCACCGTTTCGAGGATCGCGTGGCCCGTGGCGTCCTTCGCGTGAATGATCCGCCGCTCGCTGTGCCCGCCCTCGCGCGTGAAATCGAGCCCGCCGCTCGCGTCGCGATCGAAGCCGACGTGCAGTTCATCGAGGAGCAGTTCCTTCACCGCGGCCGGCCCCTCGCGCACCAGCTGCTCGATCGCCGCGGGATTCGCCGTGCGGTCGCTCGCCTCGAAAATATCCTGCGCGAGTGCCGCCGGATCGGGCGCGGTGTCGTAGATGATTCCGCCCTGCGCCCAATCGCTATTGGCCGCGAGCGGATCGGCGAGCGAAAGCAGCTCGACCGCGAGCCCGCGCTTCGCCGCGTGCAGCGCGTAAGCCGACCCGGCGAGACCGGCGCCGATCACGAGGCAATCTGTGTGAATGACGTTCACGAAAAAAATCAGCGCCGTGCGGCCCGTGCCGGCAAAATCGTCAGGCTCAAATCCGCCGCCGGCGCCGAGTGCGTGAGCGCGCCGACGCTGATCACATCGACGCCCGGCAGTGTGTAGTCGCGCAGCGTCTCGAGCCGCACGCCGCCGGAAACCTCGACGATCGCGCCGCCGCCGATGAGCGCGACGGACTCGCGCACTTTCGCCGGCGTCATGTTGTCGAGCAGGATCACCTCGGCGCCCGCGCGCAACGCCTCGCGCACCTCCGCGAGCGTCTTCGCCTCGACCTCGATCTTCGCCACGTGCGGCGCGGCGGCGTGCGCGAGCTTCACCGCTTTCGTGAGCGAGCCGGCGGCGGCGATGTGGTTGTCCTTGATCAAAACGTGTTCGCCGAGCGACGAGCGGTGATTCGCACATCCGCCGCAGCGCACGGCGTATTTTTCCAGCGCGCGCCAGCCCGGCGTGGTCTTGCGCGTATCGGCGATCCGCACGCCCGTGTCCGCGACCGCATCGGCGAACCGGCGCGCGAGCGTCGCGATCCCGGAAAGCCGTTGCAGAAAATTCAGCGCCGTCCGCTCCGCCGTGAGCAGCGACGCCGTCGGCCCGGCGACGACGAGCACCTTGCCGCCCGTTTTAATGCGATCGCCGTCGCGAGCGGCGAGTGTGACTTTCAACGCCGGATCGACGCGCGCAAAAACCCGCGCGGCGACTTCGAGCCCGCACACGACCAGATCGTGTCCGGCCGAAATGAACGCCTGCGAGCGGTGCTTCGCCGGAAAAATCGCGCGGCTCGTCACGTCGCCGAGGCCGGCGTCTTCGTCGAGCGCGAGTTCGATCAGGTGGTCGGTGCGGGGGTTAATCATGGGCACAATGGAAAAAATCACACCGCCGGCGTGAGTTCGAACATCCTTTCGATGCACCGCGCCGCGCGGCGGCGGAGGTTTTCGTCGAGCGTCACGATCTGGTCGGGCCGCGGGGCGGCGAGCGCGTCGCGCACTTTTTCGAGCGTGTTCATCTTCATGAACGGACACAGCCGGCAGCCGCCGATGAAGTTTTTCTCCGGCACCTCGACTTGCAGCCGGCTCACGAGGCCGCACTCGGTGAGCATCAGATAATACGGCGCACCGGTCGTCTTCACGTATTTCATCATGGCGCCCGTGCTGCCGATGAAATCCGCGAGCGCTGCGACCTCCGGCGTGCATTCGGGATGCGCCACGACTTTCAGCCCGGGAAACTGCGCGCGCGCCTCCGCGATCTGCGCCGCCGTGAACTCGTCGTGCACAAGACACGTGCCGTCGGACGAAATGATCTCCTTCGCCACGCCGCGGCGCCTCAGTTCGCTGCGCAGATTTTCCGCCATCAGCCGGTCCGGCACGAACACGATCCGCCGCGCGGACAGTTTCGCGACGATGTCATAGACGTTGCCCGACGTCACGCACACGTCCGACTCGGCCTTCACCTCGGCCGTGCTGTTGATGTAGCAGACGACCGTCGCGTCCGGATAAAGCGCCTTCAACCGCCCCACACCTTCGCCGTCGATAGAGTCCGCGAGCGAGCAGCCGGAATGCCGGTCGGGCACGACG
>Ga0265313_10001134_pt1 | contig 25446 bp, 20 predicted proteins | sample 4123metaG_FD_203122 | JGI IMG/M metagenome (GOLD analysis project Ga0265313, IMG submission 203122) | Rhizosphere microbial communities from Carex aquatilis grown in University of Washington, Seatle, WA, United States - 4-1-23 metaG | ecosystem: Host-associated > Plants > Roots > Rhizosphere >...
TTCAGCCGCATCAATTCCTCCGTGCTCCGCCTGACGGATATGCTCGACGGCATCCTGACGTTGAACCGCGTGGACACGGAGCATGCCAGGGTGCAGCTCGATTCCATCGACCTTCGGTTCCTCCTGCATGACGCGATGGAGGAAATACGGCTGGGCGACCGCGACGCGCACCGCTTTGAACTCTACTCCAAAGGCGATTTGGCGGCGTTCGTCACGGACACCAATCTGCTGCGCCACATAGTCTCCAATCTGCTCAGCAATGCCACGCGCTATTCGCCGGCCGGGACGCTGGTCGCAATGCGCGCGGAGGCGGACCCGCAGTGTGTGAGGATTTCGGTCGAGGACCAGGGCATCGGGATACCGGAGGCCGATGGCGAGCGCATCTTCGAGTCGTTCGAGCGCGGCTCCAATGTTGGCGCCACCAAGGGCACGGGGCTCGGGCTCAACATCGTCAAGCGCATGACCGAGCTGCTCGGCGGCGCGATTGCGTTCGTCAATGTCGAAGGCGGCGGAAGCCGATTCACAGTGGTCCTTCCGAGGCTCACCGCCCCGGCAACGCCGCAAGAAATTCCATGAAAAGGCCGGCAATTCTGGTCATCGAGGATGACGAGGCGGTCCGCCAATCCCTGGCCGATATGCTCGAGTTGAACGGCTACCGCGCCTTTGTCGCAAACAACGGCACGGAAGGCCTTGCCGCCGCAAAGCACGACACGCCATCGCTCATAATCACCGACCTGGCGATGCCGGGCATGACGGGATACGAACTGCTTGAGACTTTCCGTGCAGATTCGGACCTGCGCACGGTGCCGGTCATCGTCATCTCCGCCAAGGCCGATCGCGCGGCCACACGCCGAGGCATGGAGCTTGGCGCAGCCGATTTCATCACAAAGCCCTTCACCGAGGACGAGGTAATCCACTCAATCGCCACCCGGCTGGAGAGACAGGAACTCCTCGAGGAGCTCGACGCCTTCTCACACACGGTGGCGCATGACCTCAAGAACCCGCTTGCCACACTCACCGGATGGGTCGAACTGGCCCTGTCGGTGGTCGGCAACGGCGACGACGCGGCTCTGAGGCATCACCTGGTCAAGGCAGCCAACTCCGGCCGCCAACTCAATGCGATCATCGACGAGCTTCTTCTCCTCGCGGGTGTCCGGAGGCAGTCCGTAACTACAGGGCCAGTGGACATGGCGGCCATCGTCACGGAGGCCACCGACCGCCTGGATCATATTGTCCGGACGCAGCGGGCGCGCATCCAAAAACCCGACTCCTGGCCCGCCGCAGTCGGGCATGCGCCATGGATCGTTGAGGTCTGGGCCAACTACATCAGCAACGCCGTGAAATATGGCGGGGCGGACCCGCATATTGTTCTCGGCGGGGAAGCCCGCCCGGATGGACGCTTTGCGCGCTTCTGGGTTCAGGACAGCGGGTCCGGCCTCGACGAGGCCGCCCAGCAGATGATGTTCGTCCCCTTCACCCGCATTTCGACAGTGAAGACCTGCGGCCACGGCCTCGGCCTCTCGATCGTGCGTCGAATCGTTGACAAGCTCGGCGGACAGGTCGGCGTCATCAGCAAGCCCGGTGCCGGCGCCCGGTTCTGGTTTGAACTGCCCACGGGCGTCAGATCAGCCCGAGCTTCATCTTCCCCTCTTCGCTGATCATGGACTGGTTCCAGGGCGGATCCCAGGTCAGGCGGACGTCCGCCGATGAAACGCCGGGAGCGAGCATGACCTTGTTCTTCGCGTCCTCGGCGATGGCCGGCCCCATTCCGCAGCCGGGCGCCGTCAGGGTCATCGCAACGTTGACGCCGAAACCAGCCCCGGCATCCAGCGGCACGATGTCCATCGAATAGACGAGCCCGAGATCGACAATGTTGACCGGGATTTCCGGGTCATAGACCTTGCGAAGCTGGTCCCACACGGCCTCGGGATCGGGGGAGCCGTCGGCCAGCGTCGCGTGCTCGGCGTCGGCGGCCGACGCCTTCTCCTCGCCGATGGCATCCGCATCCTGGCCGTCGACCCGGAACAGCCCGAAATCGGTCTGCACGGTGTAGCTGCCGCCGAGGGTCTGGTGGATGAGGACCTTGGTGCCGGCCGGAAGGAGCTGCCTTTCGCCGGAGGGTATCTGGGTTCCGGCGACCTCGCGTGAGAGGATGCGTTCGCGGTTCATTTGAATCGGGATTGTATCAGCGATCTGAGGGCGGCGTGCAATTCCTCGCTTTCGAGGCGGTTCAGCACCTCCTCGAAGAACCCGAAGATCAGAAGCTCGTGGGCGCGCGTGCGGGGGATCCCGCGGGAGAGGAAATAGAACTCCTGCTCGGGATCGATCCGGCTGGTCGTGGCGCCGTGGGTGCACCGCACGTCGTTTGCCTGGATCTCGAGGCCGGGAAGGGAATTGGCCTCCGCCTCGTCGCTCAGCATCAGGTTGCGGTTGCTCTGGTAGGCGTCCGTCTTCTGGGCGTCCTGGTCTACGATGATGAGGCCGGAGAATATCGTCCGCGCAGTGTCGAAAAGTGCGTTCTTGTAGAGGAGGTCCGACTTCGTGTTGGGAGCCTGGTGCACCTGGAGGGTGCGCTGGTCGAATTCCCGCGCTCCGTCGGCGACCGTGAGGGCCAGCATCTCGGAGAATGCGCCGGGCGCCTGGAGCTGGCTCAGCGACTCGTGGCGGGACTGCCGGCCGCCGAGGTGGAGGTTAAGCGACTGGACGCGCGCGTCGCGCCGGACGACGGTCGAATTGAGCTGGAAGGACTGCGTTTCCTTCGACCAGTTCTGCAGGCCGACGTAGGTGATGCGCGAACCGTGGCCGGCGTAGAGGTCGTTCGCCCCGCAGGCGAACTGCGGCGCATCGCCGGCCGAGACAAAGGAGTCCACGACCGTGACGTCGGAGTTCTCCTCGGCGATGACAAGCGTGTGGGGGAAGACCGCGGCGCCCGCCCCGGAGGATGCGTGCACGACGACAATCGGCTCTGGAATCTCGACCCCGCGCGGCACGTAGATGAAGGCGCCGTCGCCCACAAAGGCCGTGTGCAGGGCGGCGAACTTCGCGGAGCCGAGCCTCTGGGGCTGGGCCATGAAGTGGGCGCGGAGGATTTCCGGGTGCCTGAGGAGGGCTTCCGACAGGCTCGTGATGACGACTCCGCGGGCGGCGAGGCCCGGGTCCGGCTCGGCCGCGGAAAAGAGCCGGTTGTTCGCAAAGAAGAGCGCCGGCTCGGTTGAGAGCCCCGGATCGGCGACCTTGAGATCGGATGGGGCCGCGCCCGGCAGCGCGAAGCCGCCGAGCCGGACGCCGGAGATGTTGCTGAAACGCCAGCCCTCGTCGGTGCGGGAGGGGAGCGGCATTTCGGCAAAGCTCGCGTAGGCCGCGCGTTTCCGCTCGATCCACCAGGAAGGAAGGCCGGCGGGCAATCCCAAGAGCGCCGATTCGAAAGATTCGCCGGTGAAACTTCCGGCGAGGGCGGGGGTGGCGGGTGCTGTCATGTCAACCGACGCTGCCTTCCATTTCGAGGTCGATCAGCCGCTTGAGCTCGACGGAGTACTCCATCGGGAACTGGCGGGCGAGATCGTTGATGAATCCGTTGACCGAAAGGCTCATCGCCTGGCCCTCGGTGAGCCCGCGCTGGCGCATGTAGAAGATCTGCTCCTCGCTCACCTTGGAGACGCTGGCCTCGTGCTGGGAGCGGTTTGCCGCGCCGCGCACCGTGATGGCGGGGTAGGTGTCGGTGCGGCTGTTCGTATTTATGAGCAGGGCGTCGCACTCGGTGTTGTTCTTGCAGCCCTTGAGATGCTTCGGGATGTGCACAAGGCCGCGGTAGGTGCTGCGGCCCTGGCCGACCGAGATCGACTTGGCGATGATGTTCGAGGTCGTTTCGTCCGCGGCGTGGACCATCTTCGCCCCGGTGTCCTGGTGCTGGCCGTCGTTGGCGAGGGCGATCGAGATCACCTCGCCGCGGGACTTGCGCCCCTTGAGGACGACGCCCGGATACTTCATCGTCAGGCGGCTGCCGATGTTGCAGTCGATCCACTTGATTTCGGCGGCCTCGTGCGCGAGCCCGCGCTTGGTGACGAGGTTGAAGACGTTCGAGGCCCAGTTTTGGACGGTGATGTACTGGATCTTGGCGCCCTTCATGGCGACGAGCTCGACGACGGCGCTGTGCAGGGTCGAGGTCGAGAACTTGGGCGCCGTGCACCCTTCCATGTAGGTGACCTCGGAGCCCTCGTCCACGATGATGAGGGTGCGCTCGAACTGGCCGAAATTCTCGGCGTTGATCCGGAAGTAGGCCTGCAGGGGATGGGCGACCTTGATGCCGGGCGGCACATAGATGAACGAGCCGCCGGAGAAGACCGCGCTGTTGAGGGCCGAGAACTTGTTGTCGCCCGTCGGGATCACCTTGCCAAACCAGCGGCGGAAGATCTCCGGATGTTCCTTGAGGGCCTCGCTCGAGTTTAGGAAAATGACCCCTTGTTTCGAGACGGCCTCCTTGACGTTAGAGTAGGCCGCCTCGCTGTCGAACTGGGCCTCCACTCCGGCAAGGAACTTGCGCTCCTGCTCGGGAATCCCGAGGCGCTCGAACGTGCGCTTGATGTCCGCGGGCACCTCGTCCCAGGAGCGTTTCGGTTTCTGGCCGCTGGAGAGGTAATAGCGGATCTTGCTGAAATCGATCGATTCGAGGTCCCTTGTCGCCCAGTGGGTGGGCAGCGGCCTGGAAAGGAACGTCTTGAGGGCGTTCAGGCGGAACTCGCGAATCCAGGGGGCCTCCTTCTTGACGGAGCTGATGTACTCGACCACGCGCTCGGAGAGTCCCGAGCCGGCGTCGAACTCGTATTTCACGTCATAGCTGAAATTGCCTGCGGACTGGTCGATTCCCACCACGGGGCTTTCCGTGGCGGCATCCGCTGGCAGCAGGGTTGTGTTGGTATCTTCCATGTGCGAAAGGTCGTTGAGTGTTTGCGGTCAGGCGGTCACGAGTTCCTTCTTTACCCAGTCGTAGCCCTTGGCCTCGAGTTCCAGGGCAAGCGATTTGTCGCCGCTCTTGACGATGCGGCCGTCCCACATGACGTGGACATAGTCGGGCACGATGTAGTTGAGAAGGCGCTGGTAGTGGGTGATCAGGAGAACGCCGAGATTGGGTCCCCGCAGCTCATTCACCCCGGCCGACACGATCCTCAGCGCGTCGATGTCCAGGCCGGAGTCGGTCTCGTCCATCATCGCGATCTTCGGCTCGAGCATCGCCATCTGGAGGATTTCGCAGCGCTTCTTCTCGCCGCCCGAGAAGCCTTCGTTGACGGAGCGCGACGTGAACTTCCGGTCGATCTTCAGAAGGTCCATCTTCTGGTACAGCCGCTTGTAATAGGCCGTTGCGTCGAGTTCCTCGCCCTCGCCCATGTGGGACTGGACGGCGGCCCTGAGGAAATTGGCGATCGAGACGCCGGGGATCTCGCTCGGATACTGGAAGGCGAGGAACAGGCCTGCGCGGGCCCTTTCGTCGGGCTCCATCTGGAGAATGGACTTTCCGTCGAGCAGGATGTCGCCTCCGGTCACCGTGTAGTCCGGGTGTCCGGCGATGGCCTTTGACAGCGTCGACTTGCCGGTGCCGTTCGGGCCCATGACGGCGTGGATCTCGCCGGACTTGATCGTGAGGGACAGGCCCTTGACGATTTCCTTTTCGCCTATGGAGACGTGGAGGCTTGAAATTTCGAGGGTGGAGGGCATGAGGAAGTAGAGAAGGTCAGATTTCGGGCGCTGAGTCCGGGGCCGCGGACGGCTTGGCCGCGCCGCGGAAGATGATCTCGACGGAACTCGCCCGGAATCCGGGAGGAAGGATTGAATCGACCTCCTTGATCAGGCCGGGAGGAAGTTCGATGTCGTGGGTCGTCCCGCTCTGCTCGTCGTAAAAATGGGCGTGCGGATGCAGGTTGGGGCAGTAACGGGTCGCTCCCCGTTCGAAATTGACCTGGCGCACGAGGCCGCGCTGAACGAGGAAATCGAGGCAGTTGTAAACGGTCGCGAGCGAGATGTTGGGCATCTCCGTCTTCACCCGGGCAAAAACTTCATCGGCCGTGGGGTGATCCCGCTTGTTGAGGAGCACCTCGTACACGACCTCCCGCTGGGGGGTGGAGCGGAGACCGCTTTCGGCCAGTCTCTGGGCCAGGGCGTCTGGGATAAGTGCGTTTGACGACATGGAGTGATTTGGGACCCTTCAACCAATAGGATTGGGACTGAGTTTCAACTGAGAATTAGAACTATTCTAATGTTTGTTATCAATCTATTATGATTCAATAACTTAGATAATAATACTTACCGTATTCTATGTTTTGATTATGACAATCAATGACTTACGATAACGATGCTAGGTTGAGAGTGTGACGGACGGAGCGCGAAACATCGTTTCCAAGAGGCGCCTCCTGCGATAATCGGAATCGGCCTGGCTGGCCGGAAACTTTCGCTTGCGCCGCGTTTGACTAGGAGGGTCATTCGATGTAATTTTATGCGATATTAATACGATGTATTAGAATATACACTACTGATATTGTGTTATATTCTGATTATAAATTATTTATATCATTCCAGTTAAGGATACGTCCAACACGTCCATTCTCCAGTCAGCTCTAACGATATGATTCACTACCCGCTCACAAGGCGCTTGTTGCTACTTGCCTTGCTTGTCATCGTCCCGGCCGCCCAGGCCTATTCCGGCAATCGGCATGTCTTCACCGACTCGATAAAGGCAATTCCCGGCAATTCCGGCGTCCGGATCACCAGCACGGCCCTCGGCGCGGTTGACGGTGGCACCCAAATGGATTTTTCCGTGGCTCTCAGGATGCGCAATTTGGATGCGCTCCAGGCCCGGATCAGCGCCGGACAGCAAGTCTCGCAGGACGAAATGGAAGCCAATTACCTCCCGTCCGCGGCGGAATACACCGCCGTCAGGGACTGGCTGGTTTCACAGGGTTTCATCATCGCCCGGGAGGATTTGAACCATACGAACATTTTTGCCCGGGGGTCCGTGGCGCAGATTGAGGCTTCGCTCGGCGCAATCTTTGCAAAAGTCGCCACTGCGGACGGGGAATTCGTCTCGGCGGTCGCGCCGCCGTCGCTCCCCGAGGAAATTTCCGGTTCAGTCCTGTCGATCAATGGCCTGCAGCCGCACGTCCGAATGCACACCCACTCGGTCTATGAGCCGATTTCCGGCAATCCCGGGATGCTCGCGCCGGCGGCAATCGCAAGCGCCTACCAGGCTCCGGCCAGCCTGACAGGGTCCGGGCAAACCATTGCGATCCTGATCGATGCCGTGCCCCAGACGACCGATTTGACCCAATTCTGGACGACCTGCGGAATCAGCCAGAGCCTGTCCAACTACACGGTTGTCAACGTCGGCGCCGGCGCTCCGGCCCGCACGCCAACCAACAGCGAGGTGTTTGAGGCCACGCTCGATGTCGAATGGGCGAGCGGAATTGCGCCCGGGGCGGCCATCCGTCTTTACGGTTTGCCGGACAATACGGTGCTGAGCATCCAGACGGCATGCTCCCAGGTGCTCAGTGACGCGCGCACAATCCCGGGTTTGCGCCAGGTTTCAATCAGCCTGGGGGCCATTGAAAGCGCAAATTCCTCGGGCGCCCTTCAGTCCCTTTCGCAGACCTTCGCGCAGCTGGCGGCGCAAGGCGTGACAGTTTTTGCCGCTTCCGGAGACAGCGGGTCCAATCAGGGAACCGGCGGCACACTGGGCGTCGATTACCCGGCCAGCGATCCCAACGTGACGGGAGTGGGCGGGACGATTTTGACGCTAAACCAGGACGGGACCACGACCGCATCCGAGACCGGCTGGAACGATTCCACGGGGATTTCGGGCGGAGGCTTGAGCGGATTCTTTTCCCGGCCCTCCTGGCAGGCCGGAACAGGCGTTCCTGCCGGGACGATGCGATGTGTTCCCGACATTTCCGCGGTGGCGTCGAACGCCGGAACCCTGCAGGTGACGGTTCAGACGGGGAATGGCACCCAGACGACCACTCAAAGCCAGAGAACCTTCATCGTCATAAATGGAAGCGTTTTGACCTACGGCGGAACCAGCCTGTCGAGTCCGATCTGGGCGGGCTTCTGCGCCCTGATCAACCAGGCGTGCGTCAGGAACAGTGTCGCCACCGTCGGACTGCTGGGAGCCCGGATGTACCCCCTGATCGGCACCCCTTCCTTCAGGGATGTCACCTCGGGCAGCAATGGCGCCTACACTGCCGGGGTGGGTTACGATCTGGTCACCGGCCTTGGCACGCCAAATATAGGCAACCTCGCGACCGCGCTCAGCACATCGACGGCTCCTGTCATGACGCTCCAACCGACCGGGGGTACGATCAATGCGGGCTCGACGGTCACGCTCAGCGCCCTGGCCACCGGGACGCCGGCGCCGACCTTCCAATGGCAGTTCAACGGGGCCAATATCTCGGGTGCGACCAACTCCTCGCTGACGGTGGCGAACATCGGCACGACGCAGAGGGGCAGCTACACGGTGATCGCGACCAATTCCAACGGATCGGCGACCTCAACCGCGGCGAATTTGGCGGTTTCCGTCTCTTCGTATCTGTACAATATTTCCTCGAGGGCCTACATAGGCACCGGCTCATTCCAGAATCTCGTGGCGGGATTTTATACCGACGGATCGGGCACCAAGAACGTCGTTGTTCGCGGCATCGGCCCGAATCTGGCGATTGTCGCGCCTTCGCTCCTCGGCCAGACCCTCTCCAACCCCAAACTGACCCTCTACAACGGAAGCGCCGCCGTTCTCGCATCGAACACGGCCTGGGGTGGCAGCCAGACCCTGGTCAGCGAATTCGCGAGCGTTTATGCCACCCCGCTGCAGTCCAGTTCCGCCGACACGGCGGCATTCATCAACGTCCCGGCGGGCCCCGGCGTCGGATACACGACGCAAATCGACGGCTTGAACAATGGGAGCGGGGTCGCGCTCGTTGAAGTCTACGACTACGACTCGTATGTGGGAGCGCCCGCCGCGCGCCTGATCAACATTTCCTCCCGCGCCGTGGTCGGGACGGGCACCAAGTCGCTTGTCGCCGGATTCTATGTCATCGGCAGCACCTCCCAAACGGTGCTCATCCGGGCGGTCGGCCCGGCGCTTGCCAGCACTCCCGTCTATGGCGGCCTGACCCTGGCAAAGCCCACGCTGACCCTCTATGACTCCGCCGGGAATGTCATCGCGACCAATAGTGGATGGAGCACCTCCCCGGTCCCGGGCAACTCGACTGCCGCGGCGGGGATCCAACCGGCGACGACGGCGATCATGAACAGTGTCTACGCCAGCACCATTGCTCCGGGTTCCAACGACTGCGCCATGGTCGTGACCCTGCCGACGGGAGGCAGTGCCGCCGGCTACACGGCCCAGGTGAGCAGCGCCGACTCCACGACCGGCCTGGCCCTGGTCGAGGTCTACAACGTCCCGTAGGCGCGATCAGCCGGCGTGTTCGGCCAGCCAGCGCTCGGCCTCTATGGCGGCCTGGCAGCCCATTCCGGCCGCGGTGACGGCCTGGCGGTAGATGTGATCGGCGCAGTCGCCGGCGACATAAACGCCGGGGACCTTTGTCTTCACCTGGGAACCGGCGGCGGGAAGGAAATAGCCGTTTGCGTCGACATCAAGTGCGGCTGCGAAAGGCGCCGTATTCGGCACGTGGCCGATGGCGACGAAGAGCCCCTTTATCGGCAGCACGGATTCGGCGCCGGTCTTCAAATTCCTGACCTTCAGTCCGCTGACGGCCCCTTCGTTCACGCCCTGCACATCGACAGGGACGCTGTCCCAGACCATCCGGATTTTCGGGTGCGTCGTGGCCCGGTCGGCCATGATCCTGGAGGCCCGCAGGGTGTCCCTGCGGTGGACGAAATACACCAGGTTTGCGAAGCGGGTCAGGAAGAGCGCCTCCTCGGCCGCGCTGTCGCCGCCTCCGATGACCGCCACATCCATTTTCCGGTAGAATGCGCCGTCGCAGGTGGCACAGGTCGTGACGCCCTTGCCGCCGTAAAGCTCCTTCTCGCCCGGAATCCCAGTCATGCGGGGCGAGGCTCCCGTGGAGATGATGACGCTCCTTGCAAGGATCGTTCGCTCCGCCGAAACCAGCTTCCGGGGCATGGAGGCAAAGTCGACCGAGGTGACGAGGGTCTGCTCGAAACGGGCGCCGAACTTCGTCGCCTGCTTGCGCAGGTTTTCCATCAGCTGGAATCCGTCGACCCCCTCGGGGAACCCGGGGAAATTCTCGACTTCGCTCGTCGTCGTGAGCTGGCCGCCGGGTTGCGGCCCCTCGAGGATGAGCGGATTCAGGTTGGCCCGCGCGGCATAGACGGCGGCCGTCAGGCCGGCGCAGCCCGTGCCGACGATGACGAGGTTCTCGACTGCTGGAAAAGGTATGACGGACATGGGTTTTTGCAGGATCAGGGGTCTCGGGTATGTTTCCGAGGCTTGGCCCAATATAGCATCCTTGGCAAGTCGGGCATCGTCCTACCAGCCGAACCGCCTGATCTTAAGCTGCTGATACAGGTTGGGCGACAGCTCCTCGAGGAAGCGGCTGGGGGGCATGAGCATGGTGGGGCCGCCCTTCGTGCTGACCTTGGGATAGCAGAGGTAGAGTTCGTCGCGGGCCCGGGTGACGGCCACGTAAAAGAGCCTCCGCTCCTCCTCGATGTCGCCGGACTCGATTGCGCGGCGCAGGGGAAACTGGCCCTCGGCAAGGCCGATCAGGAACACGGCCGAGAACTCGAGGCCCTTGGCCTGGTGAATCGTCGTCAGGCGGATTGCGTCGGCGTTCGGATCGGCAGACCGGTCGCTCGTTTCGCTGTTGAGGAGCATGATCTGGCCGAGCATGTCGGGCATGTCCTGGAACCGTCCGGCGAACCCGATCAGGGACTTGAGATCATCGAGGCGGGAAGGGTAGTTGGCGTAGGCCCCCTTGAGATAATCCCCGTACCAGCCCTCAATCGCAGTATCGACGGCGTTCGAGGGCGAAAGGGTCCGCATCGTGTCGCCGACCTGCTGCAGCGAGGCGGCGAAGCGGGGCCAGTCCTCCTTCGCATCCGGGGGGACCTTTGAGAGCACCTCCGGGGCGTCCAGGGCGTCGAGGAAATCCTTCTTCCGTGACTTGGCCGTTTCGAGGGCGGCTGCGTAGATCTTCTGGGCTCCCTTTTCCCCGATCTTCGGCAGGAGGATGGCGATTCTCTGCCAGGCCGGCGTGTCGCTCGGGTTGTAGACGAAGCGCAGGAGCGCGATCAGGTCGCGCACGTGGGCCTGCTCGAAGAAGCGGACGCCGCTCGTGATCTGGTAGGGGATCTGGCGCCGCGACAGCTCGAGCTGGAGGTCGAGGGCCTGGAAATGGGCCCTGTAAAGGACGGCGATGTCGCGCAAGGCGCAGCCTTCGTCCGCCAGCCCCCGGAGGCGCTGGGTTATGAACAGGGCCTGCTCCCGGCTGTCCATCGCCTCGACTACGAAGGGCTTTTCGCCGTTGGCCCGGGCGGGCCTGAGCTCCTTGTCGAAGTGCCGGCCCTTGGGCTGGGCGAGGAGCACGCCGTTGGCCAGTTCGAGAATCTGGGGCGTCGAGCGGTAGTTGGTCTCGATCCGGTGAATCCGGGTCCCCGGGTGGCGGTCCGGGAATGTCAGGATGTTCTCGAAATTCGCGCCGCGCCACGAGTAGATGCACTGGGCGTCGTCGCCCACGGCCATGACGCGGTGGTGCGATCCGATGATGTCGACGATTTCGGCCTGCAGCAGATTCGTGTCCTGGTATTCGTCGACGAGGATGTGGCGGAACCGGTTGGAGTAGTACGCGGCCGCCTCGGGGGACTTGCGAAGGAGGTCGAGCCAGAATTCCAGCAGGTCGTCGTAATCGAGCACGTTGGCCGAGCGCTTCCTCTCCTCGTAGCGCTTGGCGAACGCGGGTATCCTGTCGACCAGGCCTTCATGCTGCGGAAAATAGCGCGTGATCGTCTCCGCGTGGGTGGCCCGGGTGTTGCGCGCGAGGGAGATGAGGTCGTGCAGGGGACCCGGGCGCGGGTGGGTCTTGTCCTTGAAAAACGCCTTGTCGAGGCCGTCCACGGCGTCGCGAAGGAGGTGCTCGGACTCGTCGGCATCGAGGATCGTGAAGGAGCGCGAGATTCCGATCGCCTCGCCGTGCATGCGCAGGACCCGGTGCCCCATCCCGTGGAAGGTGCCGCCCCAGAAGCGGCCCGGCTCGACCCCCGTCAGGTCGGTGACCCGGTGCAGCATTTCCTTGGCCGCCTTGTTCGTGAAGGTTAGGAGCAGGATCTCCCCGGGCCGCACGCCCTTGGACAGAAGCCAGGCGACGCGGTAGGTGAGCGTGCGCGTCTTCCCCGAACCCGCCCCCGCAAGGACGAGGAGCGGCCCGGGTTCGGCGGTCACCGCGGCGAGCTGCTCGTCGTTGAGCTGGGCCTTGAAGTCGATCGGCGGCACGGAGTCGCGGGGGGCCGGGTCTTCGAGGGTGAAATCCATGTGCGAGGTGTCGATTGCGGCGAAGTCGCCGGACTTTCCAAGCTATTAAAGCACGCGACGCCTTTGGAGCGTGCGCCCAAGGCGTCGGTTGAGTCCGGTCCGGCCGGGTCCCAGCGGCCTATAGTAGCACGAGATTGTTGCGGTGCACGACCTCTTGGTGCCTGCGCTTGGGGTAAAGAGTGCGGACCTCGTCTCCCTTCAGTCCGGCAATGGCGGCGATCTCATCGCTTGCAAAGGCTGTCTCGCCGCGCGCAAAGACGGCGCCGTCCGGCCCGGCGATATTGACGACGTCGCCCGCCGCGAAGGCCCCGGTCGAGCCCGTCACGCCGACTGCGAGCAGGCTGCGTCCCTGTTCGCGAAGGACGGGCACCGCGCACGCATTCAGGTGAAGGGTGCCTGTCGGCCGCTGGAAATAGGCGAGCCAGCGCTTGCGGGCGTCCAGCGGGATCCCGCTCGGGACGAAGAACGACCCCGGGCCCCGCCCGGAAAGAAGCCGGGGGAGGATGTCGGGCTCTGCGCCGCTTGCTATGAAGACGCCGCATCCGGCGCGGGTCGCGAGTTTCGCCGCCGAGATCTTGCTCACCATTCCGCCCACGGCCGTCTCGCTCCGGGTGCCGCCCGCCATCGCCTCGATCTCCGGGGTGATCTTCTCGATGACCGGCACCACACTGCCGGTGCCGCGGAAATCGACGAGCCCCTCGGCCGTCGAAAGAATCACAAGGTATTCGGCCTCGACCAGGCTCGCCACCATCGCGGAAAGGGTGTCGTTGTCGCCAAAGGTGAGTCCGGCGCCGTACTCGAGCTCGGCGGCGCTCACGGCGTCGTTCTCGTTGATCACCGGAACGGCGCCGCAGGAGATCAGCTGCCGCAGGGTCTCGCGCACTCCCAGGTACCGCGAGCGGATGCGCAGGTCGTCATGGGTCAGGAGCACCTGCGCGACCGTGATCGCGTGCGGTTCGAAGGCTTTCTGCCAGACCTGCATCAGCTTGCCCTGGCCGATCGCGGCGCAGGCCTGGGTCAGGCCGAGGTCGCGCGGCCTTTTGGCGAGGCCGAGCGCCCCCATGCCCAGGCCCACTGCGCCGGAGGACACGACATAAAGCTCCGCGCCATCCTTCCGCAGGGCCGCCATCTGCGCGCAGACGGCGGCCATCCGCCCTTCGTCCAGGCTCCTTCCGCCCGAGGTGAGGACTCCCGTGCCGAGCTTGACGACGATCCGCCTGGTCTTGGGCGCGCGCACGGTCAGAACGTCAGCAACTCGGCCTCTTTCTTCGCGAGGCTGTCGTTGATGTCCTTGATCGAGCGGTCGGTCGCGGTCTGGATGTCCTTTTCGAGCCGCTTGCCCTCGTCCTGCGGAAGCTTCGCCTTCTTCGCGGTCTCGAGCTCGTCGCGCCGCACATTGCGCACGTGGACCCGGCCCTCTTCCGCGAGGCGGTGGGCCGTCTTCACGTACTCCAGCCGGCGTTCGCGGCTCATTTCAGGCAGCGGGATCCGGACGAGCTTCCCGTCGACGATCGGGTTGAAACCCAGATTGGCGACCTGGATCGCCTTCTCGATCGCCTTCGCCAGGCCCGCGTCCCAGGGCTGGATCTGGATCAGCCGGGCGTCGGGGGTCGTCACGGCCGCGCAGTCGCGCAGTCGCATCTGGGTGCCGTAGGCATCGACCATCACTCCCTCGACCATCGACGGCGTGGCCTTGCCGGTGTGGATGGCGCTGAATTCCTGCAGGGTGTGATCGACGGCCTTCTTCATCTTGGCCAGGGTGTCATTCAATATGGGGTGGCTCATGGCGTGGGGGGTTAGACTTTCACGAGAGTGCCGATCTTTTTTCCCTGGACGGCCTTCCTGATCGAATGCTCCCCGTTGAGGTCGAACACCAGGATGGGCACATTGTTGTCCAGGCAGAGGGAAAAGGCGGTCGAGTCCATGACGGTGATGCGCTGCTTGAGGGCGTCGATGAACGTGATCTCGTCGTATTTGACGGCATCCGGGAACTTCTTCGGATCCTTGTCGTAGATGCCGTCGACCTTGGTCGCCTTCATGATGATGCTCGCGTGCATCTCCGAGGCGCGCAGGGCGGCCGTCGTGTCCGTCGAGAAGTACGGATTGCCCGTTCCGGCGACAAAGATGACTACGCGGCCCTTCTCCAGGTGGCGCATCGCCCGGCGCAGGATGAAGGGCTCCGCGATCTGGTTCATCGGAATCGCGCTTTGGACGCGGGTCGTCACGCCCATCTTTTCCAGGCAGTCCATGAGCGCGAGCCCGTTGATCACGGTCCCGAGCATGCCCATGTAATCGCCCGTTGTCCGGTCGACACCACGCTTTTCGCCGTTCAGGCCGCGGAAGATGTTGCCGCCGCCGATGACGACGCAGATTTCAACCCCCATCTCGTGGATTTCCTTAACCTGTGCGCAGACCCTCTCGAGGGTCGCCGCGTCGATGGGATCCCCCGTTTTTCCGCCGCGAAGCACCTCGCCTGAGAGCTTGAGGATGATGCGCGGATACTTGACCGAGGGATCGACAACCTTGGGTTCGTGCATGCTCTGCATGAAACGCTTGCGCAAGTGCGGCGTCAATTCGGGAGTGAGTCCGCAAGGCCGCTCCGCCCCGGCGTTTTCAGATCCCTTGCCTGTCCGGGGCTTTTCGTGTTGTCCTGTTTTTCCCATCCAATGATCTCCTCCGGCCTTTGGCTCCTGCTCGCCCTCCTCGGGGCACTTGTGGGGATCGTTGCGTCCGAAAGGGCTCCCCGGCTCTGGCTTGGGTCGGTTGTCGCCTCCTCCGCCCTGGCGATCCGAGCGGCGCTGCCCGTGCTCGCCGGGGGAGGGGAATGGACCTGGCGCGGGGGGCTCCGGGTGGGGGGCGAGGCTGTTTTCCTGAGGCTCGACGGATTGAGCGCATTCTTTTTGGTGCTCGTGGCTGTCGTGGGCGCCGCGGCTGCGGTCTATTCGCGGTCCTACTGGCCCGACCGGACGCACCCCCGGACGGCCCCGAGGAGCCGGTTCTGGTGGTGCATTCTCCTCCTCAGCATGGCGCTCGTCCTGCTCGCCTCCAACGGGCTCCATTTTCTGATCGCCTGGGAGGCGTTTGTCGTCAGCGGCTATTTTCTCGTCACGCTTGATTCGCAGAAGCGCGAGGTGCGGGAGGCGGGCTGGCTCTATCTGGCGGCGTCGCATGCCGGCGCCCTCTGCCTTCTGGGCTTCTTTGTGACGCTGTCGGCCCGTCTCGGCACGTGGGAGCTTGGACCGATGCGCGACCATGCGGAACTGGCGCCCCTGTTCTGGCTCGCCCTGCTGGGATTTGGCGTCAAGGCGGGCCTGTTTCCGCTTCATGTCTGGCTGCCTTCGGCCCATGCGAACGCCCCGGCCCATGTTTCCGCGATATTCTCGGGAGTCGTCATCAAGATGGGGATATACGGAATCATGCGTTTCAGCGGCTGGATGCCCGTGCCCGTCGCGGCCGGCTGGACCATCGCGGTCGCGGGCGCCGCGAGCGCGATCATCGGGGTTGTCTTTGCCCTGGGGCAGCACGACCTGAAGCGCCTGCTCGCCTACCACAGCGTCGAGAACATCGGGATCATCCTCCTGGGGCTCGGGTTCTCGATCGTGGCGTCGGGCGCCGGGCATCCGGTCTGGGGCGGGCTGGCGCTCGCCGGCGCCCTGCTCCACGTCTGGAACCACGGACTTTTCAAGGCGCTTCTTTTCCTCGGGGCCGGTTCGGTTGCGCACGCAGCGGGCACAAGGGAGATGAGCCGGCTCGGCGGGCTCTGGAAGCGCATGCCCTGGACGGCGGCCTATTTCGCGCTGGGCGCCGCGGCGATCTCGGGGCTGCCGCCGCTCAACGGATTCGTGAGCGAGTGGCTCGTCTACCTCGGGCTCTTCGGGGCGGCCGATGGGAGGGGTGCGTCATCCCTTGCCGCAATCGCCGCGGCCGTGATTCTCGCGATGACCGGCGCCCTTGCGCTCGCCTGCTTCATCAAGGCCTCGGGCGTTGTATTCCTCGGTGCGGCGCGTTCGAAAGCCGCCGCCGCCGCGCACGAATGCGGCCGGCCCATGCTTGCGGCGATGGGCATTCTGGCGGCGGCCTGCGTGGCGATAGGCCTCGCCCCCGCCGCTTTCTGGCCCGCGGTGGCCTCGGCTGCGGGCGCATGGCGGGGACCCTCGGTGGGGGTCGGGGCACCTCCGTCGCTCGTCGCCCTGGGGCTTTGCGCGCTCGGCCTTGCGATACTCGGCTCCGGAGCCGCATTCTGGGTCTGGCGCCGCGTGTGGGCGGGCCGGGTCGAGCGGGGTCCGACCTGGGACTGCGGCTACGCCGCCCCGGATCCGCGGATGCAATACACTGCCGGCTCGTTCGCCGCCACAATCCTCGAGTGGTTTGACTGGCTCGTCCGCCCTGTTCGCCGGGAGGTCCGCCCGGACGGGGCCTTCCCCGCGCGGGCGAGCCTTGAGGAGCACGTGCCCGAGATCGTGCTCAAATACGCCGTCCTGCCTGCCGGCGCCCTCGTGATGCGCGTTTCCCTCGCAGCCCGCCGCCTGCAGCGCGGCCGGCTGCCGGCCTACCTGTTCTACATCCTGGCCGGCGTGGCGGGCCTTGCGGCCCTTGTCCTCCTGGACCGCGGGTGAAACGGACCCATGCAAACCCTTGAAGAAATTGCCTCTTTTAGCCCGGGCCCGGGTTTGAGATGCCCGGCCGTTTCCACCGCGCGATGTACCTGAACCTGGTCCAGGCTGCCGAGTCCTTCGGCGTATCGGAAAAAGTCGTCGAAGACTGGATTCGCAACGAGGGGATGCCCCACGTTCCCGACCGGGGACGGGTGCTCTTCGACCGCGGCCAGGTCGTGGCCTGGGCGGCCGAACGGGGACTTGCGGCGCGCGTCGGTTTCCTGGCGGCGGAAACGCACGCGTTGGCGGCGGGATTCGGTTTCGAGTCGCTGGTTCGCGCCGGGGGCATCTGGCGGGATGTGCCCGCCCCCGAGGTTCTGGACACGTTTGAGAAGATCGTGTCCGTGGTGCCCGGCCTTGCCCCCTCGGTGCGGCGAATGCTCGCCGGGTGGGTGAGGGCAAAGGATGGAATCAACTGGGCGCCCGTCGGAGGCGGCTTCGCACTTCCGCACCTGCGCGCGCGCGTCGCCCTCGGCCACGACAGGGGGGCGGTGGCGATCCTTCTTCTTCGCGACGCGCTCGCCATGCCGGAACCGCCTTCGGACGGGGTCCCGGTCACAAGGCTTTTCTTCTTCCTCGCCCCCTCGCCGCGGGCCCACCTCGAACTGCTTGGCAGGCTCAGCCGGGGGCTGACCCGCGGACCCTTGCGCGAACTGGTCGTGCGGGGGGCGCCGGATGCGGAGATCCTCGCTGCGGCGGCCTGCATGGCCTCCGCCGAACCCGCCGCTCCGGAGGCGAAGGCGTGATGGCCGGGCCCGGCGCGGCCTCCATCCCTGGAGCAAGATGATCCCCTTCCTGGAAATTATCCTTCGGCTGGCCGCATGGCTCGTTCTCGCGCCGATCCTGCCCGGCATCATCAACAAGGTGAAGGCCTGGGTGGCCGGACGAAGGGGGCCGCCCGTCCTGCAGCTCTATTACGACCTCGCGCGCCTCTGGCGGAAGGGCGTCGTTCTCAGCAATCTCGTTTCGCCGGGCTTCGTGGCGGGTCCTGCCATCGCATGGGTGGCTGTCGTCGGCGCCTCGCTCTTCCTGCCGCTAGGACCCGCCCGCGCCGTCCTGAGCTTCAATGGCGACGTGATTCTCTTCGTTTATCTTCTGGCCCTGGCGCGCTTCTGCACGGCCTGGGCCGCGATGGAAACCGGCTCGGCCTTCGAGGGAATGGGCGCGGCGCGGGAGGTCAGCTATGCGGTCCTTTCGGAGGCGGCCATCATCACGGCGCTCCTGGCACTGAGCATCCAAAGCGGAAGCGTCGCTCTGGCGACCATGCTCGCGCCCCCGCAAGTCGCCGGAGCCGCGCTTCTGGCGGCGGGGCTCTTCACCGTGCTCCTCGCCGAGAACTGCCGCGTGCCGTTTGACGATCCGAACACGCATCTGGAACTCACGATGATCCACGAGGCGATGGTTCTCGATCACAGCGGACCGCCGCTTGCGGTCATCCTGCACGGGGCGTCGGTCAAGCTGGCGCTTTTCGCCGTGTTCCTCGTCGAGGCGGTCCTTCCGACCGGCAGGATGCCGGCCGCAGCCTCGTCGGCGGCCCTTGCCGCGGGCGTTCTTGCCGTCGCTGTCGGGGTGGGGCTGGTCGAATCGTTTTTGGCGCGGTTCGCCTTCAAGCGGGTGCCGCTGCTTTTGACCACGGCCTTCCTCCTCTGCCTTTTTGCGCTTCTGGTGGCCTGGAATGGAGGCGCCGCATGAATGAGATTCCCAACCTCCTCATCGGAGTGGCGATGGGATTGAACCTCCTTGCGCTAGCCAGCGGCCGGCTCCCTTCGCTCATCAGGGTCGCCGCAGCCCAGGGCGTGGTCCTGGGGCTCCTGCCGCTGGTCATGGAACGGGTCGATTGGCTCGTGGTTCTGGTCGCCTTGGGCTCGACGGCCCTCAAGGGAGTCGTGATTCCGGGCCTTTTGCGCCGCGCCATGCGGACGGCCAACATCGACCGCGATCTCGATCCCCTGATCGGCTTCATTCCCTCGCTGATCCTTGGCGCGGCGGGCACGATCGCCGCGGTGGCGCTGGCCCGCATGCTTCCCCTCCTGCCCGAACACCGGGGCCTCCTGCTCGTCCCGGGGTCGCTCGCCTCGATCATCACGGGGTTTGTCCTCCTCACCACCCGCTCGAAGGCGATCTCGCAGGTTTGCGGCTACCTGATCCTGGACAACGGCATCTATCTGTTCGGGCTGCTCCTCATCCATGCCGTGCCGTTCATGGTGGAGGCCGGCATCCTCCTCGACCTGACCGTCGCGGTCTTTGTCATCGGAATCATCGTGGACAGGATCCAAAGGGCGTTCGACACGCTCGACACGCGGGTTCTCACCGCCCTCCGGGAATGAAGGGGCTCCTTCTGATCGCGATTCCCTTTCTGGCCGCCGGCCTCGCAACGGTCTGGCGGGGCGACCGCACGCGCCCCTGGCTCCTGCCGGCGACCGGCCTTGTCCACGCTGTCCTCGCGTTCTGGCTGCTCTTCGCCCCGCCCCGGATCGAGCCCGGAGCCTGGGTGGGTTTCGACCCGCTCGCCCGCGCGGTCCTGCCCGCGGTTTCGCTTCTTTTCCTCGCCTGCGCGATCTACGGCGTCTCATATCTGCAATTGCGATCCGAGCGGCCGAACCGCGTGTTCGTCGCCCTTATGCTCGCGGCCCTGGGCCTGATGAGCCTCGCCCACCAGGCGCGGCATCTGGGCGTTCTCTGGATAGCGACGGAGGCCCTGACCCTGACGACCGTTCCGCTGATTCACTTCAACGGCACGCCGCGCGCATTCGAGGCCACCTGGAAATACCTCCTTGTGGGCGGCACCGGTGTCGCGCTCTCGCTCCTCGGCTCGTTCTGCCTGGGCTACGCCTCGCTTCAGGGCGGCGGCGGCGGGAACCTGACCTTTGCCGCGCTCGCCGCGCAGGGAATGGGACTGTCGAAGGTCTGGGTCGTGATCGCCTGGATCCTGATTCTTGCCGGTTATGGGACAAAGATGGGGCTTGCGCCGATGCATACGTGGAAACCCGACACGTACGGCGAGGCGCCGGGAATCGTCGCCGCGATGCTCGCCGGAGGCGTCACGACGGTGGCCTTCACCGCGATCCTGCGCGTGCGCGCCGTTGTCGATGCGGCTGGGGAGGGCGCGATGGCCGGCCGCACACTCCTTGCAATCGGGCTTTTCTCGATGGCCGTGGCGGCGCTCTTCCTTCTGGCGACCCGGGACTTCAAGCGGATGCTGGCCTATTCGAGCGTCGAGCAGATGGGAATTCTGAGCATCGGAGCGGGCCTTGGCGGGATTGGCACCTGGGCGGCGCTGTTCCACGTCTGGAACAACTCGCTCACCAAGGGATCGCTTTTCCTGAGCACCGGCAATATCCGCCGCGCTGCGGGTGCCCGGACGGCGGACGAGGTGGGCGGAATGTCCATCCAGACTCCCCGCTCGGCCGCGCTCCTTGTCGCCGGGCTTCTTGCGATCACGGCATGCCCGCCATTCGGGCTTTTCTTCAGCGAGCTTCTTGTCCTCAAGGCATCGATTGGCGGCGGCCACCGGGCGGTCACGGCCTTGTTTCTGACGAGCCTCCTTCTCGCATTCTTCGGGCTGACGCGGCTGGTTTTCGCGATCGTGAACGGCCGGCCGCGCGCCGCGGCGAAAGGGGCGGGCCGCCGGTTTCCGGAGGCGGCGGGAGTCACCATTCCTCCGCTGATCCTGCTTGGGCTGGCGCTCTGGCTGGGCCTGGCCACTCCGGCCGTTCTCCATGAGGCCTGGACTGCCGCCGTGGCCCAGCTTTTTCCCGCCCCATGAGCCCGGTTTCATTTCTGCCGCTGCCGAACCCGTCGAGCACGCCCTGGGCGGACGTGCCCGAGTTTCCAATGCGGGAGTTCCTGGCGGCGAGCGCGGCGGAACTTGACCGGGGGGGCAGGCTCTGCGCCTGGTTCGGCGTGCCGGACGGCGGGGCGGTCCGCCTTGTCGCCGTGGTGGCATTCGACAACGACAACACGCTTGAGATCGCGCGCAGCGAACCTGTCCGCGGAAGCTACCCCGCGCTCACGACGACCCATCCGCAGGCGCACCTTTTCGAGCGCGAAGTCTGGGAGCAGCACGGACTCGAGCCCGTGGGGCATCCGTGGCTCAAGCCCGTCCGGAAGGATCACGGCGCGGGGCCGGCGGCCGGGGACTTCTTCCGGGTCGACGGCGGCGAGGTCCATGAGGTCGCCGTCGGGCCGGTCCACGCGGGCATCATCGAACCGGGCCACTTTCGGTTCCAGTGCGCGGGCGAGGAGGTCCTGCACCTGGAAATCGCGCTCGGCTACCAGCACCGCGGGATCGAGGAATCGCTCCCCGGCGGCCCCCACCGGGAGACCCTGAGCCGGATCGAAACGGCCTCCGGGGATTCGTCGATCGCGCACGCGACGGCGTACGCAACCATCCTGGAAACGCTCGCGGGCGGCGAGGCGCCGCTGCGCGCCCAGTGGGTGCGGGCCCTGGCGCTCGAACTCGAGCGAATGGCCAATCACACCGGGGACATCGGGGCCCTCGCGGGCGACGTCGCCTTTCTCCCCACGGCTTCGGCGTGCGGCAGGATCCGCGGCGATTTCCTGAACCTGACGGCTATCCTCTGCGGAAACCGCTTCGGGCGGGGCCTCGTGCGCCCGGGAGGCTGCCGGCATGACCTGGAGCCGGAGCGCCTGCGCAGGCTCGGCCAGCGGCTGGCTCCGGCCATCGCCGACGTCGAGGAGGCCGCGGCATGGTTCTGGGATGCGGCCTCGGTGCGTTCGCGATTTGAACTCGTCGGAGTCGTCACGCTCCGGCAGGCGTTGGACATGGGCCTCGTGGGCCCGGCCGCGCGCGCCTGCGGGCTTGTGCGCGACATTCGCTTCGACCACCCGGCCGGCTGGTATCGGTTCGCCCAGCCGCCGGTGGCGGTCTGGCCCGGCGGCGATGTCTTTGCGCGGGCCCGGGTTCGCGGGCTCGAACTGCAGCGCTCGGGACGGTTCCTCACCGATGAGCTCGAAAACGGCCCCGAGGGCGACATCAGTTCGGAGGTCGCCCCGCCGGCACCCGACTCCCTCGCGATCGCGCTTGTCGAGGGGTGGAGGGGGGAGGTGTGCCACGCGGCCCTGACCGGCGCCGACGGCCGCTTCCGTCGCTACAAGGTCGTCGATCCCTCGTTCCACAACTGGCCGGGGCTCGCCCTCGCGCTGCGCGGGCAGGCCGTGTCCGATTTTCCGATCTGCAACAAGAGCTTCAACCTTTCCTACTGCGGCTTCGACCTGTGAAGCCGCGCTGACCGCCATGTTCGTCCTCGATTCCATTGCCCACCGCCTGCAACGAGGCTGCCAGACGATGGCCTATCCGGACGGCCCCGCGCCCGCCCTTCCGGACAGGCACGGCGGAGCCCTGCGGGTCGAGCCGGGCAAGTGCGCCGAAGGGTGCTCCGAATGCATCCCGGTCTGCCCGACCCGGGCCATCACCCGGCCGCCGGGCAGGACGGCGCTCCTCGACCTCGGACGCTGCATTTTCTGCGCGGCCTGCGTCGAGGCGTGCCCGCACGGCGCGATCGAGCAGACCGGCGACCATCGGCTCGCCGCGCGAAACCGGGAGGACCTCGTCCTGGGAGCCAGGGGGGGCGAGGAGGTGCGGCTGGCCCGGGCGCTCGACGAGAAACTGCGCCGGCTGTTCGGCCGTTCGCTGCGCCTGCGGCAGGTGAGCGCCGGCGGCTGCAACGCCTGCGAGGCGGATATCAACGTGCTTGGCACGATCGGCTGGGACCTGGGCCGGTTCGGCATCCAGTTCGTCGCCTCCCCGCGCCATGCCGACGGGCTCGTCGTCACCGGACCCGTGACGCGGAACATGGAGCTCGCGCTCCGGAAGACCTACGATGCCGTGCCGCACCCGAAGATCGTGATCGCGGTCGGCGCATGCGCGATCGCGGGAGGCCCGTTCGTGGACAGCCCCGAGGTCCGGAATGGCGCCGCCTCGGTCGTGCCCGTCGACCTGTTCATCCCCGGCTGCCCGCCGCACCCGATCACGATATTGGACGGCCTTCTGCGGCTTCTCGGCCGCCTAGACGAAAAGGCCGCCGGCCGGCCCGAACCCGGCGCCTGAGAACGCGAAACGCCGGCGAAGATGAACAGATCCGTTTCAAGATTGCTGTGGTGGATTTGCCTGCTGCTGTTTGCAACCGCCCTGGTCACGATCGGAATCCTGGTCGTCACGGACGTGGCCCACGGCCTGGGTCCGACAATCCTTCACTCCCGCCTGGGAGCCGTAGCGTTGATCCTGGTCGGCTCCTCCTATGTGAGCCTCCAGATCATCTCGCGCCGGCCCCGCAACGAGTTTGTGAAAGGAATCCTCCTCGGAAGCGCATTTGCCCTTTGGGGAGGCGAGCAGCTGCTTCCGGCAAGCCGGTGGACGACCGCCATGGACACGGCGGTCGTCGCGATCTTCGTCGTGGACCTGGGCAAGATCATCTTCGACGAGCTCAGGCGGCCGGCCAATTGATCCCCGGGCGGCTGTTTCGGAGAGGCCGGGTCTTTTGCCGGACGATCGGTGCCTGGCGGCGGCAGACGATCTGCCCGAGGGCGTCCCGATCCGGCGAAACGGTCCGCCTGGACGCGCGGTTTGCGCTAGCCAAAGGCGCGATTCGCGGCAGAATCATGCCCAAGCAAGGTGTCCATGTATCTTATTGTGTGATACATGGTCCGCTTTTTTTGCAGAACAACTCGCCCCGCCAATGTCCAAACCCCAAGTCCCGGCGGCCGGAATTCCATCCGGCGATCCGAACAACGACCGACCGCTGCGCGTGGAAGGTTTCGAAGGAACGGCCGAGGAGGTTGAGCGGCAGTGGCTGGAGGAGGTCTACCGGGGCAGGGGGGACAGCATGCCGCAGCTCACCCTGCGGGCCGTGCTGATGGGAACCGTGCTCGGCGGGGTCCTTTCGCTGACAAACCTGTACATAGGGCTCAAGGCCGGCTGGGGCTTCGGCGTCACGATCACAGCCTGCATCATCTCCTACGCGGCCTGGTCGGCCTTCCTTCGCATGGGCTTTGCCAAGACGCCGATGACGATCCTCGAGAACAACTGCATGGCGCTGACCTCGAGCGCCGCCGGCTACTCCACGGGGACGACGCTCGTGTCGGCCTTCGCGGCGTACTTCATGATCAACAACGTGGCGCTCCCCCTCGGGCTTACCTTCGCGTGGGTGTTCTTCCTTGCGATTCTCGGGGTGACGATGGCGATCCCGATGAAGCGCCAGATGATCAACGTCGAGCAGCTGCGGTTTCCGACGGGGATAGCGACGGCCGTTGTCCTGAAGGCCCTGTATTCCGAGGGCAGGCGCGCCGTGCAGTCCGCCCGGGCGCTCACGTATGCCGGCGTCGGCGCGGCGGTCTGCCAGTTCTGGTCGGACGGGCTCAAACTCGTGAGCGCGAGACTCGAACCCTTCGGGCTGAGTTCGATTGTGGAGCGCGTCGACAATGTCGTCTTCGGGCCGGCCTGGATCGGACGCACGGTCACGTTTGTATGGGATCCGATCTTCATCGCGGCCGGAACCCTCATGGGGATCCGGGCGGCCGCGAGCATCTTCCTCGGCGGCACGCTCTGCTGGGCCGTGTTCGTTCCGATCATGCAGGCGCATGGCGTCATCACCGGGACCGGCTACCGCGCCGTGGTCCAGTGGACCCTGTGGGGCGGGGTGTCGTGCATGGTGGTATCGGGGCTGCTGGCGTTTTTCATGCAGTGGCGCGCGATCGCCAAGGCGTTCCGGGGGCTGCGCAGCCTGTTCGCCGGCAAACCGAGCCAGGCCAGCGAACTCGACCTTCTCGAAGCGCCCATGTCGTGGTTCGTCTATGGCCAGGTCGTTTCCCTGATTGCGCTCTGCTGGCTCGCAAAGGTGAGCTTCGCCATGCCGATCTGGGAATGCGTCCTCGCCGTTGCGATGTCCTTCTTCCTCGCCCTGGTGGCGTGCCGGGTGACCGGCGAGACGGACACGACCCCGACGGGGGCCATGGGCAAGGTGACGCAGCTGATCTACGGCGCCCTCAATCCGGGAAACATGAACATCAACCTCATGAGCGCGAACATCACCTCGAGCGCCGCCATCTCCTCGGCCGACCTGCTCACAGGCCTCAAGTGCGGCCATCTGCTGGGGGCGAACCCGCGCAAGCAGTTCCTCGCCCAATTCTGCGGGATCTTCGTCGGGACCGTGGCCACGGTGCTTGCCTTTCGCGTCATGGTGCCGACCGCGAGCGTCCTCGGGTCGGACCAGTTCCCGGCGCCGGCGGCGCAGGCCTGGCGCGTCGTGGCGATCGCCCTCAGCAAGGGCTTTGATTCGCTCG
>Ga0265313_10001139_pt1 | contig 25409 bp, 19 predicted proteins | sample 4123metaG_FD_203122 | JGI IMG/M metagenome (GOLD analysis project Ga0265313, IMG submission 203122) | Rhizosphere microbial communities from Carex aquatilis grown in University of Washington, Seatle, WA, United States - 4-1-23 metaG | ecosystem: Host-associated > Plants > Roots > Rhizosphere >...
CCAGCACGCCCTGTTTGAGACGCTGCCAGCTCGCCACCGCGATCGCGACGACCGCGCCCGACATCGTCAGCGTCATCGCATTGCATTTCTCGAGGATCGCAGCGACGTCGCCTTCCGCCAGAACGCGATCGCGCGCGAAAGCGGAGAGGTCGAGATAGAACGGCGGGCAATCGAGCAGTGCCGCCAGCGCGGCTTGCGGATCGGCCAGCGCGTGCGCCCGCAATTGCACGAGCCGCTCCGGCGTACGCCGCTTGCGGGCCGGCGCGCGCAAATCGAGGAATTTGCCACCGCCGATCGTGCGTTGCGCCGTGGTGTCGCGCAGCACGAACCGGTCGCCGGCCGCCGCAGCGACGGGTTGGTCCAGCACGAGTTGGACAAACGCCTCGCCGCCCGGCGCGATCGGCGCATCGCCCAGCAGCACGATCCGCGCGCCGACTTCGGCAGAGGCATGATGCAGGCGCACCGGCATCCATTGCGTCACCGGCTTCACTTCCGTCGCCAGCAGCCTGAAGGACACGTCGATGCGGTCGGCCGGCGCATGCAAGACCGGATCGACGATCATCTCGCCGCGGGCGATGGCGTCCTTGCTGACGCCGTCGCCGGCGAGATTGAGCGCGCAGCGGTCACCCGCCTGCCCGCGCTCGGTCGGGCGATCCTGGGCATGGATCGAGCGTACCCGCGCCGAAAGCCCAGACGGGCTGACCGTCACGTGGTCTCCCACGGCAACAGAGCCGGACAGCACGGTCCCCGTCACGATCGTGCCGGTGCCGGCGAGCGTGAACGAACGGTCGACCGCCAGCCGGAAGCGGCCCCGCGCGCTGCGGGCGTGGGTCGTCTTAGCGGCGTCAAACAAACGCTGTCGCAGGTCGTCGACGCCCTCGCCCGACACGGTCGACACCGGCAATATCTCCGCGCCGGCAAGCCCGGTCGTGCTCAACGTCTGTTTGATCTCGTCGATGGCCGCGGCGCGGCGCTCCGGCGAAGCGAGGTCCGCCTTGGTCAGCGCCACCAGTCCGCGTTCGATGCCGAGCAGGTCGACGATCGCCAGATGCTCGCGCGTCTGCGGCATGACGCCGTCATCCGCGGCAATCACCAGCAGCACGAAATCGATGCCGGTCGCGCCGGCCAGCATGTTGTGGACGAATTTCTCGTGACCCGGCACGTCGACGAAGCCGAGCACGCCGCCATCCGGCGACGGCAGATAGGCAAAGCCGAGGTCGATGGAGATGCCGCGCGCCTTCTCTTCCTTGAGACGGTCGGTGTCGACGCCGGTCAGTGCGCGCACCAGCGAGGTCTTGCCGTGATCGATATGACCCGCGGTGCCGATGATCATGGCGCGGGCTCCAGCGGCAGTGTGGCGCGGCGTTCAGCTTCGGCGACCTCGCTCGCGCTCAAGGCCGCGCGCGCTGCGCTGTAGAATTGCGCGGCCAGCGGGCTGCCGCCGGCCTGCGCCCGGATCAGCCAGGAAAACGCCGCGAGCGGATCGCGATTGACACCGGCGCCGAGATAATACGCCGCGCCCAGCATGGCCTGGCCGTCGGCATCGCCGCGGGTCGCGCCGCGCCGCCACCAGATCGCGGCTTGCCCGGCGTCGCGCTCGATGCCGAGCGCGTTGTGATAGATCATGCCGAGGCGCGTCATCGACGACGCCACGTCCTGCGCCGCGGCGACCTCCGCCCAACGACGGGCTTCGGTCGGATCGGCCTCCTCGCCTTCGAGCAGCATCCAGCTCAGCATGTCCTGCGCCTGCGCATCGCCCTGCTCGGCGGCGGCGCCATAGAGCGCGGCGGCACGCGCATTGTCCTGATCGACACCATCACCCTTGAAATAGAGCGAGGCGAGATTGCGCTGACCGACCGGATCGCCGGCCTCGGCAGCAAGCCGAAGCCAGCGTTCGGCGAGTTTGGCGTCGCGGGCAACGCCGAGTCCTTCGGAGAAGCAGGCGCCGATATTGTTCTGTGCGCGGGCGACACCGACCTGCGCGAGCGGCGTCCAGATCGCCAGCGCCGCCTCGTAATCGCCGCGGCCAGCAGCGTCATGGGCCGCCGCCATGCGGTCCGCGACCGGGGCGTCTTCCGTGCGTTTCCTCGTCAGCGCGTCAAGCAGGCCCATGCGCGGCCTCCGGCACATGAAGCGTCGCAAGATTGCCGACGAAGCCTTCGATGTCCTCGAGACAGCGCAGGTCGAGCACGAGCGCGCCGCTTTCGACCCGGCCGACGACCGGCATCGGCAGGGCGCGCAGCGCAGCAGCCACCGCGTTGACGATCCGGCCGCCGCCGCGCGCCGCGGCAGGCGCAATCTCAATAGCAAGGCTCGGCAGCGTTTCGACCGGCAAGGCGCCGGAGCCGACCTGGCTGGCGCATGCCGCCGTCTTCACGGTGAGCGCGGCACCGAGCTTGCCCTGCAAGGCCGGCAGCACGCGCCGCGCGACCTCTTGCATTTCCTTGAGCGGCCGCGCCAGCATCCGGTAGGTCGGCAAGGTCTGCGTGATCTTCTCCGGATTGCGGTAGAGCCGCAGCGTCGCCTCCAACGCCGCCAGGCGGATCTTGTCGACCCGCAGCGCGCGCTTCATTGGGTTCTTGTTGAGCTTTTCGATCAGGTCCTTGCGGCCGACGATGAAGCCGGTCTGCGGCCCGCCGAGCAGCTTGTCGCCCGAGAAGGTGACGAGATCGGCGCCCTCGGCGATTGCCTCGGCGACGGTCGGCTCGTGCTTGAGCCCAAAGCGCGAAAGATCGACCAGCGTACCGGAGCCGAGATCGTTGACCAGCGGCACCTTGTGCTGGCGCGCCAGCGCGGCAAGCTCTTTGGCGCCGACCTCCTTGGTGAAGCCCTCGATGCGGTAGTTCGACGTGTGGACCTTGAGGATGAGGCCGCTCTTCGGACCCAGCGCTCCGGCATAGTCCTTCTTGTGCGTGCGGTTGGTGGTGCCGACCTCGACCAGCTTTGCGCCGGCGCGGCTCATGATTTCCGGCATACGGAAGGCGCCGCCGATCTCGATCAGCTCGCCGCGCGACACGATGGCCTCGCGCCCGCGCGACAGCGTATTGAGCACCAGCAATACGGCGGCGGCATTGTTATTGACGACGGTTGCATCCTCCGCACCGGTCAATTCGCACAGCAGGTCGCGCACCAGCGCGTCGCGCTCGCCGCGATGACCGCCGCCGAGGTCAAATTCGAGCGCCACTGCGTTGCGCATGGCGACGGTCGCGGCTTCCACCGCCGCCTCCGCGATCAAGGCGCGGCCGAGATTGGTGTGCAGCACCGTACCGGTGAGGTTAAAGACCGGCCGCAGGTTCGGGCGCGCTTGCGCTTCCAGCTGGGCCAGCACACGTTGCGCCAGATCGGTACCGCCTGCGGACACATCATCGCGCGCCGCGCGTGCTTCGGCGAGCACATGCCGCACTGCCGCCACTGCAGCGGTGCGGCCGAAACGTTCGATGGCGTCCGTCAGCGCCGCACCGCGCAGCACCTCATCGACCGAGGGCAGCTTGCGCAAGCTTGCGGTGGTCGGCTTGTCCATCGTCAGTAACCGAGCAGGAACGGGTTGAAGGCGCCGCGGCTGTAACCTTGCCCGCGCACCAGCAGGTCGAGCGCGAGGCTGGCGACGTCGTCGGCCACGGGATCGAGCGCCGGGTTCTTGTGCTGCTGCATAATTTTCACGTAGCCGTGGCACTTGTCGCAGCATTCGGCCCGCACCTCGTCGCTGCCGCCCTCGATCTGCCGATAGCCGATGGCTTCGGTCGAGCCGCACAGGGTGCATTTGATACGGACGTAGTTCCACAGCGTACCGCACAGCGAGCAGGCGCAGAACCGGGTGTTGTGCGCGCCGCGCCAGCCGACGACGACCGAACTGACCGGCGGACCGCCGCAGGTCGGACAGGCGCCGTCGCCGACCGGCACCACCTGTTTGCCGTCGAGCCGCGCGGCCTGACGGGCGAAATGCACCTGGAGGGCGGCCGCGACGAAGAGATGGTCGGCCAGTTCCTCGACCGGGATTGAATCCGCGAGCACCGCACGCACCATCGCATTGCGGACCGCCGCGTTGGCGGCCTTGGTGCGCTCGAGCGCGGCGCGTGCCGGCTCCGGCATGTCGATTGAGCCGGCGAGCGACAGCAAACGCTCTACCGTAGCGTCGAAGGTGGCGTCGCCGGTAAAGCGGCCGCGGTCGAGCGGCGGCATGCCGTAATCGCGCGCGCGTGATACCGCATCCTCGGGCGGCATCTCGGGGTCGGCGAGCCCTTCCTGCAGGCGGTGCTGGACCTCGCTCAGCGCCGCCAGGAAATTCAGGTAGGCGGAGAGCGGATGGCCGTCGGCGAGCGCGCGAAATCGCTCCGCGCGCGCGGCAAACAAGGTCAGCGGATCGGGAAGCCGTGTAAATGGCGGCTCGGCGATCTCCCCGATCGGGACCGGATCATGCCGAGGCGCGCCTACTCTACTCATCGCTCACGAACCCTCCGGGTCACGTGGTTACTGGAGGGCGCCGCCGCACAACCAGCGCCACCCTCTCTTGTGTTATGCGTCAGCGCGGCGGCCGGTGACCAACTCACGCAGCCACTTGCGGTGATGCCGCCAAGCCCAACCCCCGGTCACTCGGCCTTTGGTCATGGCGCCAATCGTACCGCGAACCCAGATCGCCGCATAGACGTGCACGATCCACACGCAAATGATGGTCACCGCGGCCATCGAGTGGATCAGCACGGCGATGCGCTTAGTGTCTATGCCGGTATAGGCGGAAAAATACTGGTCCCAGATGCCGAATCCGGTGACGATCAGCACCAAGATCAGGATCGTCATCAGCCAGAACACCGCCTTCTGCCCGGCGTTGTATTTGCCGACTTCGGGGAGCCGGTCCTCGCGCTTGCCGAGCACGTCGGATAACCGCGCGAGCCAGGTGCCGTCTTCGCTGACCCACAAATTGGCGCGCCAGAAGCGGAAGAACAGGCCGAAGAAGCTGAAGAACAGCACCACGCCTATCCAGGGATGGATCATGCGAGTGTTCTCACCACCGCCGAACAAGGCGGTGAGGAAGAACAGATCCGGATGGAACAGCGCCAGCCCGGAGAGCGCAAGCAACACCAGGCTGATGGCCGTGATCCAGTGGTTGATGCGGGCGCCACCGGTATAGCGGTCCACCTCGACCGGATCGCCCGGATGCACGCTGTCGCCCGGCTCGACGTCGTAAGCGGTCATGTCCGCGTACTCCCGGTCAGTCGCTTGGCGTTTTCTTCATCCTCGCTCGAGACCCTGTTCGGTCCCTCGACGAGGTGATGGACAACGCCGATCGCCGCAAACAACCCCATCGCCGCCAGACCGACATACTTGGTCGCGCCCTTCCACAGAGACACGATCGGGCTGATCTGCGGATCCTTTGGAAGATTGGCGTAGATCTCGGGCTGATCGGCGTGATGCAGCACATACATCACGTGCGTGCCGCCGACGCCCGGCGGATCGTACAGGCCGGCATTGGCGAACCCGCGCGACTTGAGGTCCTTGATGCGCCCCTCGGCGTGCTGCTTCATCTCTTCCTTGGTGCCGAACACGATGGCATGCGTCGGACACGCCTTGGCGCAAGCCGGGCCCTGGCCGACGGCAACGCGATCCGAGCACAGCGTGCACTTGTACGCCTTCGGGCTCGCGTCGTTGACGGAGATGCGCGGGATGTTGAACGGGCATCCCTTCACGCAATAGCCGCAGCCGATGCACTTGTCGTGGTCGAAATCCACGATGCCGTTGGAATACTGCACAATGGCGCCGGGCGCCGGGCAGGCCTTGAGGCAGCCCGGGTCCTCGCAATGCATGCAGCCGTCCTTGCGGATCAGCCACTCGAGATTCTTGGTCTCCGGATTGACCCACTCGGTGAAGCGCATCACCGTGAAGATGTTCGGCGTCATGTCCGGCGGGTTGTCGTAGACGCCGCGGTTAATGCCGATCTCCTGGTGAAGATCGTTCCATTCGAGGCATGCGACTTCGCAGGCCTTGCAGCCGATGCACTTCGACACGTCGATGAGCTTTGCCACCGGCGTGAGCTGTCGCGCCGGCGGCGATACCGTCGACGCCGAGCGGCGCACCAGGTCTTCCTGACCGTAAGCCGGCTTGACGTCCTTGGTCGGCGCCGGGGGAAGAACGAATTCGAAGTTTGCCATCGCTTCCTCCCTTATGCCGTCGGCCCGGAGATGGGCTCGATATCGACCAGAAACGCCTTGTATTCCGGCGTTTCGATGTTGGCGTCACCCACAAAAGGCGTCAGCGAGTTCGGGCCGAAGCCCTTGAGTGTCTCGCCAATGAAGCCCCAATGCAGCGGGATGCCGACGATGTGGATGGTCTTGCCGTCGCATTGCAGCGGGGCGATGCGCTTGGTCACCACCGCTTTTGCCTTGACCGAGCCGCGCTTCGACCAGACGCGGACCCAGCCGCCGAGCGCGATGCCCTTCTCCTTCGCCAACTGTTCGCCGATCTCGACGAAGAATTCGGGCTGCAGCACCGCGTTGTTGTGCTGGTGCTTGGTCCAGAAGTGGAAGTGCTCGGTGAGCCGGTAGGACGTCGCCGCATAGGGGAAGTCCTTGACGTCGCCGAACTGCTCCATGTCGCCCTTGAACACGCGGGCGACGGGATTGCCGCGCACCTTCGGTGCGATGACGTTCGTCACCGGCGATTCGAACGGCTCGTAATGCGCCGGGAACGGCCCATCGCGCATCATGCCGCGGGTGAACAGACGTCCGGTGCCTTCAGGGTTCATAATGAAGGGACCGACGACATCCGGCTTGGCCGTCGGCACGATGTCGGGGACGTCGTAGCCCGTCCATTTTGCGCCGTCCCACCACAACAGCTTGCGGCTGTCATCCCACGGCTTGCCGTTGATGTCGGCCGACGCGCGATTATAGAGAATGCGGCGATTGACCGGCCACGACCACGCCCACGTCGGGTAGGCACCGGTCGAATCCGGATCGTTGGTGTTGCGGCGGGCCATGTTGTTGCCCGCCTCGTTGAAGCAACCGGAATAAATCCAGCAGCCGCAGGCCGTCTTGCCGTCGTCGCGCAGCGCAGCGAAGCTCACCACCTGCTTGCCCTTGGCGAGGACGACCTTGGTCGGGTCGTTGGGGTCGGTGATGTCCTCGGTCGCCGAGCCATTCATCTCCTTGGCGAGTTCTTCCGGGGATGGCTCGGCCGGATTCTTGTAGCTCCAATCGAGATTGAGGATCGGCTCGGGAACGGTGCCGCCCTCCTTCTGATAGAGCGCCTTCAGACGCGTGTAGATCTGTCCCATGATCCACGTGTCGTTCTTGGCCTCGCCCGGAGGCGTGCCACCGGCCCAATGCCACTGCAGCCAGCGGCCCGAGTTGGTGAGCGAGCCCTCGTCTTCGGCGAAACAAGTCGACGGAAGCTGGATCACCTCGGTCTGGATCTTCGACGAGTCGACATCGTTGTAATCGCCGTGATTTTCCCAGAAGCGCGACGTCTCCGTTTGCAGCGGATCCATAACGACGAGGAACTTGAGCTTCGACAGCGCCGACGTTACCTTCTTGCGATTGGGGAACGACAGCAGCGGATTGAAGCCCTGGCAGAAATAGCCGTTCATCTTGCCTTCGTGCATGAGCTCGAAGACGCGCAAGATGTCGTAGGCCGGCACGTCGAGCTTGGGCAGATAGTCGTAGGCGAACTGGTTTTCCGGCGTCGCCGCCGTGCCGTACATCGACTTCAAGAAGCTCACCATGAACTTCTTGTAGTTCTGCCAATAGCTCATCTGGTCCGGCCGCAACGGCTTGAAGCCGCGGGTCGACATATAGACGTCGAGAGTCGCTTCCTTCTCCGTCGGCAGCGTCAGGTAGCCCGGGATCAGGTTGGACATGAGCCCGAGGTCGGTCAGCCCCTGGATGTTGGAGTGACCGCGCAACGCGTTCATGCCGCCGCCGCGCACCCCGATATTGCCCAACACGAGCTGGAGCATCGCCATGGCGCGGATGTTCTGCGACCCCTTGGAATGCTGGGTCCAGCCGAGCGCGTACATCGACGTCATCGTCTTGGTCGGCGTCGACGTCTCCGAGATCATCTGCGCCACCTTCAGGAACTTGTCCTTCGGCGTGCCGCAGATGCGCTCCACGAGTTCGGGCGTGTAGATGGCGACGTGCTGCTTCAGTAGGTTCCAGACGCTGCGCGGGTGGTTGATGTCGGATTTGACGTAGCCGTCATCACCGAGCTCGTACTCCCAGCTCGAACGATTGTAATCGCGCTTGGCTTCGTCGTAGCCGGTAAACAGGCCATCCTTGTAGGTGAAGCCATCCTTGACGATGTAAGGCGCGTTGGTGAAGGACTTCACATAGTCCCACTGCACCTTGTCGTTGCCGATGAGGTAGTTCATCACGCCAAGCAGGAAGGCGATATCGGTGCCCTGCCGGATCGGCGCATAGACGTCGGCGACGGAGGCCGAGCGCGTGAAGCGCGGATCGACGACGATCAGCTTGGCGCCGCGATTGGCTTTCGCCTCGGTGACCCACTTGAAGCCACACGGGTGCGCCTCAGCGGCGTTGCCACCCATTATAATGACGAGGTCGGTGTTCTTGATATCCGTCCAAGAGTTCGTCATTGCACCGCGACCGAATGTTGGGGCCAGACTGGCCACCGTCGGTCCGTGTCAAACTCTTGCTTGGTTATCGAACGCCAGCATTCCGGCGCCGCGCACCACTTTATAGGTGCACCACGCCGTCTCGTTGGTTGTTGCGGAAGCTGCGAGGAAGCCGGTGGTGAGCCAGCGGTTCACCGTCACGCCGTCGGCATTCTTGGCGACGAAGTTTTTGTCGCGGTCATCCTTCATCAGCCGCGCGACGCGATCGAGCGCCTGATCCCAGGACACGCGCTCGAACTTGTCCGAGCCCGGCTTGCGGATCTGCGGATAAAGCGTGCGCGTCTTGGCGTTGACCATGTCGAGTAGCGCCGCGCCTTTCGGACAGAGCGTGCCGCGGTTGGTCGGGTGATCGGGATCACCTTCGATGTAAACGATCTCGGCTTTTTCGCCCTTCTTCAGATCGCCCTTCGAATACATGATGATGCCGCAGGCGACGGCACAGTAGGTGCAGGTGTTGCGGATCTCGGTCAGGTTCGCGAGCTTCCATGGACGAATGGAGCTTGCGTATGCGGCTTCGATATCGCCGAAGCCGAGCGCACCGAGTGTCGTACCGGCAAGACCCACGCCTGCGCCCTTCATGAATTGGCGCCGCGAGAGTTCCATGTTCATCGATTGCCCTCCCTTGAGAGCGTTGGCCCCCGACGGGGGACGCTTCGTTTAGAACGCGGCCCTCCGGCCCCGTTCGACAAGTGGACGCAAAGATTCTACCGAATTTAAAAGGTTATTTTTGAATTGGAATGAAGTCAAACAAAGCTCCTGCGCTCACAATAATTTGCGCGATTTGTTGTTCTATGCCGGGCTTCAATTTTTTACTGCGTTGCACAATTCGATCACTTAAATACCGACCTAAGGACGCGTTGACCCGCGCGGCGAAAGCGGCGCAGTATGAATCGTGGCTTGCGACCCGGCTCCCGAGTTTCGGGGCTTAATTCGAAGCGGCTTGTTCGCGGCGCTCGTGTGCGCCGCCGCTGCTTCTGTGTCGCCGCCATCGGCGGCCGCCCAACTCCAGCCGGCGCCCGGCCCCCAGCCCTCCTTTATATTGCCCGACGCCAGAGGCGAGAGGTTCGCGCTCGATGCCCAACGCGGGCACGTCGTCATCGTCCATTTCTTCGCCACCTGGTGCGAACCCTGTCGTGAAGAGCTGCCGGCGCTCAATCGTCTGGCCGAGCGCAGCAACGGTACTATATGGGTCCTGGCAATCTCGGTCGATGAGCCGGACGATCGCGTCGAACGGTTTTTCCGGGCAACGCCTGTCCGGTTCCCGGTGCTGCTCGACCGCGACCGCGCCGTCGCCAAGTCCTGGAACGTCACCACGCTTCCGAGCAGCTTCGTTCTCGACGCCGACCTGAAGCCGCGGCTCGCCGTCGAAACCGACTTCGCCTGGGACACTGTCGATCCCAGGACACTCGCCGGCGAGCTGTCGGCAACCACGCAAACCCAAGGCACATCGCAACTACAGGAGGATAAACATGCAATTCGATAGACGGTCGGTGCTGAAAGCCGGTGCGGCGCTCTCGGCGTTCGCGGCCATGCCGCGCATGGCGTCGGCTTACGGCGCGTTCAATCCGCAGCCGGGGCCGTGGCGGCAGTTCGAGGTCGTCACCCGGCTCGAGATCGCCAAGCCGGAAGGCAAGATGCAAGCCTGGGTGCCGGTGCCGGCGGTCAATGAGGCCGACTGGTTCAAGTCGCTCGGCAGCGAGTGGAGCGGCAACGGCCACGCGAGCCTGGGGCGCGATCCAAAATACGGCGCGCAATTCGTCCACGTCGAATGGAAGGATGGCGAGACCAAGCCGTTGATCGAGGTCACCAGCAAAATCGCGACGCGCGACCGCGCCGTCGATCTGTCGCAAGCCGGGACCGTCAAGTCACTGCCGGCCGCCGAACACAAATTCTACACCGAGGGTACCGAACTGATCCCGGTCGACGGTATCGTCAAGCAGACTTCGGACAAGATCGTCGCCGGCGCCAAGACCGATGTCGAAAAGGTCCGCGCCGTCTACGAATGGATCGTCGCCAACACGTTCCGTGACGGCAAGGTGCGGGGTTGCGGCATCGGCGACATCGCCTCGATGCTCAAGACCGGCAATCTCGGCGGCAAGTGCGCGGACCTCAATGCGTTGCACGTCGGGCTGGTACGCGCCGCTGGCATTCCGGCGCGCGACGTCTACGGCATCCGCGTTGCGCCGTCGAAGTACGGGTACAAGAGCCTCGGCGCCAACGCCGAAGTGATCACCAAGGCGCAGCACTGCCGCGCTGAAGTGTTCATTGCCGGCCACGGCTGGGTCGCGACCGATCCTGCCGACGTACGCAAGGTCGTGCTCGAAGAGCCGCCGGGCAACCTGGCGATCGATAATCCGAAAGTCGTGGACGCGCGCAATACGCTGTTCGGGGCGTGGGAGGGTAACTGGCTGGCCTACAATTTTGGCCACGACATCGCCCTGCCCGGCTCGAAGGGGCCGAAGCTCGGCTTCCTGATGTACCCGCAGGCCGAATGCGGTCCGTCACGGCTCGATTGCCTCGACCCGGACAACGTCAAATACACGATTACCTCGAAAGAACTCACCGGCGCGTGATCGCCGCCGGAAACATAACGCGGACGCCGCCAAACCGGTGTCCGCGTCATACTAAAGGCAGTGGAACCATGACGGCCGATCGCGAGTTTGCTCCTAAACCGCTCATGGGAGACCTCAATGCGGCTGATCACCCTCGTCACAGCGGCAGCACTCATACTTTCGTCGGCGGCCATGGCGCAGAACGCGTCGGGCGGCAACGGCGACTCGCCACAGAACAAAGGCTCGACCGGTTGGACCGGCGCTCATCCGGAAACGGGCGGCGCGACGACCAGCGCAACCACCGGGCAAGCCGTCACCGTTCACGACGATGCCGAGATCAAGGACCAGCCGCTGATGGCGACCGGCGAGGGCCTCAACGGGCCGCCGACGCAATTCGCGCCGAGCAAGACGCCCGAATAGGCTCGCTTCCGCCGCGGCGTCGCTTCAGCAAATCCCGCGTGTTACTTTGTCGCGGGATGGGCCACGACGATCAAGTCACCGTTCTGGATCTGCGCGGCTTGCGCTGCCCGCAGCCGGTGTTGCGCGCCAAGAAGGCGCTGCGCGACATCCCGGCCAGCGGCACGCTGGTGCTTGAGTGCACCGACCCGCTGACGGTGATTGACGTTCCGCACTTCTGCAATCAGACCGGCCACGCCCTGCGCAGCCATGAGAAGAAGGGCGAACTCTACGTCTTCACCATCGTGAAGAGCGCCAAGGCGGCGCGGCCATGAACCCCGTCTATCTCGATTACAATGCGACGACGCCGGTCGACGCCGGCGTGCTCGAAGCGATGCTGCCTTACCTGCGCGAGGAATTCGGCAACCCCTCCTCCGCGCATGCGCTTGGAGACCGCGCGCACAAGGCTGTGGAGCGCGCCCGCGGCGAAGTCGCCGCACTGATCGGCGCGGCTACCGACGAAATCATCTTCACCGGCGGCGGCACTGAAGCCAGCAACATGGCAATCCGCGGCGCCGCGATGAAGTCTCAGCGCCGCACCATCGTCACGACGAATATCGAGCATCCCGCGACCGAAGCCTGCTGCGCCCTGCTTGAGCACGAGGGCTTCACGGTTCGGCGCGTGGCGTCGAACCCCGACGGCCGCGTCGACCCGGCGGCCATGCGGGCGGCGATCGACGGCAACACCGCGCTGATCACCGTCATCCACGCCCAGAACGAGATCGGCACGATGCAGCCGGTTCGCGAGATCGCGCGCATCGCTCATGCGGCTGGCGCGCTGGTGCACGCCGACGCCGCGCAATCGGTCGGCAAAATCCCGCATGACGTCGACGCGCTCGGCGTCGACCTTCTGTCGATCGCCGGCCACAAGCTCTACGCGCCGAAAGGCGTCGGCGCGCTTTATGTCAGGCGCGGGGTGGCGCTCGCTCCGGTGCTGGTCGGCGCCGCCCAGGAACATGGCCGCCGCCCCGGCACGGAGAATGTCCCCTATATCGTCGCGCTCGGCGAGGCCTGCCGGCTCGCCGCCAATGCGCTCGACGCCGCGCCGGCGCGTATGGCGTCACTCGCCGATGTGCTGTTAAGCCGCCTCAAGAACGCCGTCCCTGGCATTGTTCTCGTCGGACACCCGACCGAGCGGCTGCCCAACACGCTAAACGTGCTCTTTCCAGGTGTCTCCGGCCGCAAGCTGCTCGCCGCCTGCTCGCGCGTGCTCGCTTCAAATGGCTCGGCCTGCCACGCCGACAGCGAAGAGCCCTCCGCAATCCTGCTGGCGCTCGGCATTCCGCGCGATGCCGCGCTCGGTACTGTCCGCCTCTCGCTCGGCAGAAGCACCACCCGCGAGGACATCGAAACAGCCGCGCAGGCCCTTGCGACAGCGTGGCGCGCGCTGCGACAAGCCACACCCGAGCGCGTCGCGAGCTGAACCGGAGCACACCGATGAACATCATGCAGCAGATCCGGCTCAGCCACCTGTCTCACGGCGGCGGCTGCGGCTGTAAACTGGCGCCGTCTGTACTGCAGCAGTTGTTGTCGAGCCATCCGGCGGCGACGCCCTACAAGAATCTGCTGGTCGGCGTCGAAACCGGCGACGATGCCGCGGTGTGGGAGCTCGACAACGGCACCTGCATCATCGCCACCACCGATTTTTTCATGCCGATGGTCGACGACCCGCGCGACTTCGGCCGCATCGCCGCGACCAACGCCATTTCCGACGTCTATGCCATGGGCGGCACGCCCATCATGGCGCTCGCCATTCTCGGCATGCCCGTGGACAAGGTGCCGCCGGAGATGGTGCGCAAGATTCTGGAGGGCGGCGCGTCGATCTGCGACATGGCCGGCATCCCGATCGCCGGTGGACATTCGATCGACTCGCCCGAGCCGATCTACGGCCTCGCCGTCATCGGTACCGGCGTCAAAGGCAACATCCGCCGCAACGCCGACGCCAAGGCCGGCGACACGCTGATCCTCACCAAGGCGATCGGCGTCGGCATCTACTCCGCCGCCTTCAAGAAGAGCGCGCTCTCGGCGGCCGCCTACGAGGAGTTCATCGCCACCACGACGCTGCTCAATCGCGTCGGTGCGACGCTGGCGAAAGATACGGCGGTTCACGCCATGACTGACGTGACCGGCTTCGGCCTGCTCGGCCACGCTCTGGAGATGGCGCGCGGCTCGCACAAGTCCGTCGTCATCGAAGCGGCGAAGCTACCGGTGCTCAAGGAGGCGGCGGCGCTCGCGCAGAAGGGCTTCATCACCGGCGCATCGGGGCGCAACTGGAAGAGCTATGACAGCAGCGTCACGCTGCCCGAGGGAACGGCCGAGTGGCAGCGGCAGCTCTACTGCGACCCGCAGACCTCGGGCGGCCTGCTGGTGTCGTGCGCGCCGGAGCGCGCCAACACCCTGCTCGACACGATCGTCGCCGCCGGCTATCCGGCAGCCCGCATCATCGGCAACGTCGAAGACGGCGACGAACGCGTTGTCATTAAATAGTCCTTCGCCGCGGCTCGGCTGACGTGCGCTCCTCGGGTCGCGCACCGGAGTCGGCAAAGACGCGCCCAAGCATCACAAGAACCGGGCCGGCAAGACCGGCGTCCGCCAGCGCACGCGGCAAGTCGCGCACCGACGCCCTGACCACCGCCTGATCGGGCCGCGTCGCGCGCGCGATGGCGATCGCCGGAAGGCGCGCGTCCATGCCGCCGGCGATGGCCTTGTCGACCAGCGCGGCGAGTGTCTTCACCGGCATGTAGATCGCGGTCGTCGCCGCCGGATCGGCCAGCACGCGCCAGTCGATATCGTCTGGCAAATTGCCGTCCTTGGCGTGGGCGGTGACGAATTGCAGCCGGCGCGCAGCGTTCCGGTCGGTCAGCGGCACGCCGAGGCTGCTGGCCGCGCCTTGTGCCGCGGTGATGCCCGGCACGATATCGACCGCGATATTCGCGGCTTTGCAGGCTGCAATCTCTTCGCCGGCGCGCGCGAAAATCAGCGGATCGCCGCCCTTGAGACGCACCACGCGCTTGCCCTGTTTTGCGAGGCTCACCATCAGCGCGTTGATGTCCTCCTGCTTGCACGACGGCCCGTGGCCGGTCTTGCCAACCAGCATCTTGCGCGCCTCGCGCCGGGCGAAATCGAGCACGTCGCGCGACACTAGATCGTCGAACAGGATGATGTCGGCGGATTGCAGTGTGCGCACCGCACGCAAGGTGAGCAGCTCGGGATCGCCCGGCCCGGCGCCGACCAAGGTCACCGAACCGCATTCGACCGTGGACCCTAGCCCCCTCACCTCGGCCACCAACCTGTCGAAATCGGATTCAGTCGGCTCGGCCTCGGGATGCGTCATCGCGTGCGCGGTGAAGTGCTGCCAGAACTTGCGGCGGCCGGCGAACGGCAAGCCGGTGTCCTTGACCGCCGTGCGCCAGCGCGCCGCGGCCGAAGCCCAGGCGGCGAAGCCTTTCGGCAGCAAGCCCTCGAGCTTGGCGCGGATAGCCTGCGCGAACACCGGCGCCGCGCCGTCGGTCGAGATGCCGATCACCAGCGGCGAGCGATTGACGATGGCGCCGAAGGAGAAGTCGCAGAACGCCGGCTTGTCGACGACGTTGACCGGCACGCCGGCGGCGCGCGCAGAGCGCGCAAAGGCACCCGCTTCTTCGTCGGCATCGAAGGCACCGACCGCCATGGCGGCCTCATGCAAGTCGGAATCGATCCAGACACGGCGCCGAATGATGATCTCGCCGCCTGGCGACGCCTCGGCGGTCTGCTGCATCTCGGCGGAGACGACATCGCTGAATACCTCGACGCGCGCGTCGGCAGCCGACAGCAGTTCGGCCTTCCAGGCCGCCGCGGCGCTGCCGCCCGCGATGACGACGCGCTTGCCGCGCAAGGAAAAAAACACCGGCAGCCGCGCCAGCGTGCCCAGCCGTGGCGTCTCCATTTCAAGCGGTTTGCGCGACGCGTTCATGGGCGACGATCCTTTTCAGTTCCGGCAGGCAGGAGCCGCAATTGGTGCCGGCGCGCAGTGTCTTGCCGATATCCTCGACGCTGACCACGACGCCGCTGGCGATCGCCTCGCGGATCGTGTTCAGCCCCACGCCGAAACATGCGCAGACCAGCGGCCCTGCGTCAGCGAGGCCGTCCGCTGATTTGCCCGACAACACCGCGCGGCGCTGGCCGCCGGCAAGGCTCTCGGATTCGAACAGCGCCTTGACAGCATCCCAGTGCGGAGCGGCGGCTGCCGGACCAATGAACAGGCAGCCGGCCAGCCGGCCATCGACGAAAGCCGCAGCGCGATAAACGCCGCGCGGCGCGTCGACGAATTCCGCAATCTCGGCCGCGCCGAACAGCATCTGCGCGCGCTCGCGCCAAATCTCGGGCGCATCGTTGCTGGCGAGCAGATAGCCCGCGCCAGTCGCAACACAGACACGCGCCCACCAGGTCTCGAACGGCAGCGCCAAGACGCCACGCGCCAGTGCAAAGCCGCGGAACGCGAAGTCGACCGCCTCGATTGCCGCGATGGTCGCCTTCGCCTCCGGCTGTCCGGAGAACGGATCGGTCGCCGGCGTCACCAGTTCGCCGATGCGCGCCGACGACGCCGTCTCGCCGCTCCAGTGGATCGGAGCAAACAGCGAGCCACGCTGCTGCGCCTCCGTGACGACGACTTTGAGCACGCAGGTGCCGTAAGCCGTCGTCACGCGCGCGAAGCCGTCATGCGTCAAGGCGGCCGCCGCAGCGTCAGCGGGATGAACCTCGACGAAGGGCTCAGGCATGTGATTGGCGAGCCGCGCGCTCAGACCGGTGCGCGTCATGGTGTGCCACTGGTCGCGCACCCGGCCGGTATTGAGGCACAGCGGGAAATCCTTGGAAAGAGAAGCCTGCGGCGCTGGCCGCTCTGGCGCGATCAGCCGCGCCTTCCTGTCGGGCGTGAAGAAGCCGCCGTTAGCGAAAAAACGCGTCTCGCCGCGCGGCGCATTCTTTGCCGCCGGCCACTGCACCGGATCGAGCGCGTTGAAGTCATCGTCGCTCAGGTCGGCCAGGGCGCCGATATCGAAATCGCGGGCGCCGCCGTTCTCGAACGCGGAAAACGCGGCGTGTTCGCGAAACACGTCGGCCGGAGAGTCGAAATCGAACGCACCCTTGAAGCCGAGCCGCTGGCCGACCTGCGCCACCATCCACCAATCGGGCATGGCCTCCCCCGGCTGCGCCAAGAAAGGTCGCTGCCGCGAAATACGGCGCTCGGAATTGGTGACGGTGCCGTCCTTTTCGCCCCAGGCCGCCGCCGGCAACAGCAACTGCGCGCCGGCATTGACGGTGTCGTTCGACAACACGTTCTCGGAGACGACAAAGACCTCGAGCTTACGAAGGGCCTCACGCACCGCGCCAGCGCGCGGCAACGACACCGCCGGGTTGGTCGCCATCACCCACAGCGCCTTGATCTCGCCGCGCTCGATCGCCTCGAACATCTGCACGGCCTTGAGCCCTTCGCGGGGCGCGACGTTCGGCGCGCTCCAGAAGCGGCCGACGCGGTCGATCTCGTCGCGGCCAAAGCCCATGTGCGCGGCAAGCTGGTTGGCGAGCCCGCCGACCTCGCGCCCGCCCATGGCGTTGGGCTGGCCGGTCAGCGAGAACGGCCCGCAGCCCGGCTTGCCGATGCGGCCGGTCACCAGATGGCAGTTGATGATCGCGTTGACCTTGTCGGTGCCCTGCGCCGACTGGTTCACCCCTTGCGAGAAACAGGTGACGACGTTCGTGGTGGTGCGGAACAGCGCGAAGAAGCGCGACACGTCGGCCGGCGCGAGCCCCGTTGCGGCGGCGACGGCGACGGCATCCGGCGCGATCTCTCTCGCGCGCGCCAGCGCCTCGCCGATCCCCGACGTATGCGCGTCGACGTAGGCATAATCGAAAGCGTGCGTGTCGGCGAGATGCACCAGCAGCCCGGCGAACAGCACGGTGTCCATGCCCGGCGCAACTGGAAGAAACAGGTCTGCGTCCTCCGCCGTCGCGGTGCGCCGCGGGTCGATGACGACGATCCGAGCGCCGCGGCCACGCTTGTTGGCGACCATGCGCTGATAGAGCACCGGGTGGCACCACGCCGTATTGGAGCCAACCAGGATCATGAGATCGGCCTCGTCGAGGTCGCGATAGCTGCCCGGCACGGTGTCGGCGCCGAACGCGCGCCGGTGGCCGGCAACGGTCGAGGCCATGCACAGCCGCGAATTGGTGTCGACATTCGCCGAGCCGAGGAAGCCCTTCATCAATTTGTTGGCGACGTAGTAGTCCTCGGTGAGCAACTGGCCGGAAAGATAAAACGCGACGGAGTCGGGTCCATGCTGGGCGATGGTGCGCGCAAAGCCGCCGGCAACCTTGTCGAGCGCGTCGTTCCAGCCGATGCGCGCCAGCGTGCCGTCGCTCTGGCGTTCCATCGGATGCAGCAGGCGCGTCTCGAGCGATAGCGTCTCGCCCAAGGCCGAGCCCTTGGAGCACAGCCGGCCGAAATTCGCCGGGTGATCCGGGTCGCCGGCAATCACCGCGCCGCCTCGCCCGTCCGGCTTTGCCAGCACGCCGCAGCCGACGCCGCAATAAGGGCACGTCGTGCGCACGGCGGGCGGATGATGGGCGGGCGCGTTCATCAGTAGACGTCCTGCTGGTAGCGGCCCTGCTTCTTGAGCCCCGCCACAAACACCGCCGCTTCGCTCACCTTTCGCCCGCCGTGCTGCGCGACGATGTCGACCAGCGCCGCTTCGACGTCCTTCGCCATCCGCATCGCGTCACCGCAGACGTAGATGTGTGCGCCTCGCTCGAGCCAATCCCAGATGTCGCGGCCGTCGTCGCGCATGCGGTGTTGCACGTAGATTTTCTCATCGCTGTCGCGCGACCATGCCAGCGTCAGGCGATGCAGGTGGCCCGCCGCGCGCATCGCTTTGAGTTCGTCTTCGTAGAAGAAATCGAAATCGCTGCGCTGATGCCCGAAGTACAGCCAATTCTGGCCCGGCGCCTTGGTGGCGATGCGTTCCTGAAGGAACGCGCGGAACGGCGCGATACCGGTGCCGGGGCCGATCATGATGATCGGCATCGACGGATCGGCCGGCAGGCCGAAAGCTTGCGCCTTCTGCACGTACACTTTCATGATGCTGCCGATCGGCACGCGCTCGGCAAGACATGTGGAGCAAACGCCGAGCCGGCGGCGCGGGCCGATGTCGTAGCGCACGGCATCGACCGTGAGCGAGACTCGGCCCGGGCTTGCCTTCGGCGACGATGAAATCGAATAGAGCCGCGGCTGCAGCGGATCGAGCGCCTCGATGAAGGCTTCCGGGTCCGGCCGCGCGCCCGGGAATTTCTCGATCGCCGCCAACACATCGAGCGTCGTTGCGTCGCCGTCTGGATCCTCGCCGGTCGACAGCGCCCGCGCCTTCTTCCGCCGTTCGCCGCCGGCAATGTAGGAATAAAGCTGGAACAGCATGTCCGGCGCCGGCGACAGCGAGACGTCGCGCAGCAGGACGTCGCGCAGCGGCTTGCCGCCAATCGGGAAATCCGGCGGCGCTTCGAGCGCGTTGATGATGGTGTCGACCAGCGCCGGATCGTTGCTCGGATAGAGACCGAAGGCATCGCCGACGGTGTAGTCGAGCCCGGACGCAGAAAGATCAAACTCGAAGTGCCAGGTTTCCTTCTGCGAGCCGGCCTTATTGAGCAGCCGGCGCGACACCAGCGTTGCCTCGACCGGACTGTCACGCGTAGGGCCGGCGGCGGTTTGCGACGGCGCAGGCCCAGCCACGGCCGGCGTGGCGGCGACACCGGGCGATTTCACCGGCTCGCTATCCACTTCGGCATGGAGCGTCTTGAGCATGCGAGCGGTTTCCTTGCCGCCCGGGACGCACAGATTGAGCCGCGCTTCCTTGCCCTCGAAGATCGCGCCAGAGTATTTCTTGCAGTCGTAGCCACACTGGCCGCAGTCCTGCTGCGCCATCGCCGCCATCAGCTTCCAGCGCAGCGGCTTGTCGCCGGCGAGCTTCATGCGCTCGGCAATCGGCAAGGCCTGGTCGTGCCACGGCGCGCCGCCGTCATCTTCTTGCGTGTTTGGCGCCGGGCCGGAAATCAGCGATGCCGCCTGCGCGCTCGACAAAGGCGTGACGCCGAAGCCGTCGAGCGACACCAGCCCGGCGAAGAAGCCATTGAGCCAGGCGCGCTGCTCATCCGAAAACGGCGCGGTCTCCGGCACCAGCGACGGGATAGGCGGCGGCAGGGTCTGCGTCATTCCGCCTCCCCCGCGAACATCGCCTTGAGCGCGTCGACCTCGTGGCGGCGCGAGAACACCAGGAACGTCTCGTCCGGCGTGGCGCGATGCGCGAGGTAACCCTTCAGCATGCCCTCGACGACGCCCGGCGCGTCCTGCGCTTTGACGTCGCGATAAATCTCGCGGCCGAGCGCGGCATCCGCACCGAAGCCGCCGCCGACGTAGATGTGGTAGCCCTCGATCTGCTGGGCGTCATCGCCTTCGCCCTCCTCCACCTTGCAGGCCAACAGGCCGATATCGCCGATGTAGTGCTGCGCGCAGGAGTGATGGCAGCCGGTCAGATGGATATTGACCGGCGTGTCGATAGCGAGCCGCGCCTCGCACCACTTCGCGATATCCTCGGCATGGCGCTTGGTGTCTGAGGCCGCGAAACGGCAGCCGACATTGCCGGTGCAGGCCACGAGGCCGGCGCGGATCGAGGTCGCCTTGGTGGCAAGTCCAAGCGCGGCGATGGTGGCTTCGGCCACCGCAACGTTGTCGTCGTGCACGCCGGAGATCAGCAGGTTCTGCCAGACCGTCAGGCGGATATCGCCATCGCCGAAATCCTGCGCGATTCTGGCGACGCCGCGCATCTGATCAGCGGTGAACTTGCCGACCGGAAATACGACGCCGATCCAGTTGAGCCCCGCCTGCTTCTGCTTGTGCACACCGATATGCGCGACGCGATCAATCAGCGGCCGCGGCGCGATCGCCTCCGCCGGCACCTTGGTCAGAGCGCGGCCAAGCTTCTCCTCGACGTGAGCGACGAATTTCTCCAGGCCCCACGCATCAAGCACGTATTTGAGCCGCGCCTTGGCGCGGTCGATGCGGTTGCCGTGCTCGATGTAGACGCGAACGATTGCGTCGGCGACCTGCGTCGCCTCCTCCGGCCTGACGATCACGCCGGTGTCTTTCGCGAAATCCATGTGGCCGGTGATGCCGCCGAGCGCGAGCCGGAACCAGATGCCAGGCGCGGCGCCAAAACCGTCCTTCACCTCGACCGCCTGGAAACCGATATCGTTGGTGTCCTCGAGAACGGCGATCCGTCCGGCGCCATCGAAGCCGACGTTGAACTTGCGCGGCAGGCCGTAAAGCGCGCGCTCGTTGAGGATATGGAAGTGCCATTCGCGGGCGTAAGGCCGCGTGTCGAGCAGCTCCTGCGGATCGATGCCGGCGGTCGGCGTGCCGGTGACGTTGCGGATATTGTCGGCGCCGGTGCCGCGCGAGCAAAGTCCGAGGTCCTGGATCTCCTCGACCATCGCGACCGCGTTCTTCGGTTCGATCTCGCGGATCTGCAGATTGGCGCGCGTGGTGATGTGCGAGTAGCCGCCGCCATAGCGCTCCGCCAGATCGGCGAGCCCGGTCAACTGCCAGTACTTGATGACACCGTTCGGGATGCGCAGCCGGCACATGTAGGACGTCTGCGCCGGCGCGACGTAAAACAGCCCGTAATAGCGCCAGCGGAAATTGTCCGCCGCCTTCGGCGCCTCGTTGTTGCGCGCCTGTTCTTTCAGCCGCTCGTAGCCGTCGAACGGATGCAACTCGCGCTTGATCTTCTCCTGGTCGGCGAGCGTGCCGCCTTCCGCCAGCACCTTGTCCTGCGCCTTGATGTGACTGGCATCGGGACCGGTCGGCTCATCGCCCAAGGGCGCGCCCGTCTTGCCGCGCGCGGCGCGCGCCGCCGCAAGGCCCGATGCGAAGCCTTCGAGGTAGCGTTTCTGGTCCGGGTTGAAGTCGCTCGACATGCCGGCCCTCAGGCCGCCAGCTTTTGCGGCATCGACCGTTCCGCGAGCGCGCGGCCGAAGATGATGTCGTCACGCATCGCCTCGATCGGCGCGCCGGTGCGGATCAGCTCCTGGTACCAGAGGCTGTCGGTGGTATCGCCGAACAGCACTGCGCCGGCGAGACGATCCTTGGCGATGACCAGCTTGCGGTAGGAGCCGAGCCCGGCGTCGGACAGCACGATCTGCTCGGTGCCGGGCGCGCCGAGGAAATCGCCCGCGGAGAAGACATTGACGCCGGAGACCTTCAGGTTGGTGGCGACCACGCTGCCGGCATAAGAGGCCTTCTCGCCGGCGAGATGCGCTGCGAGCACACGCGCCTGTTCATAGGCCGGCTCCACCAGGCCGTAGCAGACGCCGCGATGCTCGGCGCATTCACCGATGGCGTGGATGCCGGCCTTGCTGCTCTGCAGATGCTTGTCGACGACGATGCCGCGGTCGATGGCAAGATCGGCGCTGCGGGCCAGTTCGACATTCGGCCTGATGCCGGCCGCCACCACCACGAGGTCGGCCTCGAGCTGCGTGCCATCCTTGAGCGCGACGCCCTCCGCCCGCCGGGCGCCACGAATGGCAAGCGTCTCGGCGTTGAGATGCACTGTAATGCCGCGCGCCTCGACGGCGCGCTTGAGCATCTCGGCGGCACGGGCATCGAGCTGCCGCTCCATCAGCCTATCCATTAGATGCACGACGGAGACCTGCGAGCCAGCCTTGGCGAGCCCGTAAGCCGCCTCGAGCCCCAGCAAGCCGCCGCCGATCACGACGGCCTTGCGGCCGGCCGCCGCCGCCTTTTCGATGTTTGTGACGTCGCCGAGGTCGCGGAACGTCATGACCCCGGGCAAATCCATGCCGGGCACGTTGAGCCTGATCGGGCGCGAGCCGGTCGCCAGCACGAGCTTGGCGAACGGCAGCGTCGCCCCGTTGGCAAGGCGGACACGGCGGATCGCGGGATCGATCGATGTCGCGCTGTGCCCGTACAGCAACGTGACGCCGCGGCTGCGCCACCACTGCGCCGATTTGAGCTCGATGTCTTCGCGCGACACCTCCTGCGCCAGCACCGACGACAGCAGGATGCGGTTGTAGGCGAGCCGCGGCTCCTCACCGACCACGGCGATGGCATAGCGGCCGAGGGCCCGACTGGCGAGCTCCTCGACCAGCCGCATCGCGGCCATGCCATTGCCGACGATGACGAGCGGCTCGCTCATGCGGCCGTCTCAGACCCGCGCGTGTGCGAGGCTGGTCGCGCTAGACGAACTTACGCTCTTGCGCAGGTAGAACCACCACGTCAGCGCGAGGCAGGTCGCGTAGAACGCAAGGTAGATCATGAGCGCAAGTTGCGGCCCGCCGGTTACCGCAATCGACGCGCCGAAGCCACGGGGGATGAAGTAGCCGCCGCAAGCTCCGATGGCGCCGATGAAGCCGAGCGCCGCGCCGCTCTCGATCCTCGCCGCGCCAATGGCCGCGATCCGGCCGGCATCGCCCGAGCCCTTGGCCTCGCGCAGCTTCTCCTCGCGGAAGATCGACGGGATCATCCGGTAGGTCGAGCCGTTGCCAACGCCGGTCGTGATGAAGAGGACGAGGAAGCAGGCGAGGAAGCCCGTGAATTCCTTGACCTCGACAAAGTACAGCACGCCGACCGTCGCCGCGCCCATCGCGATGAAGTTCCAGAACGTCACGATGGCGCCGCCGACCTTGTCCGCCAGCAGGCCGCCGAGCGGACGCGACAGCGAGCCGACCAGCGGTCCGAGGAAGGCGATGGCGATTGTGATCGATGGGAACTGTGTCTTGATCAGCAGCGGGAATGCGGCTGAGTAGCCGATGAAGGAGCCGAATGTCCCGATGTATATGTAGGACATAATCCAGGTGTGCTTGCGGCCGACGATCGCGAGCTGATCCTTGAACGTCGAGCGCGCCGAAGTAAGATTGTTCATGAAGAACACGGCGCCGAACACCGCGATTGCGAGCGGCACCACCCACATAAGCCCGGCATTCTGCAGGTAGACGCCACCGACCGGCGTGGCCTGGTAAAGATTGATCAGCCCGACACCCATCAGGATCGGCGTCAGCAACTGCACGCTGCTCACACCGATATTGCCGCCAGCCGCGTTGAGGCCGAGCGCCCAACCCTTCATGCGGTCGGGATAGAAGAATGAGATATTCGCCATGCTCGAGGCGAAGTTGCCGCCGCCGAGGCCGGCGGTCGAAGCCACGCACAGCATCAGCCAGAACGGCGTGTCGGGTTTGCCGACGAAATAGGCGAGCGCAAGCGCCGGGATAAACAGCACCGAGGCACTGAAGATGGTCCAGTTGCGGCCACCGAACGTCGTCACCGCGAAGGTGTAGGGAAAGCGCATCAGCGAGCCGATCAGGCCCGGCAGCGCGACCAGCTGAAACAACTGGTCGGTTGTGTAGTGGAAACCCGCCTGCGGCAATTTGGTCGCGACAATGCTCCAGATCAGCCAGACCGAAAAGCCGATGTGCTCGGCAATAATCGACCAGATGAGATTGCGCCGAGCGACGAACTTGCCTTTCGATTCCCAGAACTTCTCGTTCTCCGGCTCCCAATCCGAGATCCACGCGCTCTTATCGCTCATTGGATTTTCCTTTCTGACGGCTCCAAGTTGGTTCACCCCGGTCATCAGCCACCCGTCGTTTCCTCACGGTCCTGCTCGTTGCTTCTCGCCAACAAAAAAACCGCAGCCTGAAAGCGCGCATGTGCGCGTCGTCAGGACAGCGGCGTTGCTTGTCGGCCCGTCATTGGACCAGTGGCGCCGTTAATGCGGCGCCGATAGGGATTTCAATTCAAGTCTTGTGCCAAACGCATCGAATTTCGAAAAAGCCGCGCAGTCAGGCCTTTACGCCGACGGCGGAACTCGAATCAGTTCGCACCCGCCGGTCTCATGCACATTAGAGGCGCATGCTGCGGAATAAGTGTGCACTGCAAGATCAGCGCACCAGCAACAGACGTGGACGTCCAGAGCCCTTGACCCGCCATGCCGTTAGGTGGCCCGCGATGTTTGCGGCATCGAACGGCGGACCGGCGAAAGCGCCAATACCATCGTCGGACCCATCGGGATTGATCGGCGCCTGCTTGCCGACCGCGGCGTCGTAAAGATCCGGCCTGAACACCGCCTGCGCGGTCGCGAGATATTCCTCCGACATTGGCGCCTGGCGCCATCGCACGATCTGCGCGTAGATCCAGGCCGCCTGCACCGGATCAGGCCGGGCCGCGCCGTCGCGGCCGACCACGAGGTAACGCCTGTCAGTGCGCACAGCGCCGTCCGGCGCGACCTTCAAATGTCCAGTGAGCGCACGCTCCACTAATCCCGATTCGACACCGACGCGACGCGCAACGCATTCAGAAACAGCCGTCAGATTCTGCGGGTCCTCGACAAAATCGGCCGCCGCCGCGAGCGCACGAACGAGCGCCGCCACCGTCCCCGGGTGCTCGCTCGCCCATTGCTCACGCAAGGCAAAAACTTTTTCCGTCACCCGCGACTGGATTTCGCAGCCGAAGTGCAGGATGTGGCCGATGCCGAGGTCGACGGCGAGTGAATTCCACGGCGCGCCGACGCAGAAACAATCGACGTGGCCGCTCGCCAGGCTTTCCACCATGAAAGGCGGCGGCAGCACCACGAGCCGCACATCGTCGTCCGGGTCGACGCCACCCGCCGCCATCCAGAACCGGAGTTGGTAGTTGTGATGCGAGAATGGGAAGGTCATGCCGAAAGTGAGCGGCTCGGCGC
>Ga0265313_10001141_pt1 | contig 25375 bp, 20 predicted proteins | sample 4123metaG_FD_203122 | JGI IMG/M metagenome (GOLD analysis project Ga0265313, IMG submission 203122) | Rhizosphere microbial communities from Carex aquatilis grown in University of Washington, Seatle, WA, United States - 4-1-23 metaG | ecosystem: Host-associated > Plants > Roots > Rhizosphere >...
TTACCAGCGGCAATGCCATCGTGGCTACCGACGTCGGTCAGCACCAGATGTGGGAGGCGCAGTACTTCCATCACGAGCATCCACGCACGCTTGTTACTTCAGGCGGCCTGGGCACCATGGGGTACGCGCTGCCCGCGGCCATCGGCGCCAAGGTCGCATGCAAGGATAAGGAAGTCTGGGTGATCGCTGGAGACGGCGGCTTCCAGATGACGGCGGCTGAGCTCGCCACCATCGTGCAGGAAAAACTCAAGATCAACATCGCCATCATCAACAACGGCTACCTGGGCATGGTGCGGCAGTGGCAAGAGTTTTTCTACGAAAGCAACTACGAAGCCACGCCGCTGGTGAGCCCTGACTTTGTCAAGCTGGCCGACGCGCACGGTATTCCGGGGCGCGCCGTTCGCACCCGCGCTGAGGTTGAAGCCGCTGTTCAAGAGGCTCGCTCCAGCAACGGGGCGTTCCTGCTCAACTTTATGGTCGAGAAGGAAGATTCCGTTTACCCCATGATCCCTGCCGGCAGCGCGCTGCATGAAATGATTCGCCGGCCCGACAGCGACCCGCTCGAAGAAAGAGCGGACGACAAGTAATAAGACAGCCTTTAGCTGTTAGCTTTTAGCTCTTAGCTGTGATGTGCAGCGATGGGCCGAATTGGTTTCCACACGTTTTCTGTAATCGCACGGAAGCTGGAATACCGCAGGAAAAGCTAACAGCTAGAGGCTAAAAGCCAGGAGCTGCCTTTATGCTGCATACGTTTGTTGCTTACGTTGAAGATTTGCCGGGCGTGCTAACCCGCGTGGCATCGTTGTTTCGCCGGCTTAACATCAATATCAACTCGCTGACGGTAGGCCGCAGCGAACGGCCAGGACTGTCCCGCCTTACGCTGGTATGCGAGGCATCCGGCGAGGCCGGTCACCGTATCCGCGCTAGCCTGTTTAAACTTGAGAATGTTGTTGATGTAGACGACATTGCACAGGCGCCTTCTGTCACGCGCGAACTGGCGCTGATCAAGGTTGCTGCAACGCCTCAAACGCGCGGGCATATTTTCGATTTGGTTGAAGTCTTCCGCGCGCGCATCGTCGATCTCACTTCAGAGTCGCTGATGATTGAGATGACGGGCGTTGAGAGCAAAATTGAAGGCCTGATCGAAGTGCTTCGCGAAGACGAAGGCCGCATTCTGGAAATTTGCCGCAGCGGCAAAATGACCATGCGCCGCGGCCACCACACCAGCGGCGTGCTGCGTGCCATGGGCACCGTCACCGACACAGAAGTTGAGCAGTCCGCGAATGCAACTGAAGACAACGCGGCTGCCAAATTGAAGTAACAGGATTCACATGCGACCCCACTTGATTTGAACCGAATCTCACTGCGCAAGCAAAAAGGAAAATAAGAGAAATCATGGCCAAGACTTACTACGATCACGACGCTGACCTCTCCCTGATCCAGGCGAAGAAGGTAGCGATCATCGGATACGGCTCTCAGGGGCATGCCCACGCCCTCAACCTGAAGGATTCCGGCGTGCAGGTCAAGGTCGGCCTGTCTGCAACTTCCAAGTCCATTGTCAAGGCACAGAAAGCCGGCCTTGAAGTTGACACCGTTGCCAACGTCACCAAGTGGGCCGATGTGGTTATGGTCCTGGTTCCCGATCAAACCGCGGCTAAACTCTACACCGAAGAGATTGGACCGAACCTGAGCGCCGGCAAGTTGCTGATGTTTGCGCACGGCTTCAACATCCACTTCAAGACGATTGTTCCGGCTGCGGGCATTGACGTGGGCATGGCCGCTCCCAAAGCGCCGGGCCATCGCGTGCGCGAGGTCTTCACTGAAGGCGGCGGCGTACCGGGCCTCATCGCCGTTCACCAGGACGCAACCGGCAACGCTCATGCGCTTTGCCTCAGCTACCTGAAGGGCATTGGCTGCACGCGCGCCGGAGTGCTTGAGACCACGTTCAAGGAAGAAACCGAAACCGATCTCTTTGGCGAGCAGGCTGTTCTTTGCGGCGGCGTCAGCGCGCTCATCAAAGCCGGATACGAAACCTTGACCGAAGCGGGCTATCAGCCGGAGAGCGCCTACTTTGAAGTTCTGCATGAGCTTAAGCTGATCGTCGATCTGATCTATCGCGGCGGCCTGGCGTACATGCGCTATTCCATCTCCGATACCGCGGAGTGGGGCGACTATGTCTCTGGCCCGCGCGTGATCAACGACGAAAGCAAGAAGGCGATGAAGCAGATCCTGACAGAAATTCAAAACGGAGCTTTTGCCAAGCGCTTCCTCGCTGACCAGAACTCCGGCCGCAAGGAGTTCCAGGCGTTCCGTGATGCTGAAGCCCAGCACCCGATTGAGATCGTCGGCAAGAAGCTGCGTGCAGCCATGCCGTTCCTCGATCCGGTCACCGTGGAAGAAGTAGCCAAGAACCGCTAAGTTGCACCCTGGGAAGAAACGCCGGACGGCTTCGACGCCGTCCGGCGTTTCCATTTGCATCCCGTGCTGTTGTCTTGCGGGATACGAGAGCGCAATTTTCGCTGCCGGTGAGCCTGCCTTCGGATAGATAAAAGAGAAGGATGAAGCGCGTGCGCGCGGTGCGGCGAGCAAGCTCAGGCTTGTAGAATCGAGCTATATCCCGCCTTGATTCCGGCATGGAGGCTTCTTGCTTTACTGGCTGCTGTACGAAAAATTGTTTCCGTTCTTCCATCCATTCCGGATCTTCCGCTATCTTACTTTTCGCACCGCCTTTGCTTCGTTGACTGCGCTCATGATCGCGCTGTTCATTGGGCCTTACGTCATTCAGAAGTTGCGCGAGTTCCAGATTGGCCAGTATGTCCGCGAAGATGGGCCACAGTCACATTTAAAGAAGACAGGCACTCCGACGATGGGCGGCGTGCTCATCACAATCGCCGTTCTGCTGCCCACAATCCTGTGGTCCGATCCTGGCAATCCGCTGGTGTGGATCACGGTGGGTTCGACGTTCGCATTCGGCGCCATCGGTTTTGCAGACGACTATATCAAGGTGGTCAAGCGGCGCAGCCTTGGACTTACGGCGCGCGCCAAGCTGTTTTACCAATGCCTGGCCGCTGCGGGTGTGGCAATCGCGCTGGTCGTTTTAACGCAATTCAAAATGTTCTCGACGCAGATGTCGGTGCCGTTCATCAAGAGCCTTCGTCCCGATATGTTGTGGCACTGGCCCATGGCCATCCCGCATTTATATTTCCTCGGTTTCCTGCCGTTTATCCTCGCGGTCATTCTGGTTTTGCTTGGCTCAACCAACGCAGTGAACCTGACCGACGGGCTGGACGGGCTGGCGATCGGGTGCACCATTATCGCTGCAGGCGCATTGACCGTGCTCACCTATGTAAGCGGTCACGTGGTGTTTGCCGACTATCTCGAATTGCAACGCATGCCATTGGTTGGCGAACTGACCGTTTTTTGCGGGTCGATGGTTGGCGCTTCCATTGGCTTTCTCTGGTACAACGCACATCCGGCCGAAATATTTATGGGAGATGTAGGTTCACTGGCGCTGGGCGGAGCTATCGGCACGGTCGCCATCATCATCCGGCAAGAGCTGCTGCTGCCCTTTATCGGCGGGGTGTTCGTTCTTGAAGCGCTTTCGGTCATCCTGCAGGTGGGCAGCTACAAGCTGCGCAACGGGAAGCGAATCTTCAAGATGGCGCCGCTGCATCATCACTTTGAGCAGCTGGGCTGGAGCGAGTCGAAAGTGATTGCCCGGTTCTGGATTATGGCGCTGGTGTTTGCACTGTTTGCACTTACTACTCTCAAACTGCGGTAGTCCCGCGCGCGGCGGCCGCTCCCGCGGTGCACAATAAAAGTACGCGGGCCAAGGATGAGATTCGCATGATGGAACTCAAAGGCAAAAAAGTTCTGGTGGTTGGGCTGGGAAAGTCTGGCCTGGCGGCAGCCCTGTTTCTTCGCCACAAAGGCGCGCAGGTCACGGTGAGCGACGTGCGCAGCGCCGAAGCGTTGGCCAGGGATATTCCTGCATTGCTTGAAGAAGGAATTATGGTTGAGGCCGGCGGCCACGGCCTGCTCACTTTCCGGCGTCAGGATTTGATTGTTGTCAGCCCCGGGGTTCCGCTGGACACGCCTGAACTTGTGCAGGTGAAGGGCTTTGGCCTGCCAATTATCGGCGAAATGGAACTGGCTGCGCGCTTCCTTAAGGGAAAAATGCTGGCCATCACAGGCTCCAACGGAAAAACAACAACGACCGCACTGGTGGGCGAGATTCTTGAAATGGGCGGCTTGCCTGCGCTGGTCGGCGGCAACATCGGCGTGCCCGTTATCGAGCTTGTCGAGCAGAGCAATGACAACACATGGTCCGTGGTCGAGGTTTCCAGCTTCCAGCTTGAAAGCACCATTGAATTTCATCCCAAGATCGCGGTCATCCTCAACATCACTCCCGACCACCTCGATCGCCACGGCACATTTGAAAATTACGCGCGCGCAAAAGAGCGCATCTTCGCGGCCATGGATGAGCACGACTGCGTGGTGCTGAATGCCGACAATGCTCCCACAGTTGACGCCGCGGCTCGAACGTCCGCCAAAATATTCTGGTTCTCGCTCGAGCATCCCGTCGACCAGGGCGCATGGCTTGAAGAGGGGTCGCTGGTGTTCCGCGGCGCAAAAGGCGCTGAGATTGAGCAGGTCATGCCGCTCAAAAGAATTCCGCTGAAAGGCTCGCACAACGTTGAAAACGTGCTGGCGGCAGTAGTTGCGTCACGGCTCGCAGGCGTGCCTGCTGAAACCATTCGGCGCGCAGTCGAAGGGTTCCAGGCAGTGGAGCACCGGTTGGAATACGTCGCCACTGTAAATGGCGTTGAGTTCTACAACGACTCCAAGGCGACCAACGTGGACGCTACGGCCAAGGCGATTGCCGCGTTCTCATCCGGCGTTCATCTCATCATGGGTGGCAAAGATAAAGGCTCACCTTACACGGTACTGAATGACCTGCTGCATGAACGGGTGCGCGCTGTGTACACCATCGGATCGGCAGCGGCCAAGATCGAGTCGCAGCTTCGCGGAGTGGTTCCCGTTCTTGCTTGCGAGACGCTGGCAAAGGCAGTAAGTGAAGCCGGTGGCAAGGCTCGGCCCGGCGAAGTGGTGCTGCTGGCGCCCGCTTGCTCGAGCTTTGACCAGTTTGAAAACTACGAACATCGCGGACGCATTTTCAAGGAACTCGTCGCCGAGCGGGGATGGAAAACATGGCAGCCCGCATAGGCGTCGATAAATGGCTATTTTTTACCACGCTGCTGCTTGTCGTGGTGGGCCTCGCGATGGTTTTCTCCGCGTCGGCGGTGGTTGCCGAAGCAAAGTATCACTCCGAATTTACTGACGTGGGACGGCAGGCGATCTGGGCGCTGGCGGGTGTGGCGGCCATGCTTGTGCTCATGAACATTGATTACAACGCCTATAAGTCGACAAAGTTTATTTATCCGGCCTTAAGCATCACAACGCTGTTGCTGGTCACGGTGTTCTTCATTCCCGGTTCGCACAATACTCATCGCTGGATTCGCTTTGGTGGGCACTTTACCTTTCAGCCTTCTGAAATTGCCAAGCTGGTGCTGGTGCTTTTTCTGGCATGGTTTCTGCACACGCGGCTTGACACCATGCGCGACTGGAGAAATACCCTGTTGCGCGCCGCCATCATTCCGGTAGTGTTCATTCTGCTGATTGTGAAGCAGCCCGATCTTGGCACGTCGCTGGTGCTGGCGGGCGTAACAGGCATGCTGCTGCTGCTTGCCGGGATGGAATGGCGGTATCTTTTTGGCGCGATGATTGCGGCTCTACCCGGCCTGGCCTTCCTGCTCCTCATGGTTCCCTGGCGGCGCGATCGCATGCTGGTCTTCCTGAATCCCAACTGCGACTCGAAAGATGCCGCCGGCGCAAGTTACCACGTGTGCCAGTCGCTCATTGCGGTTGGCAGCGGCGGCTTCAGCGGTCGCGGATATATGGAAGGCATGCAGAAACTGTTCTATCTGCCGGAAGCTCCCACTGATTTTATTTTTGCGAACATCGCCGAAGAGCTCGGCCTGATTGGCGCACTTTGTATCGTGACCCTTTTTGTGGTTCTCGGCGTGCGCGGATTTCGAACAGCATTTCGCAGCAAAGATCCGTTCGCTCGGTTAGTTGCGTTCGGTATTACTTCTACAATTCTGCTGCAGGCGTTTTTCAATATCAGCGTGGTGCTGTCACTGGTACCCACAAAAGGCATTCCGCTGCCGCTCATATCATCGGGCGGCACGTCGCTTTTCTTCACGCTTGTCTCCATCGGAATCTTGCTCAACATCTCCAGAAAAGTCGACTGATACTGCAACTTCGTGCGAGATCGTCCGTCCTTACGAAAGGAACTTCTCCCGGCATCGGAAGTGCGCCCGAATCTGGTAAGCTTTCGCTGATACACGATACAAAGACAAGCCTTGAGCTTGCTTATCGGGCCATTTTTTGATCTCCCGGAAAGGGCGTTCATTGTCGGATCTACGCATTTTGATTGCTGGTGGAGGCACAGGCGGTCACATCATTCCTGCTCTGGCTGTCGCCCATGAGCTTCAAATCCGCTACAACGCAGACGTCCTGTTTGTTGGTACTGCGCGCGGACTTGAGATTCGCCTGGTGCCCGAAGCAGGATTCCTCCTGCGTCTTATTAGCGTGGGGCCATTTAAAAATGTTTCGCTCATCACCAGGCTGAAGACATTTCTGCAACTGCCGGCCAGCATCGGCGAGTGCAAACGGCTGATCCGCGAGTTCCGGCCCAATGCTGCTTTGGGAGTGGGCGGTTATGCTTCCGGCCCCGGAATAGCGGCGGCGCTGCTGATGAAGATCCCAACCATGGTCTTTGAGCCCAATGCGATGCCCGGACTTGCCAATCGCTTGGTGGGCAAGCGAGTGCAGGCAGCTGCGGTCAATTTTCCTGCCGCCGTCAAATGGTTCAACAACGCCGAGGTCACTGGAATTCCGGTGCGGCCCAGGTTCTTTCAACTGGAACCGCCGTCGGCCACTCGGCCGCACCTGCTCATCTTCGGTGGCTCGCAAGGCGCGCGCATCTTCAACACGCATCTGCCCAGGATCATGAAGGCGCTGCTTGACGCTATTCCTGGACTTACGGTTTTGCATCAGAGCGGCGCCCGACATTTTGAAGTCACAGAGGCAGCCTATCAAGCGAGCTGTGCCGATCCGGAGCGCTGGACGGTGTGCCCGTTTCTTGATGACATGCCAGAGCGTTTTGCGCGAGCGAGCCTTGTGCTGGCTCGCAGCGGTGCATCCACGGTGGCGGAGCTGGCGGCTGCGGGTAAACCGGCGCTGCTGGTTCCTTTTGCCGCGGCTGCAGATCAGCACCAGCGTGCGAATGCTGAAGCCATGGTGGCTGCGGGAGCTGCCGTGATGTTGCAGGAACCGGAGCTGGAGGAGCCAGGCAAATTGCTCAACGCACTCGTCGAGCTCTTGAAGGATCCCCAGCACTTGGCGGCGATGTCCACTGCCGCGCGGTTGCAGGCACATCCTGCCGCAGCTGAGCGCATTGCAGATCGCCTTGCCGAACTGGCGCGAGACGGCAGCCGCCCGTGATTGGCATTTTTAATGACGCCAAAAAAGCCCGCCTGCCTAAGCAGACGGGCTTTTTTATTTCTGGTTGAACTTAGCGGTGTCCACCACCACCGTGGGAGCCGCCACCACCGCCGCCGCCACCGTGGAATCCACCACCACCGCCGCCGCTGAAGCCGCCACCACCACCGCGGGAACCTCCACCGAAACCGCCGCCGCCGGAGCGGCCACCGCCGCTAAATCCGCCGCCACCTGCTCGGCCGCCACCACTGAAGCCGCCACCGGGACGACCGCCGCCACTAAACCCGCCGCCGGCCCGTGCGCCGCCGTTGCCGCCGCTGAAGCCGCGGTATCCACCGCCGCCGTATGCGCGGGCTGGACCATTGCTGTAACCACCTCTGTTGCCGCCCATATAGGCTGAGCGACCGCCGTCTCCGCGACCACCATACCCACCGCGGCCTGCGTAAGCGCCTCGGCCTTCATTGCCGCGATATCCGTAACCGCCACGATATCCGCCGTAGCCGTATCCGTAGCGACCGCCGCCCCAACCCCGTCCACCGTAGCCGTACCACGGGCCCGCACCGATAAAGATGCCGCTAGTGAACCACTGCGGCCCGTAATAGCCGTAGGGAGCGCATGCGTAGGGATAATAAGCGTAATAGCCCCAATCGCAGACCGGCGGAGCGTAGTCGTAACCGCCGTCGTTGTATGCGTAAGGATCGTCTACTACTGCGGGACCGACGCCTACACCAACTGCGACCTGGGCATTTGCCACCTTGGCAAAGGGCAGGGCCAAGAGCATCGCAAATAAAACGAACCGGAGCTTTTGCATAACATCCTCCATCTGCTGCCCGTCCGCTTGTTTCGGAACCGGGAACCGGGATCAATCCCGTTTTCAGCACCTTGCCGGCCCTGGGTTGCTTTTTCCCAACTGGCCCTACTCACTCAAACACGTTTTCGGCATTTAGTTGCGGCCTTTATAAAGAATTTGTAAACACCGCACCCTACAAAGGAGTCTAACTCCAACCTGCTCACAACCTCTGGTTAGATGGTTTTTGCCGTTCCGGGAGAGCACCCAGCTCAGATAGGCTTCTGCGCTATCAAAAAAGAACGGCCCCTCCACCTGGGAGAGGCCGTTTTCCATGAAACAAGCAGCGCAGGTCAGCAGGGTACAGAGCTGCTGTTAGCGGCGGAATCGATCATGATCGCGGTCCCGATCCCGGTCATGATCACGGTCATGACGGAAATCGTCGCGGTCATAGCGCCGGTCGCGATCAACAAAGCGGTCACGATCCCAATCGCGTCCGCGATTGTAATCGTCACGATCGAAGCGGCCTGTGTATGCCCAGCGGCCAGGAATCCAGTAGCCGCCGTTGTAGTAGCCCTCCACCCATGCATATCCGGGGCCTGGGTAAGATGCGGCGTAAGCTGACCCGCCGCCGATGTAAACGCCAATTTGGGCTGCCTTCGCGCTCGTTGTTCCAATGGCGGCTGCGCCAGCCAGGATTGCCGCTCCCAACATCAAACTCTTCATGCTTGCCATAACCCCTCCGTCCCTGCCGGCCAGTTACGATTGCCGGCCCGGCTACCTCCGGTCTGAGGCTTGGTTCTTGCTGCCTCCCGGCGTGCCGGTTATGTCTTGTGCAAACACGCTGCCGGCGAAAGGTTGCGGCGCCGGAGCGAAAATAAAGTCCTGCAACTTTTGTTGAAACTGGTGCTCAGATCGCGAACGCGACAAAGCAGAATGCGCATTCCGTCCGTCGTCCGCACGCTTCGATTTCTATTATCAAAAGCTCTTCCGCTCATCTCTGTTAACCTGATCCTTCACCTTCCATGTTTGCCAAATCCCAGCACGCGCACTTCATCGGTATCGGTGGCATCGGCATGAGTGGCATCGCCGAGATCCTGCTCAACCTGGGCATGAAGGTCTCTGGCTCAGACTTGCGCCGAGGCCCGGTGACCGATCGCCTTGCGCAATTGGGAGCTGCCATTTACGAAGGCCACAGCGCGGCGAATGTCGCCGGAGCAACGGTTGTGGTCACCAGTTCTGCGGTCAGTGCCTCTAACCCCGAAGTGCAGGAAGCGCACGCGCGCAAGATCCCCGTCATTCAGCGCGCCGAGATGCTGGCCGAGCTCATGCGTCTCAAGTACGGCATTGCCATAGCCGGTATGCACGGCAAAACGACGACTACTTCCATGGTGGCCAGCGTGCTCAGCGCAGGCGGGCTCGATCCTACGGTTGTCGTCGGCGGACGGGTAGATGCGCTGGGTTCGAATGCGCGACTTGGCACCACGCAATACCTGGTCGCCGAAGCTGATGAAAGCGACCGTTCGTTTCTCAAGCTTTCGCCCATCCTCGCCGTGGTGACCAATCTCGACCGCGAGCATATGGATTGCTACCACGACATGGACGACGTGGAGCGCGCGTTTCTGGATTTCATGAACCGTGTTCCGTTCTATGGCGCGGTTACCGCGTGCATCGACAATCCGCTGCTCAAATGCATTTTGCCGCGCGCGCGCCGTCGTGTATTCACTTACGGTGAATCGCAGGAAGCCGATTACAGGCTGCAATTTCTGCCGCCCGGCGAAGCTCCTGCCGGTGCGCTGCGTTTTGCGCGCTTTGTGGTGAACACGGCAGACGGACCGCTTGGCCCATTTGAACTGCATGTTCCCGGCCGTCATAACGTTTTAAACGCGACAGCCGCTGTAGCCATTGCGCGTCAGCTTGAAGTTCCGGCGGAGAAGATCGCAGAAGGACTCAACCACTATCGCGGTGTCGACCGGCGCTTCCAGCGTAAAGGCGTGGTGCGCGGCGTTACCGTCGTCGATGACTACGGCCATCATCCCACTGAGATTCGCGCCACGTTGGCTGCCGCCCGCGAGTGCGGCCATCGGCACATTTACGTGATCTTTCAGCCACACCGTTATACCCGCACCAAAGACCTCATGGAAGAGTTCGGTAGCGCATTTAACGACGCCGACTCCGTGACCATCCTTCCCATCTACGCCGCCAGTGAAGAGCCAATCCCCGGCATCACGGCAGAGAATCTCGCCGCAAAAATCAGCGGACCGCGAGTGCAATACGCTGCGGATTTTCCAGCAGCGATTGCGGCGGTGGCTGCGCAGGCGTGCGAAGGCGACCTGGTAATGACGCTCGGCGCCGGAAGCGTGAGCCAACTCGGTCCGCAAATTCTGACCGCGCTCGACAAATCGTAGCGCCTTCCTCCTTCGCAAGCACGTAACCCCAAGGATTCCCCTCGTTTTTTGGCCGGAATTGCACAAGCGACCCCCAGCTATAGTGAAATCTGGCGATGCTCTCGATTTGTTCTTAAGCGTGAAGAATCAAAGTGACACCACATCTCGGCCCCTGATCTGGGAAGATGATGCGCCCGCGGGTTCCCGCTTCCGGCGCATGCAGCAAGGTGTACCCCGAACGGGGCGCTCTCTGCCCGGCATGCCGCTTGAGATGGATGATCCAGACGGCGACGAGCTTCCGCGCGAAAAATGGGGCAAGAAAGGTGAGGGAAGCGGCCGATGGTGGCGGCCGGCCAGCACCGTGGGACGTGTATCTGTCGGAATAGGCGCGCTCATCGTTTGCGGTCTTCTCGTCACCGCGGCGGAGTTCTCCAAGACCTATCTGCAGCGCGACGGGCGCTTCCGAATTGCCGGCGCAAGCCACATCCAGGCAGTTGGACTCACTGAGGTCACGCGCGCGCAACTTCTTCCAGTGTTCGGGGAAGACATTGGACGCAATGTTTTCTTTGTCCCGCTGAACGAGCGCCGCAAGGAACTTGAAGCGATTCCCTGGGTTCAGAAGGCCACGGTCATGCGTCTTCTTCCCGATCAGCTTCGCGTCGATATTGTTGAGCGCAAGCCGGTGGCCTTCACAAGGCATGGCCAGCAGATCGGACTTGTCGATGCAAGCGGCGTGCTGCTGGATATGCCTGCGGCGGCAATGGCCGCGCATCACTATTCGTTTCCCGTCCTTACTGGAATTGACGCCGGCGAAAAACCTGAATCGCGCCAGGCGCGCATGGCCGTTTATCAGCGCATGATGAGCGACCTGGATTCAAACGGCAAACGCAACTCCGAGCAGCTTTCTGAGATCGATCTCACAGATCCTGAAGATGCGCGCGTGCTGATGCCGGAACAGGGCACGGACATCCTCGCTCATTTCGGCGAAGATCGTTTCCTTGAGCGTTACCAGCGCTACAAGGACCACATCGCCGAGTGGCGGCAGCAGTATCCTCAACTCTCCGCAGTCGATCTGCGTTATGAACACCAGGTAGTGCTTGATATGGCCTCTGGCGCGAGCCACACGCAGGCCAACCCTGACATGCAGGCGAACCTTGGTACGCCGTCAAATCCGGTTGACGCAGCAACAAAGAACGCAACAAATGCAAAGCCGGTCAGTGTGCCGGTCACTTCCGCCAAAGCGAAGCCCTCAGCCAAAGTCGCGGCGGGTAACACAACACATGAAAAGGCGTCGAACGACAAGAACGCTCACGAGAAGAATGCCCATGAGAACAGCAAGACGAAACCGGGCGATAAAACTTCCGCGCATGCCTCGGCGAAGGCGAAGTTACCAGCATCCAAATCGAAAAGCGCAGTGTCAAAGAGTGCGAAAGATAGAAAGCACACTGCCGGCAAGACGGCCACGCAGAAAAAGGTAAGCACGCCCGGCAAAAGTTCTGTTTCCAAAAAGCCAACTGCCCCAGGCAAGCCGACTGCTCAAGACAAGTCAAAACCAAAACCCTCAGCAGCGCGCCCGACAGCCGCAGAAGGCCAGTGAGCATCATGCCTCCGAAGACCGACAGCCTGATCGTTGTACTCGACATTGGAAGCGCGTGGACCCGCGTGCTTGCCGCCGATGTCAACGAAGGCGTCGCGCGTTATCGCGGCCACGGCATTGTGGAGTCCGCCGGCATGCGCAAAGGCCTCATCGGCGAACTGGGTCCTGCGTCGCGTGCAGTCCGTTCCGCCAGTGAACAGGCCGAGCGCGTGGCGCGGCTCAATATAGTGGAGTGCGCCGTGGGCGTGGGCGGTCCGCACATTCGCGGACTCAATACCAACGGCGGCCTTGGGCTTGGCAACCGCATGCGCGAGATTACGCGTGAAGATGTGCGCAGCGCCGTCGACCGTGCGCGCGCTATCGCGCTGCCTCCCGATCGAGAGATTCTTCATCTGCTTCCGCGCCAGTTCATCCTTGACGAGCAACCCGGCATCTTCGATCCGGTGGGCATGGTGGGCGCGCGGCTTGAAGTGGATCTGCACATTGCCACCTGCTCCGGCAGTTCCATGCAGAGTGCGGTCACGTGTGCCAATCGCGCCGGGCTTGAGGTTTCTGAAGTCATTCTTGAATCCATTGCCGCGGCTGAAAGCACTCTGTCTGCCGACGAGCGCGAACTCGGCGTATGCTTGCTCGACATCGGCGCTCATTCAAGCGACCTGGTCGTATTCTTTGAGGGAGCCGTTGCGCACACCGCCTCAGTTCCCATTGGCGGCGCACACTTTACCAATGACCTCGCCATCGGGCTGCAGATGCCGGTAGCGCAGGCTGAAGAGCTCAAGCGGCAGTACGGCAATGCAGTGGTCACCTCGGTGCCGCAGTTGGCGGAGATTGAGATTGCCAATCCTGAGCCGCAAATGCTGCGGCTGCGCATGATTGCGGAAATTCTTGAGCCGCGAGCACGCGAGCTTATGCACTACGTAAAAGAGAGTTTGCGCCAGGGCGGTGTAGTGGACGCGCTGGGAGCCGGTTGCGTTCTCACAGGCGGCGGAGCCCTGCTTGCCGGTATGCTGGATGTAACGGAGAGCCAGTTGCGCGTACCGGCTCGAACGGGCATGCCGGTGCGCCTTTCCCATATGCCGGGCGAACTCGTTCATCCCGGCTTCGCTACCGCCATTGGCATGCTCCTGTACGTGCAACGGACTGGCGCCATGCGCGCTGCTGAAGACAACAGCCTGCGCTCCAAATTGCGCGCGCTGTTTGCGGCAAGTTATTAAATAGTTACGGAAGATGACCAGGAGGCAGGAGGTTTGAGCGAAATGGAACAGCCGAAAGACCAAGCCGGAGAAATGCGCATTCACTTTCACGATGAAACACCGCGCGGCGCCCGCATCAAGGTAATCGGCGTTGGTGGCGGCGGCGGCAATGCCGTCAATCGCATGATTCAGGCCAAGATGGAAGGCGTGGAATTCATCACCGCCAACACGGACGTTCAGGCGCTCAAGCTTTCGCAGGCCCCGGTCAAACTCCAGCTTGGCGTTCGGCTCACACTCGGTCTCGGCGCCGGCTCAAATCCTGACACTGGCCGCAGTGCCGCGCTTGAAGATTCCGAAAAAATTATTGAAGCCCTTGAAGGCGCCGACATGGTGTTTGTGACCGCAGGTTTGGGCGGTGGCACCGGCACAGGAGCGGCTCCGGTCATCGCGTCGCTGGCCAGCGAAATGGGCATCCTCACCGTCGCCGTCATCACCAAGCCTTTTTCGTTTGAAGGCAAACGCCGTATGCAGCAGGCAGAGCGCGGCCTTAAGGAACTCATCGAATCCGTCGACACCATGATCGTGATTCCCAACGAGAAGCTGCTGGCCGTTGCCAAAGATGCAGGTTTCTTTGAGAGTTTTCGCATAGCCGACGACGTGCTCCGCCAAGGCGTGCAGGGCATAAGCGACATCATCACCATCCCGGGCATCATCAACCGCGACTTTGCCGACGTAAAAACCACGATGGCCGGCATGGGCCACGCGGTGATGGGCACGGCCATCCGTTCGGGCGCTAACCGCGCAATTGAAGCTGCTCAGGCCGCCATGGCATCGCCTCTGCTTGAAGCCGGCGCAATCGACGGCGCACGCGGCATCCTCATCAACATCACCGGTTCCAACTCGCTCAAGCTCTCTGAGGTAAACGAGGCCTCAACGCTGATTCAATCGGCCGCCCATGAAGACGCCAACATCATCTTCGGCGCCGTGCTTGACGAGAAGATGGGAGACGACGTGAAGATCACCGTCATCGCCACTGGCTTTCGCGATCAGATGATGCCGGAACGCCGTGCCCGCATGTTGAGCGTGGAAGAAGCGCCGGTAGTTTCGATACCGATGGTGGCAGTTCCCGTCGAGTCGCCCAGCAGCTGGATGCATGAAGAAAAACCTGCCGCCGAACCAGCTCCGCCCGCGCCGCCATCACCCCCGCGCTTCAAAAGCGAGGAAGAAAGCGACGCCGACGAAAAAGGCGCAGTCGACTTCTACTTCACTTCCTCTACTCCTCCGGTTGCAACCAGCGTTACCGTCGCACCATCGCCGGTGGCCAATGCGGAAGAGCCCGAGCCGAATTTTGAAAGGGCGCAAGCCGATAGGGACGAGACGTTAACGGTTCGATTCGAAGAGCCTCTCGAGCCGGCACGGGCCGCCCAGTCTCAGCGGGATTATGTCGCCGATTTTGTTGAGGACCCTCACGTCGAAGCCGAGCAACATGCTCAGAACCCCGAGCCCGTCGCGTCGCTTTTTAACGAGGCCGCCGAGGAAGAGCATAAGGATCTCGACGTCCCCGCCTTCATGCGCCGGCACAAGTTCTAGATTGTGTTTTTCCGTTTTTGGAATTCGCAATGTTGCCTGTATAGTGCAGAAAGAAACCTTTCCAGCACGGAGTTGGCTCACAGGCAGCTTCAGCTCCGGGTGTATCAGTGGGTTACCTTCGTAATCAAATAGGCCATTGGTCTGTGGGAATCAGCCATAATTGGCTAATTACAGAGTGACTTGTATCACTCAAGTAGGCACTCATATCTGTCATATTTGGCAGAACTCACTACGAAAGAGTCATTTTCGTCTGTAGCGGGTTCATACAGGATAGATGCAACTTAAACGGGCCGCCTGGGGCGGACTTATAAGCAGGAAATCCAAATCCGAAGGGATATATAAGAATGACGCTGTCGCGCGGTTGGGCCCTGGGGGGCATAGTAAGTGGAGTGCTCGCCTTTTCATCTGTTGCGGTAGCGTTGAACGCGCCGCATACGCTTCACCGCGTCAAGCCGCAGCCTCATCTTTCCACTTCCCACCGGACCAGCACCCGCCACACTGCGTCGCACACGTCAAAATCCAGCACCGCGGTTCACACATCGTCTGCAGCCGCCAGGGCCGTGAACACAAGAACCGGCAAGGCACTTGTCGCCGGTTCAAAAGCCACCCTGCACACGGCTGTCGCCCGTCGGCACCGTTACTATGAACGATTTACCGCCAGTTCCTTCGCCACCAGCGACATTTTTACAGGCGACAAGATCGGCGGCGAAGACCCCGTTGTCCGACAGGCAGCTATTGACGCGCTCGATGGCATGAACGGCACCGCCGTAGTGATCGATCCGTCGAACGGGCGCATTCTGGCGATGGTCAATCAAAAGCTGGCACTTTCGCCCGGAGCCGAGCCCTGTTCCACCATCAAGCTCACCGTCGCACTTGCCGCGCTTTCTGAAGGATTGGTTACGCGCGACACGCCGGTGCAGCTGGCTGGTTTCCGCATGAACATGACCCAGGCGCTGGCCAAGAGCAACAACCTCTATTTTGAGGAATTGGGCCGCGAGCTTGGCTTTGAGCGCGTTCGCCACTACGCCACCGAATTCGGTCTGGGCGAGCTGGCCGGCTACGAAATTCCCGGTGAGCAGCTTGGTACGTATCCTGATCAGGCCATTCCCGCCTCAGAGGGCGGGGTAGGCCGCATGTGCAGCTTTGGGCAGGGCGTATCGCTTACCCCGCTGCAGTTGGGAGCCTTTGTGGCCGCCATCGCCAACGGCGGCACCCTCTATTATCTACAGCACCCCACCACGCCGGACGAAGCGGCCCACATGATGCCCAAGGTCAAGCGGACTCTCGATATCGCGCACTACGTGCCTGAAATGCAGGACGGCATGGCCGGCGCCGTGGAATACGGAACCGCCCGCCGCTTGCGCGCCAGCTTTACCCAGCTCCCGGTTTTCGGCAAAACCGGCACCTGTTCTGATAATGGAACCCGCTTTGGCTGGTTCGCTTCCTACTCTGAAACGCCACAGGGCAACCTCGTTACCGTCTTCTTCCTTGAGGGTGGCCGGCCCACGTTTGGCCCCCGCGCCGCAGAGCTTACCGGCGCTTTCTACAAGAATCTGTGGGATCACGAGTACTTTGCTCAAAAGGACACTGTTGCTAGCACGACAACCCCGGGGGAAACCGGCGCGGCTGCCACCGGCACGGCCGCTTCGCAATAGCGGTCTATCCCGCAATTTACTCAAGAAGCCGCCTTCGGGCGGCTTTCTTGCGTATGAGCACGAACCAAATGTTCGCCTTCTGCAACGAATTCGCTTTTGCTACATCCGATAGAATGTAGCCCTCCAGGTTTTTTGGCCGTCGTCCCACCTTGACGGATGATCCGGATGCGAGCAATCTTCGTACAAAGGCAGGATCTTCCCCTATGGAATTACCCATCCACGTCTTGCAGATGTACGGCTACTTCCTGCTCTTCTCCTGGGTGCTGATCGAACAGTTTGGCATCCCATTGCCGGCCACACCTGTACTTTTGGCCGCAGGAGCGCTTTCGGCCGAGGGGCAGCTCAGTTTTTCCATGGCATTTGCTGTAGGCATCGCGGCTTCAGTGATGGCGGACAGCATCTGGTTCATCGTTGGGCGCAAATACGGCCATCACGTTCTGCGCATCCTCTGCAAAATGTCTCTTGAACCGACTACCTGTGTTCGCCGTACGCAAGACTCGTTTGGCCGCCGCCGCGCCGCCACGCTCATGATCGCCAAGTTCGTGCCAGGGCTGGCCACACTGGCTCCGCCCGTAGCCGGCGAAAACGGCATGGGCTTCGGCGCATTTTTATTTTTTGACGGCATTGGCTCCGCCCTCTGGGTGGGCGCGCTGCTGGCTGCAGGGCGCTTCTTTGGCGACCTGCTCAAGCACAACGCGCAGATGCTCGATTGGGTCGGCCGCTTCTCCGGCCTGCTGCTCTTCCTGGGCATTGTGGGCTTCTTTGTGGCCCGGCTTTGGCGCCGCCGCGTCATCCTGAAAGAATTGGCTGCTGCGCGACTGGAACCTGAAGAGCTGAAGCGCCAGCTCGATCAAGGCGACCTGGTATTCATCGTCGACCTGCGCCACCCGCTTGAGCTCTTGCCCGATCCATTCACGCTGCCGGGTGCTCTGCATTTCTCGCCAGAGTCACTCGCCGCGCGGCACATTGAGATTCCGCGCGACCGCGACGTGGTGCTGTTCTGCACCTGCCCCAGCGAGGCCACAGCCGCAAAAACGGCCATGGCCCTGCACAAGCTGGGCATTGAGCGCGTGCGCCCGTTGCGCGGCGGATACGACGAGTGGAAGCGACTCGGCTTCCCGCTTGAAGCAGTCAACAATCCCGGATTTGCGCGCTTGGCCGAAGCCGCCTCCTGAGCGGAGTTGCGCTTCGCGGTCGCTGCAAGTGCAATTGCCGGCTCATGGCTTTAAGCTAAGTAAGGTTCCGAAAGCAAGCAGGGAGCACTCACTTGGCCTACAAAGATCTGCGTGACTGGATTCAAACTCTCGAAAAGCAGGGCGAGCTGAAGCGTATCCGCGAGGAAGTCTCGCCTGAGCTCGAAATCACCGAGATCACCGATCGCGTTTCTAAAATCGGAATGCAGAGCGGCTCCTATGCGGCTGCGGAAAAGTCAAGCGCCGGCAAGTACGCGCCCGGCGGACCAGCTCTGCTTTTCGAAAACATCAAAGGCCATCCAGGGCACAAGGTCTTCATCAACCAGTTCGGCAGCGAACGCCGCATGGCCATGGCGGTCGGCGTCGAAAATGTTGAGCAGATCGCCGAGCGCATTCACTCGCTGATAAACATCAAGCCGCCCACCGGCATGTTGGACAAGCTCAAGATGCTGCCGCAACTTGGCGCGTTAACCTCTGCGTTTCCCAAGACCGTCAGCGCCAAGGACGCGCCCTGCAAGCAGGTCATTCTCAAAGATAATTTCGACCTGAACGCGTTTCCGATTCTGAAGTGCTGGCCCAATGATGGCGGGCGCTTTATCACGCTGCCCTGCGTGCACACGCGCGACCCGCGCACAGGCAAGCGCAACATTGGCATGTATCGCATGCAGGTTTACGACGGCCAGACAACCGGCATGCACTGGCAGCGGCAGAAAGTTGCAGCCGAGCATTATCGTGAAGCACTGCGCCAGGCCGCTGCTGCCAACGCTACTGCAGATCCGAAAGTCGCGCGCGTTGCAGCAATGGCTGAGTCTGCGGGTGGCACTGTGGCAATCCCCGACGGCCCCATCGGCGGCCTGCCGCAGGTAGCCATGGGCAAGCTGCAGGGCTCACGGCTGCAAGTGGCCGTGGCCATCGGCACCGATCCCGCGACGACGTTTGCCGCCATCGTTCCCGCACCACCTGAGGTGGAAGAATTTCTCATCGCAGGCTTCCTGCGCGGCGAGCCGGTTGAAATTGTGAAGTGCGAAACCGTCGACCTTGAAGTGCCTGCGAATGCTGAAATTATTCTTGAGGGCTACGTCGAACTTGGCGAACTGCGCAGCGAAGGCCCTTTCGGCGATCACACCGGCTTCTATACGCTCACTGACGATTACCCCGTCTTCCATCTCACCTGCATCACGCATCGCAAAGATCCCATTTACGCGGCAACCATCGTCGGTAAGCCGCCCATGGAAGATGCGTGGATGGGCAAGGCCGTGGAGCGGATTTTCCTGCCCGCCATGAAGATGCAGATTCCCGAGCTGGTCGACATTCACCTGCCGGTCGAAGGCGTTTTTCACAACCTCATGCTGGTCTCCATCAAGAAGAGTTATCCCGGCCACGCACGCAAGGTGATGAACGCCATCTGGTCGCTGGGCCAGGCCATGTTTACCAAGTGCATTGTGGTTGTGGATGAAGACTGCGATGTGCAGAATGTGGCCGAGGTGGTGCTGCGCGTTACCAACAACATTGATCCCGAACGCGACATACAGTTCACGCTTGGCCCCATCGACTCTCTCGACCACGCATCCCGCCTGCCGAATTACGGTTCCAAGATGGGCATTGACGCCACACGCAAGTGGAAGGCCGAGGGCTTCGAGCGGCAGTGGCCCGCAATGATTGAAATGGACCGCGCCACCAAAGAGAAAGTCGACGCCATCTGGGCCAAGCTTGGGCTCTAGATGGATAGGTCTCAACTGACTCGGCGCCATGTGTCTGCTATACCTAAATTCATGCGTTGCTTACTCGCCAGGACTGTTCTCTTTTGCATTTTGCTGGCCGCAGCTTCACCTCTCTTCGCGCAGCAGGCTCCTGAAAATTTTCGCTGGATCGATTTCCACTCGCCCAAAGATCAGGACGTGGTGGTCTGGGTGACGCGCTCGCTGGCCGTAGGCGACTGGACAGCGATTCGCGAGATTGCCGTCGAGTACGACGCTGCTCTCGTCGTCACCACCAATCGAGCCACGCCGCAATCGCCGCCCAATACCGACGCGTTTACCGTTTGGAGCGCTTCGCTTACCGAGCACACCGCCACGCCGCTCATTCGCGGAGTCAACCTGCGCTGGCAAGACTGGATGCGCTTTTCCGACGACGCTCCCTACGAGCTCGCCGTGCTTTACGACGATTGCCGCGATTGCATTGCGAATACCTACTTCACCGCTTTCCACTACGACGTGAAAACCCACAACTGGCTGGCGCGATGGATTCGCAACGGTCAGGGCGTTCCCATGTTCAGCGCCAACACGCCGCCGGGCGTGGACTGGACGCAGGCCTACGCAGTGTTTGCGGAGGGCAACGGCCGCGAATACCTCGTTACCTGGAGCCACTTCGACTACGCCAGCAAAAAGCCGTCCGACGATTTTATTTATCGCTACGATCAGGACCCCGTCAGCGGCCTCGATCGCACCCAACCGCTGTCCGGCCAGAGCGCGACTGATATGAAAATGCGCATCTGCCGCGGACAGGATGCGGTCGCCGGGCTATCGCGAGGACAGGATTCTGAAATCTGTCAAAAACTGCTGCCGCCCACTGAACGTAAACCGGTAACAACACCGCCGGCCAACAATCGCGGAAAGATGGGGCTGCCCGGTGCGAGGCATTGACGTGACATTGGCCTTAAATTCAATGGCAACAGTGCGAGAACTCGTACGCTACTCCTGCGGAAACCAGCCTCGTGGATACTTCAGGAAGGCCATCGTATACTAGGTTTATGTCGATTGTGCGCAACATTGCGGGCGTGGTGAAGGGCATGAGCATCACCTTCGGGGAGATGCTGGAGCCCAGTCAGGTGGAGAACTATCCTGACGGTCCCGGCCCGCTGCGCGGCGCGGTGTTAGAGGCGCGTTATCGCGGAGCGCACGTTTTGCAGCGCGACGAAAACGGCCTTGAAAAATGCGTTGCCTGTTTCCTTTGTGCAGCCGCCTGCCCGGCCAATTGCATTTACATTGAAGCGGCCGAGAATACTGAAGAGCTGCGCATCTCTTCGTCCGAACGCTTCGCCAAGGTCTACAACATCGACTACAACCGCTGCATTTTTTGCGGCTACTGTGTTGAAGCCTGCCCCACTGACGCCATTACCCATGGCCACGGCTTCGAACTGGCAACGCTGAACGCGACCAACCTGGTCATGCGCAAAGAAGACATGCTGCTTCCGGTCGCGTCGCTCACCGCTGCCAAGTAGTACAGCAGTCCTCTTCATCCCCGGGCAAAGATCAGACAAAAGAAAAATCCACAATTTGTGAACCTGGGAAGATTTTTATGCGTATCCCCCTGTGGCGCGGCCACAGGGACTTGTGGCAGACTTGTGTGGTAACGCCACAGGAGTAGAATGAGCGACTCCAGACTCGATCTTTTACAGGGAACCCTGGACCTGATGGTCCTGCAGACGCTGCTGGCCATGGGATCGTTGCACGGCTACGGCATTGCGCGGCGCATTGAGCAAGCGAGCGGAAACCAGGTGCTACTGAACCAGGGCACCATCTACGCCTCGCTGGTTCGCCTGGAACAGCGCGGCTGGATTCGCTCCAAGTGGGGCACATCCGACAACAATCGCAAAGCGAAGTTCTACTCGATTACCAATACCGGCAAGCGCCAGTTGGCTGAAGACTCGCGTTACTGGCGGCGCCTGACCTCAGTAATGGAACGCATGTTCGCCATGGGGCCAGCCGGGGAAGTGGAACCCGGCGATCTGTGAGCCGGCTGAAGCGTTTGCGCGGGCGAGTGTGGGCATTCTTCGCCAAGCCAGTGCTTGATGCCGAACTCGAAGCCGAGTTCGAAGCGCACCTGCAGCTAGCCGTCGACGAATACATGGAACACGGCATGTTGCCCGCTGAAGCGCGACGCCAGGCACTCATCGATTTTGGAGGTGTTCAGCAGGCAAGAGAAAAGCAAAGGGAGGCGCGCGGACTTATGCACATCGACATTCTGCTTCAGGATCTAAAGTACACGGTGCGCAAGCTCCTGCGCGATCCAGGATTCACCGCAGTGGCCGTGCTGATTCTCACGCTAGGCATCGGCGCCAACATTGCTGTCTTCAGCGTAGTGAACACAATCATGTTGCGACCGTTACCGTTTCCAAACGCGCACGAACTTGTCTGGATCGCGCCGCCGCCTGCAAAATGCGGTTTCTCCTGCGCGACGTACTCTACCGATGCATACGATGAATTCCGTGCCGGCAGTCGCTCCTACCAGGACGTGACTGGGTACTTCGCTTTCTCAACGCCCGGCAATCTCCGTGTCAGCATGGGGAGTGGCACTCCAGTTTCCGCCACAAGTATCGACGTGATTGCGAATTTCTTCCAAGTGCTGGGTGTTTATCCGGCCATGGGCCGCTTGCTAAATACCGATGACGCGCTTAATGGAGCGGCGCCGGTCATCGTGCTGACAGACGCGTGGTGGAGACGTCAGTTTGCGGCTGATCCCAACATAATCGGCAAGTCCTTCGATATTAACGGACGGCAGACGACTGTGGTTGGCGTGCTGCCCAGAGCATTTGATTTTGGCGCAGTGTTTTCGCCGGGAGCCAAGGTTGATGCGCTCACTCCGCTTCCTCTTTACGGAGATCCGCGCAATTGGGGCAACATCATCACATTCATCGGACGTATGAAGCCAAGTGTGACCCTTTCACAGGCGCGCCAGGATGCCGTTGTGGTTGCGCCGAAATTGTGTTGGAACAACCGCATTCCTCAAACCTGCGGAAGCTATAAGACGCCCGTGCCTGTGCCGCTAAAAGACTATGTGAGCGGTCGTCTGCGGCACTCGCTGATTGTGCTGTGGTGCGCCGTAGGTATGATTTTGCTGATCGCCTGCGTAAACCTCTCCAACCTACTACTTGCGCGTGCCGCGGCGCGTTCCAAGGAATTTGCTATGCGTGCGGCGCTCGGCGCGGGTCGTTTCCGTATCGTTCGCCAACTTTTAACCGAGAGCATGGTACTTTCCGTCGCCGGTGCACTATTCGGTCTTATCCTTGCAGCACTTCTGCTCTCATGGCTCTCGCATCAAGGCGCGATTGCGCTCCCGCTGCTGAGTCAATTGCGCATTGACAGGGCCACTCTTGGGTGGACGTTACTGACAGCGATTGCCGCAGCCGTTTTCTTTGGCATGGTTCCCGGCTTTCGCATCGCAACGGGCAACCTGCACGAGGCGCTCAAGGACTCATCCGCAGGCTCCGGGCAAGGCCGCAAACACGAGCGTCTTCGCTCCGTCCTGGTCATATCAGAAGTAGCGCTAGCTTGTGTTTTGCTGGTCGGTGCCGGCCTTCTGTTGCGCAGCTTTCTGCATGTTCTGGATGTAGACTTAGGGTTTCAGCCTGAGCGTGCTGCGGCGATAAAAGTAGATGACGGTGCCCTCAATCCAACCTTCAGTGTTGATGAAATACAGAGGCGCACCGTGATGTACCAGCAAATATTGAGTCGAGTGAGCACCATTCCGGGTGTGGAAGCAGCAGGCATAACGGATTACCTTCCCTTGGATCGTAATCGCTCATGGGGATTGCCGTTCCCGAAAGGAGTTCGTCGTCCAGAGAACCTTACCGGCGGCCCGCTGGTGTACGTGGTCTCGCCAGGATATCTGCGGGCAATGGGGACGCGGCTGCGCGGGCGTGACTTTACGTGGGACGACCGCTTACAGGGGGAGCATGTAGCAATAATCAACCAGGCGCTCGCCCGTTTCCTGGCTAGCTATGCACACTGGCCGAATGCTAACCCGATTGGTCAACTTCTTAATGGCAGTGGCGGGGATACACGCATCGTAGGCGTAACAGATGATGTGCATGCAGAGACGGTAGAAGGGGAGGCAGGGTGGCAGATTTACTATCCTTCAACTCAGAAGGTTCCTGCCGGAACAGAATTGGTGGTTCGTACAACGTTGCCGCCCGGTCAGTTGGCTTCCAGCGTTCTGCGCACACTGCGTGACCTCAATCCCAACCAACCCGCGGCTGAGTTCAAACCGATCAGCATGCTGGTGGACCACGCCAACTCACCGCGACGCTTCTTCATGATATTGGTGGGTGCATTTGCCTTGCTCGGTCTGTTGCTTGCCGCGCTCGGCATTTATGGTGTCATCTCTTACTCAGTCACGCGCCGCACTCAGGAGATAGGCATTCGCATGGCGCTTGGCGCACGCGCGGGGCTGATTCAGCGCCAGGTGCTTTCGCAGTCGCTGTGGCTGGTGGCTGTTGGAATCGCAATTGGCGCGGTAGTTTCAGTCGCTATTGCTCATCTGGTGGCATCGATGTTATATGCCACTTCGCCGTGGGACGCGGCAACCTACTGCGCCATTGCGACGGCGCTGTTTGCAGTCGCGCTGGTTTCAGGCTACTTGCCTGCACGCCGCGCATCGAACATTAGTCCGCTGGTAGCTCTGCGCTCTGAGTAAAACCGAGATCTACGCGGCGCCGGCCAGTAAACCGCGCGCGCGTAGCTCGGTCAACACGCGTTCCACTTTCCAGTCGAGAGCGCCGGTTCCGTCAATTTGCAGATCAGCATTTGCAGCGGAAGGACGCACATATGCAATACTCGCCGGCCGCACCGTCGCCTCGTATTGTTGCCGAATCGAATCTGGAGTGCGGCCGCGCTCCTCAATATCGCGTTTCATACGCCGCTCAAAGCACAACGAATCGGGCGTGTCCACGTAAACGCGCAAGCTATAGAGCGGCAGCAATTCCGGATAGTGCAGAGCGAACAGCCCTTCCACCACCAGGAACGATCCGGCCGCAACGCGTTCCGTTTGACCCACGACGCGCGTGTGTGTTGAGAAATCGTAGATCGGCCGATCGATCGATTCGCCGCGTCCCAGGGCCGCCACGTGAGCGGCCAGCAGCGGGCTTTCAATCATGGCAGGATCATCGAAGTTCTGCTTGATGCGCTCGCTGAACGGCATCGGCCCAAGATCGCGATAGTAGTTGTCCAGATGAAAATGAATGCCGCCCAGCGTATGCGCCAACTCGGCTGCAAGCGTCGTTTTTCCAGAGCCGGAGCAGCCCGCGATCCCCAGCACCACCGGCGGGAAGGGCAGCCGCGGCGAATCGTCGTTCTCGATCACTGGTTCGCTTCCATTGCCGTGGCGATGCGCGGAATGAGCCTGTTGATCAGTGCGGCCAGCCGCTTCTCCACTCTCTTGCCCGTCTCCGAAACTTCTTCGTGACTGAGTTGGGTTGCGCCCAAGCCTGCGGCGAGATTCGTCACGCAGGATATTCCAAGCACCTCAACTCCCATGTGCCGCGCAACGATCGTCTCCGGCACGGTAGACATGCCCACCAGCGTAGCTCCCAATGCGCGGAAAGCGCGTACTTCCGCCGGCGTTTCGAAACTCGGTCCTGGAGTTGCCAGGTAAACACCTTCTTCCAACTCAAATCCTTCTTCGGCGGCA
>Ga0265313_10001146_pt1 | contig 25318 bp, 22 predicted proteins | sample 4123metaG_FD_203122 | JGI IMG/M metagenome (GOLD analysis project Ga0265313, IMG submission 203122) | Rhizosphere microbial communities from Carex aquatilis grown in University of Washington, Seatle, WA, United States - 4-1-23 metaG | ecosystem: Host-associated > Plants > Roots > Rhizosphere >...
TGCCAACGTCGCCGACCACGCGCGGGTGATCACTGTCGTAGCCGCGGTGCGTCGCGAGATCGAACGCCACCGATAAACCCGCCTGTCCCGCGGCGAGATTGCGTTTGTAGAACGCGTTCGATTCCTCCGCCGTCGAAAAGCCGGCGTATTGGCGCACCGTCCACGGCTTGCCGACATACATCGTCGCGTAGGGCCCGCGCGTGAACGGCGCCAGCCCCGGCATCGTGTCGAGCTCGCTCGCGGGCGGCAGATCGTCGGCCGTGAACACCGGCTTCACCGCGATCTGCTCGTAAGTTTGCCACGGCGGCGCATCCGGCGCTGGCGCAGTTTTCGCCTCGGCGAACGTGAACGCGTCGTAGGCGAGCTTCGTGAAATCAGGTGCGTTTTTCATGCAGAGGCTCCGATCTTCTTCAGCAACTTGGCCAGCAATTCATAGACGTTCGCGCGGATATGAATGAACTCGTCCACGCCCGCCTCGCGATACGCGGCGACCACGGCCGCATCCGCCGGCAGTCCCGCCAGCACCACGACGACATCCGGTTTCGCCGCCTTCACGGCCTTCGCGAATGCCGGCACGAGCGCCGGGTAGGTTTCGTCCGTCGAACAAAGCACCGCGACCGGCGCGCCCGACGCCACCGCCGCCTGCGCCGCCGCCTCGGCCGTGTCGAAGGTCTGCTTCGCCACCGCCTCGAATCCGCCGACGCCAAAAAACCCCGCGGAAAAATCCGCGCGCGCCTTGTGCTGAATCACCGGCCCGATCTTCGCGAGGAACACCCGCGGCCGCGCGCCCGAGCGCGCCGCGAACGCCGCCGATGCCGCGCGCAGCTCTTCAAAATCCACCGCCGCGCGCCGCAGCACCACCGGCGCGATCGACGCTTCCGCCTCGCCGTCGGCCCGCGCCAGCCGGCTCAGTTGCCCGATCGTCGCGCCTTCGCGCGCCAGCGAAAGCGCCGCCGCAAAGCCCGCGCCCCAATCCGCGGACGGCTGCCGGGCCGGCGCCACGCCGCGTCGCGCGCGGATTTCGCGATTGCGTTTTTCCTTGCGCCCTTCCGCGTCCACTTTCGCGAGCACAAACGGCGTCTCTTTCAAATTCGGAAATAGATTGGTGCCGACGATGCCGACGCGACGCTTCGCGACCGCATCGCGCTTTTCCGCCGCCGACTTGGCGACGAGTTGCTGCGGATAACCCGCGCGCAACGCCGCCGCGAGTCCGCCGCGGCTCTCGATGTCCTGGAACAGCACCCACGCCTTGCGCGCGAGTTCGTCGGTGAGCTTTTCGACATACCACGATCCGCCCGCCGGATCGGCGGTCTCGGCGAAGCTGAATTCCTCCGCGAGCAGTGTGTGCACGTTGCGCGCAATCCGCCGCGAAAACTCCGTCGTCGCGCCGGTCACTTCGTCGAACGGCGAAACATGGATGCCGTCGCAGCCGCCGAGCACTGCGGACAGCGCCTCCGTAGTCGAGCGCAGCATGTTCACATGCGGATCGAGCAAGGTTTTGTCCCAGCGGCCGGTTCCGGCGCGCAAAGTTGCGCGCGCGGCCACGCTCGCGTCCGCGCCGAACGCCGTCACCACCCGCGCCCACAACGGCCGGAACGCGCGGAACTTCGCGATCTCGGTGAAAAACTGCGGCCCGATCGCGAAACGAAAATCCATCCGCTGCGCCGCCGTCGCGGCACTCACATGCCGTTCACCGACCGCGCGCAAATACTCCGCGGCCGCCGCGAGCGCGAACGCGAGTTCCTGCGTCGCCGTGCCGCCCGCCTCGCCCCACGCCGTCGCGTTCACGCCGATCGTGTTCAGCGCGGGCAGATACGTTTCCGCCCACGCCGTCCAGCCGGCGAGCGAGTCGTAGAGCGGGTTGAGCGACGCCGGCAGCCGGCCGGTCGCGATCCAGTGGCCGAGCGGATCGGCCGTCAGGCTCCCGGAAAGTTTGGCCCACGCGATTCCGCGGCTGCGGGCGAATTCGAGAAACACCGACGCCACCGGCAGCGCATCCGCGCCCGCATCGACGTAAACCGGCACCGCCGTCAGATCGACGCCGTGCAGCGCCGCTGCAACATCCTCGACATCCGCGAGCGACAAACCGCCCGCACCGACGCTCGCCGCCTCGGCTTCGTCCGGATCGAGCCCACCGCGCGTCGCCACATCCGGCGTGAACACGACGGCATTCTGGCCGCTCATCAAATCCAGCCGCAGCGCCGCATTGAATTCCGCCGTCGAACCGGCCACGATTTCCTGCGCGAGTTTCCACGTTCCGTTCTTGTAGCCAAGCGGCCGCACGCCGCGGACGAAAGGCGCTTCGCCCGGCCGCGCGTCCGCGTTCGGCAGATCGGCGAGATCGGCGCGCGTGTAGAGTGGTTGCAACGCGATGCCCTCCGGCGTGCGCGTCACGAATTTTTTTTCGAACGACGCGCCTTTCAACTCGGCTTCGACGGTCGCGCGCCAGCGCGCGAGCGCAGCGGCAAGGTCATCGGCGGCGGCATTGGGCGGCGGCGAAATGGTGGACATGGAACGGTGGCGGGTTGAGGAAAAAATCTGTTCGCCGTGACAGTAGAACTTCGGCGCCCGCGCTGCTCCGCAGATTTTGCCAAGGGATGCCCATAATTGGCCAATCCATGCGATGCCCGGCCCGCCGATCGCAGGCATACTGTCCGCGTCACCGAAACACCTTCCGCCACTGCACCACTCTCATGATCACTAAAATCGATCACCTCGGAATCGCGGTTCGCTCGCTCGACGAGACGATCCCGTATTACGAAAAAGCCCTCGGGCTCACCTGCGCGCATCGCGAGGAAGTGCCATCGCAAAAAGTGCGCACCGCCTTTTTCAACGTGGGCGAGGTTCACCTCGAACTGCTCGAGCCGACATCGCCGGACAGCCCGATCGCCAAGTTCCTCGAGAAGAACGGCGAGGGCGTGCACCACGTCGCGTTCGCCTCGAGCGATATTAACGCACAACTCCGCGCCGCCGCCACCAACGGCGTCCGGCTTATCAACGAGCAGCCCTTCGAGGGCGCCGCCGGCAAACTCGTCGCCTTTCTCCATCCGAAATCCACCCACGGCGTCCTGACCGAGTTCTGCGCGCCGAAGTCCAACTGAGCCCGCGCATCGCGGCCTCACCTTCTCCCTCTCATGCCCATCGATCCCAAACTTCTCGAAGAACTCCGCCGGCGTCGCGCCGAAGCCGCCGCTGGTGGCGGTCCGGAAAAACTCGCCGAACGCAAAAAGAAAGGCCTGCTCACCGCTCGCGAGCGCATCGACGCGCTCTTCCAGCCCGGCAGCTTTCTCGAATCCGGCATGCACGCGCAGCATGACTGCCACGACTTCGGCATGGAAAACAAATCCCTGCCCGGCGACGGCGTCATCACCGGCATCGGCTACATCGACGGCCAGCCCGTCGCGGCTTTCAGCCATGATTTCATGATCGGCGGCGGCGCGCTCGGCCGCATTCAGTCGAAAAAGGTCTGCGACCTCCTCGACTACGCGATGCAGTCCGGCATGCCCGTCATCGGCATCAACGACTCCGGCGGCGCGCGCATTCAGGAAGGCGACGAAGCACTCTCCGGCTACGGCCAGATTTTTTTCCGCAACGTTCTCCTTTCCGGCGTCGTGCCGCAGATTTCGATCATCGCCGGCCCGTGCGCCGGCGGCGCCGCGTATTCGCCGGCGCTGACCGACTTCATCATCATGACGCGGAAAAACGCGCAGATGTTCATCTGCGGTCCCGACGTCATCAAGGCCGCCACCGGCCAGGTCACCACGATGGACGAGATCGGCAGCGCCACCGCGCACGCCACGATTTCGGGCAACATCCATTTCGTCGCCGACGACGACCTGCACGCCTTCGAGATTGCGCGCAAGCTCCTCAGTTTTCTCCCGCCAAACAACATCATGGATCCGCCGCACCGCCTGCCGCCGGCCGTCTCGCTCGATCCCGACGAGCGCCTGAACGAACTCGTGCCCGCCGATCCGAAAAATCCGATCGACTCGCTCAAGGTCATCTCGCTCCTCGTCGATGACGGTGACTTTCTCGAAGTGCAGAAGGATTTTGCCAAAAACATCATCATCGGCTTCGGCCGCATCCAGGGCATCGTCGCCGGCATCGTCGCCAACCAGCCCATGGTCAAGGCCGGCACGCTCGACATCGATTCGTCCGACAAGGGCGCGCGTTTCATCCGGTTCTGCAATATCTTCAACATCCCGATCGTCACGCTCGTCGATGTCCCCGGCTTCATGCCCGGCGTCGCGCAGGAACGCGGCGGCATCATCCGCCACGGCGCGAAGATGCTCTTCGCCTACGCCTCCGCCTCCGTGCCGAAAATCACCGTCATCATGCGCAAGTCCTACGGCGGCGCCTACCTCGCCATGTGCAGCCGCGACATGGGCGCCGACGTCGTTTACGCGTGGCCGTGCTCCGAGATCGCCGTGATGGGCGCCGAGGGCGCGGTTGGCGTGCTCTACAAAAAGGAAATCGCCGCCGCCGCCGACCCGAAGAAAAAAGCCGCCGAGCTCGCGGCCGAGTATCGCGAGAAATTCTCCTCGCCCTACGAAGCCGCCGCCAAGGCGATGATCAACGACGTCATCGAGCCCGCGCAAACCCGCGGCTGCGTCGCGATGGCGCTGCGCAACACCCTCACGAAGCGCGAAAACCGCCCGCCGAAGAAACACGGCAACATCCCGCTATGAACGCCACCACCGTTTCATCTTCCGCTGGCGCGATCGCGCCGGACGTTTTGATCGTCATCGCCGCGGCCATCGCCGCCACGCTCGGCCGCGGCGCCTGCGTCGTCGCCGTGCGCACGATCCGGCCCGCGCCGCGCTCCATCGAAATGTATGGTCAGCCGTGGTCCATCGAGGGCCGCCGCGAGATCTATTCCTCCCATCGTTTCCGCTGAAATTTACCACGCTCTTCCATGAAAAAACTTCGCGTCACCGTTGACGGCAAACCTTATGAGGTCCTCGTCGAAATGCTCGACGAACCCGCCGCGGCTACCGTGGCTCCGCCGCCGACCGCGGCCCCGCCACCACCTCCTCCGCCTGTCGCGCAACCTGTCGTCGCACCCGCACCCGCGGCTCCCGCCGCGGCCGCTGGCGACGTCACGAGCCCGCTCTCCGGGAAAATCGTCTCGATCGACGTCAAGCCCGGCCAGCATGTCGATGAAGGCGCCCAAGTCGTCACCATCGAAGCGATGAAGATGAACACCTACGTCTTCGCGCCGAAAGCCGGCACCGTTGAATCCGTCTTCGTCAACCCCGGCGACGGCGTCAACGAGGGCCAGGCCATCCTGCGCATTGTCTGAGCGCCCCGCCTTTGATTCGGCCATGAACGCGATCGCTCCCCTGCCACCCGAAACTTCGGCCGCCCAGGCCGAAGGTTGGTTCGTTCACACCGCGAACGAAATTGGCTCGACCAATTCCGCCTCCGGCCGCCTGCCCGCATGGCACGCCGTGCGTGCCCGTGTCCAGACCGACGGACGCGGCCGCTCGGGCCGCTCGTGGGTTTCCGACGAAGGTGGCCTCTGGCTCTCGGCCGTCGTGCCGTGCCCCGGCGGCCGTGCGAAATGGGCCATCCTCCCGCTCGCCGCCGGCTGGGCGATCATCGCTGCGTTGAAGGAACTCGGCGCGCGCGACCTCCGCCTGCGCTGGCCGAACGACATCATGGTCGGCCGCCGCAAGCTCGCCGGTCTCCTCGTCGAGCGCTTTACCGCCACGACCGCCGTCGTCGGCATCGGCCTCAACGTCTTCAATTTTCCCGAGGCCGCCGAGCCCGCGCTCGCCGGCGTCACCGCGCGCCTCGCCGACCTCGTGCCCGGCGGCTACACGCTCGACGACCTCGCGCGGCTCATTCTGCGTTCGATCGGCCGCGCGCATGCGCTCATCCGCGACGACGAATTCCGCATCATCGCCGACGAACTCAACGTCCAGTGGTCGGAAGCGCGGCTCGTCTCCGTCACGCTCACCGGCCGCGCGCACACTTTCGCCGGCCTTTTCCACGGCATCGACGAAGCCGGTCGCATCCGTCTCACCACCGAACGTTACGGCCGTTGCACCTACGACGCGTCGCAAGTCGCCCTTTTCCGCGAACTCGAGTAAACCTGAACTGATTTCTTCCATGTCCAAAGTCCTTTTTAACAACACCGTCCTTCGCGACGGTCACCAATCGCTCGCCGCCACCCGCATGACGACGGCGCAGATGCTCCCCGCCGCGCCCATCCTCGACGGCATGGGCTTCGCCGGCCTCGAAACCTGGGGCGGCGCGACGATCGACTCGTGCCTGCGCTATCTCGGCGAAAATCCCTTCGACCGCCTGCGCACCCTCAAGAAGGTCGCGCCACTTACTCCGCAGATCATGCTGCTGCGCGGCCAAAATATCGTTCAATACATGAGCTTCCCCGACGACGTCGTCGAAGCCTTCGTGAAGGCCAACGCCGCCGCCGGCCAGGACATCTTCCGCATCTTCGATGCGCTGAATGACGTCCGCAACCTCGCCACCGCGATCAAGGCCGTGCGCGCCTCCGGCAAGCACGCCCGCGGCGAGGTCTGCTACACCACCAGCCCCGTGCACACGATCCCCGCCTTCGTCGCGATGGCGATCGAGCTCGAAAAAATGGGCTGCGATTCCTTCGGCATTAAAGACATGTCCGGCGTCATCGCGCCGCGCATCGCCTACGATCTCGTCAAGGAACTCAAAGCCAAGATCGGCATTCCCGTCACGCTGCACACGCACGACACCGCCGGCCTCGGCGCCGCCGCGTATCTCGCCGCGATCGACGCCGGTGTCGACGCCGTCGAAACCTCGATCGTCCCCTTCGCCAACGGCACCTCGCAGCCCGACACGCTGCGCATGCTCGCGCTTCTCGAAGGCCACCCGCGCTGCCCGTCCTTCGACAAAGCCAAGCTCCAAAAACTCCGCGAGCACTTCACCGTCGTTTACAAGGAACTCGAGAAATTCACCTCGCCCGCCAACGAGCGCGTCGACACCGACACGCTGGTTTACCAAGTCCCGGGCGGCATGCTTTCGAACTTCCGCACGCAACTGAAGGAGCAGAACATGTCCGACAAGTTCGAGCAGGTCATGGCCGAGATTCCCTACGTTCGCGCCTGTCTCGGCTGGATTCCGCTCGTCACGCCCACCTCGCAGATCGTCGGCACCCAATCGATGATGAACGTGAAGTTCGGCCGCTGGAAGAATTTCTCCCAGCCGGCGATCGACATCGCGCTCGGCAAATACGGCAAGACGCCCGGCCCGATCGATCCCGATGTGCTCGAACTCGCGATGAAGAAGTCCGGCCAAAAATGCATGGAGAGCCGTCCCGCTGACGCACTCGCCCCGCGCATGCCGAAACTCCGCGAGGAACTCGCCGCCGCCGGCCTGCCGACCGACGACGAAGCCTGCGTGCTCTACGCGATGTTCCCCCGCGAATTCGCCGCGCTGCACAAGAAAAACGGCGCGCCCGCCCCGGCACCCGCCACGGTCGTGCCCGCGCGCACTCCGGCCCCAACCGCCGCCGCGCCTGCACCCGCCGCGCCGCGCCGTTTCGCAATCACGATCGGCACCCAGCGCACCGAGGTTAGCGTCGCCGAAATTCAATAACGCGGCGTTCGGTTCGTCTTCACGGTCCCGCCCGCGGCCGAATGTGCCGAGCGGGAACCCAACGCGCTGCGTTTTTCCAGCGTTGTCTATTCGGTCGAAGCAGGTTCTCTGCGACGACGGCCGTTTTCCCGCGACCGTCGTCCCAATCCTTCGCCATGCCCCGGCCCGCTTTCGCCGTTCCATGAAAAAAATTATCACCCTTCTCGCACTCGCGCTCATGCCCGTCGCGTTTGCCGTCGAAACCATCGCGGTGATCCCGAAAGGCTCCACCCACGCCTTCTGGAAATCCGTTGAGGCCGGCGCTCGCCGCGCGGGCGCCGAGCTCGGCGTCGAAATCATCTGGAAGGCCCCGCTCCGGGAAGACGATCGCGCCCAGCAAATCGCCGTCGTCGAGCAATTCGTCACCGACCGCGTATCCGCCATCGTGCTCGCGCCCCTCGACGACATCGCGCTCCGCGGTCCGGTCAAAAGCGCGCACGACCGGAACATTCCCGTCGTGATCATCGACTCCGCCCTGAAAGGCGAAGCCGGCCGGGATTTTGTCAGCTTGGTCGCGACCGACAACCATCGCGGCGGCGAAATCGGCGGCACGGAGCTCGCCCGCCTGCTCGGCGGCAAGGGCAAGGTCGTCCTGCTCCGCTACGCCGAGGGCTCCGCGAGCACGCTCGCGCGCGAAGCCGGTTTTCTCGACGCGATTCACCGCCACCCCGGCATCGCGATCACCGTGGACAACCGCTACAGCGGCGCGACGGTCTCCTCCGCCCAGGACGCCGCGATGAACCTGCTCGACAAGCTCCGCGAGGCCGACGGCATTTTCTGTCCCAATGAATCCAGCACGCAGGGCATGCTCCTCGCGCTTCGCCAGACCGGCCTCGTTGGCAAAAAAATCTTCGTCGGCTTCGACACCTCGCCCGCGCTGATGGCGGCGCTAAACAAGGGCGACATCCAGGCGCTCGTTGCGCAGAATCCGACGCGGATGGGTTATCTCGGCGTCATCACCGCGGTAAAACATCTCCGCGGCGAAACCGTTCCCACCGCCATCGACACCGGCTGCGTGCTCGTCACCCGCGACAATCAGAACGATCCAGCGGTGAAAGCGGTGCTCGGGAAATGATGCAACGATCTCGCCCCACGCTTTCGGGCGCGAATCGATGACTGGTCCACGCCTCCAGCTCACCGGCATCCGCAAACACTTCGGGGCCACACTCGCGCTCGATGGCGTCGATCTTGCCGTCGGCGTCGGTGAAGTTCACGCCCTCGTCGGCGAAAACGGCGCGGGCAAAAGCACGCTCGTGAAAATTCTTTCCGGTGTGCTTCCGCCCGACGCCGGCTCGATGCGACTCGACGGTCGCACCTTCGCCCCGCGCAGCCCGCTTGATGCCCGGCGTGCCGGCGTCGTCATGGTCAGCCAGGAACTCGCCATCGCGCCGCATCTCACGGTCGCGGAAAACATCGTGCTCGGCGCCGAACCGGCGCGCGTTTTTTTGCGCCACACCGAGGCCCGCCGCATCGCCGCCGATGCACTCGCCCAGCTCGGCCGGCCCGACATCCCCCTCACCGCTCGCGCGGATACGCTGAGCATCGCTGAACAGCAACTCGTCGAAATCGCCCGCGCTCTTGCGCTCGGCTGCAGCGTGCTCGTGCTTGACGAACCCACCAGCAGCCTCGCGAAAGCCGACACCGAAAATCTTTTCCGCCTCATTCGCCGCCTGCGCGATCAAGGCCGGTCAGTCATTTATATTTCCCATTTTCTCGAAGAGGTGCAGGCGCTCGCCGATCGTTACACCGTCTTGCGCGACGGCATCAGCGTCGGCGACGGCACCACCGCCGATACGACACCCGCCGAACTCGCACGCCTCATGGTCGGTCGTCAGGTCAACGAACTCTACGTTCGCAACCCGCGGACGCCTGGTGAAGTTGTGCTCGCGGTCAGCGACCTCGCCGGCGCCACCAAGCCGCTCACCGCCTCGTTCGAATTGCGCCGCGGCGAAGTGCTCGGGATCGCCGGCCTCATCGGCGCGGGCCGCAGCGAATTGCTCCGCGTGATCTTCGCGCTCGATCCGGTGCGCCGCGGCACGGTGCGCATCGGCGCCGCTTTCGGCCCCGCCTCGCCCGCGCTCCGTTGGGCGCAGGGCGCGGGCATCTTGAGTGAGGACCGCAAAACCGAAGGGCTCGCGGTCGATCTCTCGCTCGCCGAAAACCTCACCTTGCCGCGCCTTCCCTGGTGGACGCGCCCATCCACGCTCGCAGCCGAAAGCTCGGAATGGATCGACCGCCTCGGCGTGCGCTGTGCCGGACCCGCGCAAACCGTCCGCGAACTGTCGGGCGGCAATCAACAAAAAATTGCCTTTGCCCGCCTGCTGCGCAACGGCGCGCACATTCTGCTGCTCGACGAACCCACGCGCGGCATCGACATCGGCGCGAAGCAAAACATCTACCGGCTCATCGACGAACTGGCGCGCTCCGGCAAGGCCGTGTTAATGGTCAGCAGCTACCTGCCCGAGCTGCTCGGCGAATGCGACCGCATCGCGGTCATGTGTCGCGGCGTGCTCGGCCCCGCGCGACCAACCGCCGCTTGGAGCGAACACGAAATCATGCTGGCCGCCACCGGCGCGGCCGCCGCGTAAGATGCGCCGCGAGCTAAAATCATTTCGCTTCGCCGAAACCGTTGGCCGTTTCATCGGCGCGGGCGGACCGCTTTTCGGACTCGTGCTCGTCTGCGCGCTCTTCGCTTGGCTGCGTTTCGCGACATTCGTCAATTTCGACAACTTCGCGATCGTCCTCCAGCAGACCGCCGTCATCGGCATCGCCGCGCTCGGCATGACCCTGGTCATCGTCGCCGGCGGCATCGATCTCTCGGTCGGATCGATCATCGCTCTCGGCACCGTGGTCATCGCGCGGCTGCTCGAGCACGGCTGGCCGGCGCTGGCCGCCGCCGGCGCGGGCGTTGGCGTTGCGGCGTTGTGCGGCGCGTTTTCCGGCCTGCTGATCACGCGGCTGCGATTGCTGCCGTTCGTGGTCACGCTTGGGATGATGGGCGCGTTGCGTGGCGCGGCAAAGGGCCTCGCGAACGAGCAGCCGATTTATCCCGACGACACGTGGTTGAACGGCCTCATGCGCCTCGGCGGCCGCGGCTCGCTGCCCTCGGGCGTGTGGCTGATGCTCGGTCTCGCGCTGGTCGTCGGCGTGGTGCTGCGACACATGCGTTTCGGCCGCCACGTTTTTGCAATCGGCTCGAACGAACTCACCGCGCGCCTCTGCGGTGTGTCGGTCGAGCGCGTGAAGCTGCTTGTTTATGTGCTCGGCGCCGCGTTCGCCGGCGTGGCGGCCGTGCTCCAGTTCGCCTATCTGACCGGCGGCGACCCGACGACCGCCGTCGGCCTCGAACTCAACGTCATCGCCGCGGTTGTGATCGGCGGCGCGAGTCTCGCGGGCGGACAGGGCGGCGTGACCGGCACGCTCGTCGGCGCCGTCATCATGAGCGTCGTCGCCAACGGCTGCACCAAGCTCGGGCTGCCTAACTGGGTGCAGGAAATCGTGACCGGCGGCATCATCGTCGCCGCGGTCTTGCTCGACTACGTGCGCCGCCGGCCGTCGCGCACTTCCTGAGCGGGCGTCACTGCGGTTGCGCCGCGAGTTTCGTTTCCAGCACCGTGCCGCTCGCACCGTCGGTGCGCCGCAACACGATCAATCCGTCGAGACTTTCCGGAATCGGCGCGCCGGCCGGGTGCTCGACGGTGTAGATAAAGTAAACGGAATTCTCCGGAACGTTGCTCCAGTTCCACTCGATCAGGTCGCGGTCGCCGGTCGCGGGTTGCGCATCGGCTCCGCCGGCATCGCCGGACTGATAGCGCCAATTCGCCGGAAGCAATACGTGCGCCGACAGCCCTTCGACGGGCCCATCGACCGTCACGATCGACGCAATCGTGATCGTGTTCCGATCCTTCGCCAGCGGGATCGACGCAGCGGCCGCGGTGCGCTTCGCCGCGGCCGCGATTTGGGCGAGACTTAAATTGATCGTGCCGGTCGTCCCGAGGAAGCCGTCAACCGCAATCATGTAGGTCGTGCCCGCGATGGCGTTGAAAGCGAGCGCGCTCGTCGCGCTGCTGCTCCCCGCGTTGTTCGACGCCACGGCCGTCAAAGCGCTGACGCTCGTTCCCGTGTAAATCGCCAGCAGCGTCGTGAAGCTGCTGCCCGCCGTGCTCACGCTGACCGCCCCAGTCGCCGGCGCCGTCCATTTCCACCAGACGGAATGCCCACCGGCGCTGCCGGCGTGGTTCGGTTCGCGGGCCTGCTTGGTCGCCCCGACATTGCTGCCCGTCGTCTGAACGCTCGGGCCGTTGAGGGTGAGCGCGTCGGCAAAATTGTCATTCGAAGTGACGACGGTCACCGCGAAGGTCTCGCTTGCCGTCAAGGCGCCGTCGCTGACCGTGAGCGTGATGGTCGCCGTGCCCGTGAGTTTCGCCGCGGGCGTCACCGTGACCGTGCGGCTTGCGCCGCTGCCGCCGAGCACGATGTTCACGGGCGGCACGAGTTTCGGATTCGAACTGGTTTTGGTAAGCGTGAGGCTGGTCGCCGCCGTCTCGGCATCGTCGATCGTAAACGCCAGCGTCGTCGTCGTGCCGTTCACGAGAATCGTCTGATCGGCAATGGCGCTGATCGTTGGCGCGTGATTCACCGGATTCACAGTGAGCACAAATGAAACGCTCGTCGCGAGCGCCCCGTCGCTCACCGTAACCGTGATCGTCGCCGCGCCGGTCTGACCGGCCGCCGGTGTGATTTTAATCGTCCGGCTCGCACCGCTGCCGCCGAGCACGAGGCCCGAAGCCGGCACGAGCGTCGCATTCGAACTGCCCGCGCTGACCGTCAAACTCGCCGCCGCCGTCTCCGCGTCGCCCACCGTGAACGCCAGCGCGGCGGTCGAGGTGTCCTCGTTAATGGTTTGGTTGGCGATCTTGCTGATCGTCGGTGCGGTATTTGGGGCAACCACCGTGACGACGAACGCGCTGCTCGCCGTCAAGGTTCCGTCGCTCACCGTGAGCGTGATCGTCGCCGACCCAGCGGTCTTCGCGGTCGAAGTCACGGTGACCGTGCGGCTCGCGCCGCTGCCGCCGAGCTTAATGTTCGCCGCCGGCACCACGCTCGTATTCGAACTCTTCGCGGTGACGGTCAGGCTCGCCGCCGCCGTCGCGGTGTCGCCAACGGTGAACGCCAGCGCGCCGGTCGTGCTATTCGTGAAAATGGTTTGGTCCGAAATGCCGCTGATCGTCGGCGGGGTATTCACCGCTTTGACCGTCAGCACAAAAGTGTCGCTCGCGCTGAGTGTTCCGTCGCTCACGGTCACGGTGATCGTCGCCGTGCCGCTCTGGTCGGTCGCCGGCGTGACTTTCACCGTGCGGCTGGCGCCGCTGCCGCCAAACACGATATTCGCCACGGGGACGAGCGTCGGATTCGAGCTGGCCGCGCTCACCGTCAAATTCGCCGCCGCCGTCTGCGCATCGCCCACCGTGAACGCCACAGCCGCGGTCGGCGTATTCGCATTTACGGTCTGATTCGCGATGTTGCTGATCGTCGGCGCGGTATTGGGCGCGCTCACCGTGAGCGTGAAACTGCTGCTCGCCGTCAACGCCCCGTCGCTCACGTTAATCGTGATTGTCGCCGAGCCCGTGAGTTTCGCCACCGGCGTTACCGTGACCGTGCGGCTCGCGCCGCTGCCACCGAACACGACGTTCGCCGCCGGCACCAAGGTCGTATTTGAACTGCCCGCACTGACCGTCAGGCTCGCCGCCGGCGTTTCGACATCTCCCACCGTGAATGCCAGTGCGCCCGTCGTCCCGTTTGTGGCAATGCTCTGATTCGAAATTCCGCTGATCGTCGGCGCGTCATTCACCGCAGTGACATTCAAAACGAATGCGCTGCTGGCTGTCAGTGCGCCGTCGCTCACCGTCAAAGTGATCGTGGTCGTCCCGTTTTGATTTGCCGCCGGCGTCACCGTGAGCGTCCGGTTCGCGCCGCTGCCACCGAGCACAAGATTCGCCGCCGGCACGAGCGCCGCGTTCGAGCTACTCACGCTCACCGAGAGATTTTCCGCCGCCGTTTCCGCGTCGCCGATCATGAACGCCAAAGCCGCCGTCGGTGCGTCTTCATCCACGGTCTGATTCGCAATGCCGCTGATTGTCGGCGCCGTGTTCGCCGCCAGCACGGTCAACACCGCCGCGTCCGATGCGACACCGCTTTGGACGGAATTCGAAGCGAGGCAGCGAAATTCTTCACCGCTCTGATCGAGTGTCGCCGCGGCAATCGTCAGCATTGGCGTGGCCGTGCCCGCATACATCGCGTCGTCGCTGGCGTTGCTCCACGTGGCGCCGCCATCGACCGAAACCTGCCATTGGTAACTCGGCGCCGGCGTGCCATTCGCCGCGACCACGAAAGTCGCCGCGCTGCCCGCCATGATCGTCTGGCTCACGGGCTGCGTCGCGATGACTGGTGCCGCCAGCACCGTCGCATCGCGCACCGCGAACGAAATATAGTCACCAGCCGCAACCGCGAAAACCTTGTCGAGTCCGGCGGGGACCGTGGCCTCGCCACTGCCGTTGTAGCCCCACGCCGCGACCGTGCCGTCGGCCTTTAACACGAGCGAGTGATAAGCTCCCGCGTCCAATCCGACGATGTCGCCGCTCGTGTCCGGGTTCGATCCGTAACCATTGTAGCCCCACGCGACGACGGTGCCATCCGACTTCAACGCCAGCGAATGCTCCGCGCCCGCGGAAACCGCCACGACCCCACCCAAACCGGCGGGAACCGTTGTCTGTCCGCTTGAGCTTGCGCCCCACGCCACGACCGTCCCGTCCGCTTTCAACGCCAGCGAATGATACCGTCCTGCCGTCACGGCCACGACATTCGCAAGGCCCGCCGGAATCGCCGTCTGTCCGTAAGTGTTGTCGCCCCACGCCACGACCGTGCCGTCCGCCTTCAACGCGACCACGTGGGCATAGCCGCCCGCGATGCCGATGACGTTGCCGAGGCCCGCCGGCACGGCGGTCTGGCCGGACGCGTTGTAGCCCCACGCCACGACCGTGCCGTCGGACTTCAACGCCGCCGAATAATAGTAGCCCGCCGCCAGATCGACGACGCCGCCAAGCCCCGAGGGAATCGCGGTCTCGCCCACGGCATTCGAGCCCCAGCCCACCACCGCGCCGTCGCGTCGGACGGCGACTACATGCGAATAACCCGGCACCACCGCAACGGCATCGCCGAGTCCTGCCGGAACGCTGGTCAGCCCGGCGCTGCTGTCGCCCCACGCCACGACTTGCGTATTCGCCGGCGCCACACGCACGAAGACGATTGCGCTCGCTGTCGTGCCGACCGTGTTGGTGACAAACACCTGATAATACCCACCGTCCGCCGCGGTCGCGCCGGAAAGAGTGAACGACCCGTCGTTGGCGCCCGCGATCGTGCTGCCGTTGTGTCGCCATTCAAAAGTCGGCGCACCGCTTGCGCTGAGTGCGGAAACATCGAGCGCGAGCGTGCCGCCGGGCTCGACGACTTGCAGGCCCGTCGCCTGCGCGGTGATGGCGGGTGGCGCCGCGGTAACCGTAAGCGTCAGCGTCGCGCTTCCGGTGCCGGTTGAGTTGGTCGCTCCCAGCGTGATCGCAAAAACGCCTGTGACGGTCGGCCGCCCGCTGATCACGCCGGCCGCCGCGTCGAAGTTTAATCCATCGGGCAGTCCCGTCGCGCTATAGCTCGTCGGCGAATTGGTGGCGACGATCGCATACGTGAACGGCTGCTCGCCGCCGATGGTCGCGCTCGTCGCGCTCGTGATGCTCGGCGCCGTCACGCCAAGCGTGCCGGTGAGCGTGTATTGGCCGAGGCTGTCGTAGCTCGTGTAACCAGTCGGCGTGGACGAAAGCGGACTGCCCGTGGCCGCCGGCGTCAGGCGCACGTAATAGGTTCCGGCCGTGGCCTTGTAGGACAGCGATGCGTTCGTGCTCGTCGCCGGGTCGGCCGTTGCGACCACCGTGCCGGCGGAGCTGAGCAGCTCCAGCTTGATGTCGGCATCGCCGCCATTGGTGCCGGTCGCAGCTTTATACGTCGTCGCCGAAAGGTTGATCGTGCTCGCAGCCGTGCTAAGCGCATAGACGACCGGTTTGGTGGAATTCGTCAGCACGCCGGAGACTGAAAGTGCGCCGCCGGTCACGGGTGCCGCCGCCGCCGTCGCCAGCGTCGCGCCGGCGGCGTCAGGGCGATAGCCCAGGTGCGCCGCCATGATCGCCAGGTCATCCTGCGTGTTGTTCGCCTGATAATATTCGCCGCGCGACCATTGCGTGACGTTGCGCCCATAAGGCGCGCCCATGATCGGGCCCCACGACGTGTCGCCCGTGCCGTGGCCGCCGTAATATTCGGTGCCGTCAGTCAGGCCGTCGTGCGAGAGACCGAGATTGTGCCCCAGCTCGTGCGACACCGCCTCGGCGAGCGCCGCCGTATCGGTCCCAAAACTCGTGTAATAAACCAGCGCCGGCGATCCGCTCGTCGCGTAATCGAAATCGCCGAAAACATCCACGAACGCCACACCGCCCGCCTCGCCGTCGGGCATCATGACGCCGTTCGCATCCGTCGCGCTCGTGATCAACGCCCGGCCGGTCGTGCTCGTGAACGTCGCCGGCTCCTCCGTCGTCACATCGACATCGAACGGCGCATAATCCTCGGAGACGCGCTCCCAGATTTGCACGATCGCTGTCTGCTCCGCCGTGCTGAACGTCGTGTTGTCGCCGTCCAGATCGAACGGCAGCGCGACATACGAGCTGACGCCGTAAGTGCTGTTCCAACGCGTGCCGGCGATCGTGTAGCCATTGAAATCCAGATACAGCACGTTCGTTGAACCCGGTCGCGAGTGCCGCACCGGCGGAGTCGCGATCGGCACCGACCCAGCCACCGCCGGCCGCGTCGCCAAAGCTTTCTTGCCACCCGTCGCCTGCGCCGCTTTCGGTTCGGTGGGCGGACGCGGTAAAACGCACACGTAAAACAGCGCCCCATCCGGCGCCGCCCGCAGACTCGTGTAGTCCTCCCGCGGCGGTTGCAGCCTCGCCAGTTTCTTCAAAGCCCGCTGCCGCGCGTCCGCGTTCAGCCGCTCGAGACTCGCGCGAAATGCGCCCGCCGGAATCGCCACGAGCAAGTTCGCCGCGTCAGCGCCCGGCACGGCATCGCGCGCAGCGGCAACCGGCGATTCGTTTTTTGTCGTCGCAGCCGGCTGGTCACTCGTCGAGTCCGCAACCGGATCATGCTGCGCCGCCGTCGCCTTCAACGCCTCTGGCGTTCGGCCCGCCGGGACATGCGATCGAATCCAAATCGAAAACGCCAGTGCGCCGACCGCGGCCACGCCGAGGGCAAATTTCGCGTAGCTCCTCATCTCTTGTCACTGCCGACACCAATACGCATCCGCGCCGAGGCATTGGCGCCGGTTGTCCTCGACACGGTTGTTGGGAAGACGTGCATGATCGTAGCTAGTGGGATTCCCCTATTTGCGGCGCACCGTTTTTCGGAGTCAACCGCGATCCGCGTGACTTTCTGGGGTCGCATGGTCAAATCTGGCTTTCAACACCCCAGTCGATCCATAGCGTTTGGCCCAAAAATGAAACTGAGGCCTCCCGCCGCGCGCCTGGCGAATTGTTGCTGGCTGCCGCGACTCGCCGACAAAACGCGCGCCCATCTCGCCGGCGAATTGTCTCTCAGCTACCGGATCGCTTTCGGGAGCGCGATCGGCGTTGACGGATATTTTCTCCGGCACTTTCGGCTTCGGCTGCCAGCGGTGATCGGCGCGGTCAAATCCTCGCCCGACGACGAGGCGCTGGCCCGCTGGTTCACCTCGCGCCCGGGCGTCGCACCGGCACTGATCGAGGAGTGGAACGCTTTCGCCCCGAAGCTCGGCTCCAAAGGCCATCCCGGATATGCCGCGCGCCAGACCCTGAAATGGCTGCTTTACCCGAGATCGATTTTTCACCCGGTCAACAGCCTGTTCGAAGCCATCGTGCAGGACGAGGACCTCGCCGCGCCGGGGAATTGAAACCGGCCGGGGAAATTTGGTGGACCCTAGCGGGTTCGAACCGCTGACCTCCTCAATGCCATTGAGGCGCTCTACCAACTGAGCTAAGAGCCCATCGCACTCGCGAGAGGTGAGAAAAATCGAAGTTCCACCGGCGAACGCAAGGACTTTTTAGTTCTCGTCCTCCTCGCGCATCTGGAAGCTGACGCTGACGACTTCGCTCTTCCCGTCCGGGCGCGGCCCGATCGAGTGCACGTGCGCAAACGCCTCGAGCACCGCGTGGTCGAAGTCCTCGCTGCCCGACGAGCGCGTGATCCTCACGCCCGACAGCGTGCCGTCGGCCGCGATGCGAAACTCCGCTACCGCCACGAGCGTGTCGCTCAGCCCCGGCGGCTTGTCGAGCGCTTCGTGCAGCCGCCGCTTGAGCAGCGAAAAATAAGCATCGAGCTCGTCGCCCTCCTCCCGCGTGAGCGCCTTGCCGCCCGCGCCGCCGACCTTGTTCGCCGTCGAACCGCCGACCACGCCCGCCGCGATGCCCTCGGCGTCGATGTGTGAGACATTCGGCGCGCGTCCGTTTTTCGCCGCCGCCTCGGCTTTGTTTTGCCGGTCGAATTCTTCCTTCGTCATGCGCTTGTTCCGAAGTTCCTCTTCCTTCGCTTTTCGCTCTTCGGCTTCGCGCTCTTTCCGATACTGCGCTTCGCGTCGAATCTGCCGCTTCGTCGCGATGCGCTTCACGCTTTTCGAAAGATCGGGAATCGCGTCGGGCGGCGGCTTCGTCGCCGCGGGCGCGCGCTCGGCGACCGGCTCGGGCGCGGCCTGGATGGGTGCCGGTTCCGGCGCGGCCGGCTTCGGCGCCGGCGGTTCGGGCACGGCGATCTTGATTCCGCCGGGCCGGCCGAGCGCGGGCGCCGCGGTGGCCGCGTAGTTGTCGCCTTCGCCGGCGACGAGTTCGAAAACCTTCGGCGATTCCTTCACTTCTTCGCGCACCGCGAAGGTGAAAAACAGCACGAGCGCGGCGATGCTGCCGTGCAGCAGCGCCGAGAGATAAAATCCGTTGGTCGTTTTCGCCTGCATGCGCCGGACGCCGCGTCACTCGACCGTCTGCGTGTCGAAGGTGATTTTCGTGAGATTCTGCTTTTTGATTTCGTCCATCAGCTTCACGACCTGCTGCCATTGCAGCGCATAGTCGGCGCGGATACGGATCACCGGCGGTTTCGGCCGGCGCGCGAGTTCCGCCAGCCGCGGCCGCAGCTCGGCGAACTCGATGCGCGTCGAGCCGAAGAAATACACGCCGCGCTTGTCGATCGAGATCGATTGAAACGTCAGGTCCTTGTCGGGCTTTTCCTGCATCCGCTTCGCCTCCGTCGGCAGGTTCACCTGGATCGTCTGCTCCTGGTGGACGACCGTGGTCGCGATCATGAAAATGATCAGGAGCATGAACCCGAGGTCGATCAGGTTCGTGACGTTCAACTCCGCGATCGGGCTCGCGCTGCGCACTCGGCGAAAATTCCGGGCCATGGTTGCGCTTTTCGTTCAGTTCGACTCCAGCTCGAGCCGGTCCGCCAGCAGGCTCGCGTAGTTTTCGAGTTCGGTGATCATCAGCTTGGTGTTGCCGAGCAGCAGATTGTAGCCGAACACCGACGGGATCGCGACAATCAGGCCCGCGATCGTCGCCAGCATCGCGCCCGACACGCCCGGCGCGAGTTGCTGGATGCCCGACGTCTGCTGCGCCGCGACCGCGCTGAACGCCTCCATCACGCCCCACACCGTGCCGAGCAGCCCGAGGAACGGCGCGCCCGACACGATCGAGGCGAGAAAAATCATGCTCGATTCGTAACGCAGCGTCTGCCGCGCAATCGCGCGCTGGATCGCGTTCTCCGCGTGCTCGAGCCGCGCGCGCGTGCCCACGTTGCCCTGCTCCTTGGCGATCGCCGCCGCGCGCCAGTAGGCCTCGACGCCGTCGGCGAACAGGTCCGCATACGGGATCGTGCGCCGGTCGCGAAACGACTCCGGCAAATCGAGCAGCGTGCGCTGGTCGCGCAGGTGCGCCTCGAAATTCAGGTTCAGCAGCCGCAGCCGTTTCAGCTCGAAATGTTTTCCGAACATGATCGTCCACGCGATCAGGCTGAACACGCTGAGGCCGGCCACGATGACCTTGTCCACCGGGTCGCAGCGTTCGAAGACATCGATGATGTTGGTCGTCGCGAGGACGGTCGGGCACAAAAGCGAAGCGAGCATGCGCGCAAGAGTTGGAGGCTTTGGCGGGCGCATTCAACGGAAATTCCCCGCGCGCCGCGCGAGAATCTGTTTGCCGCTCGTCGTCCGCGCAATTCTCTTGGACGCCCGCATCTTCCCATGGATTTCAAAACTCGCACGCTGCAGGAACTCCGCGCCCGGCGCACCGCCCTCGCCTCCAAGCAAACCCTGCTCGGCCTCGACGGTTTCGTCGATACGATCGTGACGCCCGTCGCGCTGCGCGCCGGTCAGGGCGAAAATTTCACGCCGATCGCGACGATCACGGAGTTCGGCCAGCGGATCCTCGGCGCCGCGGGCAAGAGCACCAACCTCGAATTCTACCCGCGCCTCGACAAACTCGGCGGCAACGGCCCGATCATGGCCAACGCCCTTCTCGCCCACGGCGCGCAGGTCACCTACGTCGGCGCGCTCGGCGCCACCTCGATCCATCACGTCTTCGCCGACCTCGCGAAACGCGCCCGCGTCATCTCGCTCTGCGACGCCGCGGCGACCACCGCCGCCGAGTTCACCGACGGCAAGGTCATGTTCGGCCAGATGAAGTGCCTCGACGAAATCACGCCGCAAAAGATCGACGCCGTCCTCGGCGCCGACGCCTGGCGTGCCGCACTCGACGCCGCCGACCTCGTCGCGCTCGTCAACTGGACGATGATCCCCAACATGACCGCGATCTTTACCGATCTCGTCGAGCGCGTCCTGCCGCGGATTCGCGTCAAACCCTCGCGCATCTTTTTCTTCGACCTCGCCGACCCGGAAAAGCGCTCCAACTCCGACCTCGTTTACGCGCTCACCACCATCGCGAAGTTCGAGCAGTTCGGCCGCGTCACCCTCGGCCTCAACCTCAAGGAAGCCCAGCAGGTCTTCGCCGCCCTCGGCTTCGGCACCGAGACCGAATCCGAAACCGGCCTCCGTGCGATGGCCGGAAAAATCCGCGCCCACCTCGACCTCACCACGGTCGTCATCCACCCGAAGGAATCCGCCGCCTGCGCCACGCGCGACGGCACCGCGTGGGTGCCCGGCCCCTACGCCGCCCAGCCGCTCATCACCACCGGCGCCGGCGACCACTTCAACGCCGGCTTCGTCGCCGGCCAGCTCATCGGCCTAGCGCCCGAGTCCTGCCTCGGCCTCGGCGTCAGCACCAGCGGCCACTACGTCCGCACCGCGCAAAGCCCCTCGCTCGCCGACCTCGAAACATTCCTCGCGAACTGGAAATAAATCCCGCAAGCTGCCGCCATGCCTCTGAAGAACAACCCCACCGGCAAGCTGATCTCCTTCGAGGGCTCGGAGGGCAGCGGCAAGTCCACCCAGATCGCGCTCCTCGCCGAGCACCTGCAAAAAGCCGGCCGCGAAGTCCTCAGCACGCGCGAGCCGGGCGGCACCGAGATCGGCGAGCAGATTCGAAACATCATCGTCCATAATTCCAAGGGCGACGAGATGTGCGCCGAGACCGAGCTCCTCCTCTTCACCGCCGCGCGCGCCCAGCTCGTCCGCGAGGTGATCGCCCCGGCGCTCATGCGCGGCACGATCGTCCTCAGCGACCGCTACCTTGACTCGTCCACCGTCTATCAAGGCATCGGCCGCAACCTCGCCGCCGACCCCGTTGCGCAGATCAACCGCTTCGCCGTCGGCAACGTCATGCCCGATGTCACCATCGTCATCGACGTGCCCACCGAGGTCAGCCTCGCCCGCCTGCGCCACCGCGCCTCCGACCTGCCCGACCGCATGGAACGCGAGAACCTCGATTTCTACCAAAAGATCCGCGAGGGCTACCTCGTCCTCGCCAAAAGCATGGCCGACCGCTTCGTCGTGATCGACGGCACGCAAACCCCGGACGCCATCGCGAAAAAAATCTGGGCCGCCGTCAAAGAGCGCATCGGCTGAGGCAGGGACGGCTTCCCCGCCGCCCGCCGTTCGGCCTCCGCCCGCATGACCGCCGCCGTCCTCTGGCCTCCCGCCCTCGCCGGCACGCCCACCGTCGCGGTGATCGAGCGCGCCATCGAGCGCGAGCGCCTCTCGCACAGCCTCCTCCTCCACGGCGACGACCTCGACACGCTCGTCCTCGTCGCCCACGCCATCGCCGACCGGCTGCTCAACACTCCCGCGTCCTCCGCCGCATTTCCGCCCGAGCAGCACCCCGACTGCCACGCCCTCCGCCCCGCCGGCAAGATGCGCCAGATCTCCGCCGAGGCCACCCGCGCCCTCATCGGCCGGGTCCAGGTCTCCGCCAGCGTCGCCCCGCGCAAGGTCGTCATCGTCCACGAGGCCGACCGCATGCACCTCACCGCGGCCAACGTCTTCCTCAAGACCCTCGAGGAGCCGCCCCCGCACACCACCCTCCTCCTCCTCACCACCCGCCCCTACGCGCTCCTCCCCACCATCCGCAGCCGCACGCTCCACTTCCGCTTCCCCGCCGCCGCCGCCGCGCTCACCGCCGAGGGCTGGCCCGCCTGGCTTGCCGACTACCGCGCCTGGCTCGCCCGCCTCGCCGACGCCCCCGCGCCCGACAAGCGCGCCGTCGCCGACCACATCTTCACGCTCTACGGCCTCGTCGCCCGCTTCGGCGCCGTCCTCGCCCTCGCCACCGCCGAAGTCTGGAAACTCCAAAAGGAAAAACTCCCCGCCGACCTCGACGACGACGAACAGGTCGCGATCGAGACCGGCATCGCCAACGGCCTCCGCTCCCGCCTCTTCGCCGAGATCGAGTCGGCCACGCGCGCCCACGCCCTCCCGCGCCTGATCGGCGCCGACCCCGCGCCCGCGCGCCGCGCCCTCGTCGCCGCCATCGCCCAGCTCGAACACGACGCCGCCCTCCTCCGCCTCAACCTGAACGAATCCGCCGCCCTCGAAAACTTCCTCCTCAGCTCCCTGCGGCTCTGGACGAGAAAAAACTGAACTCACCCGGTAGCGTCAGCGCGATTCGTGACAGACCCTCGTGTTGCTAGCTGCTGGTTCGCTCTTTTTATGCGCGACTCATGCATGGAAGCTCTTCCAATCTGAGCTGGTGAGTGACGTCTTGGAGACGAGTCGGCGACTCAGCATATCTTCACGGATCGCCAAGATGAACTCCGCTAGCGCTCGCTCTTTCTCTTCCTCCGTCGCTGGTGGTCGACGCTCCGTATGAATCGACGCGAAAAACGCATTCGCCTTTCGAACTACATCGTCGGGCGCATAGAGCCAACATAACTTCACTTGATCGATAAACTGGCTCTTCAGGTCGCTATCCTGACGACCCACGTAGAATCCCTTAAGGCATCGAAGCAGCTCTTTGTATCTTTCTTCTTTTCGCTGGAGTTGCTCCGACCGCACCTTGCTCCGCTCATTCAGAAACCAAGCAAGGATCGCGCCTCCTGCGGGCAAGGCGATCTTGAGGAAATCCACACTCAAAATGATGTCGGTGAATGCACTCATCCTTTTTCCCCAAGAGCATTATTCGCCTCAATCGAGCAGAGGCTTACGTGGAGTAACCGGTAGAAAGCACAGCCGCAGTGTTGCACCCGAGTCAGTCGTGCCTCGGTCCGAGTCGTTATTGGGTGCCGCTGAATAAAGCCCCGCCATATCCGCGACCCTGAGCGCCTGTGCGCCCGATGGCAAGCAGCGCCTGACCGCCCGCCTCCGCTTCCTACCCGCCCCCGCCGCCCGCGCCCCGACTACGTAAATCTACGTATTCTGCGCGCTTTCCTTTCTAGTAAACTATACACAATGAGCCAGCCGTGAACCTCCGTTCACCGCTTCGCTTTCCCGCCGCGCCCCACCCCGCTCGCGCCGCTTCCCCCGTTCCGCCGGGGGCGGCCCCGAAGCGTTCACCGGCGTCCCCGAGGCGCCCACCGGCATCCCCGACGCGTCCATCGGCGTCCCCGAAGCCTCCACCGGCGTCCCCGACACGTTCGCCGGCGCCCCCGAAGCCGCCGGGGACATCCCCGGACCGATGGGGGACGCCCCCGGAACCGCGGGGGACGTCCCCCGTCCGTCCAACCGCGTCCCCGAGGCATCCACCGGCGTCCCCGAACCCGCCGGGGAGTTCCCCGGACGGACCGGGGACGTCCCCGGAGCCGCCAACCACACCGGAAACCCGACCGGGGACGCCTCCGATTCACTTTTCCCCGCCTGTTAGGTCCCGCGGCAGGCCCGGAAACCCAGTTACCCCGCGGGCGAAACCTCCATTAAGGAGCATCAGGTTATGGCAAGATCAGACTACATTGAGCCGAAAGACCTAAACTTCGGCGCCCAACTCGCCACGTTCAAAGCCAACATCGGCGGCTACGCCACCACGTTCGGGCTGACCCCGGCCCAGGTCACCGCGCAGGCGGCCGACGCCGATTACTACGCCTACACGCTCGACGCCCAGCGCATCATCCAGAACAGCGCCGCCCAGTGGACCGGCTGGAAAACCCTCCTCCGCGCCGGCGGCGCCCCGCCCGGCACCGGCACCCCCGTCGCCCCCGCCCTGGCGACGGCCCCCACCGCCGTCCCGCCCGGCGTCGAGCCGCGGTTCCGCGCCCTCGCCCAGCACATCAAGGCCGGCGCCGCCTACAACCCCACCATCGGCCACGACCTCGGCATCGAAGGCACCGTATCGGCGCCCGTTGACCTCACCACGCTCCGGCCCGACCTCGCCGTCCGCCCGAACGGCGGGGAGGTGTTCGTCGCGTGGGGCTGGCAAGGCCACCACGCCGACCTCGACCTGATCGAACTCCAGGTCGATCGCGGCGACGGCAAGGGCTTCGTGCTGCTCGCCTACGACACGACCCCCGGCTACAACGACACCACCCCGCTCCCCGCCGCCCCCGCGAAGTGGACCTACAAGGCGATCTACCGCGTCGCCGACGCGCGCGTCGGCCAGTGGAGCAACGAAATCAGCCTCACCGTCGGCGGCTGAGCCGCATCGATCGAACCGTCAACCCGCTCCCCGCGCCCCGCCAACGGCGCGGGGAGCAAGCGGGCGTTTAATATACCGCCGCGCGATGCGGGCAATGGGGCGAGGCGCTACGGTTGGGCAGCCTTGGCGCCTTTTGCATAAGTGGGAACGAACTGGATGATGCTTAACAGCGACAGGGCGAATAATGCCGTCCTGGAGTGCGTCATGCCGGATGGCAGAAGATACAATCCAAAGAATCCGACCGATTCGCTCAAGACCAGGCCGGCAACCATAGCAATAACCAGGCTTCTCGCATCCTTCGCCCGCAGTATCACTACCCAGCGTAAAACCGACGCTATCAGAATCAGTATAATACCGAGCACAAGAATTACGGTCGTCTGCGCAATTCCGCTCGATTGAGCTGGCACGTTTCCGTGTTGGGTGAGCAGCACGACGACGGTGAAGGCGGCAATACCGCCCCACACCTTCCAGAAAAAACTTCGGTCTATGCGTTGCGCTGCGGAATCCGACATGGGTAGCGACTGGTTCTAATATAAAACCGACCCTGAGCACCC
>Ga0265313_10001147_pt1 | contig 25315 bp, 20 predicted proteins | sample 4123metaG_FD_203122 | JGI IMG/M metagenome (GOLD analysis project Ga0265313, IMG submission 203122) | Rhizosphere microbial communities from Carex aquatilis grown in University of Washington, Seatle, WA, United States - 4-1-23 metaG | ecosystem: Host-associated > Plants > Roots > Rhizosphere >...
GGACCGGTCGCCAAAAGCCGCCACGGCGGGCGCTCTGTCGAGCGCCCCTCTATCGGACTACCCGACTGGCACTCGCATGAGCGCCCGCCACCCCTTCGGTTTCCCGAAAGAGAGCGTGGAGCCGAAGGCGACAGGGAAAGAAAAAGGGATCAACCCGGACGAAACTGCGTCGCGGGAGGGAAAAAGTGCGCGCCGATATATGAAGCCAAACTTCACAGGTTGACTTTGTAGAATCCCTTCATATATCCCGGCCACATGAAAGCCGCCGAACTCGAACGCTCTCCCGATCGGACCAAAGCCGCCCGCGCCTCCGAGCTGGCGGTGAATCTGCGTGCCACGGTTGGCAGGGTAATCCGCCGCCTGCGCGAGGAAGTGCCGCCCGGCGAACTCACCTGGTCGCAGCAGAAAGTGCTGCTGCGGCTTGAGCGCGAGGGCGCCGCCACCGTTTCCGCGCTGGCCCTGGCCGAGGGCGTGCGGCCCCAGTCCATGGGCGCGACGATCGCCGTGCTGAAGGAGGCTGGCCTTGTCGCCGGCGCGCCCGATCCCGACGACGGCCGCCAGACTGTGCTGTCGCTGACCGAGGCTTGCCGCGCCGAGTTGAAGCGCACGCGCGCCGCCAAGGAGGACTGGCTGAAGCGCGCTATCGAAACCAAGCTGACCGCGAGCGAGCAGTCGGAACTTTCCACCGCGCTGCGGCTTGTTGAGCGAATCCTCGAAACCTGATCCACGCCAGCCCGAAAGCGCCTCCCATGCCCGTCACCACGCTCGATCCGAAAACCGCGCTCGTCGTCATCGATCTGCAGAAGGGCATCCTCGCGTTTGCCGGCGCCGATGCCGCCGCGCCTGTCGTGCGCGCCGCGGCCAGCCTCTGCGAGGCGTTCCGCCGCCACAAGCTGCCGGTCGTGCTGGTCAACGTGACCGGCGGCGCGCCCGGCCGCACCGAACAGCCGCGCCGGACGGGAACCCCGGCGCCGGATTGGGCGGAGTTCCTGCCCGAGCTCAAGCAGCAGGCCTCCGACATCGTCGTCACCAAGAAGACCTGGGGCGTTTTCGCCAGCACCGACATTGGCGCGCAGCTGAAGAGCCTCGGCGTCACCCAGATCGTGCTCTGCGGCATCGCCACCTCGATCGGCGTCGAATCGACCGCGCGCCAGGCCTACGAAGCCGGCCTCAATGTCGCGCTCGCCGTTGATGCCATGACCGACATGAGCCCCGACGCCCACGAAAACAGCGTGAAGCGCATCTTCCCGCGTCTGGGTGAAACCGGCACCGCCGCAGACATCGTCGCGCTCGTCGGCAAGGCGGGCTGAACCGGGATCGGCGCTGAAGGAAGAATGGCTATGAGCATGGCGGCAACGGCAGCGGGGGAGGCGGCGGAGCGCCCGTCACATTACAAGTGGCTGGCGCTCTCCAACACGACCATCGGCGTGCTGCTCGCCACCATCGATTCCTCGATCATGCTGATTGCCATGCCGGAGATCTTCCGCGGCATCAAACTGAACCCGCTCGAGCCCGGCAATTCGTTCTACCTCCTGTGGATGATCCTGGGCTTCCTCATCGTGTCGAGCGTGCTCGTGGTCAGTCTCGGCCGCCTCGGCGACATGTTCGGCCGCGTGCGCATGTACAACCTCGGCTTCGTGATCTTCACCGTCGCCTCGCTCATCCTCACAATCGATCCGTTCACCGGTCAGCCCGGCGCCATGTGGCTCATCGTCTTTCGTGTCGTGCAGGGCATCGGCGCGGCATTTCTGGTGGCCAACTCCGCCGCGATCCTCACCGATGCTTTCCCGGCTAACCAGCGCGGCCTGGCGCTTGGCATCAACAACATTGCCGGCATCAGCGGCTCGTTCATCGGCCTCATTCTCGGCGGCTTCCTTGCCTCGATCGACTGGCGTCTCGTCTTCCTAGTCTCGGTGCCCTTCGGCCTGTTCGGCACGGTCTGGTCGTATCTGAAGCTGCGCGAGCTCGGCGAGCGCCACGCCGCCAGCATCGACTGGGCCGGCAACATCACCTTCGCCGCCGGCCTCATCCTGGTCATGATCGGCATCACCCAGGGCATCGAGCCGGCCAACGGCCACCCCATGGGCTGGACCAGCTTTCCGGTGCTGGCCATGCTCCTCGGTGGTGTCGCCCTGCTCGTCGCCTTCGTGGTCATCGAGCTGCGTCATCCCGATCCCATGTTCCAGCTCCACCTGTTCGCCATCCGGCCGTTCACCTTCGGCACGCTGTCGACGTTCCTGTCGGCGGTCGGCCGCGGCGGGCTGATGTTCATGCTCATCATCTGGCTGCAGGGCATCTGGCTGCCGCTCCATGGCTACAGCTTCGAGGAGACGCCACTGTGGGCCGGCATCCTCATGCTCCCGCTGACGCTGGGCTTCCTGCTCGCCGGGCCGCTCTCGGGATTCCTGTCTGATCGCCTCGGCGCGCGTTATTTCGCGACCGGCGGCATGCTCGGCGCCACCGTCACCTTCCTTCTGCTCCTCCTCCTGCCGATCAACTTCAACTACTGGGCGTTCGCCGCCATCCTGCTCGGCAATGGCCTCTCGATGGGCGCCTTCGCCGCACCCAATCGCGCCGCGATCATGAACAGCCTGCCCGCCGCCCATCGCGGCGCCGGCGGCGGCATGAATTCGACCTTCCAGAATTCGGCGCAGGTGCTTTCCATCGGCATCTTCTTCACGCTGATGATCATCGGTCTGTCCTCGACGCTGTCGACGACGATGGTGCAGGGCCTCATCGCCCATGGCGTGCCAGAGGCGGCCGCGGAGAAGGTCGCGGGCCTGCCGCCGGTGTCCATCCTCTTCGCCGCCTTCCTCGGCTACAACCCGATCGAGACGCTGGTCGGGCCGTCCGTGCTTGGCCAGCTCAGCGCCGCCAATCATGCCGCCCTGACGGCGCCGTCGTATTTCGCCAACCTCATCTCCGAGCCGTTCCATGCCGGCCTCATCGAGGCGTTCGGCTTTGCCGCCCTGATCTGCCTGATCGCCGCCTTCGCCTCCTGGTCCCGTGGCCGCCATGCCGACAGCGGGTTCTAGCCGGCGTCTCCGGCTGGCGCGGGGTTCATCAACGCCACATGAACCGCCGCCATTAAGATGCTGGCGTCATTCGATGATTTTGCTACGGTGGCGCCTGGAAACTCCGACCGGTCAGGCGTGCGATGTCAGTGCAGCGTTCTCTCGAGCCCTCGGCGCGGAATAGCGCAGGGCTGGCGCATGCCCTGCCGCTGCTTCGCGGCCGCTTCGGCGATCGTTTTGCCGATTCCGAGGCGGTCCGCCGTCAGCACGCCCAGCAGACGACCTGGCTGGCGGTCGAGCCGCCCGACGCTGTGGTCTTTCCGCTCGCCGTCGAGGATGTCGTGGCGGTCGTCGAAATCTGCCGCGATCATCGCGTGCCGATCATCCCCTTCGGCACCGGCACCTCGCTCGAGGGTCACGTCAACGCACCCTACGGTGGCGTCTCCGTCGACTTCAGCCGCATGAACCGCGTCCTCGCCGTTCATGCCGGTGATCTCGATTGCGTGGTCGAGCCGGGCGTGACCCGCAAGCAGCTCAACGATTACCTCAGGGGCGACGGCCTGTTCTTCCCCATCGATCCCGGCGCCGACGCCTCGCTCGGCGGTATGGCCGCCACCCGCGCCTCCGGCACCAATGCGGTGCGCTACGGCACCATGCGCGACGCGGTCGTCAACCTCACCGCGGTCATGGCCGATGGCAGCATCGTCAAGACCGGCGGCCGCGCCAAGAAATCCGCTGCCGGTTACGATCTCGCCCGCCTTCTGGTCGGCTCGGAGGGCACCCTTGGCATCATCACCGAGCTGACGCTCCGCCTGCATGGCATCCCGCAGGCCATCGCCGGCGGCGTCGTGCCGTTCGCAACGGTGGAGGGCGCCTGCAACGCCACCATGCTCACCATCCAGAGCGGCGTCCCCATCGCCCGCATCGAGTTGCTCGATGCCAATCAGGTGCGGGCAGCCAACACCTATTCGAAGCTCGCCTTGCAGGAGACCCCGACCCTGTTCGTCGAGTTCCATGGCAGCGAAGCCTCGGTGCGCGAGCAGTCGGAAGCCTTCGGCGAGATCGCCCGCGAGTGCGGCGGCGGCGAGTTCGTGTGGGCGCTGAAGCCGGAAGAGCGCACGCGCCTGTGGCAGGCGCGGCACGACGCCTACTGGGCGGCGCAGACCCTGCGGCCCGGGGCGCGGGTGGTGGCGACCGACGTCTGCGTGCCCATTTCGCGGCTGGCCGAATGCGTCACCGAGACCGTCGCCGACGTCGAGGAAACTGGTCTCGTCGCGCCGATCGTCGGCCATGTCGGCGACGGCAATTTCCACCTGACCATTCTCACCGATCCCGCCGATGCCGCCGAGCGCGCCCGTGTCGAGGCGCTGGTCGGCCGCCTTAATCTCCGCGCCATTGCCATGGAAGGTACCTGCACCGGCGAGCATGGCGTGGGCCAGGGCAAGATGAAATATCTTGCCGGCGAGCATGGCGCCGGTCTTGCGGTGATGCGCGCGGTCAAGCAGGCGCTCGATCCGCTCGGCATCATGAATCCCGGCAAGGTAGTGCCGCAGCCATGACCGTTCCCGCCAACCTTCCGATCGGCCGGAGGCGACCCTGCACCGTCTCTATCTGATCGTCGGGGGAAGCATCGTCGCAATTCTCTTCGCGGCGCTGATCGTTCCGTGGTTCATCAACTGGAACGACTACCGTCCCGATTTCGAGAGCCAGGCGTCGCGGCTGCTCGGCCACCCCGTGCATGTGCTGGGCACCGCGCGGGCCTCTATCCTGCCGTCGCCCTCGGTGACCTTCACCAACGTGGTGGTCGGCGATCCCGACAAGCCGCTGATGACCGTCAGTCGTTTCGCGGCAACCGTGGAGCTGGTGCCGCTGATCGGCCGGCAGATTCGCGTGCTCGCCATGCGGCTGGACGAGCCGGTGATTCACGTCGCGGTCGATGCCAGCGGCGCCGCCGACTGGCTGGCCTTCGCTCACTCCACCGACGCGCTCGCTCCCGACAGCGTCGCGTTGACCGACGTCTCGATCCGCCACGGCGCGCTGGATTACAGCGATGCGTCGAACGGCGTCGCGTTCTCCATGTCGAACGTCAATGCCGCGGTCGAATCGCCCTCGCTGGTCGGACCGTGGAAGGTCAGCGGAACCTGGGGCGCCGACAGCCGCTCCCATTTCGCCATCGCTACCGGCCGCCGGCTTGACGACGGGTCGATCCGCGTCAAGGTCGATGCGTCCTCGGCGGATTGGCCGGTGAAGGCCGGGCTCGACGGCTCGCTCTCGGTTACGCCCGCCGACGGCGGGAAATACGCCGGGACGTACGACCTGGAGCAGGTCGCCGCCGTCCCCAGGTCAGGCGCCGGCGCTGATGCACCTCAGACCTCCGCGACTGTCGCCGACGGCTGGGAAAGCCAGGGCAGTTTCACGCTCACCCGCGAGAACGTCGTCATCGACAAGGCTGTTGTCAGCCACAACGCCGCCGATGGCGGCACAAGTGTCGCCGGTGCACTCACGGTGGGCTTCGGCCGGCAGGCCGCTTTCGACGCGACGGTGGAGGCCAAGCAGCTCGATCTCGATCGCGCCCTGGGTGGCAGCGCATCGCAGCCCGTGCGCGTTGCCGATCTCGCCACCGAGCTCGTTGGTTTCGCCGCCGACGCCCCGGCGCCGCCATTGCCGGGTCGCCTCACCGTGAACCTCCCCGCCGTGGTCATTGGCGGCGCGGTCGCCCAGAACGTCACGCTGGTCGCCGCCACGGCGCCGGACGGATGGCAGATCAGTTCGTTCACCGCCGGCCTTCCCGGCGACGCCGCCATCTCGGCAAGCGGCAAGCTTTCGACCGGCCGCCAGCTCGGCTTCGCCGGCCAGCTCGACGTTGCCGCCGGCGAGCCTCAGGTGTTCGCGGGCTGGTGGCGCGGCACCTCGCCGCCGGTGTCCGCCGCTCCGCTGCCCGCCTTCGCGCTCACCGGCGACGCCGCAATTGGCATCGACCAGTTCGCCGTCGACAGCGCCACCGCGCACATCGGCGATTCCACGATGACCGGGAGTTTCTCGTGGAGCCGCGACCGCCAGTACCATCGCGAGATCGATGCCGACATCAAGGCCGATCAGGTCGATCTCGACGCCCTCGGCGCGCTGACCGGGATGGTCACTGGCGCCAGCCTCGGCGACATTCGCGCGCTGGCCGACAGCTACCAGCTCCGTTTCGCGGCCGACAGCCTGACTGCCGAAGGCGTGACGGCGAGCCGGATCGCCGTCGACGCCGGTTACGCCGACGACACCCTCAAGGTCGTGCAGATTTCGGCGGGTGACATCGGCGGCGCCAGCCTGCGCGTCACCGGCGGTCGCATCGACGGTCTTTCCACGGCGTCGGCGTCCGGCCATCTCGAGGCCCATGTCGACGCGACCAAGTTCGACGGCCTTGTGCGCCTCGCCGGCTTGCTGGCGCCGGGCACGACCATCGCCAATTGGCTGGGCAGCCACGCCGCTTCGCTGGCGCCCGCATCCGTTGACGTCCGCGTGGCCGCGCCCGCAAAGGATGGCAACGGAGCATATGGCGTCGAGCTTTCCGGCACGGCCGGCCCGACGGCACTGAATGCGCTGGTTGAGTCGGACGCCCGACCGGCGGACGTGTGGACCGGCAATGACAGGGTCTCGCTGAAACTCGATTCCGCCGACAGTGCCGCCTTTGCGCGCCAGCTCGGCATCAACGCTGCCTCGGTCGCGAATGACGGTGGCGCGCATCTCGCGCTCAAGATGAGCGGCGCGCCCGCGAAGGGCCTCGTCACCGCGCTCGATGGCTCGTTTGCCGGACTGGGCCTCGACGCATCGGGAACGACGACGTTCGACGCCGCCAGCCGTCCGGCATTCGCGGGCACGTTGAAGGCGACGTCAGATGACATTCGCCCGCTCCTCGCCGCCGCCTCGCTGACGCTGCCGGGCCTGAACGATAACGCCGGCCTCAGCCTGTCAGGCGCTGCGACTGCCAGTCAGGCCGGTCTGGCGCTCGACTGGCGCAACGGTGCCATCGCCGGCCGGTCGATCGGCGGCAAGGTCATGCTCTCGCCGCTCGCCGGGCATTGGCGGCTGAGCGGCGCGCTGGATGTCGATCTCGTCGATGTGGGCTGGCTGACCGCGCTCGGCCTCGGCGCCCCGCTGGCGCCGGCGGAGAAGGCCGGCGCGCCCTGGTCGAAGGCGCCCCTGTCGCCGGTCGACCCCGGCGTCGTCACCGCGGATTTGACGCTCGCCATCGACAGGCTGGCGCTGCCCGGTGCGCTTTCCGTCGAGCGGGCGAAGGCCATTCTCGGCGAAACCGCCGATGGCGTGAATGTGACGGTCACCGATGGCGCCCTGGCGGGAGGAAAATTCGGCGGCACCCTGTCGATGCGCAACCCCGACGGCAACGCCAGCATGACCGCCCAGCTCACCCTGCGTGGTGCCGGTATCGCGCCGTTCGTCTGGGGGCAGGGCGATGCGCCAGTTGCCGACGGCACCTTCGATTTCACCGCCAACGTTGCCGCGAACGGAGCCGATGTCGCCGCGCTCGTCGCTTCCGCGACCGGCGGCGGCACGCTGGCATTGCACCAGACTTCCGTTCACGGGCTGAACGACAATGCCCTGGCCCCGATCATCAGCGCCTCCGATATCGGCGAGCAGTATTCCGAGGATGCTCTGCGCTCCGCGGTCGAGAGTCAGATCGGCGCGAGCTCGATCAAGGTTGCCGACGCCGGCGGGGCGTTTGCGGTTGCCCGCGGCGTCGCGCGCTTCAGCGACTTCTCCGTCGACACCGCGAGCCTGTCCCTTGCCGGCGACACGGCCTTCGACTTCAACCGGATGACGCTCGACAGCGACTGGACCTGCACGTTCAAGTCGGTGGGCGACGCCGGGCAGCCGGCGAATATCGGTATCACCTTTCGCGGTCCCATTGCCGCACCGGTACGCATGGTCGATGTGGTCCCGCTCTCGTCGTTTCTGAGCACGCGTCAGGCATCCCGCATGATGCAGACGCTGGCCATAGAGGATGCTGACCGGCTCGAGCAGGAGCGCTTCGCCCGCGAGATCCTGCGCTTCCGCGGCGAGGGCATGCGTGCCGATCGCGAGCAGAAGGCGGATGCGGCGGCGGCCCAGGCCGCGCGTGCCGCGCTGGAGCGCGCCGCCGAGGCAACCGCCGTCGCCCGCGACGCCGCCCTGGCGGCCGCGGCGGTGGCGGCCAGGGCTGCCGACGACGCTCACGCGCGCGCCATGGCGGCAGCCGCCGATCTCGCCAGGGCCGAGGCCGATCACGATGCCGCCGTTGCCGACGAGGCGAAGACCGCGTCGGACCTCGCCAGCGCGCAACCGGCCTTCGACAAGGCGTTCGCGTCCGCCACCGCTCTGGCAAAAGCCGCCGATGCCCTCGACGGCCGCGCGGCCGCTGCGGTTGACGCACTTGCGACAGTGACGGCGGCCGCAGAGAAGGCCAATGCCGCTCTGGCTGCGGCCAGCGCCCGCCTTGCTGCCGCGCGCGCCAAACAGGTGGATGCCAGTGCCGCTGCGGATCTCGCCGCCAGGCAGCTTGCCGACGCCAACACCGTGCTGCAGACGACCAGCGGAGCGGCCGGCGCGGCGCTGAAGCGTGGCGATGATGGGCAGGCTGCGCTTGCCGACGCCGACCATGCAATCGCCGCGGCCAAGCGCGACCTCGATCAGGCGAGCGCGGCGGCGGCCAAGGCGGATCAGGCAGCTTCCACGGCGGCTGCCGAACAGGCGCGCGTTGCCGGCATTGCCCGGACGGCCGGTGCGGCGGGGGCCAGCGCCAAGGCGAAGATGGCCGCCGCCTATCAGGCACTGGAGGACGCCAGCAAGGCGGCGACCAACGCCGAACTGGATGCCGATCAGGCGGCAGAGCAGGGGATTCCGGCGCTGACGCTGGCCGACAAGCGGACGGCAGCCGAAACTGCGCACAGCACCATGGTCACCGATCAGGGGAGGTACAGCGACGCCCAGGCGAAGGCCGCCGACCTTGCGGCGCGCGCGGTCGCCGCTGCGGCGGATGCGGATAAAGCCGCCGCCGTCGCCGCTCAGCAACAGGCCGCCGCCGCCAGCGCGGACGCGCAGAAAACGGCGGCCATCGCCGCGCTGGCCGGAAAGACGAAGGCCAGGGAGGCCGCGGCGGCGGAGGTTGCGACGGCGGCTGCGGCGGCAAGAACGGCGGGCGCCGCCTTTGACGATGCGCAGGCTAACGCGCGCGCCGCGGCGGATCGTGCCGTCAGCACTGCGCTTTCCGCGAAAGCCGCCGACGCCGAAGTTGCCGATGCCACGCGCGCCGTCACGGCGGTCGCGCCCGGCCCGGAGGCGGCCGCGCTTCAACAGGCAACGGCCGCGCGGGATTCGACTGCCGCTGCGGCCGATGCCGCTCACACCACGGCTGACGTCGCCTACGTTGCCTCGGCTGGAGCCAAGACGAACCTCGCCGCCGCAATGACGGCCCACGACGACGCGAAGCAGAGGCTGGCCGCGACCGCGACGGCGCTCGCAGCGGCGATGAAGGAGCACGCCGACGCGGATGCCGCGGCCGCCGCTGCCGATACCGCTGCCGCGTCAGCGGCAGCCGACGCCCGCCAGCGCACGACCGAGGCGACTGCCGCTGCCGCTGCCCTCAGCGCCGCCGGGCCGGCGCCACAGGCGAAGAACACAGCCGGGGTGCCGCTGCCGCGCCAGAAGCCGAAGGCCGCGTCCGATGCCGATACTGCCGGTCAGCCGCTCCAGCTCGTGCCACCGGTGCAGTAGCCGGTGCAGTAGGAGCTAGGAGCTAGCCGCGTGCGCTCCGAAACCATTCCAGCACGGCAATGCGGATGGCGGCCGAGAGATTGCGGTCGACGGGACGCTTGTGGTCGATCGCAGCGATGACGCCCGCCACGCTCTGCTTCTGCACCTCCGCCATTTCGGCAAGAGCGTCCCAGAAGGGGTCTTCCAGCGATACGCTGGTGCGGTGGCCGGCGATGGTGAGCGAGCGCTTGCTCACCGCGTCTCGTCATCGCGCCGGTGGCCGGCGAGCAGGCGCTCGGCGCGCTCTTTCTCCGCGGCATCGGTTAGCTTCCGGGCTTTGGTGCGGCCGAACAGCCGGCGCTTCTCGGCAGCCGTCTGTTCGCGCAGGGCGCGCTCTCTGGCTTTCCGCGCCTGTCTGAGGTTGACGACGTCCGCCATCGGTTCCGCCTACTTCGGGCCGATCATGTCTTCCGGCCGCACGATGCGGTCGAAATCCTCGGCGCTGACGTAACCCAGCCGGAGTGCTTCCTCGCGCAACGTGGTGCCGCGCTTGTGCGCCGTCTTGGCGATCTCGGTCGCCTTGTCGTAGCCGATGGTCGGCGCCAGTGCCGTCACCAGCATCAGCGACCGCTCCATCAGTTCCTTGATGTGGGCTTCGTTGGGCTTGATGCCGACCACGCAGCGGTCGGTGAAACTCACGGCGGCGTCGGCGAGCAGCCTGACCGACTGCAGGAAATTGTATGCCATGACCGGATTGTAGACATTGAGCTCGAAGTGGCCCTGGCTGCCGGCAAACGTGACCGCGGCGTGGTTGCCGAACACCTGCACGCACACCTGCGTCATCGCCTCGCACTGCGTCGGGTTGACCTTGCCCGGCATGATCGAGGACCCCGGCTCGTTCTCCGGCAGCAGCAGTTCGCCCAGTCCCGATCGCGGTCCCGAGCCAAGCAGGCGGATATCGTTGGCGATCTTGAACAGGCTGGCCGCCACCGTATTGATCGCGCCGTGCGAGAAGACCATGGCGTCGTGCGCGGCCAGCGCCTCGAACTTGTTGGGCGCCGAGGTGAATTTCATGCCTGTGAGCGCGGCGATCTTGTCGGCGACCGCCTCGGCGAAACCCTTCGGCGCGTTCAGCCCCGTGCCGACGGCCGTGCCGCCCTGCGCCAGTTGCATCAGGCCGGGCAGCGTCAGTTCGAGCCGCTCGATGCCGTTCTGGACCTGCTGCGTGTAACCCGAAAATTCTTGCCCCAGGGTCAGCGGCGTCGCGTCCTGCGTGTGCGTGCGCCCGATCTTGATGATCGACTTCCACGCCTGCGCCTTGTCGTTCAATGCGTTGCGCAGCTTCTGCAGCGCCGGGATCAGCCGGTGATGGATCTCCTCGGCTCCCGCCACGTGCATTGCCGTCGGATAGGTGTCGTTGGACGACTGGCTCATGTTGACGTGGTCGTTGGGATGAACCGGCGTCTTGGAGCCGAGCACGCCGCCGAGCATCTCGATCGCGCGGTTCGAGATGACCTCGTTGGCGTTCATGTTGGACTGGGTGCCCGAGCCCGTTTGCCAGACGACGAGCGGGAAGTGGTCGTTCAGCTTGCCTTCCGCCACCTCCTGCGCCGCCGCGACGACCGCCCCGCCGATCTTCGGGTCGAGCTTGCCGAGGTCCATGTTCACTTCCGCCGCGGCCCGCTTGATCAGGCCCAGCGCGCGGACGATCGGCGCCGGCTGTCGCTCGATGCCGATTGGGAAATTCTCCAGCGAACGCTCGGCCTGAGCGCCCCAGTAGCGGTCGGAGGGGACGTCGATCGGGCCGAAGGAATCGGTCTCGGTTCGGGTGGAATGCTTGCCGTCGGCCATGGTGCGCCTGCCAGAGAAGATGGGGCGCGCGGTTTTTCCCATTGCGCCGGCTTGAGCGCAAGCCGTCTGTGGCCGGTGCTTTACTCGGCGGAGACAGCGCCCTCGGCCCGCTTTCTCCCGGAGATCATGGCGGCGATGAGGTTTTCGCGGTGACGGACGCTGGCCAGCGCCACGCCGGCGAGATGCGCGAGGATCAGCAGCACCATGGCGTGCGCCGACCAGTGATGGAGGTGCTGCATGAACGTGTCGCCCCAGAAAGCGTCGGTGGTGAGCAGCCATCCGGTTGTGGCGGTGATGGCCATGCCGGCGATGAGCGCGATGATCATGGCGCCGCCGGCGGGATTGTGGCCGATGTGGCGGGCTTCGGTACCGGCGACCATCGCCCTCAGGTACACGATCACGGTTCGCGGCGAGCGGACGAAGTTGGAGAACCGCGCATGGGGTGTCCCGATGACACCCCATGCCAGGCGCAGCGCCACCAGCCCGCCGGCCGCGTAGCCGGCGACGGTGTGCACCTCGTCCCACGTGTTGGCGCTGAAATACGCGACGGCAAAGGCGACGACGAGGCTCCAGTGGAACAGCCGCACGAGCGGATCCCAGACCCGAACCCATATCGCAGCATCTGTTCCGGAGGTCGTCATGGGGTGTGCCTAGTTCTCGCCGGCCTCGGCGCTGGAGACCTTTTTCAGCGTCTCCGCGTTGAACGCCTCATTCACCCGTTGGCCGCCGCCGTTGGTGGCGTAGACCTCGTAGCAGCCGTTCTCCGTCTTGATCTGGCGAACGGTGTAACCTTCGCCCTTCAGCAGCGTCTCGAGCTTGGAAGTGGGCTGCCACTGGCTCTTGGGTACGGTGGCGCAGCCGTTGGCGGCGAGGGCGGGGCTGGCGGCGATAACGGCAAGCGTGCCGATGGCGACAGCGAGTTTCATGAGCGGAAGTCTCCAGGGGATGGTTGGGAGGAAAGCCACGTCCCCGTGGGAACGCAGCCGGCTACGCGCCCGTTGTTACGAAGCCGCCCCTGACGCCGCGCTGTCGCGAGCCTGTCAGACCGCTGACAATCGCTGCGGCGAGCGCACGAAGGGCCGTCCGGCCGGCGGCCGGTCTGTACGACGATGAAGGATGTCGGCTACTTCTTGCGGAACGCGTCGAGGCTGACGACCTGCGCGGCCGGGCCCGGCGGCGTTGCCGCGGCGGCATCCGGCGCATCGGCCTTGGCCGGCTCGCGCGGCGTGGCGGTGAGCGGAATGGGGGCCTCGCCAGGCTTGGTTGCCGCTGGCTCAGCGCCGCCTGTTTCGAGAGCCGCCGCCGGTGCCGCGACCGGTGCGAACTGCAGGTGAAACCCCACGGACGGGTCGGCAAAGGCCGTCACTGCACTGAACGGCACGAAAATCCGCTCCGGCACGCCGCCGAAATGGAGACTGACCTCGAATGCCTGTTCGCTGGCCTGGAGGTCGCGATACTGGTGCTGCAGGATGATCGTCATCTCCTCGGGGTATTTCCCAAGCAGCCGCGACGAAATGCGCACACCCGGCGCCGTAGTCTGAAATGAAATCTTGAAATGGTGCTCGCCCGGAAGGCCGGTGCGCGACACTTCGGAGATCACCTTGCGCACCACCCCGCGCAGCGCGTCCTGCGCCAGGATATCGTAGCGAATTAGATCCTCGGCCATGATCCCCGCCGCTCAAGCTCAGTCCGCGTTTCCCGGCCGCGCCGCCCGGATGTGCGGATAGTAAAAAAGTGGAGGCTTCTGTTGCCAGGTGCCTCCGAACCCCGCCTGAAAGGTGCTAACCCCTCAGGGCTTGATTTCCGTTACTCGAACCGCATTACGCGGCGAGAGCAACCGGAGCATAGTTGTCATTCGCAACTATAAGTTCGGCCCGATAACGGCGGAACCATGCCGAGCGAAAACACACCCTTTACGCCCCCGTCGATCCTGTTTCGCCCCCATAGATGGTGGAGGCGCCGGGTACTGCCCCCGGGTCCGTAGGGTTTATTCCGATGGCCATTTATCGCCATAGCCGGATTGCTCCGGCACCCGAAATATAGGGTTTCGGGCGCGCAACTGCAAAGGGCGCCTGCGGCGCTCGCATTTGGCGGCCGAAAGCCTATTTCTGGCTGCGGTCTGGCGGACCGTGAAAGGGGCCACGATGGAACTCGGCATCTATACTTTTGTGGAGAACGGGCCGGACCCGGAAACGGGCAAGCGCCGCGATCCCGCCGAGCGCTTCCGGAACCTGATGGAGGAGATCGAGCTTGCCGATCAGCTCGGCCTCGACGTTTTCGGCATCGGCGAGCACCACCGGCCCGATTTTGCCGCTTCGGCGCCCGCGGTCGTCCTTGCGGCGGCGGCTGCTCGCACAAGCAATATCCGCCTCACCAGCGCCGTCACGGTGCTCTCCTCCGACGATCCGGTTCGCGTGTTCGAGGAGTTCGCGACGCTTGACCTGATCTCGCAGGGAAGGGCGGAGATCATGGCCGGTCGCGGCTCGTTCATCGAATCGTTCCCGCTCTTCGGATACGACCTTCGCGACTACGATTCGCTGTTCGCCGAGAAGCTCGACCTGCTGCTCAGGCTGCGCGACAGCGAAAAGGTCACATGGTCGGGAAAGCATCGCGCTGCCTTGAACAATCAGGGCGTCTATCCGCGCCCGCTGCAGAACCCGATTCCGGTCTGGATCGCCGTCGGCGGTACGCCCGAATCGGTCGTGCGCGCCGGCGTGCTCGGCCTGCCCCTCGCCGTGGCGATCATCGGCGGTCAGCCGGAGGCCTTCGGCCCGCTGGTCGACCTCTACCGCGAAACCGCCGTCGATGCCGGCCACGATCCGGCACGGCTGCCGGTCGGGATCAACTCTCACGGCTTCGTCGCCGATACCTCACAGCAGGCGCTGGATGCGGCGTTCCCGGCCTATGCCGAAACCATGTCGCGCATCGGTCGCGAACGCGGATGGGGACCGCTGACGCGCCAGCAGTTCGACGCTGCTGCGACGCTCCGCGGCGCCAATTTTGTGGGCAGTCCCGAACAGGTCGTCGAGAAAATTCTCTATCAGCACGAAATCTTCCGTCACGACCGCTTTCTCATTCAGTTCAGCGTCGGACCGCTGCCCCACAAGGCCCTCATGCGCTCGATCGAGCTGTTCGGTACAAAGGTCGCCCCCGCGGTCCGCAAGGCAATCGGCGGCACGCCCGCGCGCAAGCTTGCGGCGGCGAGGACCTGACCTTCTGTCACAAATTGGCGGCGATTGGCGTCTTAGGTGTGCCGGCGACACACCTCTGACATTGTAGTCTGCCTTCCCTTGCCGGCGTCGACGCGGCCTCCACATCAATGGCGGCGGTATGAGCCGGACACGGCCCGCGAACGGCTTTCTCGAAATTGATGGGCGATAATGGACACGAACTTCACTCGTAACGCAGTTGTTCTCGGGCTTCTTTCGGCGGTCGGTCCGTTTGCCATCGATATGTATTTGCCCGCGCTGCCCTCGATCACGGCCGATCTTCATGCCTCGCCGGCTGCGGTGCAGGCGACGCTGCTCTCCTTTTTTGCGGCCGTAGCGCTGTGCCAGGTGATCTACGGCCCGGTGTCGGATTCCTTCGGCCGCAAGGCGCCGCTCTATTTCGGCACAGGCCTCTACGTCGTCGGTTCGATCGCGTGCAGCTTCGCACCCGATATTGGCTGGCTGATTGCCGCCCGCTTCGTCCAGGGGCTGGGCGCCTGCGCCGGCATGACGATCCCGCGCGCCGTCGTGCGCGACCTGCATACCGGCCACGACGCGGCCCGGCTCCTCTCGCTCATCATGCTGGTGTTCAGTGTCTCGCCGCTGCTCGCGCCGGCAACCGGCAGCCTCGCCGTCGAGTTTGGCACATGGCGCGACGTGTTCTGGCTGATCGCGCTGCTCGGGGTGGCGGGACTCGCTCTTGCCTTCTTCATGCTGCGCGAGACCCGCCCGGCGTCGGCGCGCATCGCGTTCGACGCCACCGCTATCCTCCGCAACTATCTCGTTCTCCTCTCCGACCGGCACTTTGTCGGGGTGGCGTTGATCGGCGGCTTCGGCATCTCCAGCTTTTTCGCCTATATCGCGGGTGCGTCCTTCGTTTACATCGACCACTTCGGGCTGAGCCCCGGCCAGTTCAGTCTGGTCTTCTCGATCAACGCGGCCGCCTTTATCGGCGCCACCCAGCTCACCGGCACATTCGGGCGCCGCTACGGCCTTCCCCGCGTTGTAAATGCGGCATTGACGTTCTTCCTAGTGACGATGGTGGTGCTGGCGGCAGTGACGGTCGCCGGCGTCGACAATATCTTCGTGCTTGCCGGCGGGCTGTTTTTGGGCTTCGGCGCCATGGGGTTGGTCATCCCGTCGACCGCCGTCCTCGCGCTGGAAAAGTACGGCGCGACCGCGGGCACGGCGTCCGCGTTGTTGGGCACGATCCAGCTGGTGGTCGGCGCGGTGGTTATCGGGATCGTCGGAGCCTTCAGCAACGGCCGGCCGCTGCCCATGGTTATCGGCATGCTCGGCTGCGGAATTGCCGCCTTTATTCTCGGGCGGATGACGCTGCCGCACCGGCCGGAAACATTTATGCCCGCGCCATCGATGTTGCTGGCAGAGCCGGAATCGGATTGAATCCCACCGATGCGCCAATACCTCGATCTGCTGCGGCGTGCCCTGGAGACCGGTGTTCGCAAGAACGATCGCACCGGTACAGGTACGCTATCCCTCTTCGGCCATCAGATGCGCTTCGACCTGGCGGAAGGCTTTCCGCTGGTCACAACCAAGAAGCTGCACCTGAAATCGATCGTCCACGAACTGCTGTGGTTTCTCTCCGGCGATACCAATATCCGCTATCTCAAGGACAATGGCGTCCGGATTTGGGACGAGTGGGCCGACGAGAACGGCGACCTCGGGCCGGTCTACGGGGCCGAGTGGCGCTCGTGGCGCACGCCTGACGGCGGCTCGATCGATCAGATCAGGAATGTCGTCGAGCAGATCAGGCGCAACCCGGATTCGCGCCGGCTCATCGTGACGGCATGGAATCCCGCCGACGTGGACAAGCAGGCGCTCCCGCCCTGCCATTGCCTCTTCCAGTTCTACGTTGCCGGGGGGCGGCTGTCCTGCCAGCTTTACCAGCGCTCGGCGGATATCTTCCTGGGCGTGCCGTTCAACATCGCCTCGTATGCGCTCCTCACCATGATGATGGCGCAGGTCACCGGCCTGAAGCCCGGCGACTTCGTGCATTCGCTGGGCGACGCGCACCTTTATGCGAACCACGTCGAGCAGGCGGCAATGCAGCTCGCGCGCGAACCGCGGCCGCTGCCGGTGATGAAGATCAACCCCGACGTCCACTCGATCTTCGATTTCGTCTACGACGACTTTGCCCTCGAGGGGTACGACCCGCATCCGCACATCAAGGCTGCGGTCGCGGTTTGACAGATCCCGCCGATAGCCGCCGCAAGCGGATCATCCTGGTTGTCGCTGTCGCCAGAAACGCCGTCATCGGCGATGGCCTTCGGATGCCCTGGCGATTGCCCAGCGACCTTCGGCGCTTCCGCCGTTTGACCATGGGAAACGCCATCGTCATGGGGCGTCGCACCTTCGAGTCCATCGGCAAGCCGCTGGACGGCCGTCTCAACATCGTCGTCAGCCGATCGAACCCCGAAGTGCCGGAAGGTGCGCGCGTGGCGAAGGACCTCGATGCGGCTGTCGCATTCGCCGAAGCCGCGCCGGGGATCGCGGATGTGATGATCATCGGCGGTGGCGAGCTGTATCGGGCCGCCATCGGGCGCGCCGATCTCCTCTATGTCACCCACGTTGCTGCCGAGCCTGCCGGCGATGTCACTTTTCCGCCCATCGATCCGGCCATCTGGAAAGCCACCAGGCGCGAAAGCCCGGCGGCTGACCCCAGGGACACCGCCGCAACCGAATTCGTCATCTACGAACGCGTCACTCCTTTGTGAAATCCGCTTATTCTGGCGGCAGTTACGCTATTGCGGACCGTTCGTTGCCAAGGCACGCCGTTTGCTATAACCCCGCCAGACACCATGTTGCCCGCGGTCGGTTGCGTGGTTGAGACGTCCGTCCGTAGGAGCAATATGCCCGGTATCATTCACGCGAGTGGCGGCTGGAAAGGCGGCAACGGCGGGCCATGGGGGCAGGGTCCACGTAACACGAGCGGCTCAGGCCAGACACCGCCCGACCTCGAGGAGCTTCTGCGCCGCAGCCAGGATCGCCTGCGTCGCGTTCTTCCCGGTGGCGGCGGGACCGGCAATGCCAATCCCGTAGCGCTTATCGCGATCCTCGCGCTGGTAATCGTCTTCGCTGCCTATTTTCTCTTTACGTTCCGCGTTCAGCCCAACGAGGTCGGCGTGGTGCTGCGCTTCGGCGCCTACGTCCGCGACGCTCAGCCTGGCCTGAATTTCCGGCTGCCTTACCCGATCGAGACGGTCTACACGCCGCAGGTCACCACGCTGAACCGCATCATTATCGGCCAGTCGCCGGACGACGCCGGCGGCGCCGGGCGCGATATTCCCGAAGAAAGCCTGATGCTGACCGGCGACGAAAACATCGTCGATATCGATTTCGCGGTCTTCTGGATCATCAACAGCGCCCCCGACTACCTGTTCAACATGCAGGATCCCGAGGGCACCGTGAAAGCGGTCGCCGAGAGCGCGATGCGCGAGGCTGTCGGCCAGTCCGATATCCAGCCGCTGTTGACGCAGGCGCGGCAGATCACCGAGGAGAAGGTCGAGAAGCTGATCCAGCAGACGCTGGATGAATTTCACTCTGGCATCCTGATCACCCAGGTCCAGCTTCTCAAGGTTGACCCGCCGGCCGACGTCATCGCGGCCTTCCGCGACGTCCAGGCGGCGCGCGCCGATGCCGATCGCGCCCAGAATGAAGCGCAGACCTACGCCAACAAGGTGGTCCCCGGAGCCAAGGGCCAGGCGGCGCAGATAACCGCTGCCGCCGCCGCCTACCGCGACCGCATCATTGCCGAGGCGCAGGGGCAGGCCGATCGCTTCAGCAAGGTTTACGAGAGCTACAAGGCTGCGCCCGATATTATCCGCCAGCGCATGTATCTCGAAACGATGGAACAGGTGCTGGGCGGCATCGACAAGGTGATCGTCGAGAAGGGCGCCGCCGGAAACGGCGTCGTACCTTATCTGCCGCTGCCGTCCCTGACGCCTGCCGCCGGCGGTTCGCCGCCTCCATCTGCCGCGGCCGCCCCCGCTGCCCCGCCGTCCCTGCCGACCGTGACAGCCGCTCCTTCCACCAGCGCGGGGAACGACCAATGACCTCGTTCGTTCGCGGCCTGATTGGCGTCGTCATTGTTGTGGTGGCGCTCGCGCTTTACTTCAGCGTCTTCATCGTTGACCAGACCGAGCAGGTTCTGGTGCTGCGCTTCGGCGATCCGGTCCGGGTCATCAATGCGCCGGACGGGCCCGTTGCCAACGACACCAGCGCGAGCAAGCCCGGCCTCTATTACAAGCTGCCGTTCATCGACAATGTCGTCTATTTCGAGAAGCGCATCCTCGACCTCGACAGCCCGCCGCTGGAGATCATCGCCTCGGACCAGAAGCGTCTCGTTGTGGATGCCTTCAGCCGCTACAAGATCGTCAACCCGCTGCTTTTCTACCAGAAGGTAGGCACCGTCAGCGGCGCGGGTTCGCGACTCTCGTCGTTCCTGCAATCGGCGGTGCGCCGTGTGCTCGGCGACGCCTCCTTCAGCGATCTCGTCCGCGACCGTCGTGCCGGCTTGATGACCCTCATCAAGCAGCAGGTGGATCAGGAATCGCGTGATTTCGGCATCGAGATCGTCGACGTGAAAATTCGCAGCGCCGATCTGCCTCCCGAGAACAGCCAGGCGATCTATCAGCGCATGCAGACCGAGCGTCAGCGGCAGGCGACGGAAATACGCGCGGAGGGCGAGCAGGAAGCGCGCACGATTCGCGCAGAGGCCGACCGTCAGGCGACGGTCACCGTCGCCGAGGCCAACGGAGAGGCGTCGCGTCTGCAGGGAGATGGCGAGGCCCAGCGCAACCGTATCTTTGCGCAAGCCTACAGCCAGGATGCGGCGTTCTTCGTGTTCTATCGCTCAATGCTTGCCTACCAGACGGCGCTCCAGCCCGGCACGACGCGACTTGTGATTTCCCCTGACTCCGATTTCTTCCGCTATTTTGGAAGCCCGCAGGGCGTGCCTTCGGCAGGCTCCCAGCCGGCCGCCCCGGGCGGCAAATGAAATCGCCGCATCGTTGATGCGGCGAGCGGGGGCGGGGCTATAATGCGCCCCTGTCATCGACGCTGTCCTCTATGGGTGTTGGCGTATTGTGCGCCTCGGCCCGGGAGAGCGTCGTGCGCCCGAGGAGGCGGCTGTACATGAGCAAGTCACTGTTCAAGCGTCGCTGGCTGGTGCCGGTTCTTGCAGCCATCGCGGCGGCTTGCGCCGTGCCGGGCCAGGTGAGTGCGTCCGATGGGCCTGCATCGGTGGCCGACCTGGTCGCGCCGCTGCTCGACTCGGTGGTCAATATTTCAACCACGCAGACAATCGCTGGCGACGGCGATGCTGCGCCGGCGCTGCCGCCACAGACGCCGGGCGACAATCAGCCGTTCCAGAATTATTTCGACCAGTTTTTCGGCCATGACAACAGCGACGATGTTCCCGACGCGCGTCCGCGCCGCGTGCAGTCGCTGGGTTCAGGCTTCGTCATCGATCCGTCAGGGATCATCGTCACCAACAATCATGTCATCGACGGCGCCGACGAGATCACGGTCAATCTGAATGACGGCACGAAACTGCCGGCGACGTTGATCGGCCACGACGACAAGACCGATCTTGCGCTTCTGAAGGTCAAGGCGGCCAAGCCTCTGACCGCGGCGAAATTCGGTGATTCGACACAGATGCGCGTCGGCGACTGGGTCATGGCGATCGGCAATCCGTTCGGGCTCGGCGGCACCGTCACGGTCGGCATCGTTTCTGCTCGCAATCGCGACATCAATTCCGGTCCGTACGATGATTTTCTGCAGACCGACGCTGCGATCAATCGCGGCAATTCCGGCGGTCCGCTGTTCAACAGGAACGGCGAGGTGATCGGCATCAACACGGCGATCATTTCGCCGACCGGGGGATCGATCGGCCTGGGCTTTGCCATTCCGACCGAAATCGCCGTCAACGTCCTTGACCAGCTGCGCCAATACGGGTCGCCCCGTCGTGGCTGGCTGGGCGTCCGCATCCAGGATATAAGCGACGACGCCGCGACCGATTTCGCCACCTCGCCCAAAGGGGTGCTGGTCGCCGGCGTCGAGGATGGCGGCCCGGCCAAGTCCGCCGGCATCCAGTCCGGCGACATCATCGTGAACGTTGACGGTAAGCCGATCGACGCGCTGCACGCGCTGCCCCGCGTCGTCGCGGAGGAGCCGGTCGGCAAGATGGTGGATGTGCAGATTTTGCGCGACGGCAAGCCGCAGACGATTTCGGTGACCATCGGACTTCTCAAGGAGAGCGCTCCCGCGGCGCCGGCGACGCCGGGCAAAGTTCAGCCGTCCAGTCCTAACACGTCTCCGCCCGCCGCGGACAAGTCGGCAGAGCCGGACGCCCTGGGCATGACTCTTGCCGCCATCACGCCGGATTTGCGCAGCCGCTACGGAATAAAGGCCGAGGTCCTCAGCGGTGTCGTCGTCACCGCGGTCCAGCCCGGGAGCCCCGCCGAAGAAAAACACCTGCAGCCGGGCGACGTGATTTCCATGGTCGGCGACGCGGTGGTGACCAGCCCCGACGAGGTCGAACAGGAGATCGCCAACCTCAAGAAGGATGGCCGCAGCAACGCCCGGCTGGTCGTGCAAAATGGCGAGGGCGACGTGCGCTGGCTGAATCTGCCCGTGCCGGCGGAGTAGACGCCGCGAACAGCCTAATCGACGAACTGGTGCCGCTTGTAGCCCTGTGCGTAGAGCAGCGCAGTGAGGTCGGTTCGGTCGATACGCGCCGCCGCGGCCTCGGCAACGGCCTTCTTTGCGTGGTAGGCGACGCCAAGGCCGGCGCGCCTGATCATCGCGAGGTCGTTGGCACCGTCGCCGACGGCGAGTGTATCCTCGATGTCCATGCCAAGTCGGATGATGGCATCCTCCAGGGCTGCGAGCTTGGCGCTTCGCCCGAGGATCGGTTCCTTCACGCGGCCGGCCAGCTTGCCGTTGGCGATGATCAACTCGTTTGCCTGGCTCTCGTTGAAGCCCGCCAGTTTCGCGACCTTGTCCGTAAACGCGGTAAACCCGCCGGAAACGAGAATGGTGTGCGCCCCGTGGGCGCGCATCGTCCAGACCAGCGTCTTGGCACCGGGGTTAAGGGTGATCCGCTCGGCGAGCACGCGGTCGATAGTCGTGGCCGGTAGCCCGGCGAGCAGGGTCACCCGCTCGCGCAACGCGGGCTCGAATTCGATTTCGCCGCGCATCGCGCGCGCCGTAATCCCCGCAACCGCTGCCTTCAGGCCGGCAAAATCCGCCAGTTCGTCGATGCATTCCTGCCCGATGATCGTGGAATCCATGTCGGTGATGAGCAGGCGTTTCCGCCGTTTCTCGACCGGCTGCACGATGATATCGACCGGAATGCCGGCGACGGCCAGTTCGAGCCGCGCCCTCACGATTTCGGCAAAGTCCGGCGAGGCGAAGAAGATATCGGTTGCCTCGCCCGGCGACAGCTCTTCGCTTTCGGACGGAACTGCCGCCATGCAGGCCGTCACCGCCATGGCAAGATCGGCCGCCCCGTCCGGCCGTGCTATGAGCGTCGCGACAAAATCCGTCATGGGGCGGTCAGCGGGAACCAGGTGATGGAAAGGAAGTCGCGTGCAAAGACCGACATTGTCCTCTTAGCCGGGGCGACCGCCAGCGGCAAGACGCGCCTCGCGCTCCACCATGCGACATCCTGCGGAGGGTGGGTCGTCAACGCCGACTCGATGCAGGTGTATCGCGACCTGCGAATTCTCACCGCGCGCCCCACCGCCGAGGAAGAAGCGCTGGCGCCGCATCGCCTCTATGGCCACATCGACGGTGCCGAACGCTATTCGGTCGGCGCGTGGCTGGCCGAAATCGCCGCGGTCCTGGCCGAGGCAAACAAAGAGCGCACGCCGGTAATCATCGTCGGCGGCACGGGTCTCTATTTCAAGGCGCTGACCGAGGGCCTTGCCGAGATGCCCTCGATCCCGGCTGAGCTGCGCGCCGGGGTGCTCGCCGACAACGCCGGACTGACGGCGCCAGAGATTCACCGGCGGCTCAGTCTCATCGATCCGGAGGACGCCGCTCACATCCGTCCTTCGGATCGCACCCGCATCGTCCGTGCTCTGGAAGTGATGGCGGCGACCGGTCAGTCACTGGCGTCGTGGCAGCGCCGCGCAGTGCAAAGGCCACTCATCGCGCCAGGTGAAGCGAGGCGGTTCGTTCTGATCGCGGAGAAGGACCTGCTCGCCAGACGGATTTCGGCGCGAACCGAGACGATGCTTGCGAATGAAGGAGTTGCGGAGGCGTCGGCGCTGCTCTCCCGCCGGTTGCCGGTGGACAATCCGATCATGAAGGCGATCGGCGTTCGCCAGGTGCTCGACCATCTCGAGGGCCGGCTCGCTCGCGCCGAACTGGCCGAGGCCATCAATGTCGAGACCCGCCACTACGCCAAGCGCCAGATGACCTGGTTCCGCAATCAGATGGGCGACTGGGAGCGCCTCGACGCCACGCTTGACCTTCCGCGGCTACCCGCATAAACAACTCGACCATGAACACGAATATCGTCCTCGTACGACCGCGCACCCCCGGGGTGGCCTCTTAAGGCCGCCGCGAACGGTGGTGCGCGAAAACAGGCCCCCTCCGGGGCCTTTTTTATTGGCAAATCGACAACCTGAATCAGCGAAAAAGGGAAGGTAGGCCGAGAGGCCGAAGTGGAGCGAACCCCATGAAATCCAAGACCAAGCCAGCAAAGTCCGCCAAGCCTTCTGCATCGGGACAGAAGATGACAGGGGCCCAGATCGTGGTTCAGGCCCTCATCGACCAGGGCGTCACCGATTTCTTCGGCTATCCCGGCGGGGCGGTCCTGCCGATCTACGACGAGCTCATTCAGCAGGATAAGGTTCGCCACGTGCTCGTCCGCCATGAGCAGGGCGCCGGCCATGCCGCCGAGGGCTACGCCCGTTCGACCGGAAGGCCCGGGGTCGCGCTGGTGACGTCCGGTCCCGGCGCCACCAACATGGTCACGCCGCTGGCCGATGCGCTGATGGATTCCATCCCGCTGGTCTGCTTGAGCGGCCAGGTCCCGACGCACCTCATCGGCAACGACGCCTTCCAGGAGTGCGACACCGTCGGCATCACGCGGCCGGCGACCAAGCACAATTGGCTGGTGCGCGACGTCAACGATCTCGCCCGTACCATTCATGAGGCCTTCTACGTCGCGACCCACGGACGCCCCGGCCCGGTGCTGGTGGACATTCCGAAGGACGTTCAGTTCGCCACCGGGACCTACGTCGCGCCCGAGGATGTCGAGCACAAGACCTATCACCCACAGGTGAAGGGTGATGACCGGGCGATTCGCGCCGCGGTCGAACTGATCGCCAAGGCGAAGCGGCCGATCTTCTACACCGGCGGCGGCATCGTGAATTCCGGCCCGCACGCGACCGCGCTGCTGCGCGAGTTCGTGCGCCTCACCGGCTTCCCGCTCACCTCGACGCTGATGGGTTTGGGTGCTTATCCCGCCGCCGATCCGCAGTGGCTGGGCATGCTCGGCATGCACGGCACTTACGAGGCGAACAACGCCATGCACGACTGCGATGTCATGATCGCCGTCGGCGCGCGCTTCGACGACCGCATCACCGGCCGCATCAACGCGTTCTCGCCCGGGTCGAAGAAGATCCACATCGACATCGACCCTTCGTCGATCAACAAGAACATCCACGTCGATATTCCGATCATCGGCGACGCCGCAAACGTCCTGGAAGAAATGCTCGGCATGTGGCGCGCGCTCAATCCGAAGCTCGACAGGGCGGCCCACAAGGCTTGGTGGGCGCAGATCGACACGTGGCGGGCGCGGAACTGTCTCGCCTACCGCGAGAATCCTGACGTGATCATGCCGCAGTATGCCATCGAGCGGCTGTACGCGGCGACGAAGGATCGCGACGTCTACATCACCACCGAGGTCGGCCAGCATCAGATGTGGGCGGCGCAATTCTTCCGCTTCGAGGAGCCAAATCGCTGGATGACGTCCGGCGGCCTGGGCACCATGGGCTACGGCTTGCCCGCCGCGGTGGGCGTGCAGGTCGCTCACCCCGGCAGTCTGGTGGTCGACATCGCCGGCGATGCATCGGTGCTGATGACCATGCAGGAGATGTCGACGGCCGTTCAGCACGATCTGCCGATCAAGATTTTCATCCTGAACAACCAGTATATGGGCATGGTCAGGCAGTGGCAGGAGCTGCTTCACGGTAACCGGCTGTCGCACTCGTACATGGAGTCGCTGCCCGATTTCGTGAAGCTGGCGGAAGCCTATGGCGGCGTCGGCATGCGCGTGCAGAAGCCGCACGAGCTTGACGACGCAATCGACGAGATGATCAAGGTCCGCAAGCCTGTGCTGTTCGATTGCCGCGTCGCGGCGTTGGCGAACTGTCTGCCGATGATTCCCTCGGGCAAGGCGCACAACGAGATGCTGCTCGGCGACGCAGTTTTGCCCGAAGGTATCGGCCACGTCATCGACAAGGCAGGAAA
>Ga0265313_10001148_pt1 | contig 25288 bp, 20 predicted proteins | sample 4123metaG_FD_203122 | JGI IMG/M metagenome (GOLD analysis project Ga0265313, IMG submission 203122) | Rhizosphere microbial communities from Carex aquatilis grown in University of Washington, Seatle, WA, United States - 4-1-23 metaG | ecosystem: Host-associated > Plants > Roots > Rhizosphere >...
TAATCTGGCGAAGCACCGTCACGATCTGCTCCGCGCTGAACCTCTTCTTCGGCATGACCAACTCCTTTCCAAGCTATTCTCTCACAACGCTTGGTCCAAAAAAGCCAGGGCAGGTCAACGGCACGGATGTTCAGTTTGCGCTCTACGGGGGCAGAAGCTCTCAGCTGTACATCATTCCAATTTTTGCTGGTTCGGGCTCTTATATTGGCTATCAAATCCACAGCGAAGCTGGCTTCAATACCTGGAGCGGGAAATTCTCTGGAGCCGCCATCACACCGGCCGCCCCGACGGTCGATACGAAAACTATCAATATTAGGGTGACCGTAAAAACCTTTCAAAATATCGCCAGCTGCAATCTATCCTTGCAGGGGAGTCTCGGAAAACGTCCGGAATAGAAATGTCAATTTTTTCTCGGGTGGGCGGAGCGCTGGCGCTTCGCCCGCTCTGCATTTTAGGCATTTGTAGCGACAGCAAGCCGGACGAGACGGTACTTACCTTTATGTCGATGTCAGTCTCACGGCGATATCTCATGCGACAGATGGATTGCTGACGCCAGAAAATAGCTCGCAACATTTCGAAGCGGAAGCAGGTAATCTTACTCGAGCTGAATCCTGATAACGAATTGAGTGAACTCAATTTGAAAGTAAAAAACTATATCCAGTCAGATCACTCGATGTCTTTTGCATGAAATCCTTCGAGTATGCTCGCTCGCTTTGGCGAGAGGGACAAGCAACTCATTCGTATCGGCGATGGTCGTCCGGAAGACATTTGGCCACGATCCTGAGAAGCAGATTGGATGTCGTCCATTGTTGAAGTTCCAAGCCGAGGACTCGTATCCCGAATCGGCTGTCAAAGGTCTCTCAATATTTGTTCTTTCGCTTTCCCGGGCTTACCGTGCGGGCCTTCTTGAACGAAGCCGCAGAGGTCAGATATGGCAGAGGTTCCGCCAGCTATTGAGCCAGCGTTGCGTGCAATTGCCATGCCGGCTGATACAAATCCGCACGGCGATATTTTTGGCGGTTGGCTCTTATGCCAGATGGATCTCGCCGGCAGTTCAGTAGCGACCCGTCGAGCCATGGGCCGGGTTGTCACCGTGGCCATTACGGGCATGGTTTTTCACCAGCCGGTTTGCGTGGGAGACGAAGTAACGTGCTTCTGCGCGATCGAAAAGGTCGGCAACACGTCGCTCACATTAAATATTGAAAGCTGGGTCAGGCGTGGCATCGGGGGTGACGCGATTAAAGTCACTGAAGGCACATATACCTACGTGGCCGTGGATGCGAGCGGCCGGCCAATTCCTGTTCCGAAGGAAACCTCGAGTCACTTAGCAGGCGACAAAGGTTGACCCGGGGTGAAGTCCGGAGGTGCCCAGCTCAGCGTATGAAAATCGAATTTATCGTCGAGCCCTGGCTTCAGAATCGAAAAAAATGGCGAGACATCGAAATCACGCGGCGTATAAAGACCATGGGCTCTGATGTGGTCGGTTTCTCGCTGGACGAAGGGTGCAATTCCAAGGTGCTTGCCGTTGATGGTAACTGCCTCGGGCAAGATTGGATATTGAATCGACGCGAAGGCTTCGGCGATTAGCGTTGAACAGATTGCTTTTGTCGGATCGCCGCTGCCGATTGCCAGCATGCGTCGCCGGAACCAGACTGGAACCGGCGGATATGGAAACAGGTATCGGGCGAGATCGATGATCTGCCTGGTGTCATATTGTTTGCCGACACGGGCTATCGCGTAGTCCACGACCTTTTTGCGCCCTGCCTCGTCCAGGCCGACCGCTCGGCAAATCCTCGTGTTGAACCGCGCATATTTCTGCAATGGAACAGTGATGACGCCTGTTTCAGCTTCGGCCTCAAGGAGTTCGGCCGCAGCGCCCGTCGTCCTATCGACTCCACCTCTCTCGCCGACAAAAAGACAGGCATGGGACCATGTTGACTGCGTCAGGAATTTGATGATCGCGCTCAGCCGAGTATTGCCTTCGACCAACAAAATGTCGCCGGGCAGCAGTGTGTCGTGAAGGACATTAATATCGGCTGCGAAAAATGGCGCATACCTCTTCGTCGGCTTTGAGAGGTATCGGAGAATCAGGCTGCTGATAGAAACCGCAAGACGGTCAAACATGGCTCTAGGTTACGTCACAAGAAGGTGAGAACGCCAAGCCATCTGACAATAACGCCTTGCGTGGCCAAATATAGTATATGACCACCGACAGGCCCTCCGATTGGGTTTAATGGGTTTGGGGCCGTGAATCTTGTTGGGCGCCGGTGAGCGGAAGGTCCGCGTTTTCATGAGCAGCTTTTCTCTGCGGCGAGACTTTATATCAAAACCTATTTTCGGTCTCGCGCAAAAAGCGCTGCCGGCGCTTTCTGACACAGAGCGCGAGGCGGTCGAGTCCGGCGACGTTTGGTGGGACGCCGACTTGTTTACCGGTAATCCGGACTGGAGCAAGTTGCTGGCATTTCCAGCTGCAGCTCTTTCGGATGAGGAAAAGGCATTTCTGACGGGACCAGTCGAAGACCTTTGCCGCATGGTCGACGACTGGCGGGTCAATTGGGAATTACACGACTTGCCGCCCGAAGTATGGAGCTATCTTAAAACGCATAAATTCTTAGCAATGATTATCCCAAAAGAGTATGGCGGGCTTGGCTTTTCTGCGTTTGCCCATTCGGAAGTGATCCGAAAATTGTCCTCGCGTTCTTTGTCGACTGCGGTGACTGCTATGGTGCCAAATTCCCTAGGGCCTGGCGAGCTGCTGATGCAGTTCGGTACCAAAGAACAAAGGGACTACTGGCTGCCACGCCTCGCACGCGCGGAAGAAATACCTTGCTTCGGGTTGACCAGTCCGGAGGCGGGCTCCGACGCGGCTTCAATGGTCGATTCAGGAGTGGTCTGCCGCGGCACATTTGGTGGGAGCGATGTTCTCGGCATCAAACTGAACTGGCACAAGCGTTACATCACATTGGGGCCAATTGCGACAGTGCTCGGGCTTGCGTTCAAACTACACGATCCCAATCATCTCATTGGAAATAGCGACGACATCGGCATCACGCTCGCATTGGTGCCGACGAATCTGCCCGGCGTTCAGATCGGACGCCGTCATTTGCCAGCGATGCATGCTTTTCAGAACGGCCCGAACTGGGGGCGTGACGTGTTCATCCCTATGGACCACGTCATCGGCGGCGTGGACCAGGTCGGCAAGGGCTGGAAGATGCTGATGAGCGCGCTCGCGGCGGGGCGCGGCATTTCGCTGCCGTCATTGTCGTCGGCCGGTGCCGCGCTGACCGCCAAGGTAACCGGGGAATATGCGCGAATCCGTGAACAGTTTCACGTTCCGATCGCTCAATTTGGTGCCATCCAGGAGCGGCTCGGCCGCCTGGCCGCAACAGCCTACCTTCTCGACGCCGCTCGCCGCATGACGTGTGCGGCAATCGATAAAGGACATAAGCCGGCGGTTATTACCGCGATCATGAAGTCGCAGGCGACGGACCGCATGCGGGTTTCGGTCAACGACGCGATGGATGTCCACGGCGGCAAGGGCATCATGGAAGGTCCGCTGAATTATCTCGGTAGTCTTTATCGCGGCGTGCCAATCGGCATCACAGTGGAAGGCGCGAATATTGTGACCCGCAGCCTGATCCAGTTCGGGCAGGGAGTCATCCGCAGCCACCCTTATCTCCTGAAAGAGATGATGGCGTTGCAGGACAGCGACAAGCAGCGGGGTCTTGATGCGTTCGACAAGTCCTTCTGGAGCCACGTTGGCCATAGCCTTGCCAACATGATGCGGGCATGGGGACGTGCCTGGAGCGCCGGTGTCTTCGCGCCGGCGCCTGACGCTGGAGCGGCCAGGGGCTTTTACCGGCAATTAGGTCGTTATTCGTCAGCTTTTGCGTTGGCCGTGGATCTCGCGCTGCTTAGTCTCGGGGGAGCACTCAAGCGCCAGGAGATGATATCGGCGCGCTTTGGCGACATGCTCTCCGAGCTTTATCTGTCCTCGGCCGCCCTCAAGCGCTGGCAGGATGAGGGCCGGCAGGACGCCGATCTGCCGCTGCTGCAATGGTGCATGGAGAGCAGCTTTGCCACGCTGGAAGCACGTCTTGATGAAATTCTTTCCAATTTCCCGAGTCGGGTTGTCGCATGGTTGTTGCGCTTCATGATTCTGCCCTTCGGACGCCGTCATCGCGGACCGTCGGACCGGGTGACCAATATCTGCGCTGGGATATTGACGAATCCGTCTGCGGCGCACGATCGGTTGACGGTCGGCTTGTTTGCCGCAAGCGGCAAGGAAGGCATGGCGCTTCTCGATCGGGCCTTCGCGATGACGGTCGCCGTGCAGCCCATCCGCGACCGCATGCGTAACGCCCATGTTCATGACATCGATGCGGCGGTAAGCAGGGCACGATCTCGGCTGAAGAGGCGGCTCAGCTTAAATCCACGGCAGAGGCGGTTTCGGCTGTCATTGCGGTGGACGATTTTGCGCCTGAAGAATTGTCACACCGTGATGCCGCTACCACTAAAGGAGACGTGTCATCGCCAACGAAGCTCTCGGGTCAAACGGTCGCGGCGGAATAGAGCGTCGGCCGGTTTATATCGTCGATGGCAGCCGCACGCCCTTCATAAAAGCGCGTGGCAGGCCGGGCCCCTTCACGCCTGTCGATCTGGCGGTGCAATGCGGCCGGCCGCTTTTGCTTCGCCAGCCCTTCGCGCCGGACGCTTTCGATCAGGTCATTCTCGGCTGCGTCAACGTTATCGCCGATGAAATGAATCCAGCGCGCGTCGCGGCGCTGCGTCTTGGCATGGGCGAGGCAATGACGGCCTTCACCGTTCAGATCAATTGCGGCTCCGGCATGCAGTCGATCGACACCGGGTATCGCTACATCCGTGAAGGCGTTTCCGACCTGGTGCTGGCTGGCGGTACAGAATCGCTCAGCAATGCGCCACTGATTTTCAGCCGTAGCATGGTCAATTGGTATGCCCGCCTGAATGGCGCCCGCGATACCTGGTCGAAGCTGGTCGCGCTGCTTGGTTTCCGATTGTCGTTCCTTAAGCCCGTCATAGGCCTCGAACGAGGCCTTACCGATCCGATTACGGATCTGAATATGGGCCAGACCGCGGAGTTGGTCGGCCATCTGTTCGACATTTCACGGCGGCAGGCTGACGAGTACGCCGTCGAAAGTCAGTTGCGGCTTACGCAGGCGCAGCAGCATGGTTGGTTCAATGGCGAAATTGAGCCGGCCTTTGATCGCGACGGGACACTGTACGACCACGACGACGGCGTGCGCCCTGACAGCTCTGTCGACAGTCTTGCCAAGCTCAAGCCCGCGTTCGAGCGGCCATGGGGCAAAGTTACGCCGGGCAATAGCTCGCAGATCACCGACGGCGCGTCCTGGGTCATTCTCGCTTCCGAGGATGCCATAAAGAAGCACGGGCTGCAGCCAAAGGCGGTGATCGTCGACAGCGAGTGGTCGGCGCTCGATCCCTCGATCATGGGCCTCGGACCGGTGCTCTGCTCGACGGCGTTGATGAAGCGCCACCAGCTTTCTCTCGACGATGTCCAACTGTGGGAATTGAATGAGGCCTTTGCCGCGCAGGTATTGGGGTGCCTCGCCGCATGGGAGGATGATAAATTCTGCCGTGATGTTTTAAATCTCCCAGCCGCGCCGGGGCGAATCCCGCGCGACCGCCTTAATATCGATGGCGGCGCCATAGGCCTCGGCCATCCGGTCGGCGCCAGTGGCAATCGTATCGTTCTGCATCTTGTGAACGCGATGCGGCGGCTCGGCCTGAAGCGCGGCATTGCCACCGAATGCATCGGTGGCGGCCAGGGTGGTGCGATGTTGATCGAAACTGTTTAGGCAGAACGAATGACCAACCTTGCCTGGAACGCTCTCAAGGATCGCGACCTCGAACTCGGGCCATCTGCTTCCGCGACACTCGGCAATGGAAACCCGTGGCGCAATTGGCGGCTGAAAAATGATCCCGACGGGATTGCCTGGCTCGTACTCGACAAGCAGGGCGCTTCGGCGAACACGCTGTCGGAGGAGGTCTTATTGGAGCTCGATGCGGTGCTTGCCGTCGTCGAGAAAAATCGTCCCAAGGGGCTGGTGATCCGGTCCGCCAAGCCGAGCGGATTTATAGCGGGAGCGGACATTCGCGAGTTTCGCGAAATGACAGATATAGGGCAGGTCGAGACAATTATTGCACGCGGTCATGCCGTACTCGACCGTCTTGATCAGCTGCCGCTGCCGACGGTGGCCATGATCAACGGCTATTGCCTCGGCGGCGGCCTGGAGGTCGCGCTCGCCTGCGATTACCGTATTGCCATTGACGGCGCGACTTTTGGATTTCCTGAAGTCCTGCTCGGCCTGCATCCGGGACACGGTGGGACATTCAGACTGACACGCCTGATCGACCCGCTCCGGGCAATGACCATGATGTTGACCGGCAGGTCGGAGCCGGCCGTAAGCGCCAAGACTTTAGGGCTGGTGGATGCGGTCACGCAGGAACGACACGTGCGTGCCGCAGCAAACGCGGCTGTGGCCGGCGAGCTCAAGCGTTCAAGCCAAGGAATAATTGGAAAAATCCTGAGTCTGGGGCCGCTGCGTCCAATGCTCGCTTCACGTATGCGCGGTGAGACCGAGAAGAAGGCGCCGAAAGCCCATTATCCGGCACCCTTCGCGCTGATTGACCTGTGGGAAAAACACGGCGGCGACTCGACCAAAATGCAGAAGGCCGAGATCAGGTCATTCGCCAGATTGATGGTCTCGGAAACGTCGCGAAATCTCGTCCGCGTGTTTTTCCTGCGCGAAAACCTAAAGAGCCTCGCTGGCGGTGCCTGGGACGGCAGGCGCGTGCACGTAATCGGGGCCGGCGCCATGGGTGGCGATATTGCCGCCTGGTGCGCGTGGCATGGTTTTATTGTTAGCCTCGCTGATACGAAGCCCGAGCCCCTGGCCGGCGCGATCAAGCGTGCTGCCGATCTTTACGGCAAGATTGGCAAACGCAATCGCCGTGATATTCGCGATGCGCTTGATCGCTTGATACCGGACCTAAAAGGCGAGGGCGTTGCGGCAGCCGACCTCATCATCGAGGCGGTGCCTGAGAATCTGGAGCTTAAAAAGAAAGTACTTTTGGGCGTTGAAGCGAAGATGAAGGCCGGCGCTATTCTGGCCACTAACACGTCAAGCATTCCGCTCGAGCAGTTGCGGACGGCCCTGCAGCATCCGGAATGCCTGGTCGGGATCCATTTTTTCAATCCAGTGTCGCGCATGCAGCTTGTCGAGGTGGTGGCACACGACCAAGTTCGGGAGACCGTTTTGACGGAGGCCCGCGCATTTCTCGGTCGCATCGACCGTCTGCCGGCGCCGGTCAAGAGTGCACCCGGATTTCTCGTCAACCGTGCACTCACGCCCTATCTGCTCGAGGCCATGGTGATGCTCGACGAAGGTATCAAAAAGGAGACGATCGACCAGGCCGCGGAAGCCTTTGGCATGCCGATGGGCCCGATTGAGCTTGCCGACGAAGTGGGGCTCGACATCTGCCTCCACGTTGCGGAGATGCTGAAGGCCAACCTGCCCCGGGAGATGCCGGAACCGCCACAATGGCTAAAGGACAAGGTCACGAAAGGCGAACTCGGCAAGAAGTCCGGCAGGGGCCTTTATGAATGGAAGGACGGGCACGCAGTGAAGGCACGGTCCGAAGCTGCCCCGCCCGCCGACACCATCGATCGGCTTGTCCTTCCCATGCTTGATGTATGTGTCACCTGTTTACTTGAGAAAATCGTTGCGGATGAAGATATCGTCGATGGTGCGATGATTTTTGCAACAGGTTTCGCGCCGTTCCGCGGCGGCCCGATGCATTACGCCCGCAACCGCGGCGCCCTCATCATTCGGGATGAGCTTTCGGCGCTGGCGCAGAAATACGGGAATCGGTTTCAGCCCGACCCCGGCTGGGATGTTCTCACGTGAACAGAGCGGCCGCGCCGCGGCAATTTACAACAGCAGATCGCATTGCCGACGCCATCATAGAAAAAGTCGGCAAGAATATCGTCCTCGCCCTCCCGCTAGGCCTCGGTAAGGCAAATCACATTGTGAATGCGCTGTTTGCTCGTGCGTTGATCGATCCCGAGTTGACGTTGCACATCTTTACCGCGCTCACGCTTGAGAGGCCGCAGGCAAGCGGAGATCTTGAGCGTCGCTTCATTGCACCGTTGTCGGAACGGTTGTTCGGGAACTATCCGGATTTGACCTATCCAGCGGCGATACGCTCAGGGGGTCTTCCATCCAATATCAAGATCAGCGAGTTCTTTTTCCTGGCGGGTCGATGGCTTGGTGTGCCGTATGCGCAGCAAAATTACATTTCCGCAAACTACACGCATGCCTTGAAACTGATCATCGACCTCGGCGTCAACGTTATCGCACAATTGGTGACGAGGTCGCCGACGGGCACTAACGGTTTTATTAGCCTAAGCTGTAATCCCGATCTGACGCTCGATCTGCTAAAAGCCCGTCACGACGGTCGTGCCGATTTTCTGTTTGCTGCGCAGCTGAATTCGGAACTGCCCTTTATGGGCGACGATGCGGCCATTCCTGAGGACGAGCTCGATTACATTCTCGACGGCCCCGGCACGGACTATCCTTTGTTCGCGCCGCCGCGCGAGCCGGTTGCATTGGCCGACTATGCGGCCGGGCTGCACGCAGCGCGGATGGTTCGGGACGGCGGAACGCTACAAATTGGCATCGGGTCGCTCGGCGATGCTGTTGCCCAATCGCTGATTTTGCGACACCGCCAGAACAGCGATTTTCAGACTCTGCTCCAGCGTTTAGGCACCCCGCCGATTGCGGCAGATATCGATCATCGGGCGCCGTTCGAAACCGGGCTCTATGGCTGCACGGAGATGTTCGTTGAGGGGCTGTTCGATCTCTATCGGGCTGGCGTGCTGAAGCGAGAAGTCGACGGCGCAGTCTTACATGCCGCCTTTTTTCTTGGATCCCGGGCGTTCTATCGAAATCTGCGCGACATGGCTGTCGCGGAGCGGTCGAAGTTCAAGATGACGGCAGTGTCTTACGTCAACGAGCTTTATGGGGCTGAGGACGAGAAGCGCCGTGCCCGGGTCGGTGCGCGCTTCATTAACGACGCGATGATGGTGACTTTGCTGGGCGACGTAATCTCGGATGGCCTGGCAAACGGCCAGATCGTTAGCGGAGTGGGAGGCCAATACAATTTTGTCGCTCAGGGCTTCGCGCTTAAGGACGCTCATTCGGTAATGATGTTGCGATCGCGCCGCATATCAAATGGAAAAGCCCAGTCGAACATTCATTGGAATTATGGACATACGACGATCCCGCGCCATCTGCGCGATATCGTTGTTACGGAGTATGGTATCGCGGATCTCCGCGGGAAATCCGATCGCGACGTGATCGTTGCTATGCTTGCGATTACAGATTCGCAATTTCAAGACGAATTGCTGCGGCAGGCCAAGGATGCTGGCAAGATTGAGCGGGTGTTCGAAATTCCAGCGGCCGCGCGCGATAACACCCTTAGGAATATTGAGAGCGCCTTAACCCCAAGTCAGATGAATGGCACCCTTCCGTCGTTTCCGTTCGGAACGGATTTTACTGAGGTCGAGCAACGCCTTCTGCCGGCACTGGCAACACTTAAGTCTTCTTCGCCCATGCAAATTGCAAGATTGTGGATCAAGGGGTTGATTGGAAAGGGCGACCACCGCGTTTGCATTGAAAGGATGGGCCTAGATCGTCCGCGTTGTTGGACCGAACGGATATACGCTACGCTTGTCAAGGGCGCCCTTCACGCGACAGGTCCATAGTTTTGAGGGAGTCACCGCCGAAGTGTGACCGCAGGCCTGAATCGCTGGACTTAATTTCGCGCGTCTGATCGCTCGCAAAATAACAAGTGAAGGCATGCGACCCGATCCCAATCACACTCGATGCGAATTGACTATTTTGCATCGAGTTACACTCGATCCATTTCACGCCGAATGAATTGAGACCAAGCGCTTTGAAGTGTGTTGAACGGATCGAGACCACCCAAGGTGTTTGTAAGACAATGGAGCGAGTCTAACTCTATCTGAAAGTCGGCAAACACATTGAGTTTGAACTCGGTCGGCATTTGTATGGCGGTTGGGTTCACCACAGCTCGTGCGATCGGCGCCATACGCTTCTTTATGTGAAAACTCATCCGTACGATCGCGATATTCTGTGTAACCCTTTGTAACTTGACGTTCATTTCAAAATGTCATTACATTTAAAGAATGAAAAGTCGGCGCCGCACCAGCGCGATGCATCACCAGATTGCCGCCATGCTCCAGAGCAGCATTCGCGCCGGGGAACTGCCTGAAGGATCGCTTATGCCGCCCGAGATGGATATTGCTCGTCGTTTTGGCGTGAGCCGTCCAGTCGTACGTCAGGCGATGATGACGCTCGTCAATGAAGGCTTGATAGATCGAACGCCGGGGAAGGGGACTTATGTCCGTCGAAAGCCGCATGTTCCATTCGAGGGATGGCCCATCGGTTCGATCGAGGACGTTCTCTCTTACAGCCGCGAAACCCGTCTTCAGATTCTGAGCAAACGCTTTATGACCGCGCCGCCCAATGTCGCCGAAGCGTTGCAGATTTCGCCGGGCTCGCGGGTCTTCGAGTTGCGCGCTGTCAGGTCGTCTAAAGAAGGTGAGATCGCCTATCAGCAGAATTACGTGCCCGAGGTGATCGCGCAGGACATTGCAAGTTTCGACTTTTCCGAAATGAGTTTGTTTGCAGCCATCGAGAAGACCTCTGGGTATTCGATCGATCAAATCCTTCAGGCGGTGTCGGCGGTCGCCGCGTCGACTGACGCCGCCGCGGCGTTGCAAGCCCCGTCGGGCGCGCCCTTGCTGCAGATTGAGCGGATGCTGGTTTCCCTCGCGCGTGGACCCGTCGAATTCGGTATCACCTGTTTCCGTTCCGATCGCTACCGACATATTGCAAATCTGACGCGAGATCGGAGTGGATCATCGCTCTGGCGCGAGAAATTGAAATGAGCGGCGAAACGTCGATTCATTCCTATAGTGAATCCGGTCGTCCCGAGGTTGTGACGATTCGTATCGATCGGCCACACGTGCGCAACGCTCTCGATGTAAATGGACTGAATCAGCTGGCCGAGGCTCTTGAGATATGCCGGCACGATCCCAAGGTGCGGGCGGTCATCGTCACCGGTACTGGTGATGCATTTTGCGCTGGGGCCGACATCAACATACTTAATGCGTTGTCTGGTGATGCGCTCTCTGCTTATCTTGAAAATTGGACTGAGACTTTGGTCCGAATTATCACGATGCCCAAGATCGTCATTGCGGCCGTTAACGGCGTTTCTTCCGGAGCCGGCAATCATATGATGCTGTGCAGCGATCTCTGTTACGTCTCAGACCGCGCGAGTTTCCATTTCACCGGCGCGTCTAAGGGCATCCCGAGCATGGAATTGGGTGCGCTGCTGTTGCCGATGACGATCGGACTGAAGCGTGCCAAGGCGATCCTGTTGAGGGGTGGCAAGATCGAGCCGGCCCAAGCGGTCGAGCTCGGTCTCTGCAACGCGGTCGTGCGCCACGAGTCGTGGCAGCAGGAGCTCGATACGCTTGCGGTGGAGTTTGCGTCGCGTCGTGCAGAGACGCTCGCTCACAACAAATACATTCTAAATCAGGCGGCCTTCGACATGATCGGCGCCGTGAAGCTCTCGACCATTGCCGGCGGCGCCTATCTTTCGAGCCAGACGACGCTTCGTACCGGCCGCATGGACACTCGCGACGACGACTCATGAACATCGCAATGACCAACCTAGGTGCGACCGATGGAACAACAACCGTTCCACGTGTTTTCGCGGCCCGCGCAGATCGGTTTCCAGATAAGGCAATTATCCGCGTCACTCGTGACGGCCGCGCGCTCACATATTCTGAATTGATGGCAGCGGCAGAGGCGGGCAGCACCAGGCTACGGCGGGAATTCAAGATCGAGCGCGGAATGACGGCCGCTATTTTCCTTCCCAATCGACTGAGTTTTGTTCAGTCCTGGTTCTCGAGCCTATTCGCCGGGTTGGTGGATATTCCGCTCAATTACGAATTCAAGAAGGAGACGTTGCGATTTGGCCTGGCAGCAACTGATGCCCGTGTTGTTTTTACCGACGCCAGCGGGGCCGAGCGGCTATTGGACGAAGATGTTCGATCCTGCCTGAGTGCATTGCGGTTGATTGTGCTGACCGATGCTGCGGACCCGGCGCCGATTGTAGACGCGCTGCGAAGCTATCCAGTGCGGCCGCAGGTTACGTCTCTCGAAACGCTGATAGCGCCTGGCCCGCAGGGGCATGTCTGGGAAGAACTGCGGACTACGGACCTGGCTTCAATCCGGTTCACGTCCGGCACAACGGGCTCGCCGAAAGGCATCATGCACAGTCATGCGCATATGCTGAACAAATCGGCCAATCACGTCCGTGCCCTTGAATACACGTCCGCTGACATTCTCTATAGCCCGTTCCCGCTGCATCACAGTTTGGCCAGCACTATGGGCATGATGGCAACGATCCAGGTAGGGGGGACGATGATATCGTCGCCACGGTTCAGCGCGAGCCGTTATTGGGATGAAGCCAAATGGTCGAATGCCACTGTTGGGCACATTCTGTTTCCGCTCATTCCGACCCTGCTGGCGCAACCACCTCGCGATACCGATCGTACTCACAGTATCCGGCATTTGTGGACGGCATGGCCGCATCGCGAATTCGAGTCGCGGTTCAACACTAAGCTCATTCAAATTTACGCTCTCGCCGAGATTGGATTGGTCGCCTACCAGCGGGGCGGTCTAGACGAAAGCTCCCGATCGGTAGGAAAGCCCTTGCCTCATATCGAGGTTCAAATTGTCGATGACCTCGATTGCTCATTGCCCGTCGGCGGGCAAGGGGAAATCACGTTGCGGCCGCGCGAGCCGCATCATGTGATGATCGGCTATTACGACAATCTGCCGGCGACGATGCGGGCATTCCGCAATCTGTGGCTTCATACCGGCGATCGCGGCTTTATCGACGACAAAGGTGAACTGCATTTTGTCGGCCGGATCGGCGACACAATTCGCCGGCGCGGCGTCAACATCTCGTCTGAACAGATTGACGAGGTGATGCTCCGGCACCGCAATGTGCGCGAATGCGCGGCAATCGGCGTGCCGTCCGAGCTGGGTGAAGACGACATCAAGGCCTTTGTTGTTTGGCATCGCGCGCCCACGAATCTCGATGCGGCGATCGATGAATTGGCCGAATTCATGCAGGCGCACCTTCCAAAGCAATACGTGCCTCGTTACATCGAGATCGCCGAAGAACTTCCGCGCACCAACACCGGGAAATTCCGCAAGACGGAATTGCGCGAGCGAGTGTCGAGTGCCCCGGTCTGGGATCGTGAATCGCGATCATGGGTGGCGCCGAAATGATTGCAAAATAAAAAGTCGACCGACGACAGCTGAAAAGGCGGGAGGATACAGATGAATAAATATAAAGCTTGGGTTTGGTGTGCTGCCTTGCTGGCTACTGTAGATTTATGCTGTTCCGCCGCCGCAGAGCCAATCGTGGTGCGGCTCAGCCACGAAGCGCCGGTCGGACACTTCTCGGATCTGGCAATTCAATCTTGGGCAAAGCGGGTCGAAGAACTCACCAAAGGTAACGTCAAGATACAGATTTTCCCAAATGGGCAACTGTACAGCGACCGCGAGGCGGTGCGTGCCATTTCGCGCGGCGATCTTGACATGAACGTCAGCATCACGTCATGGCTCGCGCAGATCGAGCCCAAACTGATCCTCTTCAATTTGCCTTATGTGTTCGATTCGACGGATGAATTCGTTAAAATGTGGGATTCCGAGGTCGGTCAAAAGCTAGCTGAGAGTCTAGAACGACGTAACGTCAAGGCCTTAGCTGTCTGGCCGACCGGACGCATCGCCATCGGATCGAAGCGTCCGATCCATCGGCTTGAGGATTTTAAAGGACTGAAAATCCGCGTATCGGGCGGCAAGCCGCACGAACTTGCGGTACGTGCGCTAGGCGGACAGGCGGTCACAATTCCAGCGCCGGAAGTTGCCGCGGCGCTCGAAACCGGCGTCATCGACGGATCGAACGGCGCATTCTCCTATTGGGCGGGCAACTTCGCCAAACCGCTGCCCTACGCCACCGTCACGCGGATGTGGCGCAGTGCTTTCGGCGTCTGGGCAAACGTGAAGTTCTGGAGCCAGTTGCCGCAAGACACGCGCAAGATCATGGAGCAGGCCCTGCGCGAGGCAACCACGTATGAACTGGAAGTCGTCGCCAAGCAGGAAGAAACGAGCGCGGCTCGCGCCAAAGAAATGGGCGCCGAGATCTACGAACTGCCTGATGCGGAGGAAGCCCGTTGGAAAGCAGCAACGGCGTCGGTCGCAAGTCAGTTTCCCGATCTGGCCGACATTATCGCGAAGATGCCGAAGTCAAATTAGATTGGCGAAGGACGGGGTGCGACAGCAATGGAATGGATGATACGCTGGTGGGGCAGGGCGTTCAGTGGCCTATCGCTTGGCATGTTCGCGCTCGTCCTGCTCGTCGCCTGGGCGGTAGCGGCACGCAATTTGGATCTCGGCGACGCATCCTGGGTTGAGGACGCGTGCCGCCTGATTTTGCTTTGGGTGGGGCTCTTGTTCGTCGCTGCTATTCAAAGTGAGGGCCGACATATCGCCTCCGACTTCCTGAGGCCGCGATCGAAGCGGATTCAACAATTCCTCAGGGCGCTCAAACAATTCGTATTTCTGGCGATCGGTGGATCCTGGTTTTGGTATGGCGGCATCATGGTCCAACGCGAAATGGGTATGTTCGGCGCGGGTGGCATGGAGCTTCCGCTGTTTTATTTCAATGCGGTGATCCCGGTGTGCGGGATGCTGATCGCATGTGTTGCAATTATCCGACTCGTCGTCCTGTTCGGTAACGGCTCGTACGACCTGCTTCGTCCGTGAGCTCACGCTAACAAGGCCAATGAATGGCAACTGGGCTAGCGCTGCTTATTGCGTTCGTGCTGGGTTTTATCGGCGTGCCAATCGGCGCGGCTTTTATAGTCGGCGCAACGTCGGCAGCGGCGCTGGCGGCACCGCAACTGCTATATACCTTCCCGACCGTCATCCTCCGGCCGTTCGACAATTTCACGTTGCTCGCCGTTCCGCTTTTCATTATTGCGGCCGAATTCATTCTGCGCGCCGGGGTTGGCCAGATCCTGGTGAAGGCCGCCAGTCGCGTCATCGGTGATCGCGGCCTGCCGGCCGGCGTGGTCGGGATCGGCATGTTCTTCGCCGGAATTACTGGATCCAGCGTCGCCGAAGCTTCGGCACTCGGGCGGCTTCTGTTACCGTTGATGGCTGCACGCGGTTTTCGCAAGAACGATGTCGCCGGGCTGATGGCAGTGACGGGCACCCTTGGCATTCTTATTCCACCAAGTATTCCACTTATTATTTATGGTCTGCTGACCGAGACCTCGATCTCACGCCTCTTTCTTGCCGGCACGGTTCCCGGATTCTTGTTCGGGGGGTTGCTTTGCATAGTCGCGTCATTCTGGGTGCGCCGTGATGTGATGCCCGCGCGCGAGTCACAAATAGACCGTAAAGAGGGTGAAAGCGCGCTACACCTAAGCTTGATGTTTATCGTGGCTTTGTCTTTGCCGGTACTGATGCTTGGCGGCATCTACGGCGGCTTTGGCACGCCAACCGAAATCGCGGCACTGGTTGCGCTCTATGCGGCAGTTGTTATGATTGTGCGGCAGCCTTTACAGGCTCCGGTCTTCCTCCTCGAGTCCAGCAAGGAAACCGCTTACGCGACGTCGTCGCTGTTCTTCATCTTGATCGGCACATCACTGATCGGATTTCTCGCCACCGGCGAGCGAATTCCGCAGCAAGTCGCGCAATGGATCGCGGCGCAGGGTGTCGGCAAGTGGGAATTCCTGCTTGTCCTAAATCTCCTTTTGCTGGCGATGGGTTGCGTGCTGGACGGCATGTCGATGATGCTGCTCGTCGTTCCGCTGCTGTTTCCTGCGGCGAAGGCGCTCGGCGTTGACCCCGTTCATTTCGGTATCATCGTTGTGGTCAATATCGAAATCGGTCTGATCCACCCGCCAGTTGGCATGAATCTCTTCGCCATTACCGCTGCAACCGGGCTGGAGCTCAAAGCCGTTACGCGTTCCGTGCTGCCTTATGTGCCGGTCGCGCTCGCATTTCTGTTGCTGATAACTCTCATTCCGTGGCTCAGCGTGGGATTTTTGCGATGATGGCGCGCACTGCGCCGCGAGAAGCTCACCGACTTCAACGAAGTCGCAATAGCATTTGAAGGTAACCGCCGACGATGACGCAAGACATGAAGGCCGGTAAAGGCTCGATTGAGTCGCGGCCCTACTTTGAGTTGATCGGTTTGCATGCCGACACCGGGGTGCCAGCTGGGCATTCCCTGCTGAGACTTAATAGCCGTAGCGACCTTCAAAACAGCCGCGGCTCGATGCATGGAGGCGTCATTGCGTCCATGCTCGACGCCGCCGTGAATGTGGCCGTCCACTCGTTGCTGCAGAACGGCGAAGGGGTGGCCACGCTGTCGTTGACGATAAACTACTTGTTGCCCGGTAACGGGCCGTTGATTGCCAAAGGAAACGTTGTGCGGTTCGGCCGCACCGTCAGTAGCGCCGAAGCGAAGGTGGAGGATAGTTCCGGACGTGCCGTTGCGCACGCAATTGCAACCGTTCGCGTTATCATTCCACGGAGCTAGGCTCCGAAGGGTCGGCTATTGACTGGCTTTTTAGCGCTACTACTGTTAAGTATCGCTGAATACTAATGGGAACATTGACACAAAGGGGATCGTGATGGTCAGTCGGGTGGATGCGAAGGATTGGGCAAAGGCAAACGTCAAAGGCCTCTGGACCACCCCAACAATTCCTTTCTCCCAGGATTTCGCACTTGATGAGGCCGGGATTCGGAAGAATGTCGACTACATCGTCGGTGTTAAGGCGGGCGGAATCGGATTCGGCTTTTCAGAGCCGTGGGTGCTGTCGATTGCCGAGCGTAAGCGAGCAATGGAAGTAGCGATCGACGCGGTCGGCGGCCGCATTTGTGCCTATCTGCACACGACAGATCACAGCGTCCCGGAGACGATCTCGCTGACCAAGCATGCGAAAGCGGTGGGTGCGGATGCTGTCATGATCTGGCCGCCGTACGAGTGGGCCAAGAATGAGAACATGATCTACGACTTCTATAAGTACGTCGCAGAAAATGTCGACATCGCCATATTCCTCTACAACACCTATCACTCCGGGGTTGCGATGTCGCCGGAGTTGATCGCCCGACTGACGAAGTTGCCGAATGTCTGCGCGGTCAAAGATGCGATCAACGACGCCACCCACACGATTAGAACACAGGCACTCGTCGGCAATGATGCTTTTGTCAACGATCCGCTGGAGGAGCACTTGTTGACGATGTCGTTGCATTTCTCGCAACGACTGCTGCTCGGCACAACGTCGGTATTTCTTATGCAGAGCCCGCACTATCAGCCGGTTCAGGAGTACTACGATCTTGCCGTCGCGGGAAAGGCCGCGGAGGCGACGCAAAAATATTATGAGCTAGAGCCGTTGCGAAACCTCTGGAAGGAAATCTACTCGGTTCTCTGGAGCAAGTCGCAGGCCACTCATCCGCTGGCCTACATCAAGTACTGGATGGATTTGATCGGCATGGCCGGCGGTCCGGTGCGTCCGCCGATGCACCAACTCAGCGAGCAACAAAAAGCAGACTTCAAGGTCCGCCTCCAGGCGACAGGCTGGCTCGAAAAACTGATACCAAAATCCAAGCCGGGCATCGCAGCCTGACAAAGCGCGGGGTCTGCCGGGCCTTAGATGCGCACGATCGGACGACGACTTAATATCGCAAAAGGTGCGGCCACAGTGTTGCCCGTGTTCTGCCGGTGAATGAAGCCACGACTAGCGGCTATCCATTGGTCCATAGGTCGGGAAGGGAAGGACAGTATGAAGGACAGCGGGCCGCCGGCCAACGTCGATCTCAACGCCACGCGTCGTGAATTCATCGCCGGCGCGGCGGCCGCGTCATTGCTCGGAAGTTCCGGCCTTGCTTCGGCTCAAACCCCCGCAGTTGCGACGCCGGTACGCGGCGGAAATTTAAATGTGGGCTATCCCGCCGATCCGCACATCTACAACGGCTTCGTTTATGAGAACGCGCCGCAGTACTGCATCATGCACAACGTGATGAGCAAGCTGCTGTGGTGGGACTCGAAAGGTAAGCTTGTCGGAGACCTCGCGGAAAGATGGACCCAGTCGCCCGATCAGAAGGACATCACTTTCAATCTTCGCCCGAACGTGAAATGGCACGATGGCCATCCTTTCAGCGCTGACGACGTCGTTTGGTCTCTCGAGACGATGAAAAAGAGCTCGCTGTCGTTCGGGAAATTCTTGGCATCGATGACGGATATTCGGGCATTAGATGCGAATACCGTTCATCTATCGTTTTCAAAAGTGACGCCGGTGTCCGTCTTTGCGTATTACGCGGGTTCGAATGTCATTCTGCCGAAGCATCTCTACGAGGGTACGGATCTGCCGACCAACCCGCATAACGGCCAGATTATCGGCACCGGGCCGTTCATGTGGAAGCAATACACGCGAGATCAGTCGCTGACGCTCGAGCGAAATTCGAACTATTTCGGTACTGTGCCTTACCTCGACACCGTTACCCTGAAATTCACGCCTAATCCGGCGACCGCCATTCTTCAACTCCGATCCGGCGCGCTGGACGTCATCTCCAACCAGCGCAACCTCGGCGTTAACGACCTCGTCAGCCTTGGCAACGATCCGCGGTTTCAGATCATCCGGCTCAATTCAACGATTGTGATGCGGGTGGCCTTCAACTTTCGCAATGATGCTCTCGCGAAGCACAAATGGCTTGGCGACATCCGAGCGAGGCAGGCTATCGCGCACGCCATCGACCGGGAGACGATTTGCAACAAGCTGCTGCACGGATTTCTCGAACCGTCGTGGGGCCCTTTCGCGCGTGCTAGTCAGGCCTATGATTCGACAGTTGCAGCTCCAAAATACGATCAGGCGCGAGCTAACGCCTTGCTTGACGAGGCCGGACTGCCCCGCGGTTCGGATGGCGTGCGCTTTAGCACGGAGCTCGCCTATATTCCGTACTTCGGAACCGATGCTGCTGCGACGGCGATCGCCGATATGTTGCGGCAGGTCGGCATCAAAGTGAACTTGGTCACGGCGGACTATCAAGCCTTTCTGACCAAGTACTGGTTTGGGCCGAACGGCCAAGGCGACACGCCGATGGCGCTGATCATCGGCATCACCGCACCGACAGGCGACGACTGCCGCCCGAACTACGATTCGCGAAACCAGCCCCGCAACAACGGCAGCGGCATCCAGATTCCGGAAATAGATCGACTTTTCGATGAAGGGCTGACCGAGACCGATCCAGAGAAACAGAAGGCGATCTATTCGCGGCTTCAGCGCATACTGTCGGATCAGCTCGTTAATGTCTGGATTGGCACATTTACATCGCCCAACGTCGCCACCAAGAAAGTGCAGAACCTCGCGTCGATCGGCTACTGGGACGTGCTGCAGCGTCTCAACGAGGTTTGGCTTTCGGCCTGACGACGGCGCGGCAACAAGGGAAACCTGTAAGTGAAAGTGCTTGAAGGAACGCGTGTCATCGATCTTGGCAGTTATATTTCTGCGCCTTATGCGGCCATGCTATTGGCTGAGCTCGGCGCTGACGTCATCAAAGTCGAGCGTCCGGACGCAACTGATCCGTCACGCAATCACGTCGTGGAGTCTAAAGCTCCGGTTTTTAGTGCTTTCAACCGCAACAAGCGCAGCTTGCTGGTCGATTATTTACAACCTGAAGGAATGGCAGTGCTCGAGACGATGGTTCGGGGCGCTGACGTCGTGCTGATCAATGTGCGTCCGGGTGTGGAACAAAAGCTCGGCGTCGATGCGGCGCGTCTCCAGGCGATCAATCCTCGCCTCGTTCATTGTTCGATTACCGGTTTTGGCGCCACGGGGCCTTACGCGCGGCGGCCCGCCTATGACAATGTGGGGCAAGTACTGTCCGGCGTGTTGTCACGGTTTCACCAAGGCGATGATCCGCGCATCGCCGGACCCACGATCTCGGATAGCGTGGCCGGCATGCAGGCGTGCATCGGCGTGCTGGGTGCGTTGCACGAGCGGTCGCGCACTGGCAAAGGCCGCAAGGTTGAAGTCAACCTGATCGAATCGATGATCGGCTTTGCGATTGAGCCCTTGATCGATGTCCTGTTCTCTGGGCGGGATCAGCCATTCCACTATCGAGCTGCCGTCTCCCAAGCCTATATCTTGACCTGTCGCGACGGGAAACGGATTGGTCTGCATTTGTCGTCGCTCGACAAGTTTTGGCTTGCGCTCACCAAGGCAATTGACCGGCCTGATCTCGCCGAACGCTTCGCCACCAGCAAGTTGCGGCTGGAGCACTACGGAGAGATCGCGCAAATTCTCGCCAGTATTTTCATCACCCGGGACCGAGACCATTGGCAGCCTCTGCTTGAGGCAAACGACGTTCCATTTGCTCCCGAGCACAAGCTCAACGAAGTTGAATTCGATCCGCAGGTCCGCCATCTCGGAACGTTTGCGGGCGTCGACGAAGAAAAGTTCGGCGCGAGCCGGATGCCGAACCGGGCGGTCCGCTATGATGGTGACAACAGATCGGTGTTCATGCCGGCGCCTGCAAAAGGCGAGCATAGTGACGAGGTACTCACCCAATTAGGCTTCGACGCCGCAACGATCGCGACGCTTCGACAAAAGCGTATCGTGGCCTGAATGCTGGATGGCAAGAGTCGTGCCGCCGTTCGCCGGGTCTGATTGCTGAGCAGGGGACCACATTGGCTATGAATGTCATCGCGGAAAAGTCCAAACGCAATTGGAACGCCCTCGACGATGGACACTTTCGCGCTGAGGCAATCGCCTTCATCGAGAAGAACCTGCCGCAAGAGCTTCGTTTCATGAAGCGGCGGGCGCTTTGGGAGGAAATGAAGCATTGGTATTTGGCGATGGCGGCGGACGGCTGGCTAGTGCCGAATTGGCCAGTCGAATATGGTGGTATGGGCCTGACGCCGGCCAAGCAACTAATTTGGGTCGAGGAACTGGAACGACGCGGCGCCCCATTGGGCGTGGTGCAAGGACCAATCAACCTCGGCCCCGTCCTAATCGCGCAGGGGACCGAAGAGCAGCGGCGCAAATATTTGCCTAAGATTCTGTCGGGCGAGCACCGATGGTGCCAGGGCTATTCGGAGCCGAATGCTGGGTCGGATCTTGCCAGCCTGCGCACCGAGGCGCGGCTCGAAGGCGACGAATTCATCATCAAAGGTTCGAAGATCTGGACCAGCATGGCTTTCGACGCCAATCACATGTACGCGTTGGTGCGCACCGACAAGACCGTGAAGAAGCAGGCCGGCATCAGCTTTTTGATGATCGACATGGAGCAGCCCGGCGTTGTGGTCCGACCCATCCGCAACATCATGGGTCACTTCGAGCAGTGCGAGGTGTTCCTGGACAATGCGCGGACCCACCGCAGCAACCTGGTCGGCAAGTTGAATGAGGGCTGGACGATTTCCAACTCCTTGCTCGGCTTTGAGCGCATTTACAACGGCTCGCCGCGTCACTGTGTGAATGCTTTGACCCACCTCGAACGCGCCGCGCGCCTAACCGGAAAAATCAATGATCCGGTCTTTATCGACCGCCTGACGCAACTCAACTTCGACGTACTTGATCTCGGATCGGCGTACGAGTCATTCGCTCAGACGCTCAGGGAGGGCGGCTCGTTTGGCAATGAGGTTTCGTTACTGAAAATATGGGCGACCGAGACTTGCCAACGGATTACTGAGCTGCTGATCGAAACCGCCGGGGATGCGGGCGGTCTGTTCGGGGACGTTGCCTTTGGCAATGAACACGTCGACGTTGTGCTGCCGTTCCTCGAATCGCGCGTTCTCACAATTTACGGAGGGTCGAGTCAGGTCCAACGCAACATTCTCTCCAAAAGCACGCTGAATTTGCCAAGTTGATTGCCGATGAACGGACAACGACCTATGAGCCAACTAACAGATATGCATTCCGCCGGCAGCCGCGTCGAAGAGCGAAGAATGCTGCGAGCAAGCGCAGCCGATTTCGTAGCCCATACGGTCGATCATAAGCGCACCCGAGAGCGCCGGAATGTGCTCCCCGGATACGATAGAAGCGTGCTGAAAGAGATTGCCGGCCTCGGCTGGAACGGAATTCTTGTTCCAGAGAGGTTCGGGGGCCTTGGACTGGGCTTTGCAGAAATGGCGATCGTCCTTGAAGAACTCGGCAAGGGCTTGCTCGCAGAGCCAATCACCGCGAGCTTTGTTCTCGGTACAAGGTCTCTCTTGCATGGCGACAATCCGGCGCTGAAAGATGCGTTATTGGCAAAAATCGCTGATGGCGTGTTGCTGCCTAGTGTGGCGTGGCAGGAAGATGCCGGCGGCCTTGACGCGAGCGCGATCAACACGCGCGCAGAGAACACTGAGGATGCCGTGCGCATCAGCGGTCGTAAGCGCTTTGTATCTGGAGCCGGCGCGGCTGACGGATTTATCGTCAGTGCACGATTGGGACATGACATCGGCTTGTATTGGGTCGAGCGCGACGCGCCGGGACTGGATCTGGTTTATGAGTGGCGCGCCGACGGAACGCCAAGCGCGATACTCACGCTGTCCGATGTTACCGTTAAGAAGTCGGCCATGGTTGCCTCGCCGGACGTTGGGTTGCGCGCGGTCAATCGCGCGATCGATGAAACTGCGGTGATGGTCTGCGCTGAAATGTGCGGTGTGATGAGAGCGACACTCGACATGACGCTTGAATATATGCGAACGCGAGTGCAATTCGGCAAGCCCATCGGCAGTTTTCAGGCTTTGCAGCATCGCGTGGTTGATTTGTATGTGCAGCAAGAATTGGCCGGCGCCGTTCTGAACGAAGCGACAGCCTTGCTCGACGGCGATTGCGACGAGCTTATCCGAGCCAGGACTGCAAGCCGGGCGAAGGCTCGGGCCTGCGAGGCCGGACTGCGCATCGCCCGTGATGCCGTTCAATTTCACGGCGCTATCGCAATTCAAGACGAATGTAATGTGGGCCTTTACCTCAAGCGCGCGCTGGTCCTGTCAGCCTGGCTCGGCAATGCCGGCGAGCACAGGCGCCGCTTCGCCTCTCTCTCCATGGCCGCCTGATCATGTCACCGTATTTGAGATTTAGAGATGTTTAGTCGCTCGAAGAAATTTCGCGGAGCGGCTGCTCAGTTCGCCAATCGTCTACTGCAAATGGGGGTGCTGCTTTTCCTTGTCGTGCTTACCGTTTTCACCCTCGTGCACGTCGGCGGCGGGGATCCGGCAAACGTTTATTTGGGAATGTCCGCCTCGAGCGAGCAGATTGCTGCCTTTCACCAACAAATGGGACTCGACCGGTCACTCCCTGAGCAGTTTTTGATCTTGCTCGGCCGTCTCTTAAGCGGCGATTTCGGCATGTCTCTGACCTATCAGGCCCCCGTCGCGGAAGTCATTCTGCAGAAACTTCCGCTGACTCTTTTGCTGATGATGACCGGATATACGCTTGCCATCGCGATCGGTGTCGGCGCGGGCATTCTTGGCGCGTGGTGGCAGGACACCCCGGTCGAAACCGCAGTTCGCGTGATCAGCGCACTGGTATACGCGCAACCGGAATTCATCGTCGGGATTGTCATCCTTGTGGTCGTTACGACGTTCATCCCCTGGCTTCCGATTGTCGGGGCTGGCAATCCGCAAGGCGGTGGATGGGATGCCTTGCGGGAAACCATGCTGCACCTGATCGGTCCCGCAGTGGCACTTGGCATAGCGCGCTCTGCGATCTTTGCCCGTATGACGCTTGAAATGATGCTGACCACGCTCAATCAGGAATACATCGTCACGCATCGCGCCTCCGGCTTTGGCGCGCGGCGGATTGTGTTTGTCTATGCACTGCGTAACGCCCTGGTGCCGATTGTGACCACCATAGGCATCGAGGTACGTTTTTTGTTCGCGGGAGCGGTGCTGACAGAAGTGACCTTTTCTTGGCCAGGCGTCGGTCGACTGATTTTCGACGGAATTCTCAACCGTGATGCGCCACTGATTGTCGGCGTGTTCTTCGTCGTGGCGCTTCTGACGATGGTGCTCAGCCTTTTGACCGACATCATGAGCGCGATGCTCGATCCCCGCATCCGGTTGGGCGCATTGGCGAATACAAGCGGAGGGGCGTCCTAATAATGCGCGCAGACATCCGCATGGTCAGATTTACGGCCCTGTTTTCTAGCTCGTCAGTCCGGGTTCCGGCCGCCAACGCGTTCGGCATTTCATTTCTGGGGCTGATCGCGCTTATGGCCATCGGCGGCCATTTCATGCCGGAGTCGGCCGTCGCACCGGACTACTCTGCACTTCAGCAGCCGCCATCGCTGGCGCATCCATTCGGCACCGACAGCCTGGGGCGCGATATGCTGCTTCGGGTTATCGACGGAGCTCCAGCGTCGCTTCTTGTTGCTGTTACCGTTGCGATAGTCTCCTGCGTTTTGGGCATCGCCGGCGGCGCTGCTGCCGGATATTTCGGAAAGTGGGTAGACATCGTCATCAGCCGGACAATCGATTATTTTCTTACTATTCCGCCGTTTTTTTTCGTCCTGGTTTCTGTGTTCCTTCTCGGCGCCTCCACTTTCCATTCATCGTTGATCATCGGCATCGCGCTGTCTGCGCCCACCGCGCGCCAAGTGCGGGCTCAGTTTCTGACACTGCGGCAGCGCGAATTCGTTGCGTCGGCGAGGTTGATCGGCATGTCAACGCCGGCAATCATTTTCTTCGAAATTCTGCCGAACGCCATCCAGCCGGCGATCGTCCAGTCGGTCATGAACGCCGCGGCCGCCGTACTGATTCATGCCGGCCTTGGATTTCTAGGCTTGAGCGACCCAAACATTGCCGAGTGGGGCGCGATGATTGCGGAGAACTTTGCGCACGGCCTTTTCGGGTGGTGGAGCATTCTGGCACCGGGCATCGCCGTTATGCTCCTCGTCCTCGGCCTTACGGCGCTGGGCGATCAATTGAACCGATATTTCGATGTTGCCCGCCGCTACTAGGGTCCAGCCAGACTTTGCCGAAAGCGAATCCGTACTTCGGATCGTGAGCCTTTCTGTCGTTTACGCAGACGGCGCGGTCGAGATGCCCGTCCTTCGCAATG
>Ga0265313_10001151_pt1 | contig 25247 bp, 20 predicted proteins | sample 4123metaG_FD_203122 | JGI IMG/M metagenome (GOLD analysis project Ga0265313, IMG submission 203122) | Rhizosphere microbial communities from Carex aquatilis grown in University of Washington, Seatle, WA, United States - 4-1-23 metaG | ecosystem: Host-associated > Plants > Roots > Rhizosphere >...
AGCAGCTCCAGGCTAAGGCGCATTTCCGCGTACACGCCGCCGAGGCATTCGACCATGGAGCCATCCTGGACGCGGTTGCCCGCCATCACCCGCGGGTCGTGTTCGCCGACCCGCTCGCCAACAACACCGAGCAGCGGCTTACCGATATTGAGGCGCTGGTCGAGGGTATGAAGGCCATTTGTCGTCAGCCGACGGTGTTGGTGGTGGACGGCACCATGCTGCCCGGCTGCTACGCCCATCTGGCTGGCCGATTGTCCGACAACGTCGAGGTGCTCTATTACGAAAGCGGATCCAAGTATTTGCAGTTCGGCCAAGACCTCGGCATGTGCGGCTTGGTCGTCCATCGTGCCGAGTTGGCCAGCCTGTTCGACCGGCTGCGGCGGAACATCGGACTGATCCTTTATCGCTACCAGGCGCTTTGTTTCCCGTCCTACGGCCACTCCGACTTGGTGAACCGTATCCGAAGGATCGAGACCAATGCGGCGCGGCTGGCGGGCGGGCTGGCGACGGGCGAGGCGGCCCGGCATTTGTCGGAGGTCATCCACCCGTCGTTGGCGGAGCATCCCGACCACGGCCTATACGTACGGACTGGCAGAGGAGGCGGCTGCGTCACTTTCCGCTTTCATCGCGGGGACACGACCGAAGGCCACCGCGATCAGTTGGAATCCTTCATCAACGTGGTGTTGGACTTCGCCCGAGCCTCGGGCGTGCATCTGGCCAAGGGGGTCAGCTTCGGTTTCACCATCCCTCGAATCAGTGCGGCGTCGAGCATCGCCGAGGATAGTCCGCCGTTCCTGCGGCTCTACGCCGGCGACCTGGACGGCGCCCAGATCGAGGGCTTATGCACGGTGATTGAAGAGGCATTCCGGTTCGTCAGAGGCACACCGTGACGGTCGCTCCTCCGCGGCTATGCCATCCGTTCCCGGGGCGCGAGGCCTATGCACGGACCTTGCACCAAGCGCTCGGCCGACTGGACGGCTTCGATCCCTCACGCCATGTTCTCGGTCCGTTGGAGACGTGCCGCTTTCCTCGGCATGCGGTGCGCATGCGGCACAGCGTGCTGCTGCGGGTCTATTGTGGCGACTACCACACGGACTGCTTCGACATTGATCGTCTGGCGCATGCGGTGGAACGGGGGGAGGAGCGTATCTGGCTCTGGGGTGAAGAGGACCAGATTCGGGCGTTCCATGCCTATTGCACCGGTGATTTCAACGATCCCCCCGATTTGCGCCTGGGCACGGTGACGGTGTTGCCGGCGGAGTTTCTCTTCGGGGCGGGGCGGCACGAGCTGTGCCGCTCAGGAAGCTGCGATACCAGTCTGGGTGCCAAAGGGGCGTCCCTTCAGCGCATTGTCAATTTCGTCGAGCGCCATGCCGAAGCGGGGCCCGCCGACAGCTGGGTGTTGACGCCACGTAACCGTGCCTCAGCCCCTAGCCTGAGGGGGGGAGAGGCCGTTCACCGGCTGCATAGTCATCACCTGCGCACGCGCTTCTGGGGGTTTGCCCCGTGGTACGTCATGCAGGGCGGCGCGTTGGAGATGCTGGATCTGCGCGAATGCGACCGCGATGGCGGCGATACCGATGGCGGCCGCCACTGGCGGCAGCCCTGGCTGCTGCGCACCCCCCAAGCGGCGAGGTTCGTCGCGGCGCTGACGTGGCTGAATTACCGCCGCGTCCCGCCGATCGAAGTGGTTGCCGATGCGCGTGCCGACGGCTTCCTGACGGCGCGGACGGGTAGGGCCTACGATGCCTCCATTCAGCCGTTCAACCCCACAGCCATGGTGGTGGGGACGGAGGGCGATCTGTCGCTTGATGACGCCCACAGAACACTTGAGGCGCGCAACGCTTGCGCGATGGTCGCCCGGGTGGCTCTCACTGAATCAGACGCTCCGGCGGCACAGGCGTTCCTGGAGGACCGGGGGTATCGCCTGACCGGCATCCTGCCCCCCACCCCGCGCGTGCCGCCCCAGGGGTTCTGGACCTGGATCCACCCCCACCACCCCGTGGCCCCGCCCCATTACCTGAACAGTTGCAGCGACGACGAAGAAAACGCCGTGCTTGACTATTGTCGGACGCGGCTCCTGGACACAACCCTTTAAAGCGGAGCCAACCATGACCTCGGTCGTTCTCGTTCAGCCACCATCGGCCCAGACCTACCCCTTCCCAAGGCTCGGTCTCGCTTACATGGCGGCGTACCTGGAGCGGAAGGGAATTGATACCCGAATCGTCGATTGCACCGCCCTGCAATACTTGACGGCCAAGCGGGATCACGGGGTGCATCTTAACAAGAAAGCGCGGACGCTACGCGGGCCGATCGATTGGGACCAGTGCGTTGACGTAATCACCGAGGGCAATCCAAAGGTTGTCGGGATCTCCTGCACCTTCATGCAGGATGCGACGCCCGCCCTCAAGTTGGCTCGCGCCCTGAAGGCGCGGCGGCCGGACTTGGTGGTGATCGGCGGCGGTGTTCATTTCGACGTGAGTGGGGCCGCCATCCTGCGCGACGAGCCCGCTTTCGATGCCATCGTCCGCGGCGAAGGCGAGGAAGCCTTTGGCGCCTTGGCGCTTGGCGCTCTCTCGGGCCAATTGGAGCCGGCGCTTAAGAACAGTATCGGCGTCTATTACCGCGATGGCGGTCAGGTCATCTGCCACCCCGGCTGCCGGCCCGAGATCGGTCTCGACGAGTTGCCGTTTCCGGCCCGCGACAAGCTGCCGGTCGAAGCCTATACCAGCTATTTCGCCGATACCGATTTCGCCTGGGGAGCGGGGGCGCAGCGGGACCATCCGTGCGGCATCATGATCACCAGTCGCGGCTGCGCCTATCGCTGCACATATTGTTCCGCTTCGCATTTCTGGGGCGCCAAGGTTCGCATGCGCTCAGCCGGCGGCATCGTCGCTGAGATGGAGCACCTACGCGAACGCTATGGCTTGTCCCAGTTCAGCTTCGTGGACAGCAGCTTCACTGTTTCGCGCAGGCGGCTGCTGGAATTTTGCGCGTTGAAGCAGGCTCGTCTGCCCGGAGTGACCTGGAGTTGCAACGGCGTTGCCAAGGGCCTTAATGCGGAATCGATCGCCACCATGGCCAAGGCCGGCTGCGTCTCCATCAATTTCGGCGCCGAGACCGGCTCGGACGAGTTGGCGATGTCAATGAAGCGTGGGCCGTCCATGGATGATATCCGTAACGTTGCGGGCCTGTGTCGCGATCATGGCATTCGCGCGGCCTTCTACTTCATGATTGGCTATATTGGCGAGACCCATGAGACCCTGGCCGCCACCGAAAGCCTTATGTTGGAACTGAGCCGAGTATACGGTGCCTACGTGGACTCACCCTATATCGCCATCCCGTTTCCCGGCACCGAGTTTTTTGATCTGGCTCACGCCTCGGGCCGGATACGCACACTGGCCCCCGAGCACTACTGGACGGCCAAGGGAGGGGAGGTTCCAGACATCCTGCCCTACGTTCCCGACGGACTGACCGAAGACGAGATAAAGCGGGAAGCCGTGCGCCTGCATGATGTCTTCCGGCAATTATCGTGACAGAGGGCGGTTATACCACGCCTCAATGAGGGAGCCTCATGGAGGCGTGGTCTAGGCGCAAAGCGCCGCGCGGCCTATGCCGCGGAAGCCAAGGGTTTCGGAGAAACTCGCCCGGCGCTTGAGGGCCTCATTGATCGGTTCCGATCAATGAGATTTAGTATTATTCTTCGGCGTCTTCTCGCTTGGGGACATGGATGATCTGTAGCTTGAGGCCCGGTATCTGGGACTCTGTGTCAGCTTCTCCCATTTCTACCTTGAGGGCGCGGGCGGCACTTTCAATGTCGCGCCAAATGCGTTCCAGCCTGGGCTTGAGCGTGGGGTCGGCGGCTTCGATTACCACGCGGTCCACGCAGGTTCCCGCACCGATCTTGCTGTCCGACCGGACCTTGCGCAGTTCGCGGACCACGTCCAACAGAAAGGCGCCGTCCTGGCCGTCCGCCACGGTCGTCGCTGCGGATGGCCAGGGGGTGAGGTGGAGGCTCTTGGCGCCCTCGGCATCCTTATAGAGATACGAGTACAGTTCCTCGGTGATGAACGGCAGGAACGGCGCGAATCCGGCCAGCATCATGCGAAACACTTCGAGCAGCGTAACCTGGGCTGACAGCCGTTCAGCGCGGCTGAACTTTTCTGTCTCGTAACAACGGTCTTTGACGAATTCAAGGTAGTTGTCGCAGAAATCGCGCCAGAACAACCCTTCCAGATCGGCCAGTGCGTGCGAGTAGTCGAACACCTCGAATGACGCGGTCGCCGAGGCCAAAGTCTCGTGGGTGCGGGCCAGAATCCATCGATCCGACGGCATCCGCAGGTCGGGGGCGATGGTCGCCTTGCCGTCGCGAACGTCGGTGTCCATGTTGACGATGGCCTGGAGCAACAGCGCAGCGTTCCATAGCTTCAGCACCAGACGGCGGCCGTTGCGGACCTCCTTCTCGTGGTAGCGGTGATCGGCCCCCAGTGACGCCGAGGCCGCCCAATAGCGTAGTGCGTCGGCCCCGTACTTACCGATGACGCTGTCAGGGTCGTAACGATTGAAGCCGCCCTCGTCATACTTGTCGAGATCGCGCTTGCTGATCTTCTTTCCCTGCTCGTTCAGGCCCCAACCCGAGATCATCACCTGCTTCCACGGCAGCTTGCCGGTGTGGTACTCACCCTTGACCACCGTATAGAACAGCCATGTGCGGATGATCTCAAACGCCTGCACGCGCAGGGTCATGGGATAGATGCCGTTGCGCGGTTCGGCATCCGTGCTGCGGGCATTGATGAATGGGGTGGACGATGACGTCATCCACGTATCCATCACATCGGTCTCGGGCAGGATCTCGGTGCAGCCGCATTCCGGGCAGCGATCAACCGGGGGCTTGTCGGCCATGGGATCGACCGGCAGAGACGCGGCTTCCGGCAGGATGACGTGGTTGTGATCCTTGCAGTACCATACGGGAAACGGCACGCCGTAAAAGCGCTGGCGACTGATGTTCCAATCCCACTTCAAGCCGTTGACCCAGTCGCGGTAGCGAGCCTTCATCCACGCCGGATGCCACTCAAGCTGGTCGCCAAGCTCAAGGAAGCGCTCCTTGTGCTTGACCACGGCGATGTACCACTGCGGCAGGGTAAGGTATTCGTGCGGGGTCGTGCAGCGCTCATGCACACCGACCACCTGGCGGATTTGCTTCTTGCCCAGCAATTGACCGTTTTCTTCCAGCGCTTGCAGGATGTTCTTGCGCGCCTTTTCCGTGGTCTGGCCAGAGAATTCGCCGGCCATGTCGGTCAGGGTGCCCTCGGGGGTGATGGCCACGCGCAGCGGCAGGTTCAGGCGCTTCCATTTCTCTACGTCCTCGGCATCGCCGAAGGTGCAGACCATCATCAGACCGGTGCCGAAATCCTTTTCGACGGCATCGTCGGTCAGCACCGGTACTTCGTGGCCGAACAGCGGCACTTTGGCGGTCTTGCCGACGAGGTGTGCGTAGCGCTCATCGGTCGGATTGCAAAACAGCCCGACACAGGCGGGTAGCAGCTCGGGGCGGGTGGTCGAGATGACCATCCGGGTGCCGTCAGCACCCTCGAAGGCGATGTCGTTCAGGAACGTCGTGCGCTCGAGCGGATCGACGTCGGCCTGGGCCAGCGCGGTGCCGCAGCACGGGCACCACAGCACCGGTGCGTCGCTACGGTACAGGTGGCCCTTGCGGTAGAGGTCGATGAAGCTCCATTGCGCGACCTTGCGGGCATCGTCAGCAATGGTCGAATAGAACTTGCTCCAGTCGACCGACAATCCGAGCTTCTTCCAGAACCGCTTGTAGTGGTGGCCAATGGTGCCGGTCTCTTCCAGGCATAGCTTGATGAAGTCGTGGCGATCCATGGACCGTGCGTTGACGTTATGCGCTTTCTCCACATAGCGCTCGGTTGGCAACCCGTTGTCATCGAAGCCCATGGGATAAAAGATCTTGCGCCCGCGCATGCGCATGAAGCGAACGACAAACTCGGCTTGAGAATAGCTCATGGCATGGCCGACATGCAGGCTAGCTGCCGAAATATACGGGGGCGGGGTATCGACGCTGAAAACATCGGTGCCCGGCGAGTTCTCGTACTTATACAGCTCTTCAGCTTCCCAGAAATCGGTGATCCGCTGCTCAACCTTGAGGAAATCATAATCCTTGGGAATCTGGCGGTTGTTCATTTTTCTCTATCCGTCGACTTGAAATGGCACTGTGACTTGATGTGGCGGGAGTGTCGCTCCGTGCCAAGGGCCGGAAGCCTGCCCTGGCAGGGCGGGAGCGTCAACAGCAATCTCCCACGTATATCGGCCAGTTTTATTTTTCCACGGCACGCTTCCATAGGGGGTAGTGCATTGAATAACAAGCGCAATATGCATATTTCCGGGCGCGATGTCGCCACGTATACGCTGATTATCATGTTCGAGGAGAGCCGGTCCACGGTTTTGAGGCGCCGCGTTGATGCCATGCCGCCAGGGCTGCCGACCATCGGCGGAAAGAAGCAGGTCGGCAACGGCCCCCATCCACCGCGCCGACCCAGGCTTCAGCAATATTTCAACGCAAAGTTTAGCTCAGAAAGGAGAGAGCCGGATGAAACTATCCGTCTCCCTTTGCTTTTCGGGCTCCGCACTGTAGGCTATTTCGCAGCGCAGCATTTGAGGGCGGCAGCGAACATGGCCAAGCAAATGATACCGCAGGTTCAAAACGGCGACCGCTTTATCAAGGTCGGTGAACCGCACGGAAAAATCTGGCAGGTCGTCAACCTCAGCATCGCTGTCGATGGCATTCTCCACGCACGCCTCCAGGACGACAGCCGACAAAACGGCTCGATGACCATCGCTGCCGGGGTCTTGGCTGATCCACGCTTCTGGAATGTGGCGCGCCCCGTGTAACCACCCCATATTCCTGCAAATGTCCAAGAGGATGCCCCGATGATGATGGCACCGCTGAAGGCGCTGATGACCAAGATCGGCGACACCAAGGCCGCTCTCTTCGACTGGTTCGGCGATGCCGGCATCATCGCCAAGCTGGCCATCGGCGGGCTCGCTGCTGCTGTGGCCACCTTCACCGCGCTGTTCATCTATGAATACCGTATCGACGACGACCACGACATCAAGCCTTCGCCGCAGCATATGGTCGAGGGCGGCAGCAAAGCCGTCACCATGGCGGCGACACTGATGGATCTGGAAACCCAGCATTGGGCACCGAACAAGCTGTGGTTCTATCCCGTCGCCCACAGCAGCAACATGATCTCCTACCAGAAGGGAATTCAGTATGCGGTGGCGCAGTGGGCCACCCAGATGACTGATTTCCTCGGCCGGGAGAGAGGATCGGGGGAAGCGGACCCGAACCTTGTCGCAGCCAAGGGACTGCTCAACTATGACCCGACCGCTTTCATGCTGCCGAGCGCCGTCTCGCAATACCGGGACGGCATCAAGAACCTCGACGACTACAACCACCGTCTGGCTCACGGACAGGCCAAGTACGACAAGATCGCCAGCAGCCTGTCCGACTTCCTGATCAAGGTCGGCAAGGACATGGGCAGCCAGTCCGGCACCATCGAATTGACGGTGCTGTCGCCCGACGACTTCACCGAAGCTGAACAGCAGCGTCTCACCGACAACCAGCGTCGCGTCCTATCGAGCAACGGCGGCTATTTTGACGGCCGATCCAGTCAGGTGTTCTTCGCCACCAAGGGCCGCATGTACGCCTATTATGTGATCCTCAATGCCCTCGGGGAAGATTTCCACGACGTAATCGTCGCCAAAGGGGCCGAAGAGCACTGGCACAACATGCTCGTCTCACTGCGGTCCGGCGCATCGTTCTACAAGTTCTTCATCGCCAATGGTGCCGGCGGGTCCTACCTCACACCGTCCGATCTGGCTTATCAGGGCTTCTTCCTGCTGCGCTTTGACAAGCAGCTCCAGGAGGTCGCCGATATCCTCAATCGGTGACGCCCCCTCATGGAGTAGTTTACGAGACTGCTTTCGCGAGATTGCCGTCAGGTATTGTCGCACTGACGAGGTAACGCTCTCGAAACGGTAGGCTTGGCTTGTGGCTGGCCGGGGGGGTAATCCTCCCGTTTTTTGGCGGGGGCGTGGATTGGAACTGGACGAGGGCTTGGTTCCAATCTTGGCTGGCAGGTAGTTTCCGATCCTCCCGCGATGGGTCCCACCGGTGTTGACTAGGAACCCACGGCGATGGGAGGCCAAGGGTGGAGGATCCTTACAAAGCGCTCGGCGTGGCGCGCGATGCCAGCCAGGACGACATTCGCCGCGCCTATCGCGATCTGGCCAAGCAGCACCATCCCGACCTCAATCCGGGCAATGTGAAAGCAGAGGAGCGGTTCAAGACGGTGTCGGCCGCCAACGAGCTGCTCTCCGACCCGGAGAAGCGCGGCAAATTTGATCGGGGCGAGATCGACGCTGCCGGACAGGAGCGGGCACCGCAATCGTCCTATCGCGACTATGCCGAAGGTGATGCCGGCCGCCGCTACGGCCGGTCCGGGCCCAAGTCGGGAGGGTGGAGCGCCGAAGATCTCGGCGACATGTTCGGTTCGATCTTCAACACGGACCACCGGGCCAAGGCCCCCGTGCGCGGGCGGGACGAGCACTATTCGCTGACAACCGACTTTCTCGACGCCGTCAACGGCGCGACCAAGCGGTTGACCCTGCCCGATGGCCGTACCTTGGATGTGAAGATCCCGTCGGGAACGGCGGATGGCCAAGTGCTGCGCCTGCGCGGCCAGGGCGGCGGCGGCGGCAATGGCAGTCCTGACGGCGATGCCCTGATTGAAATCCACGTCATCGCCCATCGCTACTTTTCGCGCGACGGCCAGGACATCCGGCTGGACTTGCCGGTGACCTTGTCCGAAGCGGTGCTTGGCGGGCCGATCGAGGTCCCGACACCGGGCGGTCCGGTGCGGATGCGCATTCCGCCCCACTCCGACGGCGGGACCGAACTCCGGCTGCGCGGCCGGGGAGTGCCGGCCCATGGCGACCGGGCCGCCGGCAATCTCTACGCCACCTTGCGCGTAGCGCTGGGCAAGCCGGATGCGGCCCTGGAGGAATTCCTCCGCAACTGGAGACAGGAACGTCCGGCCGATCCCAGGCGGGCGATGGAGGCGGGCCGATGATCAGCATCGAGGTTCTCGTCACCCAGATATCCGGCCTGCAACGCCAGGATCTGGAGCGTTGGATTTCCAACCAATGGGTCCGGCCGGACGGCCGCGCCGGCGCCTATGCGTTCCGGGAGATCGACGTGGCCCGGGTGCGGCTGATCCGAGAGTTGCGTGACGAGATGCAGGTCAACGAGGAGGCGCTGCCCATCGTGCTGTCGCTGCTCGACCAGTTATACGACCAGCGCCGCCGCATGCGGGAACTCGGCGACGCGCTCCGCCGGGCGGCGCCCGACGAGGTGCGCCGGACCTTGGCGCGTCACCTGGCCGACCAGACCGGCATCGAGTAGTTTCCGCTCCTGTTGCTCCCGCCGGGTCGGTGGCTAAGGTCGGGACAATCAAGTGATCGGAAGGCCAACCGACCCAGGCTCGCCCCAGCGATGCCGCGGCCGGTAACTCGCGCCCGATGCCGGACATCGCCGCGCCCTCGGATATGATCGTCAGGGTGACGTTCCCAACTGCCAGCCCGGCTGCATTCTCGGTCACGAGGGCGTCGGCGTCATCCACTCCGTCGGCGCGGCGGTCACCGCGTTCAAGGTAATCAGACTCTAGGACCACAGGCCGAAAAGGTCTTTCACCCGTCCGGCGAGCCGCGCCGCGAGGCTTCCTCCCCGCTTGCTCGGGATCGCCGGGCCTTCCAGTCGCGCATTCCCGACGGCTTCCCGTCGCGCCATGATTTGGCCGAGTTCGGCCGTGATGGCCGGCCGATCCTTGAGAATGCCTGCCAAGTCGTCTTTGCCGATCTCGTAGACGGTCGTTTTGGTCAGGGCCCTGACATCGAACATGGCGGCAGCACCGGTCAAAACCCCACCCTGGCCGAAACAGTCCCCTGGCGCCAGGCGCATCACCTCCCGTTTTTCCTTTCCATGGCCCTGCAAGGCGACCAAGACACCGGAACTGAGGATGCCGAGAGCCTGGGCCACGGAACCTTGTACGACGACGACATCGCCCGTCTTATAGGTGCGTCGGGTCATCTTCGGCGCCAGGGCGATACGTTCGTCGTCCGACAGCGGCGCAAAGATCGATGCCTGGTCCAGCAAGCGTCGCGGAAGGTCCGCGATGCCCGGTCGCGTGGCCATCGGAGGCAGGCTGAAAGCGCTTCCCGGCGGCGGCGCGAGGCGGATGCCATTCGACGCGCTGTGCCGGAACACGAGATCAAATACCTCGTTCTGGGCCAAGGGACCCTGATCGAATTCCTGCACGAAGAATTGCAGTTCGCATTCAAGAGCGACGGCGTCAAGCGTTCGGACCGTTACCGTGGGCGCCGGCGTCCGGAGGATACGATTGCAGCTCAGCAGTGCGGTCCCCAGTGTCGCGCAGCCGCGCGAGGGCGCGACCGCCGGATCGAGCCGGATGACGACCTTGAGGCCGTGCGCTTTCGTCGGGGTGCTGGCATTGACGAGCGTCGCCTTGGCGATGACGCTGTTCGGAACGATGGCGAGATCGTTGTTGTCGGTGAGGATCTGTGTCGCGCGCCAGTTCGTCTCGATGATGCGGCCCTGCAAGTGGTTATCGAGGACCACCCAATCGCCCGGATGATAGGGCTTGGCAAGATTGAGAACGATGCCCGAGAAAACGTCACCCAGGGTGCTTTGCAGGGCAAGGCCGAGGACGATCGCGATGACACCGGAGGCGGCGAGCAAACCGCTTACCTGCGTATCGAAAACATTGGCAATGATGGCCATGACGGCGCAGACATAAATGAACCCGGCGACCAGATCCCGCAGGAGGCGCGTTTCCCGAGGTTGCCGCTTGTAAGCGAGGACGGCGCGGAAGAAGCCGGTCAGCAGCCACGACGCGGCAAACCACCAGACGATCTTGAGGACGCTGATCAGGACGTAGGTGAATGTCCAGTCCATCGTCGGGGTCGGCTTGGATGGCACAACCCCGGCCACGATCAGCATGGCGGTGAATCCGGCGAAGGACGCGAGTCGGCAGACGAACTGCGCGACCGGGCGGTCGCGAAAAACCAGCCGCGTCATCAGCAAGCCGGCCACGAGAAAGATGCCCGCAAGCACCAGCGGGTCGGGAAGTTTGGCGACGAAGTCAGCGAATGAGGCTTTCATCCCTGCTCTTTAGCCCGGAGGATCAAGCCGCGTGCCCCTCTTGCCAGGAAGCGATCTCCTCATAGGAGTCTCCTCATGCCGAAACGTGGGTTGGGAATAGCCCCGCCGCCCCGGAGGATCGGCATGACCGAGTGCAGGTCAACCACCGTCACCCTGGCCGTCCGCCTCCCGGCCGCATAGGATCGGAATGTACCCACTCCGTGCCGTGAAATGAGCGGCGGCCTTTTGGCCTTCAAACCGACGGCGCCAATGGACTTTGTTCCGCCCCATGGGCTGTCCGGCGGACATGGTTCCGGGATTAGGCGAGGGATAGTTGGACCAGGATCGGCCGATGGTCCGAGGTGCCGCGACTGAGCGTTTCGGCTCGCACACATCGCAAGCCACGGACCAGGCAACGATCAAGCCGGAGAGGCATGATCGCGCCAGCCGCATGGGTCGGTTGACGCGGCCCGGCATCGCGAAAGCCGGGCAGAAGCGAGGCCCCCAGCATGTTGCAGTCGCCGATGATTGCGGCGCAGGCCGGCAAGGCCCGGGCAACGCACCGCAATTGGCGACGGTTCAGGAGCTGGCCGTGGGACAGATGCACATTCGCAACCGCGAAATCCGCAAGATCGATGATCTGACAGATGCGTCGGACGATAACACCGGACGGCAGGGTCAGTAGGGATGGAGGGTGAGCAAGCGGTATCGGGCTCCATGCCGCCAAGCCGTGGGTCCTGCCCGGCAAGGCGCTGCGAACGTAATATCCGCCGATCCTCGAGGGGAGGGCATCGATCCGAGCGGTGGCTTCCTGCATCAACAGCAGATCGGGAGCGTTGCTGACGATCAGGCCTTCGATCTGGTCCACTGTCGCGCCGAGCCGGTGCAGCAGGTTCCAGCTGATGATTGTTACGCATCTCGTCATGGCTTTCGTCCAAGGCCGGGGGGGCGCAATTTCCAGGCGCGGACGAGAAGCGCCACGCCGACCCAGCCCGCTAGAGCGCCAAGCAAATAGGCGAACAGGTGTGGCATAAGGAATGCGATCACGCCGAGGATCAGCAGCGAGGTGGCCGCGACCGATAAGAGGATGGCCTCGGCCGGACCCGGGGCACGATGTTGGCTCACCGTGGCACCAACGATGTTGCCTAAGCCAACGACGCCGGCGATCAGCCTGTTGGCGTGGGCCGCGCGCCATTGGGCCGCCGCCGGGCCGGTTGCATTGGCCGCGCCCGTCTCCCCGGAGCCAAGCACGATCTCGGTGGCGTTGCCGAGGTCTTGCTCGAACAGGGTTTCCATCTCCTTGGCGAAGGCCCGGTCCTTGATGGTGACGTCCAATTCACGATTGCTGATCCAACTCGCGAAGTTCGAATTGCTTGAGCCGATGCGGGTCCAGCAGCCATCGGCCACCGCCGTCTTGGCGTGCATCATCGGACCGTTCCATTCAAACACCCGGACTCCCGCCGCCAGCAGCGGCCGATAGCCCGCCTGTGACACCATCTTGATAAGCGGCCAGTTGCTGGAACCCGGGACCAGCAGGCGGACATCGACGCCGGCCCGCGCCGCTCCGCCCAACGCCCGGACATATCCGGTGGTCGCCACGAAATAGGCATCGGACAGCCACAAGGAACGCTCGACGATCTCGGCGATCAACTGCTCCAGTCTGTAGAGGCCCATATCGTTCGGATGTCCGGCGATGACCCACATGGATAAGGCTCCCGCCCGCGCCATATCGAGGGGTTCTTGCGGAGCCTCAGCTGGGATCGGGGGGCCGGCCGTCGCCCAACTGTCGCGGAACGCCGCCTCGAAATGCGCGACGGCCGGTCCCCGAACCTCGACCGCCGTATCCCGCCAGGGAGGCGGGCCCTCCCAGTCTTGGCTGATGCATAAGCCGCCGGTGAACGCCACCCGATCATCGACACAAAGCAATTTGCGGTGGTCACGGCTGATCCAGGCCAAGGGATTGCCAAAATGCGGCGGATTGTAGCAACGGATTTCGATTCCGGCGGCACGCAGTGCCGTCCAGAACCGTGCTGAGGTCTTCGTCCGGCATCCCAGCCAGTCATAAAGCACGCGGCAGCAAACCCCTCGGCGAACCGCTTTGATCAGGGCATCGGAGAAAGCCCGCCCGACGCTGTCCTCGGCGAGGATGTAGTTTTCCAGATGCACCGTGTCGCGCGCCTCGGCGATGGCCCGAAGCCAGGCCGGGTAGTTCGCGGTCGCGTCGCACAGCAGCCGAACGGCGTTTCCCTCGGATTGCTTGGCCTCGGCGACCCGCGAGAAGGCGATGCCGCCCAAGGCTTCGAGCGGTGTCGGATGATCGGAATGATCCACGGCGGCTCCCTTCGCGTTGAGGGGGCGGAAGCCACATCATCGCCCCATTTCAATACCTTGTGGTCGCGCTCATCCGGTCGCTCCGAACAAGGCCCCGATTCCTGCGGTCGCCGCCATGGCCAATGCCCCCAGGACCGTGACGCGTATGGTGCTCGGCATCATCGCCGCGCCGCCGGCGCGCGCCGCCAAGACCCCCAAAAGCGCCAGAAAAATCAATGATGCTCCCGACACCGCGACAATCAACCGAGGGCCTGGCGCCAAGGCGGCAACCATCAGCGGCAGGACAGATCCCACCGCGAAGCTTCCGGCCGAGGCGAACGCCGCTTGAATGGGGCGGGCCTTAAGAGACTCCGAGATGCCGAGTTCGTCGCGGGCATGGGCTCCGATGGAGTCATGGGCCATGAGTTGGTCCGCGACCTGTTTCGCCAGGGTGGGATCAAGGCCGCGACCAACGTAGATCGCCGTCAGTTCCGTGTGCTCGCCCTTATCATCCACCCTGAGTTCCGTGCGCTCGCGCGCGAGATCGGCCTGTTCGGTGTCGGCCTGCGAGTGCACCGACACGTACTCGCCAGCGGCCATCGACATGGCCCCAGCCACCAGTCCGGCACTCCCCGCGACCAATACGCTGGCCTGGGTTCCGTGCGCAGCCGCGACGCCCAGCACCAGACTCGCCGTCGAGATAAGGCCGTCATTGGCCCCCAATACCGCCGCGCGCAGCCATCCGACGTGTTGCGTTCGGTGTCGTTCCCGGTGTCGTGCTGATGGCATTTCCGAGGGGTCCTTGTCGTCTTTGTCGATCTCGCCGCCGGAGTTCGGATGCCCCTTCATGCGGGTGAGGTTGGAGGAGTTGGCCACCGATCAGGCGGGAACGGCAGAGTCGGAAACTACCCACGACCGCGGCAAGGTAGGCTGGGGTACGGTGCCTGATCGTCCCCGGATTCTGATACCCGTTCCCCAGATTTTCGGGAGGTGCCGCTCCCCCTCGGGAACCTCATGCGTCCCAGATCCGCCGTTGTGGCCGATCAAGACGGCGATCATGCTGCGATGAACGCCATCATCACGGTATTCCGCTTTCTGGTTGGACCGGAATCCGACTATTCTGCCGTCAATCGGGGCCGAATGGGCCGCCCAAATGGGAAATGTCGGATGAATCTTCTGCTGCTCAACCCCCCCTTCCTGACAATCCACATGATGTCACTGGCGTTTGGAGAGCCGCTGGGATTGGCCTATGTCGCGGCATCGGTCGAACGCAGCAAACGCCATCAGGTGGAAATTCTCGACGGCGTCGGTTCAGCCACCGAAATCAGAGAGCGCAAGCCCGGCGAGCACAATTGGATCGGTATGGCCCATGCCGACGTCCTTGCGGAAATCTCCAAGCGGCACTTTGACGCCATTGGGATCAGCTTATGCAATGCTTGCGACGTCGACCCTGGGACGACGGCTCTCATCCGGAAGATCAAGGAGCAATCCCCCGGAACTCCGATCATCGTGGGTGGCCCGGAGGCCTCGCATAATTGGGAGGCCTACGCCCGAAACACGGACATCTCCTTTGTCGTCATCGGTGAGGGAGAATACTCCCTTGTCCAGCTGCTGGACGCCATTGAAGCGGGCACAGAGGTTAAAGACGTGAAGGGCCTTGCCTTCCTCGACGAGGATGGCTCCGTCTTCAAGACCGAGGACCCGGAGATTGTCGATATCAATTCGATCCCATGGCCGGCTCGGCATCTGATTCCCTTGCAGATCTATATCGAGAATCGCCCCACGACCAAGAACCGGGCGGTGACCATCCTGACCAGCCGCGCCTGTCCCTTCAGCTGCGCGTTCTGCTCCATGATCAAGGTGTGGGGCAACAAATGGCGCGGCCGGTCACCGCGCGATGTCGTCGATGAAATTGAATTTCTGATCAAGGAGTACGACATCAAGGAGGTCAGGATTCAAGATGATAATTTCTGCGTCAACCGGAAGCGGGTGCACGAGATCTGTGACCTGATGATAGATAGAAATATTGATATCGAGATCGTCATTGACCCTGGCGTCATGGCCTCCCTTGCAGACGAAGACCTGCTGCGAAAAATGAATAAAGCCGGACTTAAAAACATCAATATGCAGCTTGAGTCCGGCTCACTTAAGACGCAAAAATATATCAGCAAGCCCATTGACTTAGATCACATCAGAAATATGGTGCGAGTCTGCCATGAGCTAAAAATGAAAATAAGAACAAACATTATTATAGGATTTCCATTCGAGACGAAGGAAGACATGATTGAATCTGTAACAAATGCAGTTGATGCAGGATTCGATCATATTGAATTTATATACTTAAACCCAATAAGAAGCACACGCGTGAGACGAGATTTCATTGAAGCAGGAATAATTGAAGAGAACGACAATCCGACCTTGCCAATCAGGACACTACACTGCTCGGCGGAGGAGGTGAGAGAGGTCTATAACTTTGCTGCATCATATCTTGAGAGCCGCAGGCATCTTCCCACGAAGGGGCAAAGCCTCCGCCTTGACCCCGCCGTGATGTTCCATGTGGAGGGATATTGCTATGCGGCCCCGGTTCCAGAGGGCCGTGATATCGCCGATCACGAGAATGCTCCCTGCCAGTCTCCCGCCCGCCTTTTTGAGGATGGCCGGTATCATGGACTTAACCACGCCATGCACCGGCATATCGGCACCATGGGTGAGGGGAGGTATTCCCACTGGCAAACGCTGGTGTATTTCTCGACATCCGACAACAGCGACCCGCGCACCAACGGCCGACAATACCTTCTGGAGTATTAGGACGTTGACAGAGGCATTGACGGACGAGATCTGGAACGATGACGCGAATCGGCGCCTCGTTGCCCTGGAGAGCAGGCTTTCCCACCATGAGCTCATGGCGGAGGAATTGTCCGAGGTTGTGGCACGGCAGGCACGGACCATCGACACCCTGGCGGCGGAGGTTCGTCGCCTGCGGGAGCGGCTGGGCGAGGCCGAAGCCGGCTTGCCCGGCTCACCCCAGGACGACAGGCCGCCGCCGCATTATTGAGGGCGGCAAGGCGTAGCCAGAACATTGCCGCACCACCCCGGTGACGTTCCCAGACAATATGGCGGCCGGCTCTACGCCGGGACCCGGCAAATCTGCTGGCCGATATGGCCCAATTCCCGGGTCAGGGACCAGTCGCACCAGATGCGCATCCCTGCCTGGCGTACCCGGTCACAGAAGATGTAGTCCTCGCCGAGGATGTCTCCGGTCTCCTCGTTCAGACCGAAGCGGAAATAAGGCTTGGACAGCCGTTCGAACACGCTCATGCGGATCAGCAGGCATCCGGTGGGAATGCGGGCCATCTCCACCAGATTGGGTGGCGCGTCGGGCGCCGCCTGTTCCAGGGGGGTTCCGAGGATCGGATGGGGCGGCACCCGCTTGACATAGGTCGCCCCCACCACGTCCTGCTGGTGGATCAGCAGGCGGAGCAGGGTGGATTGCGGAAAGACCATGTCGCTGTCCAGGAACAGCATATAGTCCACGCCGGCCTGCTGGGCCATGGCGACGCCGGCATTGCGGGCCTCGGCGACGATGGACGACTTGTTGCTGAAGATATCCACCCGCAGGCTTCCCGAGGCGTGGCAGAGCCCCGCCAGCGACAGGGCGAAGTCGGCGTGAACCATGTCGCCCGACGGAATGGCGATCCCCACCCGGGGAAGCTGTGCGTCCATCAATCCCTCATCTGGTTATGGTGAACCGGTCTTCGGCCAGTGCGGCCTCGTCATCCCGCAACTGCTCCAGCAAGCCGTCCTCGCCGCCCTGAGCCCCCCATTGGTCGAAATGGATCAGCTGGTCCAGCGGCAGGCGGGCGCGCCAGCCGGCGGATTCCAGTTCGGGGCGCGGATGATAGCCCCGGATCTTGCCGACGCAGAGATAGGCCACCGGCACGATACCGGCAGGAATATTCAACGCCTGCTGCACGACGGCGTTGTCAAAAATGCTGACCCAGCCGATCCCCAGCCCTTCCGCTCGGGCAGCCAGCCACAGATTCTGCACGGCGCAGACGCTGCTGTAGAGGTCCATGGTGCGGATATGGGTCCGCCCGATCACCACCCGCCCGGCACGCTCTCGGTCGCAGGTGATGCAGATGTTGATAGGGGCCTCCATGATGCCCTCGAGCTTGAGCGAGCGGTAGATTTCGCGCTTATCCTCGGGAAACATCAGGGCGGCTTCCGCATGGGCCTTGAGGAAGGCGTCGTGGACCCGCCGCCGCACCTCGGGCGAGCGGACCAGCACGAAGCTCCATGGCTGCATGAACCCTACCGAGGGTGCATGGTGGGCGGCGGTGAGAATGCGGCTCAGCACCGCGTCCGGCACCGGGTCAGGCAGGAATTCACCCCTGGTATCGCGGCGGGTGAAAATGGCCTGGTAGACGCCTTCGCGCTGGGCCTCGGGCAAGGGTTCGGCTGGCAACAAAGTGGATTCCATCATCATTCCCCTGTGATGGCACGCCCGACCGGTTATCCATGCCGATCAGGCCATCTCCGTCCGGCCGGTCTTCTGACTTGGGCTCATCCCGTTCAGGCGCCTTCCCGACCCTGGGTCAGTGGCATTCGCCTGACGGTCCCCCACACAGCGCTGGGCACGTCGCGGACTTTCACCGCGTTCCCGATTCTCCGACGCCCCGGCAAGGGGCGCCGACACCGGACGAATGGACGTTTGTAGCCGATGCCCGGCCGCGCCGCCACTGCTACCGCGATAGGATATCGCGCAGGCGGTCGGCCTGAGGGCTGTCGACAGTACGATTATAGACGATGTCCTCCGGGGTCGGATTACCGCCATAGAAGGCCGCGTTCCAGGAATGGCGTGGAAGGATTCCGGCACCTTCCAGGGCGGCCCCGCCGAACAGGCCGATGGCCTTGGAGAAGGCGTAGATGTCGGCGCCCACATTGGTGGTGGTGTTGGCCTCGGCACCGGCGCCAAAGGTGGCGATGGCGATCCCGGCTTCGGCACCGGCCTTGAAGCGGTTATCGGTCACCGCCCGCAGACCGCCCTCGCTCATAATGACATAGACCGCCTCGGCATCCTGGAGGCCGATCTGCAAACCGATACTGCCGGCGGCGATGGAATAGAAGGCGGGGCCGCTCCAGCGTCCACTGGAATCCCGGGCCAGCAGAATGCCGGTGCCGTATTGAGCCCCGATGAAGAAACCGCCTTTGACCAGATCGGGAACGATCAGAACAGCACGGGCGCGGGCCAGCAGATTGGCCAGCGGGCCACTCATATTGTCGTCGGCGCGCACCCGTTCCACCGTGGTCGCCGCCTTGCCCAGCATCATGGTCTGGTCGGTGACCTGGGCGCGGGTGGACCCGGCCAGGGCCATCAGCGTCAAAGCCAGGGCCATCAGTTTGCGCATGCTCGTCTCTCCTGCTTGCCACGCCCCCGACACCAGCAAGCACGAGCGCGGTTAGTAAAAGGTTAAACGTGAAAAGGCCCGGAACCTTGCGGCTCCGGGCCTTCCCGTCAATCAAGCGTCAGGCGAAGAAGGATTACTCCTTCTCCTGGGCCTTGCGCATGGCGGCACCCAGGATGTCGCCCAGGCTGGCGCCCGAGTCGGACGAACCGTACTCGGCCATGGCCTGCTTCTCTTCCTCGACTTCGCGCGCCTTCACCGACAGGGTGATCTTGCGGGCGGCCTTCTCGAAGGCGGTGACCTTGGCGTCGAGCTTCTCGCCGACGGCGAAACGCTCGGGGCGCTGCTCGGACCGCTCACGCGACAGCTCGCCCTTGCGGATGAAGCCGGTCATGCCCTCGACGGCCACTTCCAGGCCGTTTTCGGTGACCTGGGTGACGGTGCAGGTGACCACATCGCCCTTCTTGATCGACGCAACGGCGTCCTGGAACGGATCCGAGGACAGCTGCTTGATGCCGAGGGAGATGCGCTCCTTCTCGATATCGACGTCGAGGACCTTGGCCTTGACCACATCGCCCTTCTTGAAGTCCTGAATGGCGGCTTCGCCGGACTTCTCCCAATCGAGATCGGACATGTGAACCATGCCGTCGATATCGCCGGGCAGGCCGATGAACAGGCCGAACTCGGTGATGTTCTTGATCTCGCCTTCGACCAGGGTGCCCTGGGGGAAGCGATCGAGGAAGCCTTCCCACGGGTTGTTCATGGTCTGCTTGAGGCCCAGGCTGATGCGGCGCTTCTGGGGATCGACGTCCAGCACCATGACCTCGACTTCCTGCGAAGTGGAGACGATCTTGCCGGGATGGACGTTCTTCTTGGTCCACGACATTTCGGAGACGTGCACCAGACCCTCGACACCGGGCTCCAGCTCGACGAACGCGCCGTAGTCGGTGATGTTGGTGACGCGGCCGGTGAACTTGGCGTTGACCGGATACTTGGCCTCGACACCCTCCCACGGATCGGCGTCCAGCTGCTTGATGCCGAGCGAGATGCGCTGGGTTTCCGGGTTGAAGCGGATGACCTGGACCTTGACGGTCTGGCCGATATGCAGCGCCTCGGACGGGTGGTTGATACGCTTCCAGGCGATGTCGGTGACGTGCAGCAGGCCGTCGACGCCGCCGAGATCAACGAACGCACCGTAATCGGTGATGTTCTTGACCACGCCTTCGAGGATCTGGCCTTCCTTGAGGTTCTCGATCAGCTCGGAACGCTGCTCGGCGCGGGTCTCTTCCAGCACGGCACGGCGAGAGACCACGATGTTGCCGCGCGAACGGTCCATCTTGAGGATCTGGAACGGCTGGGGGGTGCCCAACAGCGGGGTGATGTCGCGCACGGGGCGGATGTCGACCTGGCTGCCCGGCAGGAACGCCACGGCGCCGGAGAGGTCGACGGTGAAGCCGCCCTTGACGCGCCCGAAGATCACGCCATTGACGCGCTGCTGCGCCTCGAACGACTTCTCCAGCAGGGTCCAGGCTTCCTCGCGCTTGGCCTTCTCGCGGCTCAGCATGACTTCGCCATTGCGGTCTTCGTAACGCTCGACGAAGACATCGACCTGATCGCCGGCCTTGATCTCGGCGGCACGACCGGCGGTCGCAAATTCCTTCAGGGGGACGCGGCCCTCGGACTTGAGGCCGACGTCGATCACGGCGTAGTCGCCATCGATCTCGACGATGATACCGGTGATCACCGAACCTTCGAACGAGCCGCCGACACCGAGGGTCTCGTCCAGAAGAGCGGCGAAATCGTCAATCGCCGGCTGAGTGGCAGTATTGGTCATTAAGGGTAATTCCTTTCGTATCGTCTGTCTTACAGGCCAGCCGGTTGTTTCCGGCGGTCTTGAGGGTGAACAAAAAACAAAACCACCGCCCGGGACTCGCCCGGACGGCGTTGGATTTCCGAAATCCCTGCTATCTCGCGGAAGCGACGACCTTGAGCGCGGCGGCAAAAGCCTGATCGGCATCGAGGTCGGACGTGTCCAGCACGACAGCACCCTCCGCCGGAACCAGCGGGGCGACGGACCGGGTGCGATCCCGTTCGTCGCGCTCCATCAGATCGGCGAGGACGGTAGCGTATATAGCCCTCTCGCCCTTGTCCTGCAACTCTTTCAGGCGCCGCGCGGCCCTTACCTCGGGCGATGCGGTGACGAACAGCTTCACCCCGGCGTCGGGGCAGACCACGGTGCCGATATCGCGGCCGTCGAGAACAGCGCCTTTCCCACCCGGGGGGCAGGCGGCGAACTGACGCTGGAAATCGAGGAGAGCGGCGCGCACGCCGGGAATCACCGCCACCTTGGACGCCGCCCCTGCTGCGGCATCGCCGCGCAGGTCGGTGGCCTCGAGATCGGCCGGAGCCAGGGCGCGGGCGGTCTGCTCGGCAGCCTCCACCTGGGCGGGATCAAGCCCGGCCCGAGCCAGTTTCATGCCCACGGCACGGTAGATAAGCCCGGTATCGAGATAATCGAAGCCCAACTCGGCGGCAAGCCGCCGCGCCAGAGTCCCCTTGCCGGCCGCCGCCGGTCCGTCGATGGCGATGATGGTGGAAAGGGTCATGCGGGCTCTCCGATCTTGCCGCCCAACCCGTTCATCAGGGCGGCGAAGCCGGGGAAGCTGGTGTCGATGGCTTCGGCATCGTCCACCAGGACCGGCCGGGACGAAGCCATGCCCATCACCAGAAACGACATGGCGATGCGATGGTCGAAATGGGTGGCGATGGTGCCGCCGCCATCGGGAACGCGGCCGGTGCCGTGAACGATCAGGGCGTCCTTCTCCTCCTCGACGGCGACGCCGCAGGCGGCCAGCCCGCGTGCCATGGCTGCCAGACGGTCGCTTTCCTTGACCCGCAGCTCGGCCAGCCCGGTCATGCGGGTGGTGCCCTCGGCGAAGGCGGCCGCCACCGCCAGGATGGGGTATTCATCGATCATGGATGGCGCCCGCTCGGCCGGCACGTAAACGCCCTTGAGGCGCGAGGCGTGAACCACCAGATCGGCCACAGGCTCGCCGGCCTGATCGCGGCTGTTCTCGCAACGGATATCTGCGCCCATCTCCAACAGGGTCTGATAGAGGCCGGCACGCAGGGGGTTGAGGCCGATCCCCGGCAGCCGGATTTCCGAGCCCTCCACCAGCAACGCCGCCACCACCGGGAAAGCGGCTGAGGATGGATCGGCGGGCACCACCACCGGGCGGCCGATCAGTTCGGGAAAGCCGGTGACGGTGATGGCGCGGCCGCCGCCTTCGGCATCCTCCACCCGGACATTGGCGCCGAAATTGCGCAGCATCAGCTCGGTATGGTCACGGGTGGCCTCGCGCTCGATCACAGTGGTGTCGCCGGGGGTGTTGAGACCGGCCAGCAGGATCGCCGACTTGACCTGGGCCGAGGCCACCGGCAGTTCGTAGAGGATGGGATTGGGCCGCTCGGCCCCCACCACCGCCGCCGGCAGCCTGCCGCCGTCACGGGCGAAGAAGCGGGCGCCCATGCGCTCCAGTGGCTCGGTCACCCGCCGCATGGGCCGCGAGCGCAAGGAACCGTCGCCGGTGAAGATGGTGGTAAAGGGATGGGTGGCCACGAGGCCCATCAGCAGGCGGGCGCCGGTGCCGGAATTGCCCATGTCGAGCACGTCGGCCGGTTCCACCAGCCCGCCGACACCCCGGCCGTAGAGCCGCCACGAGCCGTCGGCCAGGCGCTCAACCTCGGCGCCCAGCGCCCGCATGCTGGCGGCGGTGCGCAGCACGTCGTCGCCTTCCAGCAGGCCGGTTACCGTGCTTTCGCCCACCGCCAGGGCACCGAACATCAGGGCGCGGTGCGAGATGGACTTATCGCCCGGAACCCGCGCCGAACCGGCAAGCGCCGAGGCGCGGCTGGACATCAACGGCTTGACCATGATCACTCCCATTTGCATCGCCGGGCCGCGGCAGTGAGACCGCCGAAGCTCTACCACAGGCGGCTTGCGCGTCATAGACCCGCGTTCCATGCTGCACCGCGGCTGCTTTTTCGTTTTGACACCGGGGGGGGAACATGGCAAATGGCCCCCCAGACAGGGCTTTCCGCGACACACAAGAGGAGGACGACTTGGCCAAGCCGGAATGGGGACAGAAGCGCACCTGCCAAAGCTGCGGCTGCCGTTTCTATGACCTGACCCGCACCCCCATCGTTTGCCCCAAGTGTGGCGCGAACGTGGAACCCGACGTGCCCTTCAAGGTTCGCCGCGGCAGCTCCTCGGCCCCGGTCGAGCCCAAAGTGGTGGCCCCGGTGGTCGTTGATCCCGAGGTCCAGGACATCGAGGCCGAGGAACTGGTGGGAGTCGAAGACGACGAGGACGCGATCGAGACCGAGGAAGAGGGGGCCGAGGACGATGAGAGCGGCCTGATCGAGGACGCCTCGGACCTGGGCGAGGACGATGACGACATGGCCGAGGTCATGGAGCACATGGACGAAGAGACGGACGAGGTCTAACCAATTCGCCCCCTATTTCGAAGGGTGCATTTTTTCGCTTGCCAGGGAGGTCGGGAAACCATATGTTCCGCCTCCACCGGCGGGGGCCCAAGCCCGCAGGTCGCAAGTTTCGGGGCTATAGCTCAGTTGGGAGAGCGCTTGAATGGCATTCAAGAGGTCGTCGGTTCGATTCCGTCTAGCTCCACCAAATAAGTCAAGGGCCTGGCTGGCAACGGCTAGGCCCTTTTGATTTTAAAGAAACCACCGGGAAACCACGCGGAGGAAACTCGCGGTTCCATGGGGTGGCTTCTGCCCTCTCTATATTTTTGTGAGCTTCCGGCACCGTTCGCTTTCCACAGCGCGCCCACCTTCCCCGGCTCCATGGGATTAACGCCTGCACTCGCTGTATAGAGCGACCGATACGCGTTACCGATACCGCCCAATCGACAGATCATGACCTGCAAGAGACGCCTGGCATATTGAGCTTGACAATATATCTATGCTTCCAGAATTATGGAAACATCGTGTATGCGTCCGCTGACGCGATCCGTCTCGGCGGACGGCATGATCAGCTTTGAAGGGGCCGCGCCTTCAAAGCCATTTCGGCCGGATCATGCTGAACAGGGTGGGGAGAGGGTCATGAGTGAAGCTGCCAAATGCCAAAAGGCTGCCCGACCCCATGTCGTCAACGGGGCATTGCTGTCGGTTCCTTTGCCTTTAGTCATGCTCCTGTCCGCGCTCGCTATCGGCATTGGCGCCGGATTGAGTGGAAAGCCCCTACTGCATGCCTTGGATGCGGGCTTTGGAGCGGCATTGGCGGAATATGCCTTGATCCTGATTCCCGCCTTCATTTTGGCGGCATCCCTGTCGCGATCAGGCGCGCAAGCCGGGTCGGGGCGCGCCGTCGTTCTTCTGGCTCCCTTGGCCGGGGCAGGCATGGCCTGCCCCGACACGGCCTATGCCGCTCTTTCATCCGTGGCGGGATCTCGCAAGCTCTCGATGTTGTTCGGTGCCTATGCCGGCTTCAAGTTACTGGTGCCGGCCGGGCCGGCCATCGTGGGCACCGGTCTCGGCGGTTTCGACGTTCGATTGGCCGTCGCTTCCGTGCCGGTATTCTTCATCGCTTGGTTCGCGGGGCTGCTCTTCGCACGGCGTTTTGAGACGGACTTGCCGGAAGACCTGCCGACACCCAATGGTCGACTGGGTGGCCGCGTGATGGTGCCGCTTGCCACCATCATCGGACTGCTGGTGCTGGGCTTTTTTCTACAGAGCCACGTCGTGCTGCCGCCGTTGTTGGCATTCTTGTTGAGCCCCAAGGGCGCATTGCTGCTGGGTGCCGTGATTTCATTGGTGCCGCTGTCCCGGGAAAGTCGCGCCCAGGCGCTGGAGAGCGGGATGGGACGGGCGGCGCCGTTGTTGCTGACCATCGGCGCAGCGAGTGCCCTGGGCGCCATGATGGTTGAGATTTTGCCGGTGGAACGCTACGCGGAATTCCTGGTCTCGACCGGGCTCGTCCTGCCGGCGCTATTCATTTTCACCGCTACGTTCAAGGTCATGAAGGGCTCCTCCATGGCGACCTTCGCCGGGACAAGCGGCATCATCGCAGCTCTGCTGCCAGCCTTGCATGTGTCGCCGGAAGCCGCAGCCCTGGCCATGTGCGCCGGAGCCTTCGTGTCGATCACGCCAAACGACAGCCTGTATTGGCAGGTGCGGCAGGACGTCTTTGCCGGTCGGGACGAAGCGGCGGCGATGCGGGTCCTGACGGTTGGATCGGCACTGCAAGGGGTCTCGGCTTTGCTTGCCGT
>Ga0265313_10001152_pt1 | contig 25241 bp, 26 predicted proteins | sample 4123metaG_FD_203122 | JGI IMG/M metagenome (GOLD analysis project Ga0265313, IMG submission 203122) | Rhizosphere microbial communities from Carex aquatilis grown in University of Washington, Seatle, WA, United States - 4-1-23 metaG | ecosystem: Host-associated > Plants > Roots > Rhizosphere >...
GACCGCCGTGAAGGCGGCGATAAGATGGGGGCGTCCATGAAGATGTCGCGGCTGCCGGCAATCCTGTGCGGCGTGGCTTTGCTCTGCGCCCAGGCCCCGGCGCCGCCGCTGACGCAGCAGCAACTGGCCACAGTCGCAGCCTCCCTGCTGCGCTTCAGGCATCTTAGCCAGGACATCACCGTCACCGCCGACGGCAAATCTGTCTCGGTGGCGCATAGCGAGATCCAGGTGTTGAACGCCCTCGCCGTCCGCGCGGCGCAATTCCCGGTCCCCTACAACGCCACGCTGGAGGACCTGGCATCACCGAGGCCTATACGCTGAAGGCCGACGGCAGCAAGATTCCCGTCGTTCCTTCCGCCATCCTGTCGCAGAAGCCCGCAGCGGCCGATGCGCCCGGCTGGCCCCGTGGGGCCGCCGCCACCACCGCCGCCACCACTGCAATAGGCGGCGGGTTTCTTCTAGGGTTTGATGATCGCCCGGCGATAGGTGGGCTGGCTGTCCCAGGAGAGCGGCTTCTGTGTGCCGTCGAACAGGCTGGCGAACTTGCCGCCCCCCGCCTCGAAGGAGAATTCCAGCACCCGGTCGGGCGGCGTGGTGGTGACGTTGCGGGTGATGTCGGTTTCCTGCTCGGTATGCGCCGTCATGATTTCCGCCGGATTGGCGGGATTGACGAAGCGGACATCGGCGGCGGCGCGGTTGGCGGTGCCGCGGACATACTTCACATGCAGCCTTGCATGTTCGCCGCCCGCCCCGCTTAGGTCCCAGTCCTCGGTGACGGTGGTGGCGCCGTTGGTGGTGGCGATGCTGCGGGCGGTGGAGACCCGTGTCGCCTTCACCAGCGTGCCGAAGGTGGCCGCGGTGGCGCTGTTGTTCTCGCTGATCCCGGCCAGCACCATGCGCGCAGCCTGTGTGCCCTGGCGTACCGGCGCCTCGAGATAAACCACCGTGTCCTTGCCCGGCGGCAGTACGCGGTTGTCACCGCCCTGGACATTGATGCGGTCAATGAAGATCAGGCGCAGATTGCAGTCCTTGGCCGCGCCTTGCGCTGCCGCCGCCGATTCCCAGCCGGCAGGCAACAGCTTGCTCAGCGCCGCCTGGTTGACCTGCAGATCGAGCTGGAAGCGGTATTCGTTGGACTGTTCCACCACGGTGCCGGTGGCGGCGGGTGCTGGCGCCGGGGCCTGGGCGAAGGCGCTGCCCGTCATCAGCAGGGCAGCAAGCAGGATCGTTTTCTTCATCGTCTGTCCTTTCACGAATTAAGCCGCCCGACTCTAGGCATTAAGCCCGATCAGGCGATGGGCATTTGTCCAGACGATTTTGCGGAAAATCTCCGGCGTGGCGGATTTGGTCAGAACCCCCAACGTTTCGCGCGCCACGCATTTGCCGCGAACGGCCGCCGCCACACCGGCGGCGTTCTGCGCCGCGCCGCCGCCCCTGCCATCCTCGCAATTGCAGTCGCTGCCGAAATGCAGCTTGTCCTGATGGCGCTTGAGAAAATCCACCGTGAAGGCGGGCGTGCGCGACAGGACATTGTGACCGGAATTGGCGGACAGGTCGCCGAACAGATTGGGATAGTCGGCCAGCAGCTTGTCGGTCAGGCCGCCCGGCACGATGGGGCCTTCGGGATAGGCGGACTGGTCGGCGAAGTCGGCGCTGACGCGCGCCCAGAAGCTGTTGGCATGGCCGATGAACTTCGTGCGGGGATAGGCTTTCAGCACGGCAGCAAAGCGGGCAAGGCCGCTGTTATAGGCGTCGTTGAGGTCGGTGGTCGCGTCCTGGAAATGGATCAGCACCGGCACATTGAGGTCGGCCGCCAGGTCATAGGCGCGCCGCATTTCCGGCCCATCGGCATCGACATGCATCTTCAGTTCGCCGAAACCCTTCGCGCCGGCCTTCACTGCCGCCGTCAACTGCGCCTGGGCTTCCGGTTTGGTGAGATCGGCGGAAGCGAACCAGCTGGGAAACATCGCCGCATTCTGCGCCCGCAAACCGGCGACCTGATCCGCCGCGCCGGAAAAGGTCAGAAGGTTGGCCGCCGTCACCCCCGCGCCGACCTGGTGGGCGATATTCTGCGCCGGCGCGCGGCGCATGTGGAAATGCATGTCGATGACGGGAGAACTCCAGCGCGGAATGTCCTGCGCCAGTGCGGGCGTTGCCGCCATCGCGCCCAAGCCCGCCAGAAGCTGTCGCCGGTCCATGCGTCCTCCCCATCTTCTCTTTTTTGTTACTCTATCCGGGCGGGCCCCCCAAAGTCGAGATAACGTCAGTCGAGGCGGTAGTTGAAGCTGACGCTGATGCGGGGCCTGTTTGCGCGGTTTTCCTCGACGCCGTGACGCAGCCAGCTCTCCCACAAAAGCAGCAGGCCGGGCCTGGGCCGGATATCGACAAAAAGGCGGTTGCCGGGCCGCGCGGCCTTGCGCCGGGGCGGGGCGGCCATCATCAGTGGCAGCCGCGGATCCTCGAAGCGGATGACGCCGCTTTCCGGCGGCACCGTGACATAATAAGTGCCGCTGACAACCGCATGGGGATGGATGTGCGGGGCGTGGATGGCGCCTTTCTTCATCACATTCACCCAGAGCGAATCCAGTTTCAGTTTGCGCCGTCTCAAATCGAAATCCGCATGCCGCGCGAAGGCAACGACATGGCGGTCGAGCCGCTTCACCAGCGCCGCAAAAGCGGGCGCCCGCTGCGGCAGATCATCCAGCGCAGCATAGGAAGTGTAGCCCTTGTAGCCATGTTCCTTTGCCCAGCGCCGGCCCGCTTTGTCCTCCGCCGCGATCAGCGAGGCGGCGGCTTCCAGGTCGGGGTTGAGTCGGGCTCCAAGGCTGGCGCGGTAGAGCGGCGTCACAAAAAGCGTGTCAAAAGCGGCCATTTTTCAGAAAGTTCCGATTCGTCTCTGTCGCTGAAGTTAATGGCTATTTCTGCATTTGGGTGAGAAACTCAGGCCGTCATCTGAAGGATCAGTGGTCATGCGCCTTGCCCTCGCCGCCGCCCTCACCGCCGCTGCTTTCACCCTGTCGGGCTGCATGGTGTATGATGTCGCTTCCACCGCGGTCAGCGCCACCGCCACCGTGGTCCGCACCACCGCCGATGTTGCCTCTGATGTGGTCTGCACCGTCGCCTGCAGCTCGGACGACGAAAAGAAAAAGTAGCTCAATAGACGTCTTTGCGCCGCCGCACTTCGGCGAAGACCGCCACATCATCCGCGTCCTCCATGCCAAGCGCCTTGCGGATCGCCGGCGAACCCGGCCTGAGGAAGGGATTGACCAGCTTCTCCAGCGCCATGGTCGAAGGCATCGAAGGCGTGCCGGCCGCCCGCGCCTTGCGCACCACCTGCGTGAACATCCGCAGCGCCTGGTATTCCGGCTCCAGCGTCAGGGCGAAACTGGCGTTCTTCTCCGTATATTCATGGCCGCACCACAATTGGGTCTCCTCCGGCAGCGTCATCAACTTGCTCAGGCTGGCCCACATCATGGCCGGATCACCTTCCAGCACACGGCCGCAGCCGCAGGAGAACAGCGTGTCGCCGGTGAAGGCATTGCCTTCGATCACATAGGTGGTGGCGCCCAACGTGTGGCCCGGCACGTCCATCACCTTCACCGCGCGTCCGGCGAATTGCCAGCCGGTGGCTTCGCTGACAGCGATGTCCAGGCCGGGAATGCGGCCATTCTCCCGCGCCGGTCCCACCACCTGGGCGCCGAACTCGGCCTTCAGGTCCAGATTGCCGCCGGTATGGTCGCCATGATGATGGGTGTTGACGATATGCGTCAGCCTGAGTCCTTCGCGCGCCAGCGCCGCCCGGACTGGCGCGGCTTCGGAAGGATCCACCACGGCGCAGGCGTCGCCCGTGTCAATCAGGTAGGCGTAATTGTCGGCCAGGCAGGGAATGGTGATAATGCGCATGTTCAGACGGTAACAGGAGTTTGCCCCCGGTGTTAGAGCGCCGCGTTATCGAGCCGGATGCCGCTGCTATCGCCGCCTTTTATGCCGGGCGCGCGGGCCAGCTGGCGCGCCGCGTCATCCTGGCGCGGCTGCATGGTTTCTGGCCCCGGCTGGAGGGCTATCGCCTGCTGGGCTTCGGCTACACCGCGCCCTATCTCGCCCAGTTCGGCGCCGAGCGTGCCATCGCCGCCGGTACCGCCACGATGGGCGCACCCTACTGGCCCAGCGGCCCCAGCTTGCAATGCGAGGAAGAGGCGCTGCCCTTTGCCGACGCGCTGTTCGACCGGGTGCTGATCGTGCATGGGCTGGAGCGGGCCGAGAGCTTGAGGCCCCTGTTGCGCCAGCTTTGGCGGGTGATGGCGCCGGAGTCGCGGCTGCTGGTTGTCGCACCCAACCGCGCCAGCCTGTGGGCGCAACTGGATTCGACGCCATTCGGCCAGGGCCGCCCCTTCTCGCGCGGCGAACTGGACCGTCTGTTGCGCGAGGCGTTGTTCGAACCGCAGGGCTGGGCGGGTGCGCTCTATGCCCCGCCGCTGGGCACGCGGTTTCTCACCCGCGACGGCCGCGGCTGGGAACGCGCCGGCGCCCTGCTGTTTCCGGCACTATGCGGGGTGCATGTGGTCGAGGCGGTGAAGTCCGTCTATGGCATGACGACGCTGCCGGTGACGGATGCGGCTCCCGTCGCGGCGCCGCGGCTCAGTCCCGGGGCGTCTGGCCCTGCTTTATCAAGAAGATCGCGCCGGGGTGAAGGCGGATAAGCGAAAGGTCCAGTGGACCTTTCGCCCGCCCGAACGCCGCAGGGCCGCGCGCCCAAGCGCGGCCCGAGGCTGGGCAAGCGTCAGCCTTGCTTTATCAGGAAGATTGCACCAGGGGCGGTAAAGTTCGGCCCAAAGAAACCGCTGGTGACGGCGCCGGGACGGATGCGCGTGGTGCGGCCGTCGGAGTCCAAAGTATGCGCCTCGCTGATGATGGCGCCGGCCTCGCGCGTCAGGCCGATGAAATCGGCCAGGGTGCAGAGATGGATGTTGGGCGTGTCGTACCAGTTATAATCCAGAGTGCGGGTGCGCGGCATCCGGCCATGCGCCAGTAGCGATACCCGCACCTTCCAATAGCCGAAATTGGGGAGCGATATCGCCACCCTGCGGCCGATGCGCAGCATGTCCTTCAGCACCTTGAGCGGTTTTTCCGTCGCCTGGATGGTCTGGGAAAGGATTACGGCGTCGAACACCCCTTCGGGATATTCGGCAAGGTCGGTGTCGGCATCGCCCTGCACCACCGACAGGCCGCGCGCGACACAGGCATTGACGTTCTGCTGCGAAATCTCGATACCGCGACCATCCACGCCCTTGGCGCGCACCAGATGGTCCAGCAGGGCGCCGTCGCCGCAGCCAACATCCAGCACCCTTGTGCCGGGCCGGATCATGTCGGCGATAGCGGCCAGTTCCGGGCGCAGCTCGCTCATGCGATGCCGGCCTCCTGCGCCACCGCGTCGACGAAGCCGTCCACCGCGGCGAACATTTCCGGCTCGTCCAGCAAGAAGGCGTCATGGCCCTTGTCGCTGTCGATCACGACAAAGGAGACGGCGCCGGCCACGGCGTTGAGGGCGTGGGCGACAATCTTGTTCTCGGCGGGCGGGAACAGCCAGTCGCTGGTGAAGGCGATGATGCAGAAACGGGTGGGCGAATTGCGGAAGACTTCGGCCAACTTGCCGCCATGCTCCTCGGCCATGTCGAAATAGTCCATGGCGCGGGTGATGTAGAGATAGGAATTGGCATCGAAGCGGTCCACGAAGCTGGCGCCCTGATGATGCAGATAGGATTCGATCTGGAAGTCGGGCGCGAACTGGAAGGAGAGGGCATCGCGGTTCTGCAGGTTGCGGCCGAATTTGCGCTGTAGTGCTGCCTCCGAAACATAGGTGATATGCGCGGCCATGCGCGCGACTGCCAAGCCTTTGGACGGAAAGGTGCCTTGATTGGCGTAGTCGCCGTTCCTCCAGTCCGGATCGGCCATGATCGCCTGGCGCCCCACTTCATGCAGGGCGATGTTCTGCGCCGAATGGCGGGCGGCGCAGGCGATGGGAATGGCGGCGCGCACGCTTTCAGGGTAGGAGGCCGCCCATTGCAGCACCTGCATGCCGCCCATCGAGCCGCCGATCACAGCGAACAGCTTTTCGATTCCCAGGGCGTCGGTCAGCAGCTTCTGCGCCCGCACCATGTCGCGGATAGTGATCAGCGGGAAGGAAAGGCCATAGGGCTTGCCGGTGGCCGGGTCATTGTCCGCCGGGCCGGTCGAGCCCATGCAACCGCCGATGACATTGGGGCAGATCACAAAGAAGCGGTCGGTGTCGATCGGTTTGCCCGGCCCCACCAGCGGAATCCACCAGCCGGGCTTGCCCGTCACCGGATTATCGCTGGCCACGAACTGATCCATGGTCAGGGCATGGCAGATCAGCACGGCGTTGCTCTTATCGGCGTTGAGCGCGCCGTAAGTGATATAGGCGACCGTGACGGGCGTCAGGGCACGGCCGCAATCCAGCGGCAGCGTTTCGAAGGTCAGCGCCTTGCCCTTGTCGGCCTCATGGGCCGTCACGGGCCGCGTGAAACGGGGGTGTTCCGCCATAGCTAGCGTTAGCTAAGACTCCCGCCCCCTGCTGTCAACGAACGGCAGCCCTGCTTTGCTTTCAGGGCTTGCTGCGGCTATCAGTACCCGCCTTTCGCAGACCCATGACGGCCCTATGACAGAGCCAACGCCCAAGCCCGGCATTCTGGACATCGAACTCTATGTCGGTGGCCGGTCCGCCGCGCCCGGGGCGGCGAAGGTCTACAAGCTTTCCTCCAATGAAAGTGCGCTGGGGCCGTCGCCGCTGGCGGTGGCGGCGCTGATGGCGGCGGCGCGAGACCTTGAGCGTTATCCCGACGGCAATTCCGGCCTGCTGCGCGCGGCCATCGGCAAGGTCTATGACCTCGATCCCGCCCGCATCCTGGTGGGCGGCGAAGGCTCCGGTCCACTGCTCACCATGATCGCCAATGCCTATCTGATGCCGGGCGACGAGGCGATTTTCAGCCGCCACGCCTTCCTGATCTATGAGATCGCCACCCGCGCCAACAGCGCCCGTCCGGTGATCGTGGAGGAGAAAACTACCAATCGCGGCATCAGGATTGATGTCGAGGCCATGCTGGCGGCGGTGACGGCGCGGACCCGCATCGTCTATGTCGCCAATCCCAACAATCCCACCGGCTCCTATCTCACCCGCGACGAGATGAAAAAGCTGCATGCCGGCCTACCGGCCAACGTGCTGCTGGTGATCGACGCGGCCTATGGCGAGTTCTGCGACGCGCCGGATTACGACACTGGGCTGGAGCTGGCGCGGGCGCATGACAATGTGGTGATGACCCGCACCTTCTCCAAGATTCATGGTCTGGCGGCGCTGCGGCTGGGCTGGGCCTTCGTGCCGCAGGCCGTGGCCGATGTGCTGAACCGCATCCGCGCGCCGTTCCCGACCTCGCCGCTGCAGCAGCAGGCGGGCGCCGCGGCCATCGCCGATAGCGCGCATGTGAAGCGCGCGGCGGCGCACAATGCGCACTGGCGCAAATGGCTGACGGATGAAATCCGCGGGGCTGGCCTGAAGGTGGACGACAGTGCCGCCAATTTTGTGCTGATCCATTTCGCGCCGGGAACGAAAGACGCGGCGGCGGCGGACGCTTTCCTGATCGCGCGCGGCGTGATCCTGCGTCAGGTCGGCGCCTATGGCCTGCCGGATGCCCTGCGCCTGACCGTCGGCACGGAAGAAGCCAATCGCGCCGCCATGGCGGCGCTGCGCGACTTCGTCGCTCAGTAGACCGGCGACAGCAGGATAATGGCAGCGGTGGTCTGCTCCGGCGTCAGCTTGTTCTTCACGCCGTTGCGTTCGGACTGGGTGATCCTCACTTCGCCACCCGTCAGCAGCCACATGGCGTGACTCTCCGGCGCCCGCTTCTGTCCCTGCAACAGCCCGGCAAAGGCGTGGCCCTGCGACAGGGTCTGGTAAAGCCGCAGCGTCTTTACTTCCTTGCCAAAGGCGCCCAGATCGCCCTTCGCCAGATCGGCTTCCGCCATCAGGTCAATCGATTTTCCGTCGGGATCGCGGCGCATATGGAATTGTGCCCGCCCGACGGTAAGCCCTTTGCCGGCCAGCTCGACGATATCAACATCAAAGCGGGAAAGGCCGCGATCATCGCGCACGGCGCTGGCGCGTAATGAACCTGGCAGGAAGTCCAGTGTGTGGGCGGCCGTCGCGGCGTCTGTCCATTCCAGATGCTGGTTGCCTGCCGCTTCGAAGACGTCCTTCTCCGCGCCATAGGTAAGCGCATGGATGGCGAAGCGGTCGGCGGTCCATGCGAAAGGCCCGTTGGCTGCCGCTCCCTTCACGGAGAAGCCGTCGAATAGTGCATCCAGTCGGAAAGGAAAGCCGGAGACAGAAACGGAAGACCAGTCCAGCGTCACGCCGGGAACGGCTTCGCGGCCCTTCATCGCTTTGAGTTTTTCTTCCAGGGCGCCGGCGGTCTGCCACCAATGCGCCATCACATACCCCGCCAGCATCAGCAGCAGCAGAAACGGAGCGTAGAGAAAGAAGCGGCTGGAATATTTCATCGCGCCGGTTAGCTACACTTCGAATAGCCACACGACAAGCACGAATCGCAGCCTTCCAGGGCGACAAAGCTGGCGTCGCCGCAACGCGGGCAGAAGCGGGCGCGGACGCCCTCCACCGGAATGATATGGGCCGCGCTCAGGCCCACGCCGGACAAGGGCTCGATGCGCCGGCTGAGAAAGCCGATCTCAATCATGTGGCGCTCGATCACCTCGCCGATCGCCGCCAGGAGCGATGGGACATAACGCCCGCCCATCCATTGGCCGCCGCGCGGATCGAAGACCGCCTTCAGCTCGTCGACCACAAAGGCGACGTCGCCACCGCGCCGGAACACCGCCGAAATCATCCGCGTCAGCGCCAGCGCCCAGGCATAGGCCTCCATGTTCTTGGAATTGATGAAGACCTCGAAAGGGCGCCGCCGCCCGTCGCGCTCGATATCGTTGATGGTGATGTAGAAGGCATGATCGCTGTCGGCCCATTTGATCTTGTAGGTGCGGCCGGTCAGTTCTTCCGGCCGGTCGAGCGGCCGGGTCATGTAGATCACGCCGCCCCGCGGTTCCGGCTCGGGCAGCGGCAGCTCCGGCTCCCCACTTCTCTCTTTGAAGTCGCGCGCGATGATGGTCTCGGCGGCGATTGCCTGTTTCGGCTCCTCGAAGGAAAGCACCGCGCCCGTCACCTCATTGGGACGGTAGGTGGTGCAGCCCTTGCAGCCCAAATCATAGGCCGACAGGTAGACATTGGCGAAGTCGTCAAAACCGATCTCTCGCGGCACATTGATGGTCTTGGAGATGGCGCTGTCGATGAAGGGTTGCGCCGCCGCCTGCACCGCCAGATGATCGGCGGGGGCGATGGTCTGGGCGCTAACGAAATAGTCTGGCAGGGCGGCGTCCGGGCCGAACCTGGCGCGGAAAGCGCGCACTGCGTAGTCCACAACCTTCTCCTCGGTGCGCGTGCCGTCCGGCTGCAGCACCTTACGGGTATAATCGAAGGCGAAGACTGGCTCGATGCCGCTGGAGACGTTTTCCGCGAACAGCGAAATCGTGCCGGTGGGCGCGATGGACGTCAGCAGGGCGTTGCGGACGCCATGGCCGGCGATGGCGTTGTAGATATCCGGCGGCAGCGCCTGGATGAAAGGCCGCGACAGATAGGGGTTTGTGTCATAAAGCGGGAAGGCGCCTTTTTCCTGCGCCAGCGCGACGGAAGCGCGATAGGCGGCGTTGGCCAGGGTCGCCAGCCAGGTCTTGATCAGGATCAGGCTGTCCAGCGAGCCATATTTCACTTTGCAGAAGATCAGCGCATCGGCCAGGCCCGTCACCCCCAGCCCGATGCGACGCTTGGCGGCGGCCTCGCGCGCCTGCGCTTCCAGCGGAAAGCGGGAAACGTCGATGGCGTTGTCCAGCATCCTGATGGCGGTGGCAGTGAGCTTCTCCAGTTCCTCAAAGTCGAGATGGGCGCCATCCTCGAACGGCTTCTTCACCAGCCTGGCCAAATTGATCGAGCCTAAAAGGCAGGCGCCATAGGGCGGTAAAGGCTGCTCGCCGCAGGGATTGGTGGCGGCAATGGTCTCGACATAGCCCAGATTGTTGAGGGCGTTGATGCGGTCGATGAAGATCACGCCGGGCTCGGCATAATCATAGGTGGAGCGCATGATGCGCGTCCATAAATCGCGCGCCTTGACGGTGCGATACACTTCGCCGCCGAACATCAAGTTCCAGTCGCCGCCGGCCCTGACCCGGGCCATGAAAGCGTCGCTCACCAGCACCGACAGATTGAAGTTGGACAGCCGCCCCGGTGTCCGCTTGGCGTCGATGAAATCCTCGATGTCGGGGTGATCGACGCGCAAGGTCGCCATCATGGCGCCGCGGCGGCTGCCCGCGCTCATGATGGTGCGGCACATCGCGTCCCACACTTCCATGAACGAGACCGGGCCGGAGGCGTCCGCTCCCACGCCTTTCACGGCTGCGCCTTTGGGCCGGATTGTGGAGAAGTCATAGCCGATGCCGCCGCCCTGCTGCAGCGTCAGCGCCGCTTCGCGCAGGGCGGAGAAGATGCCGTCCATCGAATCCTCGATGGTGCCCATCACAAAGCAGTTGAAGAGGGTGACGGCGCGCCCGGTGCCGGCCCCCGCCAGGATGCGCCCGGCCGGAAGGAATTTGTGCCCGGCCAGGGCGGCGGCGAATTCCCGCGCCCGTGTCCCCCGGTTCTCTGGCTTCTCCGCCCGCGCCAGGGCAAGCGCCACCCGTGCCCAGGTCTCGGCCACGTCATGGTCGATGGGGGTGCCCCCCGCCGCCTTGAAGCGGTACTTCATGTCCCAGATCTGGCTGGAAATCTCTGATGTCGGGCTGGGCATCATTCTACCAATCATAAAGGCGGCAAAGGTTCCATCGCCGCCCCTCCGTTCCCTTAACGTTCACTTTTCTAATTGGTCGCGCCGCCTGACGCAAAGTCTCCAACTTTGCGGGGCGGCCGCTCCCGGAAATCAGAGAAGCGCTGCGGTCGCGGTTTCGATCCGCTCCTGCAAGATGGTCATGAATTCCGCCCTTTTCAGCCCCGGCGGGATCGGCTCCAGGAAGGCCAGGGTGATGGTGCCCGGCCGCTTCCAGAAGCCCTGCCAGTAGCGGCCGGAATTCAGCGCCACCGGCACGCAGGCCACGCCAAGCTGGCTATAAAGCCCCGCTACCCCCGGCTTGTAGTCCGGCGGGGCGCCCGGCTTTTTGCGCGTGCCTTCGGGAAAGATCACCACTGGCCGGTTCTCGGCCAGCACCTTTTGCGCCGTCCTGGCCATGGCGCGCAGGGCGGACGCTCCGGCGCCGCGGTTAATGGCGATGGCCGATGTCTTGCCGACATACCAGCCGAAAAATGGAATCCACAGCAGCGAACGCTTGAGCACGATGCCGGGATCGCCCAGCGCCAAATGGATCGCCAGCGTGTCCCAAGTACTCATATGCTTGGGCGCCACCAGCACCGGACTTTTGGGCACATTGCCAGTGACGCGCGCGTCTATGCCGGCGAAAATCTTCAGGCCCCACAATGTCGCCCGCGCCCAGGTCTGCGACAACCACAAGGCGGCTTGGCGCGGCCCCAGCAGCAGCGGCAGCGCCAGCGTCCCCAGCAGAATAGTGACGGCGGCGAACCAGAGCAGGAACAGCAGGGAGCGCAGCAAGATCATGCCTGAAATTATATCAGGCGGCTGAGCGAATGGGCCGCCAGGCTGGCAAGATACTTGATGTATTCGCGCTGCAGCAGCACGGCGGTTTCCTTGTGCCGCCACCAGGCCGCGACATCGACGCTGCCGGTTTCCACCGGATAGGCGATGATGGTCACGCCGGGCATGACATAGGAAAATTCCAACTGCGCGCGCGGCATGTGATAGCGCGCCGTCACCAGGATCAGGCTGCGGAAATCATGCTCGCGCGCCCATTCGGCGGCTTCCGCCGCGTTGCCGCGGGTGTCCTCGGCGGCATAGCCCAGATCAGCGCAGCAGTTGAAACGCGCTCCGCCGTTGGACATGCGGCGCAGGGTCTCCTTGTCGGTGTCCGGATCGACGCCGCTGATCAGAAGCCGCTTGCCCGCGCCCTTCTCCAGCAGCGCCACGGCGGTATCGAGCCGGGCGTCACCGCCGGTGAGCGCGACGATGCCGTCGGCCTTGGGGCCGTCCGGCGCCGACGGCAACTCCGCCAGAAAGACCAGGAACCCCGCCGCATAGACGATGAGGATCAGGAGAATGATTCCGAAGAAGACGCGCATGAGTCGAAGAATAGCAGTCGTGCTTCACCGCGCTCAAGCGCGCAGGAAATGCCTAGTAAATGGCCCTGACCACCGAAAGAACCGAGATCCGGGCGGTTGCCCAGGCAATGAGCGAAATTACGGCCGGAACCGCCAGCAGCCAGGGCAGTTCGCTGAAGCCCAGCGACAGAGGCGGCAGGAAAGGCACCGCCTCGACGCCGACGAATTCCAGTCCCGCCAGACCCTGGAACAGCAGGGCCGCAATCGCCGTGCCCGCCGCCGCCGCGGCCAGCGCCGAAAGGAAATAATGCCGCTCGATGTTGTGGGCGATGAAGCCGGCGCGCGCCCCCATCTGATGCAGCAGCGCCACCATTTCGTGATGGGCGTCCAGTCCCGCCCGTGTCGCCAGCGTCACCACCGCGGCGGTGGCGCCGGCGATCAGCAGCAGGATGCCATAGGCGGCATAACGTACCGTGTCGGCCAGCCCTTCCAGCCGCGCGATCCAGCGTCTGTGGTCGTCCAGCACCGCATGGGGCGCCGCCGTCTTCAGCCGCGCTGCCAAAGCTTCGATATCGACGCCTCCGCCGGGCGCGATGGTGGCGTCGATCAGGCGGGGCAGGGGAATGCCCGCCACCACGCCGGAATTGCCGATCCAGGGTTCCACCAGTTTTTCGATCTCCGCATCGCTGAGCAGGCGGGCATGAGCGATACCGGGCGCGGCGTTCAGCACCGCAAGGGCGGCTTCGCTCTCCGCCGCCAGGGCGGTGGCGGCGTCGCCGCTCTCCGGCGGCAGCACTTGCACTGTGACGCGGTCGGACAGGCCGTGGCTCCAGCCCTCGGCGGCGCGGGAAGAGATCAGTGAAGCGCCCAGCGCCAGCGCCGCCAGCAGCGCCATCACCGCGATGACGAAATCCAGCGGCGCCGCGCCCTTCTCGCGCGGCATGATGTGACTGGCGCTCAGCCCTTTTTCGCCCTGTTCGCTCATGCGTAACCGGCAGCAGTTTTCCGCATTTCCATCAGCCGTCCTTCCACCAGTCTGATCTCGCGCCCGCGCGTCTCCTCCACCAGCATGCGGTCATGGGTGGCGATCAGCACGGTGGTGCCCAGCCGGTTGAGTTCGGCGAACAGCCGGATCAGCCGGGCGCCCATCTCCGGATCGACATTGCCGGTGGGTTCATCGGCGATGAGAAGATCGGGCCGCGCCACCACGGCGCGGGCGATGGCGACGCGCTGCTGCTCGCCGCCGGACAGGGTGGCGGGCCGCGCCGTCATGCGGTCGCCCAACCCCACCCAGGAAAGCAGTTCGCGCACGTCGCGGGTGTAGTCGGCCTCGCGCTTGCCGGCCAGGCGCAGCGGCAGGGCGACATTGTCATAGGCCGAGAGGTGCGCCAGCAGCCGGAAGTCTTGGAACACCACGCCGATGCGGCGGCGCAGGGCGGGCAGATCGCGCCGCCTGGCCGTCGCCAGTTCCTCGCCGAACAGGGTGATAAGGCCCCGGGAAGGCGGTTCGGCCAGCGAAATCAGCTTCAGAAGCGTGGTCTTGCCCGCGCCCGAAAGGCCGGTGAGGAAGGTGAAAGAGCCCCCCGTCAGGTCGAAACTGACATCGCGCAGCACTTCTGGGCCGCCGCCATAGCGCATGCCGACATTTTCGAACCGGACCATGCACCAGCTTAGCCCCAAGGCTTGCTTGCGGTCATGGGGCATTTGTCCTTATTTTCCGAACAGATATCGCGAATTGCCGATGATTCTTACCTGCCCGTCCTGCAGTACCCGCTATACGGTCGACGAGGCGCAATTCCAGCCCTCCGGCCGCACGGTCCGCTGCGCCAAATGCAGCCATAGCTGGCACCAGCCCGCGCCGGAGCCGGAACCCGCGCCCGCTCCGGAGCCGGAGCCAGCGACGGAGGCGGCGCCCGCCGCCATCCCCACTCCGGCTGAGGAATCCGCCGCCTTCGCTGCCGCCGCCCCTTCCACGAACTCCGGTACCCGCGCTTTCGCCCCGGCGGCGCAGGTGCCACAGACCCCCAGCGGCCGGGCCCTGCAGGCCGTGGCGGTGGCGGCGGGCTGGCTCGGCCTCGTCTTGGTGGTGCTCCTGATCGGCTATTCGGGCGTGCGCTACCGTCAGGACATCGCGGCGATCTGGCCGCAAACCGCCTCGGTCTATTCCGGCATCGGCCTGCGGGTGAACGCCGGCGGCATCGACTTCCGCAATGTCGCCTACAAGCGCGAAAACGAGGACGGCCAATCGGTGCTGGTGGTGACGGGCGAGATCGTCAACCTCGCCAGCCGGGAGCTGCCCATTCCCCAGACCATACGCATCACCCTGACCGACGCCGACAATCGCGAAATCTATCACTGGCCCATCAAGCCTTCCGCTCCGACCCTGAAGGCGGGCGGCGTGCTGCCCTTCCGCACCCGGCTGTCCAGCCCGCCGGTGGCGGCGCGCTTCGCCGTGGTGAGCTTCGCCAAGGACTGACCATGCCCGGCCTGCCCACGCCGCTCTATTCCGCCGACGACATCGCCCAGAAGCTGGCGCAGCTGGTGGAGAAACTGGCGGCGCTGCCGCAGCGGCCGCAGGTGGCGGCGCCGGTGCTGGTGGGCGCCTTCGTCTTCGCCGCGGACCTGGTGCGGGCGATGGCGCGCGAGGGCGTGCATCTGGAGACCGAGATGATCTGGCTGCGCTCCTATGGCAATGAGCGCACCGGCAGCGCCATGTCGGTGCTGGCCGCGCCCAGCGACCATGTCCGGGGCAAGCATGTGCTGCTGATCGACGGCGTGCTGGACAAGGGCCACACCATGGTGCGGGCCGGCCGGCTGTTGCGCGAGGCGGGCGCCGCCTCGGTCACGACCGTGGTGGCGGTGGACAAGCGCAATCATGACGCCGTCACCAAGGCCGATTACTCGCTCTATACCGGGGTGCAGGATTTCATCGTCGGCTATGGCATGGACGATGCCGGGCTCTACCGGGCGCTGCCATATATAGGCAAAGTCGAAATCTAGAAGCTCTTCAACAAGCGGTCGATGTAATCCCGCTCTTCCTGCGGCCGTCCCATCTGGCCGGCGCGGCGGCGCAGTTCTTCCAGGATGGCGCGCGCCTTGGCCAGCGTGTCGGCATCGGGAATCTTGACGCTCTGGCCCTGATCGGCCTGGCGCCCCAGCGGATCGCCGTTCTTGGCCTCGCCGCTTTCCTTTTTCGCCTGATCGGCCAGCGCCTGCGCCGCCTGGCTCATGGACTGCAGCGCCTTCTGCTGCGCGTTCTTGGCGTTGTCGAGATCGCCTTTGCGCAGGGCGTCCTCGGATTGCTGCATCGCCTGGCCGGCGTCATTCATCTTCTGCGATGGATCAACACCCTTGCCGGCGCCTAGCAACTGCTGCTGCAACTGCTTTTGCTGGTTGGCCAGTCCTTGCGGTCCGCCATCCTTGGGATCGCCGCTTCCCTGTTGCTGGCGGAAAGTCTTGTCCAGCAGGCCGCGCTGCTTGCCCATCGCCTCGCCCAGCTTGTTCATGGCGTCGTTGAGCGCCTTGTTCTGGGCGGTGCCCTGGCCGCCGCCCTTGCCCGGGGTGAGTCGCAGATTTTCCAGCATGTTCTGCAGCAGCGCCAGCATCTGGGCGGCCTGCTCGCGCTGGCCCGCCTGCGACAGTTTCTGGATCATGTCCATCATCTTCTGGATATCGTTCTGCCCTAGGGTGACGGCGTCGGGATTGTCCGGCCGCTGCTCGCCGGGTGGCGGCGGATTGGCCGCCAGCGCTTCCAGATATTTCTGCATCGCCTCATTGTAGCGCTGCAGCAGGGCGTCGATCTGGTCCTGCGGCGCGCCATTGGCCATCGCCTGGGTGAGCAGGGCCTGCAGCCGGCGCAATTCATCGGCGGCGGTGAGCAGGCCGCCGCGCTCCAGCGCCAGCGCCGTCTGCCACAGCAGATCTTCGACATGGGCGATATCGGATTGCTGGCGGGCCGCGCGGATGCCGCGATAGGCGGCGCGCAGCGCCATATAGACGGTGCGCTTGCCGTCATAAAAGCGCTCCGGCGCGATGGTGAGCGCGTCCAGCATCGCCGCCACCGCCAGGCGCTGTTCCTGGTTGGCGGCCGCCGCCAGATTCTGCCGCTGCTCGATCAGCGCCCGGCTCAAGGGATCGGTGAAGATACGGGCGGGCAGGGTGAAGGTGACGGGCGCGCTCAGCGTGCGGTTGCCGGCGCCGTCGCGGGCTTCCAGTCGGGCGTCAACGGCCAAGCCCGCATAAGGATTGGCGGTGAGATCGGCATAAGTGGTCTGGTCGAAACTCTTGCCGCCGCCGTCCAGCGGCACGGTGACGGCGGGGGCGCCGGGCTTGCCATGCGGCTGCAGGATCGCCGCGACCGCGGTGACGCCATAATCGTCCGAGCCCTTGAAGTGGAAATTCACCGCGTCATGTTCGGTGCGCTTGGGCACGCCGACAAAGGCGATCTGCGGCGGCGCATCCGGCACGGCATGGACCTGCCAGTCGGCGATGACATGGCCGGCAACGCGCACCCGCACATGCCCGTCATGGCGGATCGTCAGGGTGCCGGCATAGTCGCCATCAGCGCCTTGCAAGGGGCGGGCGGCATTGAGCCCGGCCGACACGCCCGGCACATGCGGCGCGCCATGCACCCGCAAATTCAGCACCGATCCGGCGGGAATGGAGACCTCGCGGTCGCCGACTATCACCGGCGTCAGGGGCAGGCCGGTATAGGCCGGCGGATCGGCCCAGGCGTCAATGCTGGCGGCGATGCCGCTGTCGAAGGCGCGGGAAAGCCGCGGGCCCAGATCGCTGCGCGCCACGACCAGGCTCGCCGCCAAGAGGATCAGCAGATACCAGCGCAGGCCCTTGGGATCGGCGGCGCGCAGATCGGTCCGCGGCAGCGTCAGCCGCAGCGCGCCCAGCCGCGCCATGCGGGCGCGGTGGGCATCCCACAGCGCGGCGGTGAAGGGATCGTGGCCATCGGGCAGGATGTCGTCGCGTTCGGAGATCGGGCGGTGGACAAACCCGCTGTCGCGCTCCAGCCGCCGCGCGCCATCAAAGACGCCGGGCCAGACAAGGCGCTCCAGCCCGCGCGCCAGCGAAAGCGCAACAGCGGTGACGGTAGAGGCCAGCAGCAGCGACTGCGCTTCCCAGGGAATGTATTTGAACAGGCCGAACAGCGCGGCGGCGAGATAGAGTCCGGCAAAGCCCAGCGCCGGCCACAGCGCAGGCAAAAGCCGCTCCACGCCCAAGGCGGCGCGCGCCAGCGCAATACGGCGATCCAGTGGATCAGCCGGCCAGCCAGTCGGGAAGTCTGTCCTGTCCGATAAGATCGTCATAGCGCAGCCTGGGCCGTACAATGGCCCATTCCGCGCCCGAGACCAACACTTCCGGCGCGGGCGGACGGGCGTTGTAGGCGCTGGACATGACGGCGCCGTAAGCGCCCGCCGAAAGGATTGCCACCAAATCGCCCGATTTCAGTTCCGGCATCGCCCGTGCAGCGGCGAAGAGGTCGGAGGTCTCACATACCGGCCCCACCACATCATAAGTCACGCGCTCGGCGCCGGGCGCGGGTTCCAGAACCGGCACAATTTCATGATAGGCGTCGTACATCGCCGGGCGGACAAGATCGTTCATGCCCGCATCCAGGATCAGGAAGTTCTTGGCATCGCCGTCCTTCACATAAAGAACCTTCGACACCAGCACGCCGGCATTGGCGGCGATCATGCGGCCGGGTTCCAGCACCAGGCGACAGCCCAAATTCTTGGTGACGCGGGTGACCATCGCGCCATAGGCAGCGGCGTCGGGCGGAGCCTGGTTGTCGTGTGCATAATGAACGCCCAGCCCGCCACCCAGATCAAAGCGCGTTATGCTATGGCCGTCGCCGCGCAATTCCCGGATCAACGCCCCGACGCGGCGAAACGCCGTCTCGAACGGTTCCAGGTCGGTGAGCTGGCTTCCGATATGCACATCGACGCCGACAAGTTCGATATTTTTCAATGTCGCGGCCAAAGCGTAGGCCTGCCGGGCATGGGCAAAGGGAATGCCGAACTTGGTTTCGGCCGTGCCGGTGGTGATCTTGGCGTGGGTCTTCGCATCGACATCGGGATTGATACGCAAGGTGATGGGCGCGCGCTTGTTCAACTCGCGCGCCACTTCGTCCAACGCCAGCAATTCCGGCTCGCTCTCGACATTGAACTGATAGATGCCGGCGCTCAGCGCCTGGTGCATCTCTTCCCTGGTCTTGCCGACGCCGGAAAAGACGATGCGTTCGGCCGGAATGCCCGCCGCCAGCGCCTTGGCCAGTTCGCCGCCCGACACCACATCGGCGCCCGCGCCCTGCAGCGCCAGCGTCTTCAGCACCGCCAGGTTGCCATTGGCCTTGACCGAAAAGGCGACCAGCGAATCCTTCGGCAGCGCGGCGGTGAAGACCTTGTAATGCCGCTCCAGCGTGGCGCGGGAATAGCAATAGAAGGGCGTGCCCACGCGCGACGCAAGGGCGGGAAGGCTCACATCCTCGGCGCTGAGGATACCGTGCCGGTAGCCGAAATGGTTCATCGTCCGCGGCTCACGGCTTGGTGGATGTCGTGGTCGGCGGCAGCGAGGGATCGCGCTCAGTCTTGGAGGTGGGCTGGCCGTTGGGCTTCACCAAATCGTTCTTGACGCCGCAGGCGGCAAGACAGGCGATCATGGCCAGAAGAATCAATTTCTTCATTTGAACTTCTCCCGCCAGAAGAACAACTGCTCGGCGACGCGCGCGGGCGCGGTGCCGCCCAGGCTCATGCGCGAATTCACCGACGCCTCCACCGACAGAACCTTGAGGACGTCCCCAGTGATGGCAGGCTCGACCGTCTGCATGTCCGCCAGGGGCAGATGGTCCAGCGTCACGCCCTTCTCCTCCGCCAGCCTGACGATGGAACCGGCGATATGATGAGCCTCGCGGAACGGCTTCTTGAGAACCCGCACCAGCCAGTCGGCCAGGTCGGTGGCGGTGGGAAAGCCCGCTTCGGCGGCGGCGCGCATCTTTTCCGGCTGCGCCGTCAGGTCGGCGATCATCGCCGCCATCGCCGCCAGGCACAGTTCCAGCGTGTCGGCGGCGTCGAAGACCCGCTCCTTGTCTTCCTGCAGGTCGGTGCCATAGGTCAGCACCAGCCCCTTCACCACGGTGGCCAGCGCCACAAAGTCGCCCAGCACCCGTCCGCTCTTGCCGCGGATCAGTTCGGCGGCGTCGGGATTGCGCTTCTGCGGCATGATGGAGGAGCCGGTGGTGAAGGCGTCCGACAGCTTCACAAAACCGAAGGCGGGCGTCGACCATTGCACCAGCTCGCCCGCTAGCCGCGACAGATGCAGGGATGCGATGCTGCACGCCGCCAGATATTCCAGGGCGAAGTCGCGGGCGCTGATCGCGTCCATCGAATTGCGCATCGGGCGATGGAAGCCCAGCGCCTGGGCGGTGGCGTCGCGGTCGATTGGAAAAGATGTGCCGGCCAGGGCGGCGGCGCCCAGCGGCGATTCATTCATCCGCTTGCGCGCATCCTCGAAGCGGCCGCGGTCGCGGATGAACATCTCGACATAGGCCAGAAGGTGATGGCCGAACGTCACCGGCTGCGCCGGCTGCATATGGGTGAAGCCGGGCATGATGGTAGCGGCGTGCTTTTCGGCCTGCGCGAACAGCGCCCGCTGCAGCTGGAACAGCGCGGCGTCGGCGCGCTCGCAGGCGGCACGCACCCAGAGGCGGAAATCGGTCACCACCTGGTCGTTGCGCGAGCGCGCGGTGTGCAGCCGCCCCGCCGTTGGGCCGATGATCTCGGCCAGCCGGGATTCGATGTTGAGATGGATGTCTTCCAGTTCACGCTTGAAGACAAACGCGCCCTTCTCGATTTCCTTCTCGATCTGGTCCAGGCCGACCAGGATCGCCTTGGCGTCGTCCTTGGAAATAATGCCTTCGCTGCCCAGCATGCGGACATGCGCTTTCGATCCGGCCAAGTCTTCCTTGGCCAGGCGCTTGTCGAAATCGATGGAGGGGGTAATCTCGGCCATGATTTCGGCCGGGCCGGTGGCGAACCGGCCACCCCACATCTTGTTGCTGCTCATCTCAGGACATCCATCATGACCAAGCTGAAAAACATGTTGCTCGGCCTGGCCGTTCTATATGGGATTGGGGCCTCTGCTGTCCACGCGGCCCCTGCCATGCCCGGGCCGCTGAAGGCGGAAAAGCCCGCCAAAACCGCGCCCGCGCTGGTCTTCACCGACGACAAAGGCGTCCGCCATAGCCTGGCGCAATATCGGGGCCGCTATCTCCTGCTCAACATGTGGGCGACCTGGTGCGCGCCTTGCGTTGCTGAACTGCCGGCCCTTGCCAGGCTCAAGGCGGCGGCGTCCAACATCACCGTGCTGGCGGTGGACCTGACCGGCCGCAAGGAAACCCCGGCCCGGGCCGAGGCCTATCTCAGGGACCATCATGTCGCGGCCCTCGGCGCCAATGTCGACACCCAGTCCATGTTCATGCGCAGCTTCATCGTGGCGGTGATGCCGACCACAGTGCTGATCGATCCCGCCGGCAACGTCGTGGCGCGCGCCGAAGGCCCGGCGGAATGGGCTTCGCCGGCGTCGGTGTCCTATTTCCAGAGTCTGAGATAACTCAGCGCGTCGGAACCGGGTGCTCGCCCCGCCCCGGAGCGGAGGCGAAGCGACAATCAAACAAACTATCGCGTAGGAACAGGATGTTCCCCGCGATAATCGTAGAAGCCACGACCTGTCTTGCGGCCCAGCCAGCCGGCCTCGACATATTTCACCAGCAGCGGGCAGGGTCGGTATTTTGAATCCGCCAGGCCTTCATAGAGCACCTGCATCACCGACAGGCAGGTATCCAGGCCGATAAAGTCGGCCAGTTGCAGCGGCCCCATCGGATGATTGGCGCCCAGCCGCATGGCGGTGTCGATGGCGTCCACGTTGCCGACGCCCTCATAGAGCGTATAGACCGCCTCATTGATCATCGGCAGCAGGATGCGGTTGACGATGAAGGCGGGAAAATCCTCGGCATAGGCCGCGGTCTTGCCGACCTTGCGTACGATCTCCAGCGCCGCCTGGAAGGTGGCGTCGTTGGTGGCGATGCCGCGAATTACCTCGACCAGCTGCATGATCGGCACCGGATTCATGAAATGCAGGCCGATGAATTTCTCTGGCCGGTCGGTCGCCGACGCCAGGCGCGTCACCGAAATTGACGACGTGTTGGTGGCCAGGATGGTGCGGTCCGAGATGCGGGTGCAGAGGTCCTGGAAGATCTTCTTCTTGATCGGCTCGTCCTCGGTCGCCGCCTCGATCACCAGATCCAGGTCCTTGAGGTCGTCCAGCGACTGGGTCGTCCTGATGCGGGCCAGCGCCGGCTTGATCAGCTCTTCGCCGATGGTGCCCTTGGCGGCCTGGCGCTGCATGTTCTTCTCGATGCGGTCCAGCGCCTTGCCCAGCGCCTCCTTGTTCAGATCGTCCAGCGTGACCTGATAGCCCGCCAACGCCAGCACATGCGAAATGCCGGTGCCCATCTGTCCAGCGCCGATGACGCCGATCTTTTCCACTATCATTGTTCTTACGCTTTCTGTCCTAGCCCACGCTTCTCAAGTTCGTCGTTCAATTCGGGGATCGCCTTGAAAAGGTCCTCCACCAGGCCGAAATCGGCGACCTGGAAGATCGGCGCCTCCGGATCCTTGTTGATGGCGGCGATCACCCGGGAATCCTTCATCCCCGCCAGATGCTGGATGGCGCCGGAAATGCCGATGGCGAGATAAAGCTCCGGCGCCACCGCCTTGCCGGTCTGGCCGACCTGGAAATCATTGGGGACATAGCCGGCGTCCACAGCGGCGCGGCTGGCGCCCACCGCCGCACCCAGCCGGTCGGCGATCTTGTCCAAGAGATGAAAATTCTCGGCGCTGCCCAGGCCGCGGCCACCGGAAATCACGATCTTCGCTGACGTCAGTTCGGGCCGTTCGGATTTGGAGAGATTTTCTCCAACGAAGCTGGAAAGGCCCGGATCGGCGGCGGCAGCGATTTTCTCCACTGCCGCGCCGCCGCCACTCGCCGCCGGCTTGAAGGCGGTGGTGCGGACGGTGATGATTTTCTTGCCGGCCGGCACCTGCAATGTCTCGACGGCGTTGCCGGCAAAGATGGGGCGCTCGAAGGTGTCGGGGGCGATCACGGCGATGATTTCCGATATCTGCGGCACATCCAGCTTCGCTGCCACGCGCGGCAGATAGTTCTTCCCGCTGGTGGTGGCGGGGGCGAGGATGGCGTCATAGGGCGCCGCGATGGAGAGGATCAGTGTCTCCATCGTCTCGGCCAGCTGCTTGGCATAAAGCGGGTTGTCGGCCAGCAGCACTTTCTCGACGCCGGCGATCTTCGCCGCCGCATCCGCCACGGCGGCGCAATTCTCGCCCGCCACCAGCACATGCACGGGGGCGGAGATGGCGGCGGCGGCCGTCACGGTGCGCGCGGTGGCCTCGTTCAGTGTCTTGTTGTCGTGCTCGGCAATGACGAGAGCGCTCATTTCAGCACGCCCGCTTCGACCAGCTTGTCCACCAGTTCGCTCACGGTCTTCACTTTCACACCGGCGGCACGGGTCTTGGGCTCGGCAACCTTCAGCACCTTGAAGCGCGGGCTGATATCGACGCCCAGCTCGGCAGGGGTCTTTTCGGCGATGGGCTTCTTCTTCGCCTTCATGATGTTGGGCAGCGAGGCGTAACGCGGCTGATTGAGACGCAGATCGGTGGTGACCACGGCCGGCAATTTCACCGCGACGGTCTGCAGGCCGCCATCAATCTCGCGCGCGACTTTCGCGGTGCCGTCACCTAGTTCCAGACTGTGGGCGAAGGTGGCCTGGCCCCAGCCCAGCAGCGCCGCCAGCATCTGGCCGGTCTGATTGGCGTCGCTGTCGATAGCCTGCTTGCCGCAGAGCACCAGGCCGGGTTTCTCCTCGCCGCAGATCGCCGCGAGCAGCTTGGCCACCGCCAACGGTTCTATCGGGGCATCGGCCTTCACCAGGATGCCGCGGTCGCCACCCATGGCCAGCGCGGTGCGGATAGTGTCCTGCGCCTGGGATGGGCCGATAGAGACGATGACGATTTCGCTCGCCTTGCCGCTTTCCTTCAGCTTCACCGCCGCTTCCACGGCGATCTCGTCAAAGGGGTTCATGGACATTTTGACATTGGCGAGGTTCACGCCGCTCTGGTCGGCCTTCACCCGGACCTTCACATTGAAGTCGACCACCCGTTTGACGGGCACCAAGACCTTCATGACGTTGCCAATTCCCCGCGGCCCAGACTTCGACAGTTTTCTGGGCCGATTTTCTGGGCCGGTTTTTGTGCGGCGCAAAAACTAGGCTTTGGTCACCCTTCCGTCAACGAAGCCGCCTGAGCGCCGGAAACTGTCATCCTCTGCGTCAAAAGGCCGCTGCAAAGGCCGAAAACCGGCCAAACCGGGGCGCAAGCGCGGGGCGAGGGTCCACGTTGATGCAGCCACAGGTCGTGTTAACAATATGCCGGGGTTGGGCGATGTTGCTTTCGGAGAGTGGCTTCGAGCTGGTGGAGCATCTGGCGCGGCAGACGGAGATTCCGTCCCTGCTGGCGTCCTTTCAGCGTTTGGTCCTGGCCCATGGCATGGACAGTTTCTGGATCGGCGACCCCTCGCATCCTGAGGTGCAACGCGACGACCGCCGTTGGGGCGCGACCTGGCCGGTCTTCTGGTACCGCCGCTATATCGAGCAGGACCATCTGGCCCATGATCCCGTCATCGCCCGGCTCAACCACTCGCCTGCGCCCTTCCGCTGGTCTGACACTTATGCCGGTGCCAGCTGCAAGGGCCGGCGGGTGCTGGAAGAAGCGGCTGAGTTCGGCCTGACGGACGGACTGGCGCTGGCGGTCCAGGGCGAAAGCGCGCTGGGCGCGGTCTCCATCGCCGCGCGGCATTTTGAATTGTCGCCGAGCCAGCAGGCGGGCCTGCAACTCGCCGCCTATTATCTGCATGGGCGGGTCGCGGCCTTGCGCGCCCGCAGCCCGCGGCGGCCAAAGTCCAGTCTGACCCCGCGCGAGCGCGAATGCCTGAAATGGGTGGCCGCGGGCAAGACCGACTGGGAGATTGCCCAAATTCTCCACATCTCCGAACAGACCGCGCACAGCTATGTCCAGAATGCGCTGGTCAAGCTGGGCGCACGCACCCGGGCACAGGCCGTGGCGATGGCGCTGGTCTCCTCCCAGCTCGCGCAGTGAGCGCGCGGCCGCGCAAAAGCTTGTTTCCAGTGCGCGACGCACCATATTGTCGCCGCGAACCCCGGTGCACCGGACTGGCAAGGTGCGCTGGAGCAAGAAGAAGAACATGACCGAAGGGGAAAAGGCCTTTCTCCGCCCCGCCGCCAGCGCGGAGGCGCGGGCCGAGGTGGTGGAAGAGTTCTCTCGCGTCGCGCGGGTGGTGGAAGACCGCGACCAGTTGCGCCAGGCTTTCGGCGCCGCGGTGCAGACGCTGGGCTTCGACCATTTCGCCCTGCAAGGCCAAGGCGCGCGGCTTCTGCTCGCTGACCTTCCGGCCAACTGGATTTTCCGCCCCGACCCCGAGCGCGACATCGTCTTCGCCGCGGCCGCCCGCTCGCTCTCGCCTTTTCTCTGGTCGGACATTCCCCGCCTCACACCACTCTCGGCCGCTGATGCGCGGGCGGTCGAAGGGGCGCCGCCCGGCTTCGCCGTGCCGCTGCACGGCTCGCCCTTCTCTTCGGGATTGGCGTCGCCGCCGGGTCTGGCGGAGGCGCGCGGCTTTGCCGGCTGCTGCTCCTTCCTGATGCGCCGGGGCGCCGGCCTGCCGGCGGAAAGCTTCGCCGCCGCTCATTATCTCGCTGCCCTGGCGCTTGAGGCGGTGGCTCGGGTGGAGCGGGTTCAACCCGCGCGCCCCCGCCTGACGCCGCGCCAGCGCGACTGCATGGTGC